>Ga0265798_10005017_pt1 | contig 18018 bp, 20 predicted proteins | sample P3T30metagenome_FD_192430 | JGI IMG/M metagenome (GOLD analysis project Ga0265798, IMG submission 192430) | Plant litter microbial communities from East Loma Ridge, Irvine, California - P3 T30 | ecosystem: Environmental > Terrestrial > Plant litter > Unclassified | place: USA: California... | reverse complement strand
CTGGCCGTCTTGGACGACGCCGGCCAGAGCCGAACGCGCGTCAGGATAAACTTTATTCATACCCGTCCCTTTTATAGGTTAAGCCAAAGCTCTTCTGTACTACTGAGTAGACTCTCAGCATAAAATAGCCGCTCGCCCAGCACAATACCGTAGAACTACGGCCACCCCGATGACATACCACCGCTAATGAACACAGCTGTAGATCTACCTCAAAAGAACGCTTCGTACGACATCGATTACGAGATGATCTTCCAGCACGCCCCGGTCGGCATGTGCGTCTCGCTCGACCGCGTGATCCAGGCCTGCAACGGCGCGCTGGCGGCGATGTTCGGCCATGCACAAGGCCAACTGCAGGGGCAATCGTTCAGTGTGCTCTATCCGACAATGGACGAGTTCCTGCGCACGGGAGACCGCATCATCCCCATCATGAATGCCCGGGGACGCTATTCCGACGAGCGCATCATGCGCCGCGCCAATGGCGAACTGTTCTGGTGCCACGTCACGGGGCGCGCCCTCGACCCGAACGAGCCGCTGGGCGCCGGTGTCTGGATGTTCGAGGATGTCAGCGAAAAACGGCCCGTCACAGCCGAGCTGACCCCGCGCGAGCGCGAGATTGCGGCATTATTGGTTGAGGGAAAAACCAGCAAGATGATTGCGCGCGATACCGATCTGAGTCCGCGTACCGTGGAAATGCACCGGGCCAGCCTGATGCGCAAGTTCGCGGCGTCGACGTCGTCGGAGCTGGTGCATAAACTGGTGGGTGTGGCGCGCTGATCGCGTCTGCTATTCGTTCGTCGATTTAACCCACCAGGCATCGACAGCCATGTTGAATCGGCGTCGCCGAGATGAATCATGCTGTTGTTTGTCGGTGTATTGATGGCCCTCGAAACCTTGCTAAAATACAACATTCCCGATACACTTTAGTGACCAAATAATCACAAAGATCGGGATGTCCACATGAATAAAATTAGTCGCCTGTTCGCAGCAGTCCTATCGACTGCGTTTATTGCCCAGGCCGCGCTTGCCGCCACGGTGAGTAATGCCGACGTCATTAAATTGCTCGGCGCAGGCATGCCGGAAGAAGTGGTATTGCAGGCCATCGAAGCCGGCACCCCCAAGTTCGATACATCGGCAAATGCGCTGATCGCCCTGAAGGCCAAAGGCGCCACGCCGACGATCCTCAAGGCGATCCTGGCGGCCGGCAAGCCCGGCCAGAAAGCCCCGACCGCCTCGGGCGCCTCGGCCGCCAAGGCGTCGTCCTCATCGTCGTACAATCCCGAAGAAATCACGCTGATTCTCGATGGCCAGTCGAGCACCATGCAATATATTATTCCGCAAACGCGCAGCGCGGCGCGCGCGCTCGGCTTTGGCGGCATGGCGACTTATGCGACGCTCAGTGGCGAGAAAGCCCAGCGCCGGATCGCCGGTAATCCGGAGTTTATCGTTTCAGTTCCGAAGAATGCCCAGGCCAACAATTATCTGACGCTCGCCAATTTCGCCGTCCGCAATAATGGAACGCGTGAGGTAATGACCGGCGGCGGCTATATGAGCTATTCGAGCGGCATTAACAAGAGCCGGGTTGTCGCGATTACCACCGAGCCCCTCGCTGACCAATCGGCCGCACGCGAAGGCTTTATTCTCCATAAAATCACGCCAGTCTCGCCGATGGCGAAAGGAGAATACGCACTGGTGCTGTACACGGGTGAAATGCGGACCTCGGGTTTCTTCTCGCAAGCGGCTAACAGCTATTTCGACTTCGGCGTGGATTAAGCCAGCAAACCGGCCCTGCGCTTCACAATTCGTGCAAGCGCACCAGCGTCAGGACCGGCGCCGGCGCCAGCGGACTGGCGCTGGCGAGCACCCCGGCCAGGCCTTCTGCTTCGAGCGGATACGCGATGCCGCTCGGACAAGCCAGCTTGATGCGCGCCTCGTGCGCGCACCACATCCGGTAGAACGCGGCGTGTCGCAATCCAGGTGCGAGCGCCTCCAGGGCCGCCACCTGCGCCACATCGAAAGCCTGTTCCGCCAGCGCCATGACATCGCGCGCCGGGTCGACGCATTCGATGTCGAGTCCAAGGGCGACCGCGCTTGCCGCGGCACAAGCGACCCAGCGCCCGCTGTGCGAGATACTGAAGCCCACATCGGCCATGTCCGGCAGTGCCGGCGCAAGCCCGGCGCGCTCATGTACAACGATCGCCGCCGGCGCACGTCCCACCAGCTTGCTCAGTGCCAATCGCAGCAAGGCGCGGCCGACGATGAACTGGCGGCGGCGCTGTGGACGCACGAAGCCCGTGCAGCGGGCACGCTCCGACGCGCCGAGCCAGGCAGCATAGCCGGCGAGCGCATCGGGCCCGACTGCCTGGCTGTCCACCAGCCAGACCCGCGCTGAGGCAGGCGGCGTCATGTCGGCCGATCCTGCTTACTTGAGCTTGACGAAATCGGCCTTCAGTGCAACGCCGGTCATGATGGCGCCGTCGTGGCATTCGTACTCGGTCGGACTCGAACGTTCGATGTTCTTGTAGTTGCTGACGATATTGACCACGGCATTCGCGCCCAGTTCCTGGGCACGCGCCTGCAGGCGCAGCATGGATGACAGGAATGCCCAGTGACAGGCCGTCTCGGCATCCTTGCCGAAGGAATTGGTCTTCTGGCTGGTCTTGTCCGAGCCAAGGCGCGACGCGATGGCCGGGGTCTTCTGGTTACCGAAATAGAACTTGACGCTCTCTCCCAGGCGGTTTTTGGCATCGTTGGCGTTCATGGCCGCTTCGATTGGCAGGATGTGCACGGTATCGCGGGCCAGGGCCGGCGTTGCAGTAGCGAACAGAACGGCGGCGCCGGCAATGGTCAGGGTGAGTTTATTCAATCTGAGACTCCTTCTTGCTGTGGGTTGAGAGGAACTACCTTTTGAAGATCAGCGACGTATTGATGCCGCCAAACGCAAAATTATTGGACATCACATAATCGCAGTCGAGCGTGCGGCCCTCGCCGCGGATGTAGTCGAGCTCACCGCATTCGGGATCGACCTGGTCCAGGTTGACGGTCGGCGCGAACCAGCCTTCGCGCATCATCTCGATACTGATCCACGCTTCCAGCGCCCCGCAGGCGCCGAGCGTATGACCCATATAGCTTTTCAGGGAACTGATCGGCAGCCGCTTGCCGAACAGCGCGGCGGTGGCCTGGCTTTCGGCCAGGTCGCCATGCGCGGTGGCGGTGCCGTGCGCATTGACGTAGCCAATGGCGCCAGGCTCGAGGCCGGCGTCGCGCAGGCTCAATTCCATCGCCACCTTCATGGTCGCGGCATTCGGCTGGGTCACGTGGGTGCCGTCGCTATTGGTGCCGAAGCCCACCAGCTCGCAATAGATCGTGGCGCCGCGCGCCAGCGCGTGCTCGCGCTCTTCCAGGATCAGGCAGCCGGCGCCCTCCCCGATCACCAGGCCGTCGCGCGCCACGTCGAACGGGCGCGGGCTGGTGTGCGGGGCGTCGTTGCGGGTGCTGGTGGCGAACAGGGTGTCGAACACCGCCGCCTCGGTGGCGTCGAGTTCCTCGGCGCCGCCGGCAATCATGGCCAGCTGGTGGCCGGCCTTGATCGCTTCATACGCGTAGCCGATGCCCTGGCTGCCCGACGTACAGGCCGACGAGGTGGTGAACACCCGTCCGGTCACGCCGAAGAACACGCCGATATTCACCGGCGCCGTATGCGCCATCATCTTGATATAGGTGGTGGCGTTGATGCCGCGCGTGGTGCGCTCTTCCATCATGCGGCCGAAGTCGCCGATCGCGCTCGGGGTGCCGGCCGAGGAGCCGAACGACACGCCCATCTGGCCGCTGGTCAGCAACGGGTGATCGAGCAATCCTGCATCCTGCAGCGCCAGTTCGCTGGCGCGGGTGGCCAGCAGCGCCACGCGGCCCATGCTGCGGGTGGCCTTGCGGTCGTAGTGCTTCGGCAGCGTGAACGGCGCCGCGGGCGCACCGAGCTGCGTGTTGAGCCCTTCGTAACCAGCCCAGTCCTGCATGCGCACGATCGCGTTGCGGTACTCGCCAAGACGCGCGCGGATGGTGGGCCAGTCGTTGCCGAGCGGGCTGATGCCGGCCATGCCGGTGACGACGACGCGCCGGTTCATGCCAGGCCCCCGTTCACCGACAGCACCTGGCGCGTGACGTAGCCCGCGTCTTCCGACATCAGGTAGCTGACCGCTGCCGCCACCTCGTGGGGACGCCCCACACGGCGCGCCGGCACCATCTTGAGGGCCTCGTCGAGCGGCACGTCGGCGATCATGTCGGTCTCGATCAGCCCCGGCGCCACGCAGTTGACGGTGATCTCGCGCTTGGCCAGTTCGATCGCCAGGGCCTTGGTGGCGCCGATGATACCCGCCTTGGCGGCGCTGTAGTTGACCTGGCCGCGATTGCCGACCAGGCCCGAAACCGAGGCCATGGTGACGATGCGGCCCGGCTTCCTGCGCTGGACCATCGGCATCACCAGCGGATTGAGGACATTGAAGAAGCCATCCAGATTGGTGTTCAGCACCACGTCCCACTCCTCGCCGCTCATGGCCGGAAACGCGGTGTCGCGCGCCACACCCGCGTTGGCGACCACGCCGTAGTAGCAGCCATGCTGCGCGATATCGGCCAGCAGGATGGCGGCCGTGGCCTCGCGCTGGCCGATATCGAACTGCAGCACGCGCGCAGTGCCGCCTTGCGCGGCAATCCCGGCCGCCACCGCGTCCGCTTCCGCACGCCGGTCACGGCAATGCACCACCACCTCGTAACCGTCGCGCGCCATGCGCAGTGCGATTGCCTTGCCGATGCCGCGCGACGAACCCGTCACCAGCACAGTTTTCTTGGTACCACTCATTCGGAACTCCGTTGCAAAAACGCTTCAACATGATCGGGCTGAAAAACAGTGATGGTCGCCGTGGCCAGCTCGCTGCCGTCGCCGGCATCCACGATGCGGCAATCGAAGGCGCCCAGGCCGTTCTCGCCCTGCAGCGCGCGCTGCACATGGATGTGCAGCACGCTGCCGACGGCGAACGCCGGCGCCGCGCAGGCATAGCGCCGGGTGCCGAGCAGGAAGCCGACCCGCACCGGCTCGCCGCGCAAGCGCGCCGCGTAGCCCGCATGCGCAGCGACCGCCTGCGCCATGTACTCGACCCCGACCCAGGCGCCGACCGCGCCATCGGCGCAGAACATGCTGCCCGCCGTGATGGCGACTTCGGCGCTCAGGTTCTCCTCGTCGGCGGCCAGCACCCGTCCGAGCAGCGACATGGCGCCGCTGTGCGGCACCAGCTCATGGATATCAGGCATGCTCACGCGGTCCTCCCGAATACCAGGGATGCATTCGAGCCACCGAAGGCAAACGAATTACTCAGCGCGTAGCGGATCGGCCGCCCCAGCTGCGCGCCGGTCGCGGCCACATTCAACACCGGCAGGGCCGGATCCTGCACGCCGTCCCACAGGTGCGGTGGCAGCCTGCCCTCCGGGTTATCGTCCTGCATCGCCAGCCAGCAGAGCGCCGCTTCGAGGGCGCCGGCGGCGCCCAGCGTATGGCCGGTGAGTGGCTTGGTCGAACTCACCGCCACAGCCGCGCCGAACAGCGCCGCCACCGCGCGCGACTCCATTGCATCGTTCTGGATGGTCGCGGTGCCGTGCAGGTTGATGTAGTCGATCTGCGCGGGGTCCAGGCCTGCGCGCTGCAAGGCTTCACGCATCGCGATGCGCGCGCCGCCGCCTTCCGGGTCCGGCGCCGAGATATGGTGGCCATCGGACGATTCGCCCCAGCCGCATAGCGCCACCGCCGACGCTTCACGGCTCATCAGGAACAAGGCCGCCGCCTCGCCCAGGTTGATGCCCTTGCGGTGCGCGCTGAGCGGGTTGCACCGTTCATTGCTGACCGACTCCAGCGCGCTGAAGCCCGCCACCGTGAAACCGCACAGGGTATCGACCCCGCCGGTGACGACGGCGTCGCACAGGCCCATGCGGATCAGGCGTGCGGCGCTGGCCAGCGCCTTGGCGCTCGACGAACACGCGCTCGAGTGCACATAGGCCGGACCGCCCACGCCCAGTTCCAGCGCGATCGCCTCGGCGCAGGAACCCATTTCCTGCTGGCCGTAATGGAAGTCCGTTGGTAGTTCGCCGCTGGCCAGCTGCGCGGCCAGCGCCGTCTCGGCCGCGCTCACGCCCGAGGTACTTGTGCCAATCACGACACCGACACGGGCCGCGCCATGGCGCGCAATTGCGGTATCGACGGCGGGACGGATCTGCGCCAGCGTGGCCAGCGCCAGCGCGTTGTTGCGGCTGCGCAGGCGCAACGGCAGGTGAGCCAGGTCGGGCAGTCCCGTGCCCACCTGGCCCAGGGGCAGCGCACGCCCTGGCGAGCAGTCATCCGACATCGCCAGTCCGCTGGCCGCAACGTGCAGCAGGCGGCGCGTGATCGTCGCGCGATCGATGCCCAGTGCGCACAGGATGCCGCAGTCATTCAGATACACAGTCGGTTTGCCCATGGCCTCATTCATTCTGGCGCCGACACCACGGTCAGCCGGTATTGATAACGCACATTGTCGAGCACCGCCGTGCCCTGCCAGCGCGGCACGCCGCTGTAGTCAATCGTCGCAACCACCTCGCCTTCACGGCGCAACGTGCGGCGCAGGCCCTGGTCCTCGATCGTCCAGCCGGCAGGCAAGGCGCGCGCGATTTCCGCCAGCGGCCACAGGGTCAGTTGCAGGTCTTCCAGCACATCGGCGGCGCGCACCTGCGACGGCAGCATCGGATGGCGCCATTCGGTCAGTTCACGCCCGTCGAACTCCAGGCTGAGCACCCGCATGCCAAGCGCCAGACCCACCAGGCTGACGTGCTGCGGGTCGACTTCGAGCGCCGCCACCAGATCGTTGGTGCTGCCGGCGCGTTCCACCGTCAACTGCTGCTGCACGCTGATGGTCTCGCCCAGCGCGGCCGGCGCCAGGCGCAGGCCGAGGCGCGCGGGCGTGTCGGGTGTGCTTGCGCAGGCGGCCAGCAGCAGTGTTGCGGCGAAAGGCGCGGCGAGAGGCGCCAGGCGTTCAATCAGGCGTCGCATGGATTATTTTCCTGGAAACGGCGAAACAGGGGGCGAACAGCCAGACCAGGGCGGTACCGAGCAGCATCGTCAGGCCAAACGCCTGCAATGCCGGGGTGCCGCTCAGGGCCAGCAGGCCGAACGAGAGGATGGTGCTGGCGGCCGACAGGCCGACCGCCAGCCAGGGAGCGTCGTCGCCGTCCGACTCTTCTTGCATGAAGATGCCATAGTCGACGCCCACGCCGAGCAGCAGCATCAGCGCCAGCACGTGGAACAGTTGCAGGTGCTGGCCGCCGAAGCCGAGCAGCGCCACGGTCAGGATGCTGGCCGCCGCGGTTGGCGCCAGCACGCGCCAGGTGCGGCCGCGATAGCGTGGAAACAGCACCGCGAACACCACCGCATAGGCGCCCAGCACCACCCAGCCCATCGTCGCGCGGTAGCTGCCCAGCACCGCCGAGATGCCACCCACCTTGTCGACCCACTGCACCCCGTCGATGCCGTCGGCCGCGCCGGCCAGCACCGGCAAGGAGGCGTAGCGCAGGCCGCGCAGCGCCACGATGCTGGCGTGGGTCTGCTGGCCACGGTCGTCGATCGCGCCCAGCCACAGGTGGCGCCACGGTTCGGCCGCGGGCGTGCGCAGGAAATCGTCGACCAGCATCGGCTTGGCTTGCGCGCGCAGGTGCGCGGCGCTATCCATCACCCACTGCGGGTCTTCCTCGATCTCGGCCGCCAGCAGCGCCAGCGGGCCATCGGCGCGCAGCAGCTTGTCTTCCACCAGCGCGCTGCGCTCGGCCTGGGCGTGCACCGACGGTACCCAGTTCGACAGCGCCTGGTAGCCGGCAATGTGCCGGTCCGGGGTCAAGGAGTCGAGCCGGCGCTTGAGTGCTTCCTCGCGCTGCAAGACCTGCTCGCTCGACGCGCCGCGCACCAGAAAGTACTGCACCGGGCTCGGTGCGTCGAGTAGTTTGCTCAATTTGATCTGGTCCTGGATCAGCGCCGGCGGCGAGGATTGCAGCGAACGGATGTCGTCATTCGTCGTCAGCTGCAACCAGCCACCGATGGTGGCGGCCGCAAGCAGCAGCACCAGGCCGATCGAGACGGGCGTGCCGCTCAGGCGCGGCCAGTGCCGCACCAGGCTGCGATAGCGCTGCGCCAGCGGGCCGGCTCTCAGGGTGTCGCTCGAAATCAGGCTCGGGAACCAGCACACCACCGTCAGCCAGGCGAACACCAGGCCCAGCGCCGAAAACACGGCCATGTGGCGCAGGCCCGGGAATGGCGTGAGCGCCAGGCCCAGGTAGCCGATCACTGCCGCCAGCAGCGTGAAGCCGAGTCCCGGCAGCAGGCGGCGCAGCAGGCTGGGCGAATCGACAGCGGGATTCGCGCGCAGGCGGTGACACAGGAAGTAGATGCCGTAATCCTGGGCGACGCCGATCAGGCTGGCCCCGAACACCAGCGTCAGCAGGTGAATCTGGCCGAACAGCAACCAGCACAGCGACAGCGCGCCGAGGAAGCCGACGCCGATGGCCAGCAGGGTCAACCCAATCGGCTTGACCGAGCGGAAGGTCAACCAGGTGAGCAGGACGATGCCGATCAGCGAGCCGACGCCGATGGTGTGGATTTCGCGGCTGGCTTGCCGGCCGGCGGCGGCGGCATGCAGAATCACGCCTGCGGTGATGACCTCGGCATCCGGCGCGGCGCTACGGGCGGCGGCCTTGGCCTGTTCCAGCAGGGGCACCACGGCGTTCTGGGCGCCGAGCGAAAACGCCGACTGCTGCAAGGTGTAGGTCAGCAGCACGTACTCGCGCCCTTCCCCGGCCACGAACAGGCGGCCGTCGCGCGGGCGCACCGGGGTCTCGCCGGCGCGCGCCAAGGCCCAGCCGGCGAACAGGCCGAACGGATCGTCGCGGAAGGCGCCCAGTTTGGGGCCCGAGAACGCGTTGTACAGCCGTGCCAGCGCTGAATCGACCCAGAACCGGGCCGGCTCATCACGTAACTGGCGTTCCTGCGCGCTGCCGACCAGCAGGGTCGCATGCGGCTGCAGGCTGGCCAGCCAGCCGGCCTGGGTATCGTCGCCCATGGCGTCGAACCGGAGCAGCTCGCCATGCGGCGCCAGCACCTGGCGATAGGCGTCGGCGGCCTGGCCGGCCGCGCTCCACTGTCTGGCGCCGACCAGCACCACCACGCGCTGCTGCGCGCTGTCGACCATATGGGTGAACGATTGCTGCAGTACCGGGTCGCGCTTTTCCAGCGGCAGCAACGCCAGGATGTCGGTGTCGGGCGTGATGCGCTGGCCCAGCCACAGCCAGGCGTTGTGCCCGATCAGCAGGCAGACGATGAAGGCCCAGGCCAGCGCCAGGCGGCGTTGAAGGATCAAAGCTGGGCCGCCTCTTCAGGCAAGACCGCGCCGGGGCCGGTCTTGATATCCGAGAACACGATCTCGGTGCGGTCGCCGCTCTCCTCGCTCATCTGGATGCTGCGCACATAGGCGCCGCCTTCGAGCGAGATCGCCCCGACCGCGCGCGCCAGCGCCGCGCTTTTCGCCTTGAGCGATACCTTCCAGCTGTCGCCCTTGATGCTGCCGTCGACGTCGAACAGGCTGTCCAGCTGACCAAGGTCGCCGGCCAGCAGCGAGAACAGCACGCCATTAATCATGCGCACGGTCGGCTCCTGGCTCGCTTCGAGCCGCATCGCGACGCGCTCGCCCTGCAGGTGGACGATCTCGTCGCGCGTCAGCCGCAGCGTGTTCGGGAACGGCTTCAGGGTGCGCCACAGCACGCCCTTGCCGGCCACCACGCAGAAGCGGCCATGCGAGGCGAGCGGCTTCTTCATGCCGCCCAGGCGCTTGACCTGGTCGAAACGGCCGCATAACTGGTCGGGCTTGGCCAGCATGGCCTGGATCTGGGCGACTGGGGCGGCCGCGTGGGCGCCGGCAGCGGCCAGGCTCAAAACAACGATGGCAAGAATGCGTTTCATGGTGCGGCTACTCCCAGCTTCTCGAACAGGATGGCGGGCGACGCGAAGCACATCTCGCCGCTCTTGATGTCGACCGCGACCTGGGTGGTGGTGGCGCGGTTGAGGCGCTTGCCGCTGGCGGCATCGCTGATCAGGTAATCGATGCGCAGGCGGTTCTCCCACTCGACGATCTCGGCGCGCAGCAGCAGGCGCTGGCCGAACACCGCCGGGCCGGCGTAGCGCAGGTTCATCTCGATGATCGGCCACATATAGCCGGAGTCGCGCATCTGCTCGTAGTTGTAGGCGATCTTGTCGAACAGCGCGCAGCGCGCCACTTCCAGGTATTTGACGTAGTTGCCATGCCAGACAATCTGCATCGGATCCAGGTCGAAGAACTGCACCTGCATCTCGACTTCGGCCCACCAGCGCGCGGGCGTCTTCGGCTTACGCATACAGGCTCCAGGCCTGGTCGCGGATGCGGCCCAGCAGCAGGTGCAGCTCAGGATCGAGCCGGCGGTCCTCGCGTACCGGCGCCACGTCCTCGCCCAGCAACTCGAGCATGCGCGCCAGCTGCGTGGGAAGCGCGCGTGCCGGGTCCAGGCGCTGGCGCAGCCAGACGCCCTGGCGCACCGTGATCAGCATGGCGGCCGCCACCTGTTCGGTCAGTTCCAGCACGCGCAGGCAGTCGCGCGCGGCGATCGTGCCCATGCTGACCTTGTCCTGGTTATGGCATTCGGTCGAGCGCGAGAACACCGAGGCCGGCATGGTCAGCTTGAGCGCTTCCGCGGTCCAGGCCGAGGCGCTGATCTGCAGTGCCTTGAGGCCGTGGTTGATGGCGGCGCGCTCGCCTTCCATGCCCGACAGGTTGGCCGGCAGGCCGGCGTTATAGCGGGCGTCGACCAGCAAGGCCATCTGCCGGTCCAGCAGGTCGGCCAGATTGGCCACCGCATTCTTCATGCTGTCCATCGCGAAGGCAATATGGCCGCCGTAGAAGTGGCCGCCATGCAGCACGCGCTCGCCTTCGGCATCGATGATCGGATTGTCGTTGGCGCTATTGAGTTCGTTCTCGATCGCGGTGCGGAAGAACGGCAGCGCATCGGCCAGCACGCCGATCACGTGCGGTGCGCAGCGGATCGAGTAGCGGTCCTGCAGGCGCTTGCCATTGCGTTCCAGCTGGCCGCCGTAGTCCAGGTCCTGGCGCAGCCACGCTGCCACGCCCTGCATGCCGGCATGCGGCTTGACCGAGAACAGCGTCTCGTCAAAATGATGGTCGTTGCCGTCCAGCGCGAACGAGGCCAGCGCCGTGATGCGGGTCGTCAGGCGCGTGAGGTAGTCGGCGCGCTCGAACGCCAGGCAGGCCAGGCCGGTCATGACGGCGGTACCGTTCATGATCGCCAGGCCCTCTTTCGGACGCAGGCGCAACGGCGTGATGCCGGCCTCAGCCAGTGCCTGGGCGGCTGGCACCTGGACACCGTCACGCAGCACTTCGCGCTCGCCGCACAGCACCGCCGCCAGATACGACAGCGGGGTCAGGTCGCCGCTGGCGCCGACCGAGCCTTCGCTCGGGATCAGCGGCAGCAGGCCGGCGTCGAACAGGCGCACGATCTGCTCCAGCAGGCCGACGCTCACGCCCGAAAAGCCTTTCGACAGCGATGCCAGGCGCGCCGCCATCACGGCGCGGGTCTGGGCCGGGGTCAGATAGGCGCCCAGGCCACAGCCGTGGTAGGTGTACAGGTGATGCGGCAACTCCCCCACCAGCGACAGCGGCACCGGGACCGTGCACGAGTCGCCGTAGCCGGTAGTCACGCCGTAGATGGCGCCATCCTCGCGCAGAAGGCGATCCAGGAAGTCGGCGCCGCGCGCGATCGCGGCGCGAAACGCCGGGTCGCTCGAGAGCACCGGGCGCGCCGTGCCGCGCGCGATCGCCGCCACATCGTCCAGCGTCAAGCGTTCGCGGTCGAAGCGCACCGTGCGCGCGGGTACATTCAGGTCATCGAGCTGCATCAGGACGTTCCGTTCCGGGGTTGTGCCAAAAATCGTAGAAGTTGAACCATTCGAGCGGGGCGCGCCGCACATGGCGTTCGAGCTGCGCCGCATAGTCGGCCGCCAGTTCGGCCAGGGCCTGTTCGCGCGCCGCGCGCGGCAGCGTGACGCGCTCGCGCAGGCGTTCGAAGTGCAATTCGTGGCGCGCGCCCTGGCGCACCGCGAACATGGTGTAGAGCGGGCAGCCCAGCACCGCAGCCATTACGTAAGGGCCGACCGGGAACGCCGCCGGCGCGCCCAGGAACGGCGCCATGGCCACCCGCGGCGCAGGCGATACCGGCACCCGGTCGCCCGCGATCACGACAAATTCGCCGCGCTCGATACGTTCGGACAGCCCCATCGCCATCGCCGGCGTCATCTCGGTCACCTGCATCAGGTTCAGCTGGCTGCGCGGGTCGAGTTTCGCCAGCATGGCGTTGAAGGCTTGCGCATGGCGGGTATGCACCAGCACCGTCACTTTCAGTCCCGGGGTGCGCAGCGACAGCGCGCGGCACAGGTCGAGATTGCCCAGGTGCGCGCACACCAGCAGCGCGCCGCGGCGCGCCGCGATCATCTCTTGCAGCGGCTCCACGCCATGCAGCGAGACGTTCGCAAAGTCGAACAGTCCGCCCCATAGCAGCATCTTGTCCAGGATCGCTTCGGCGAAGGCTCCGAAGTGACGCATCACGCCGAAGAAACCCTGCGGCGCGCCGACCCGCGCCAGATAGGCGCTGGACGCGCGCCGCGCCCGGCCCTGGGTCGCGACATACCACAGCAGCACCGGGTACAGCACCATCCGGAACGGCCAGCGTCCGAACACGCGGCACACCCAGAACAGCAGGCGCATGCCGCCCACGAAGCTGGCTTCGTTGATGGCGGCCCAATGGCGCGGCTCGGTGGCCTGCTTCAGTTGCGCCATGTCCGCACCAGTAGTCGGGGAACACGCGGCAGCATGCCGAAGAACAGCGCCACGTGCAGGCGCGTGATCAGGACATTGTCGGTCCATGCCTTGAAGTGCGACACGCCATCTTCCGGGTAACCGACGCGGGTCGGCAGGTTCACGATGTCGACGCCATCCCAGTACAACCGAACCAGGATCTCGATATCGAAATTCATGCGCAGGCCCAGGCGGCGGCGCGCAGCCAGCGCCACCACCGGCGCCACCGGGTACACCCGAAAGCCGCACATCGAGTCGCGGATCGCCAGCGACAGCGTGTTGATCCAGACCCAGACATGGGTCAGGTAACGCGCGTACAGGCGCAGCTTCGGTACCGATTCGTCGTACACGGGACAACCGGCAATGACCGCCTGCGGGGCGGCGCGCGCCGCATCCAGGAAGCACGGGATGTCGCCCACGCTGTGCTGGCCGTCGGCATCGACCTGCAGCACATGGCTGTAGCCATCGCGCCGCGCGCGCGCGAACCCGGTCAGCACCGCGCCACCCTTGCCCTGGTTGACGGCATGCCGTTCCAGCACCAGCTGCGTTGGGTACTCCGCCACCAGCGCATCGAGCACGGCGGCGCAGGACGGCGAGCAGCCATCGTCGACCAGGATGCAAGGCAGGCCGTGTTCCAGCACGTGCTCCACGACCTTGCCGATCGCGTGCTCGTGGTTGTACACCGGGATGACGACGCAGGGATGGAACATGTCGGTCATTCCGCCTTCGCGAAGCGCAGCAGCGAGTGGCAGTAGCCGATGCCGTCGCGCGCGGTCAAGAGGGTCAGGCCGGCCTCGCGCGCCAGGCGGATATAGTCCTCGCTCTGGTACACCTTGCTGTTGCCGCTGGCCAGCACGTTAAAGTACGGCGAGGTGTTGATCAGGCAGTACGCGGCGATGTCGTAGCGCTGGCGGTCCCAGAAGGTGTCGAGCACCAGCACCTGGCCGCGCGGCCCCAGTGCGGCCGCGACCCGGCGGAAGATGCTGGCGATGGCGGCTTCCGAAAAGCAGCTCAGGAACTGGCTCATCCAGATCAGGTCCATATCGCCCGGCAGCGCAGCCGTATCGTCGAGCAGGTCGGTCGGATGCAGCGAAGCACGCGCGCGCTGGCCGCTCTCGACCAGGCGGGTGTCCGCCATGGCCAGTTGACCCGGCAGGTCGACCAGGTGCAGCGCCACCGACTGGTCGTAGGCCAGCGCGGCCAGCGTGAACTTGCCGGTATTGGCGCCGATGTCCATCAGGCGGCGCGGCGCGGTCGCGAACACGTCCGGCATGATCTCGGGGAACGAGGTATCCGAATAATAGTGGTCGAACGCGAGCCAGCTGGTGCGCGCCGGTTCCGGCAGCTGCGACAGGCCCTGGTACAGGGTCGGCCAGTCGCCGAACACCTTCAGGCCCAGCGGCTGTTCGGCGTCGAGCGCCTGTTCGAGGTCGAACATGGCCTGGTAGCAGACGTCATGGTTGAAGTCGATGTTGACTTGCGTGATCGGATCGGTCAGGACCACGAAGCCGGCCTTGTCGAGGGCGTAGCGCCCCGCATTGATCAGCACCACGCCGGCCGACAGACAGGTTTCGAGCACCACCTTGAGCACGTACGGCGTCCAGCGGCCATCCGCGGCCAGCTCATCGACCGACAGTCCGCCCTCGCCCGCATCGGCAATCGCCTGCAGCATGCCGCGCTTCCAGGCGTAGCGTACGCACTGGAACACCACCGGGCCATAGGCGATCTTCTGCGCTTCGAAGCGGGCTTCGAAGGCGCTCTGGCGCTCCGGCGAGAATTTTTTGTTCAACATGCGCGTCAGTCTTCCAACAGGATGCGGCCGCTGGCATGGGCGCCGGCGTCCGAGAGGTAACGGAAATTCAGGCTGTTCTTGACCTGGTCGTGCACCAGCTCGAGCTGCACCGGATGGCCGGGACGGATCATCTGCTGGAATTTGAGTGCGTTGATGCCCTTGAAGACGCCGGCCAGCCCAAGGTACTGGCGGCCATAATGGATCGCCCAGTCCACCTGCACCACGCCCGGCAGCACCGGCGCGACGCGGAAGTGGCCGTCGAAATACAGCAGGTCGGACGGCACCACGAGTTCGAGCAGCACGCGCGCCGGCTCTTCGGCCAGCACACGCAGTGCCGGGAAGCGTGGCCGTTCGTCGAGCAAGGCCAGCAACTGCGACTGCGGCGTCTTGCCCTGCGCGTTCACCGGCCAGGCGTCCAGGTAGCGCCAGCGGCGCGGCAGCGCTACCGCTTCGACCAGCGGCGCCAGCGCCGCGCGCAGGCGGGCATTGAACGCGGCCTTGCCATCCTGGGCCAGCAGCGCGCTGCCGGCTTCAGTTGGCAGCACGAAAGCGGCCAGCGACTGGCGCACGGCATCCGGTACGCACAGCACGCGCGCTTCGCGCACCAGGCCGGTCCCGACCAGGGCGGCCTCGATGGCGTCGAGCGAGACGCGCTTTTCCTCGATCTTGACGATCCGGTCGGCACGGCCGCGCAGCACGAAGCGCCCGTCCGCGCGGCCCTCGACGCGATCGGTGAGCGCAAGCCAGCCATCGGCGCCGGCAAACGGCGAATGCACTTCGAGCGTACCGGCGTCGTCAAGGCGCCAGTGCACACCCGGCAGCGGCGTCCACTGTTCGCCCGCGTCGCGCCGGCGCCAGGCCACGCCGCCGCTCTCCGAACTGCCATAGACTTCGGTCGGCGCCTGTCCGAGCAGGCGCGCCGCATGGAGCGACGCGTCCTGCTCCAGCATCCCGCCCGACGAGAATACCGCGCGCACTGTGCGGGCGGCGCCGGCCCAGTCGAGATGGTCCGGCAGGCGTTTCAGGTGGGCCGGGCTGGCCAGCAGGATGCAGGGGCGCATTGCGAGCGCGGGGGCCAGCGTCTCCGGGAATTCGTGGCGCGCCGCATGGATTGGCCGCCCCGCCGCCAGCGGCCACAGGACGCGGAACAGCAGGCCGTAGATGTGCTGATGCGAGACGGTGGCGACGATGTCGGCAGCGCCGAGCGCCGCGCCGAACTGCGCTTCGAGCGCGGCCAGCTCACTCGTCAGCTGCGACAGGCGCTTGGGAATCGGCAGCGGCGCGCCGGTGCTGCCGGAGGTGTACACCACCAGCGCCGCGAAGTCATGTTCCGGCGCGCGCCAGGCGCCCTGCCAGGCATCGCTGGCGGACGGCGCAACCGGCGCGGACTGCGCCGGAAAATCGCCCCAGAAGGCATCGACCCGGCCGGACAGCGCCGCGCAACTGGCCGGCAGCGTGTCGGCCACCAGCCACACCGTCTTGCCGCTCAGCCAGGCGCCCATCAGGGCGGCCGCGAACTCGATGCTGTCCTCGCTGAACAGCGCCACCTGCGCAGCACTGCTGCGCCGGCCGAGCGCAGCCCAGGAGAAGGCCCGCGCCGCGAACTCGCCATGGGTGACTGGCGCACCGTCACGCCAGCCGGCCACCGCGTCCGTCGGACGGGTGGCAAGTCGATCGAACACATCAAGCATGGTGCAAACGCTTGAAGCGCATGCGCAGCAGGTATTCCCCGCCGAACATCGCTCCCATCAATAGATAGGCAATCACGCCGTTATACAGCGACCACACGGCTTCCGACGCGAACAGCGCGGTGCCGAGCGCGATTGCGCCGTTGGCCACGAAGAACACGCACCAGGCCTGGGTCACGCGCCGCGTATAGCGTACCGCTGCCGGCGGCAGGTCGGGCTCGCGCAGGCGCGCCAGGCGCTCGATCATGGAGGGTCCCGACACCAGGCTCAGGCCAAACGCCGCCAGCATGGCCGCATTGACCAGCACCGGATACAGCTTGAGCGGCAGCAGCGCGTTCGACGCGACCGCGACTGCCACCAGCAGCAGCGCGCCGAACGCGCTCCAGCGCGCGGCGGCGCTCAGCTTGAGCGTGGGCAGGCGGGTGGCGACCGTCAGCAACAGCAATCCCGCCAGCCAGCGCGGCTCGATGCTGCCGTGGCCGAACCAGATGGCCAGCGGATAAGCCAGCGTCAGCGCGCCGGTCAGGACATTCCAGATCACGAGGTCAGGCCGCCTGTGCCTGTGGCTCTGCTTGCTCTGCCTGCGCTTCGCCCAGGCCGACCAGCGCATTGACCACATCGTCGATGGTGCGGATGGTCTTGAACACCTCGGGCTGCAGGCGCTTGCCGGTCATCTGCTTGAGCTTGACCGCCAGGTCGACCGCGTCGATGCTGTCGATGTCCAGGTCGGCGTACAGGTTCGACGACGGGGTCAGGGAATCGCGCTCCAGTTCGAACATCTCGGCCAGCAGGTCGGCGACCCAGACGAACAGTTCATCGCGGCTCATGTCTTCAATGCGTACCATGCGGTTCTCCTACTTCTTTCGGTTGGCTTCGATCATCGCTGCGAGCGCGCGCACCGAAGCGAAATGGCGGCGCGTCTCTTGCGATTCGGCCGACAGGGTGATGCCGTAGCGCTTCTGCAGCGCCACGCCGATTTCGAGCGCATCGATCGAGTCGAGCCCCAGTCCCTCGACGAACAGCGGCGCTTCGCTGTCGATGTCGTCTGGCGTGATGTCCTCGAGCTGGAGGACGTCGATGATCAGCGTCTTCACTTCCTGTTCAAGCATGTTGCTGGCCTTCTTTCATGAAAAACTGTTGGAGGTAGTCAGTGAGGCGGCGCGCCGCCACCACGTCGGGAATGTCGTCGTGGCGAAAGACCTCGACCGCGATATCGTCCTTGACCTCGATGCAGAACCGGGCCTGGCGCGGCGGCACATGCCACCATTTCTCTCCCTTGCCGAGGGTCGGCGGATCGCAGCGGATCACGACCGGCGTCACCGCGCGCATCCCGCGCACCGCGATATTGGCCGCGCCGCGCTTGAGGGTGGCGGCGGCGCCGGGCGGCGTACGGGTGCCTTCCGGGAACACGATCAGGTTGCCGCCGGCGCGCAGCGAGGCGATGCAGTCCTCGACCAGTTCCGGGCCGCGGTCGTTGCAGATATAGCCTGCCGCGCGGATCGGCCCGCGCATGAAAGGGTTGTTCGACAGCGCGCCCTTGACGATGCAGTCGGCATTGCGCACGAAGGCGATCAGGAACACG
>Ga0265798_10005016_pt1 | contig 18019 bp, 20 predicted proteins | sample P3T30metagenome_FD_192430 | JGI IMG/M metagenome (GOLD analysis project Ga0265798, IMG submission 192430) | Plant litter microbial communities from East Loma Ridge, Irvine, California - P3 T30 | ecosystem: Environmental > Terrestrial > Plant litter > Unclassified | place: USA: California... | reverse complement strand
CTCCTAATCGCCGCGATCTTCTCCTTCATCCTCGTTCCCCTCACTCTGGCCGGTGGGAATGGTAGTCAATGGTCAACTCCAAACATCATCGTTCCATTGGTGATTGGTGTCGTGATCTGTATCCCGGGCTTCGTGTTTTGGGAGATGAAATTCGCTAGGCATCCTGTTATGCCATTTAGGATCTTGAGAGATAGGCAGGTTGTTGCCGCCTTGTGCGTGGCTCTACTATTGAATACCGCTTGGTATACTCAGGGAGATTACCTCTTGTTCACTGTAAGAGTAGCGTTCAATCAGTACGTTGGTTCATTCCCAATTTAGGAGTGTAGACGATACAATGAGCTGATAGATAGACCTGTACGAGAAGCTACTTGGATTACAAACATCTATTCTTTCGTATCAGTCGTGACTGGTGTCATAGTTGGTATTATAGTCCGATACGTACGACACCTCAAATACTTTGCTGTTGCCGGAACGCTACTCTTTGTCCTTGCTTTCGGCTTGTTGTATAAGTACCGAGGTGGAACGGAAACCCATCAACTGGCAGGTTTAGTTGGCGCAGAGGTGGTTCTTGGTGTCGCGGGTGGATTGGTGAGTCCCTGACCCATTTATTTCCTAATCATTGCATTCACTATCCCAACCATGCCTTCGTGCCCAGCGTCCAAGTCAATCTCCGCTACTCCGACCCCCCTCAGTCTTTCGCTGCTCTTTCTATCACCCAGTCTCCCGCCTATCTTTTGCAATACGTTACAATCTTCGCCCTTCTCTCTCGCTGACATCGCAGTTCCCATATCCCGTCCAAGCCCTGATTCAATCAGCAGTACAACACGAACGAACAGCAATCGTAACCGCCCTTTACCTTGCTTCCTATTCAATCGGATCAGCACTAGGAAACACAATCGCAGGTGGAATTTGGATAAATACTCTTCCCAATCACATCTTAAACCGATTCGAAGCTATCGGTATTTCAGACGCACAAGCACTAGCTACTTCAGTCTACGGCGATCCAATCGATTTCATCGATAACAACCCCCGTGGAGCCATCGGACAACCAGAGAGGGAAGCATTAATGACTGCTTATGGAGAGGTTCAGCGGTATTTGACAATTACCGGATTGTGTATTTCGGTATTATTGGTTGTTGCTAGTTTGTGTTTGAGAAATCCTAGATTGGGTGATCAACAGAGTTTCCAGGATGCGGAAGGGTTCGAGGTTAGTAGTATTGATAGTAGGGAGGAGAAGCGGGTTGGGGAAGTTGGGCCAGGGGCAGAGCCAGACAATGGTCATTATGCCTTGGGTAGTGAAGAGAATAGGGTCGGGGTGAACGGTGACAAGTCCCAGAGGTACCCTGCGTGAGTAGACTAGATAGACATAGATCAGTGCACTCGGTATGTAGCCGCTAGCAATTTCACATCAACTATCGACCTTTGCAAGGTGCCGGCCTTCATGATCAAGTTCGAAGTGGCCAGTCAGTCCAGTCAATCGTTCTGTCGGAATCGAAAGCTTGCGTTCCAACATGTTCGATCCAGCAGACATGACTCAACCGTTAACGATCATTGTAAACAAAGCCAGGCGAGGTTGCTTGCAGTGTGCACCTTGGTCGTCAACATCGGAGATGCATACATGTCATTTGAATTTAATTCTATTCTACAATACTTCATGATCTATACTCATTAGCAACTTATCTCTAAATCAAGACAAGAGAGAAAGGAGCGAGAAGGTTCAGGGACGACCACTGCGTATGTTGTGATTGCGTCCGAAAAATCACCATAATTAACGGTATGACTGGTGCCAACATAATCTCATCATTGAAAGGGGAGGGAGAGTTCGAAACGTGCGGAGGCCATGGAATGAAGACACACCGTTTGACTCTTGGTCTGATTTACAAATCGACGTCCATACCTTCTCCTACTGGTGCTGTCGTTGGTGCTGTTGATGCTTCTGCTATAGGCTGTTCCTTTCCGGCGCCAGCAGTGATTTTGACATCATCAGAGACGATCAGACTGCGGACATTCTCCTTTGTCCATGCGGTGGTACCGCGACGGAACTTGTAGTCTCGGGACTTGACACCTCGCTCGTTCTACAAATCAGCTGGAAGTTCAAGGACACGTCAGCTGACATACGGGCATCTCGTAGTTTCTGAGCATTTCAGTACCGTTCTTGGTGATGACAGAGACATCGACGTTGGAACCGGAACCCAAATCGTTGAAGATACCGGACCTAATAGCCCTTGCTACTAGAGCGATAGCCTCGGCTCGCTGGAAATCAGCTGGGACCAAAGGCATGGAGGGCGGGGAAGCTTACAGTCATGTGCTCCTTGAAGCTGGACTCGAATACAGCCATGGCAGCCAGACTACCACTTCCCATGGTCACATAAGGTAGCTTGTCGGTAGATCCGTGAGCGGCCACAGTGAATAGATGAGGACCGGTAGAATCGACACCTCCAAGGACAAGGTGGGCACCGACGTGACCTTGATATCTATAATGTCAGCTGATGCGACGCACGAGTAAGCGGCAGCTTACCGGAAGAGATACTGCTTGAGCATGGTCATGGCGGTGACGACTCGTGCTGGACGGCCCTGTGATAAAGCATGTAGCTCGAGATTAGAAGCAATGAGGTTGGTGACGAATCTACATGTCAGCTTAGCCCCGGGTGAACGGGACGGGAGAGCTTACTCGGTGTCAGCTGCTGTACCTGCACCACAACATCTGATTTGAGGTGTGAGGTAGTGGATCTGATTGTCAGCTCGGTGGTATCAGACCTCAGTGGTATAGCGAGCTTACCTTTTCACAGTTCTTGTCTGCGACAATGGACCCTCCAGTGGCCCTCGTGTCAGCCCCGAGGCATACACCTTCCTCTTCTCCAGAGGATCCACCTCCAAACTTGACTCCTACGATAGTAGTACCGGTAGAAGTGGCTTGATATCAGTATTCCCCTTTCTGAGGTTGATCAGACTAAATCAACATACCTTTTGGCAGACCACCCATCCTGGCACCGAGGAACTGATTCCTACCATGGTTTGAGAAGTCGAAACCATGAGTAGATGGTTGTTCTTGTATGGCTAATGTAGCCATAATGAAAGAGAAAAGAAGAAGAAAATAGGGAAGAGAAGGGGGGGGAAGTGAAGGGAATGTCGAGGAATGAGCATATACACCTCGCTAAAGGGCAAGGGGGGGCTGGCGTGTCGTTTAACGCGTGACGTGTATTAGTCAATCCTTATCAAATCACGTGGTGGATCAGTATTACATAATAAACGCGGTTAATCAGTGCTAGGCTGCGAGAGTCAAGTGACTTCTCACACACACCTGCTCACAAGGATAGCTATACCTCTTCTTACACTACACCTTATACATACATACAACACAATGCAGTCCTGGAAGAACTTCTCCGCAAATTTGCCTGCTGTCGATATGACTTCAGTGCAGAAGAATCTGAGAAACACTTATCAAGCTACCAGGTGAGTACCTGTTTGTGCACGACCCTCGGTCTGCCGGGATGGGATCAGGGTCATCGACTGGAACAGATACTGACTAGAAGGGAACGACTTGGAAATGTTGGCCCAGAGGGTATCACCGAGTATGTCAGGACTGAAGCTGTGTCCGCGGGAGGCTGATCTAGATTCTTTCGTTTCACACAAAACTATACACCCCGTCACTCCCGTATCCATGCCTGTCATTCACCGTCTACACCGCTATCTATTCTGCTATGATGCGACGACTCTCATCAATACAGACTACCTGCCGAGTACAAGCAGCTCGAAGCCCGAGTTGATGCTCTTCAAGGAGTCCACCAGAAACTCCTAAAGGTCACCAAGGTTCACGAGACCGAGTCTGTAAGCTCGACTTTCGGGTCCTCGAAGAAAGAAGCTGATGTAAAGTACGACTACCCCTCCGATGTCACTGAATCAGTCCAGGATATGTCTCAATCAGCCGCTTCTGCCTGGGCATCATTCGCCAACAAGAACCTCAAGGTCAGCTGTCCTTAACTCTTCCTGGATGAAGCTGATAAAATAGAACACCAACCTTCCCATTCCAATTCCCGCTCAGGGGGAACAAGCCCCTCATCAGCCAAAGACTCTTCCCCATGCTATTGGTCGAGCTGCCAAGAATGGAGCTACAGATCTAGGCAGTGGAGATAGGTTCGGTACCGCTCTCGCAGTATATGGAACCGCCATGGAGAAGGTTAGCTAAAATGACCTGATCCTTGGCTGAAGCTGATACTAGGTCGGAGACGCACGATTGCAGCAGGACAACTTGATTGTTGATCGATTCCTCACCCCTTGGCAGGCAACTCTGTCGACTTCAATCGGATTGGCAATGAAGGCAAGGGCTACCGTCAAGACTGCTCGACTTGAATTAGATAGTGCTCGTGCTGCGTAAGCTACTCCTTACTCGTCTTCGGAGATGAAGCTGATGACTTAGACTAAAGGCAGCCCCTCCAGCAAAGCAGGAACAGTCTCGGTAAGCTGGCCCCTGCCTCCTAAAGCAAAAGCTAAAGTACAGACTTCACGTCGAAGAGGCAGAAGACAAGCTTGTTCAATCTACCGAAACTGCTATTGGACTCATGAAGGCCGTTCTCGAAAATGTAGCTCCTCCAATTTCCTTCTTTTGAGAGATTTAAGCTGATAATCAAGCCCGAACCCCTTGCTAACCTTTCCAACTTGGTCAAAGCCCAGCTTATTTACCACTCCACCGCCGCCGAGACTCTCAGTGTAAGCTGTTCTTCGCTAAGTTTTGGAAGTGAGCTGATATGTAGGGCATTCAGAGCGAGATTGAAGATGCTGCCACGGCTGCCGAGAGCGATTACAGGCAATCCCGAGGTGCTTAGGCGTTGTGATGGGATGAAATTGGGTGATTTTGTTTAGATCTGGTCAGGTTGTGGTTTCGATATGAATGACTATTTTGACAAGGTCTCGGCAATGGTATTCCGGGAAAGATTGCTGACTATTATTCTGACAGGGGCGATCTGATGCATGAGGGCTGGGTTCAGAGAGTACTGGAGATTACGAAGTATAAGTATAAGAGCGATACCATACGATAAGGTGAAGCTTAGTGAGAGTGGGTCTAATGAGCGTCGTGCGATGAGTTAGGAAGTCATCAGTCGAGGGATCTATATATCACAGAGATCTTCTTGGTCATTTGACCACCACATCACATCCACCAACCCTGTTCGTCAGCTTCTTTTCCACCCTTGAAGAAAAGCTTACGACCAATTCCAATTCTTTATTCTTCTCCAATACCCTCTGAACTTGCATCACGTCCAACTCCCCACCGGGTCGCCTGAATATGGATCGAGTAGTATTAGTACCTGCATGAGATGACTCGGACGGAGCAGAATTAGCGAGATTAGGTTCATGAACTATTATCCTTGCTTTCTGGCATACCAGATCTATCCGTCAGCTTATCCGTCGCTCTACAGGCATCGATAGCTGAACGTACCGGCGATATAACAGACTGGAACGAGTGATACTGATTTAGTACATCTCGCAAAAGTATAGCAGAGCGAATGAACCATTCGTTGAAGCTCATCGGGTGATATTCCAATCTCATCCAGTAAACAGACGTAATGAGTTGGTCTTGCTGTCCCGACCCTTCCTTGGTGCGATTGCATGAAGAAATCGAATGCGTAAGGATGAGTAACTCCTTGATCTACTACCAGACCAGCATGTAGATTGCCAGAAACATCAACATCGTATTGATCACCGAAGAATCGGGTTGAATGTCGTTTAGCACATACGCAAATTAAGATATTGGGTCGATACCCTTGTTGAATCTTTGCACAAGCTCGAATAACCGCATCATTCTCATATGCGAGTACAGGAGCGTATTGACCTTCTGAAATCCCATCTCTGAAAATAAGGATTCGGTCGGGGTATGAGCCGTTGTTATGTTTAGCGAATATAGTGAGGTGAGAGTGAATCATCGAGGCTAGGTCGAAAATGAATTCAGATCGTCCTTCTTGTAATCGAATTTGAGCGGAATAGGCATCACAATCGGCATTGTAAGTTGCTATAGTACAGGCGACAGTAGGGGCGCCTTCAAATTGACCGAATCGAGTAGGGGGCTTTTGTCAGCTTGAGCCCAGGCCAGAAAGCAGCCAGCTTACGAAACCTAAATTGCCACCCAGTAGCATGGTCTTGCCTCTTATCATCCCCGGTAGATCCTTGATAGGAACTTGATGAGTGACTCCCCCAAGCTTGGCCTGACATATCAGCTTGGCTTGAAGTTATGGCCGAACTAGCTGACCTGAACTTTCATGACCAGATTGCCAGTATACGCTTCGATACTCCTAGGAGCCCTAATCTTGGCAGCTTGCATACATTGGGTAGGAACGGGAGCTGGAATCAGCTAGCGTCCCCGAGGCTTTTATAGCTACTTACCTTTAAGATCCATAAACGACAATCTCTTGATCTGTTCATATAGGAATGCATCCCTACTCATCAGCTTGACTCGTTCATACGAGGACCTTTACAGCTGACCTTCCAGGAAGAATAATGAAAATGAGCTGAGGAGCACATTGTCCAGCTTGGAATGCAGCTCGAGCACCACTCTGAAGTGCCGACTTTACATTCCTCTCCTGAGTCGGATCAACAGGTCCAATGAGTGTAGGTTGTTTATTATCGATTTTAACCCCATGTTTTTCGAGTGTTTGCATGAGGTACATGACATATCGTTTCATTTCATCCACATTTGTATATTTATCGAATGAGATGATTGACCATGCTTTAAGAGGTGCTTGACCGTTACGAAAGAACTCGTATTCAGCTTGGACATCACCGAAAAATTGAGATGGAAGCTTACTTCTTTACCTCTGAGGTTCCAGGATCCATCGGTTGGCCTGGCATCTTGGCCTCGGGCGTACATGACACTAGGAGCAGCTAAGATCCTAGCAGGCACTTTCATCAGTTGTTTGTTGATCTGTTCATCAGTTGTTGAGCGATTACAAACCCTCGTTAACTGACCTGAAGACCCCATTGCCTAATTTTATCTTGTTGCTCATAAGCTAATTCTTGTCGCCACTTCATGATCTGAGTACATCGCTCAGGGGGCTTGACAGCTGAGATCTTGATCATCCTATTCATCAGCTATTTGCCGAGTGGTCGGGGAGCGGAAAGCTACTCTGCAGTTTGATCCGGAGATAATTTGAGGGGAGGAAGTGAATTCCATTCAGTCAATTCAACAAATTCCAGAGGAACATATGCTTTCTTCCCGTACTATGATATCAGCTCAAACCTCGAATACTCCGATACATTAAGCTGACCTGGATACAAGGAAGTCGTGGTTTGGTTACTGTACTTCCGTGGAATTCTTCAAAGTATTGACAAATATTAATCCTTCGATCGGCTTGTCCGTCTTTACCATTCAAAGCGAAAAAGATTTTGTCTGCAGATACGAGTGTGATTGATTGGACTGTATGGAGCCGATTAGATTTCCGATGTGTTACCGTGAACTACTCGTCAGCTTCTAAGCTCGAACACCCTAACTCGGTCAGCTAACCTTCGCACCCCTGAGCTTGCTTTTAGCCCTAGCGATATCTCTCTCGTTCATCTCCAACAGTTCCCTTTTAGGTTGTATACCTCCCGTATAACCCCCTCTTGCCCTCGTAGCGGGCATACCGATAATCTTGGCAATCACATCCACAGCAGGTCCAGAAGCTAGGAAAGCAGAGTATCCAACATCGAGGTTGAGTACGGGTAGACCGCAGCTTGAATATCGGAATGATCTGGAGTCAGTGCTGATACCTCAGTGGTGGGGGATGGATCAGCACATACTGCATAAACCCTTTGCAGACTACTGCACCATGGGCGATAGGTACGGCACCTTCGGACGAAAAGAATCGGTTTCCAGAAGCGCCAACTTGAGCGTACTTTTTACTTGGGACATCTCGAAGTAGGACATTTGTAGCCATGAGTGCTGGATTTCAGCTAGGTCCAGGTTTACCGGTAAGCTGAGGCATACCAGTCAAGCACTCTTCTTCTACTTTAGCAGACCCCTGATCGGCCTTACAGAATCTGATCACAGCTTCCAGATCAATCAGAGCAACATGCTTGATTACGATCTTCCATCGTCTCTGTTCATCCTCTGAACCGGACGATTGGCCGGGTTTCTGGACAACACCGTCGGTATTAACCGCCACACTGAATGACTGCGAATTTCCTGCCCATCAGCTTTGGGGAATCACGGTGCGAGCCAGCTGACTAAAACTTACCTCGAGCGATTGGGAATTCAATAGGAGTATAAGCATTCTTCCTACCGTCAAAAGCGGATGCTGCGAATGGTCCAACCCAAAGTTCATCTTTCTGTTCTAGAACAAGTTGTTCCCAAACTGCTCGAAGTAATGCCTTTGGTTTCTTCTGATTAGCGACCTTGACATGAGGATCGATTTCCACATCATAGTGACTATTCTCAGCTTGGCCTCCGGCACACGATAGCTGAATTACTGTATGATCTTTGGAGTTTCACCATTCCAAGGTCTGACTTGGAAATAGTTCGTCTTGACAGTCAGAGCTTTACCTTGAACACCATGTCCTGGCCTGATGGCGAAAGGGGATGGTTTGAGTTGATTGAGACGTCTTTCAACAGCTTCAATACCCCTTGGATGCGATACTTCTGATTGAGGTACTCGCTCGTAAGTACCCAGTGTAGACGGGTCCACCGAGAGAGTAGAGAATGCCTCTGTAGGTGGAGCGAGGGGATATCCTCGAGTAGAAGTACTTTGATTTTGTGCACCTTGTGATCCCCCTCGATCATAGGCCTGAGATCGGGAATCAGGAGGAGGTAGACCAGGAGGAGGAGGAGACCTGAATGGAATAGCCACCTCTCGGGTATCTTGTCGAGTACGCTCATCAGGGGCGAGAGACCTCTGAGTAGGGGTTGACGGGACATCATCATATCGGGAATGGTATGGTCGCTGGAGGTCAGCTCTGAGACAACGATGCGTGAGTTGTATAGCTTACCTCGTCCCGGGGGTGCTGCCTTCGAGAAGGCTCATCATCGTAGTCGGCGTATCGACCTCCGTAAGACATCGTTGGAATATGTCTATAGCTTTCAGGTCAGCATTGCAAGACATAAGTAGACATTTGAGAGAAGAAGGAGGACAAGAAGAAGAAGAAGAAGAAGAAGAAGAAGAAGAAGTAGTAGAGGAATGGGTGGCAAGACACCGAGAGGGAAGCGAGATCTGGTAACTATCCCTTGCTTTCTCAATCACTGTAAGAAAGAACATGTGGTTACCGTAGGCGGAGCAGTAGTAGAAAAGAAGTAGAGGGGGAAGGAGAACAATTAAGGAGTTTTGGAAGGAGAATGAGTCGGAAATCGGGGAATAGGATACTTACCTGGAGTAAACAGGTAGGAAGGTACAGTATAGAGTTTGGACAATTGTTGGGACAGTCGCGTTTACGTTTGGTAGGTAGGTAGGTGAGTATACAGTGCAGCTATGAGTATATATAGTGTGTATCACAGGACACAGTGATAGTGACTATGCGTTGTGGGAATCGACTAGGTAGTGAGTGTTGAAGAGAAGAGAAAGAGAGAGGGGAAGCAACATTGTAGGTGAATATGACCCCCTTCCTTGAGAGGGTCTGTGCGTATTTGACGTCTTAGCCGAGCACGGACCTCTGAGTGATACATGTTGTTGATACATGTGCATGTACTCTCAATGACATCATCCTCTTACATACCCTATCATCAGCATGACAACAAGTACAGGATGGAGGTAGACTCACCGTCCCCATACAATACTACGTCCGATATCCTGGGAGCCAATCAAAGCTTGGAATCCCTCTTATTCTTCCCATGCCCAATACTCCCAGGATGAACTTTGGAACTATCAATCCCCTTATCTCCCTCCCCCTTTCCCGACCCACTAGCAAGCTCATCAATATCCCCCTCATTCCCCGCTCCAGCTAATGATCCAGCTCCAGTCCCACCTCCACCCGCTCCTCCTGATTGACCTATTTCCAATTCAGTCGATTTACCTCCTTCCTTCCCTTCTCCTCCTGATTTGGTGGAGTGCTTTCGCTTTAGGTTATAAGGCATACTGGGTATAGATGCTGGATGAGTCGTTTTAGAGTTGAATGGTTTAGGCGCTGTTGGGCGTTTGTTGTTGTTCATTCCTTCGTTGAAGGGCTATTGGGTGGATATTGAGACGATGAACGGAGAATACTGTGATGTAGCTATATGTGGGAGTAGATATGCTGATATGTTGATGTGTTGATAGAAAGGACAGTCAAAGATGCAGTAGTCACTTCAGAAATCATCGATCGTCATTTCCTCGGATACTCGATTTACCGGTCAACTCCGTCGGCGTCCTATAATTGACTGATGGGCTTCCTGCAATGCAGGCTCATAGCCTGTAGTATGCGGATGGTATTAGGCCTCTAGCAGCTGACAAACACCTAGATACATATCCTGCTATCTACCTTCTTTGCAATTCACGTTTACCATCAAATCCCCAAGCATATCGGCTCCCCCATCTTGACGCCTACTTTCCATCCGGCAGGTTTGGGGCTGGGAAATCAGTAGACATGTGTTCCTGTTAATATCAGTGCTCATGTACTAGACACATCAAGTCGACTCACGGCATATCCTCTGAAATGCACCCCTCTTCCAACCTTATCAATCTCATCCATCTCCTCCTTGGTCAATTCACCCAATTCCCCTACACCCGCCATCTTCTTGATTCGCCCCTCATTGGAGGAAGTAGTAATAGCGACAACGCCTTTCTGGATGGTCCATTTGAGCAAGACGTTTGCTTCATCTGTACCTAGTCGTTCTGCGATTTTGGTGAGGATGGGTTTAAGAGGACCACCTGGGTGTCGAAGGACTGGGGAGAGTGGACCATAGGCTTGGGTTACGATTTGATGTTTGGCGTGAATGTCCATTACCGGTTGAGTATGGGTTAGGAGGTACGGGTGGAACTCCATTTCTAGCTGTCAGTCTCACTCCTATGGATATCTGACTCGGATGATACTCCAGAAGAAATGGGAACCTACGATTGACAACAGGTTTAACTTTCGCAACCTTCAAAACATCCTCTAAATCCTGAGGTCTGAAATTCGATACTCCCAATGAAGTTCCCTTGAGAGTACCATCTTCAACAAGACCTTCCAAGATAGTCCAAAATTCACCAATCTTTCCTTTCTCGGGAACAGTTGGAGCATGAATCAATAATAAGTCTGGTGGAGTGTTTAGTTTCGATAGTGATTTCAAGACATTTTGCTTGATTGATTCGGGAGTCGTTTCGCAATCTGACAATCAGTCAACAGTCAAGCCATCGGCACCTTGTTGAGTGACACACCTCCAGAGACTACAGGTCAGCATAATCATCGCTACCTGAACCGGGACACCTACTCTTGGAAGTTACCCAAACATCCTCCCTCTTCAGACCCGCTTTCTGAATAGCACCCCAAGTCTCGGCCTCGGTCCCATAGATCTGAGCCGTATCGATATGTAAGATACCGGCTTTCAAAGCAATTGCTCCGAGGTCGATCGCTTTCTGACCACTACGTTCAATTCCACCAGTTCCATTTCTGACATCAGACCACCTGATGACAGTATGGAACGAAATGAAGACTCACCCCCATCCAATGGCTGGAATTGATTTTCCATCGTTTAGCTTAATTGTAGTCATTCTTCGTAATACCTGAGTCAATCTCATTAACTGATTCAAGAGTCAAGAACGGGTAGCGCTACGCCCCACTTATATATAGCTATAGACAGTGAGCTCGGGGCATAGGAGCATAGGAGGTGGAGGTTATCGTCATCAAGTGGAGGTACTGGATTTGAGCGGATATTCAGTGCGGCCGAGAGTGGAGAGTGGGGGTGGTCTTCCGTAGTGGTGCCGTGTGGTACATGAGGTCCATGATGCATGATTCTGACCGTCAGAGGATTCGACGAGCAGAGACAGAAGCGTCATTAGTTACGAACAAGTGACTGAGGACAGCCCCAGGCTCGTGAATGAAAGCCAGAACCGTCATTCCCGTCCTCTTGGACCTGGCCCGCAGAAGATTTACAGTAGCACACACTCACGCCCAGTCTTTCGCTTCCTACCCGGACATCGCTTCCTACAGACGATTTACATATCACAAGACTGAATGAATGGATAGATTTGGCTGCAGCAGAAACAAAGTATTCAGACTAGACCTCAATCTTGCAACTCCCACCCTGGTTCACTTATCATTCCCATACAGTACTTTTTTGAACCGAATGAGATTTTGGCGAAACCGTGGAATTTCAGGTTCTGTATGATTGAGATCAGTCTGGTAGTGGACATCTCTATGGCTGAACGGTTGTAACATGTTGGCTGACTAGTTGCAGGCCGATGGGCGAAGGGGGCAATACGTAGGGACAAAAGTCCCATCAGAGCTATACAGGTGATCAAAGTAAATCACATTTCCCACATAATCACGAGTCGTTCCTACCAGCCTCGCTCCACGCATTCTCAGAGATTCACTAGGTCATATGACGCCAGTAGTCGTAACACCTGGTGCGCCAGATGCCACAGCAGTACCAGTCCCAATCTCCTAATACTGACCCAGACCACCACCTTCATCATGCGGGATTATCGGCAAGATCTACATGATCATTGATCACATTAATAGCGAAAGCCCTTCCACTGATATATAACAAACGACACCTATCCTCAGTCTAGATGATGCCTGGAGGAGGGTCTACAATGCGATGAGTTTCGCATGGCATGAGTAGCAGATTTGAACTTCGATATTCTCACGTAAGCATTTGACCCGAGCAAGTATCTGGGTAATTGATATCTTCGGTAATGGTCGGTGTTTGGTACAGAACGAGATAAGACATGGGCATGCACGACTCTTTGCTCGATTTGAGTCGGAATGATCGTCCAGATCTCCAGTCCTTCGGCCCCCCAAGACAACGCCATCCTTTCGCTCGCCGACCGCATTGATTGAACCTAATAAGCTATTTCCAGGCGATGATTAACCCTGTACTGGTCGGATCTGACACCGCCCATCCCGATGAACGTGTTCCTTGTCACCGAGATGAAGGAGCAGCAATTATCGTGATGTCATCAACATGAAGGGATATTTTAAAGATCAAAGAGGTAAGGTATGAGTAGCTTCTATCCAACCAAACACAAAGGTGACACAAGCATTGAGATCTCCAGATCATCGTCGTCCGACGGATCCACCTTGTTTGTGGTAGTTTGCAACCTGCTCCAATTCGCCCTGTATGTCAGCTTACCGCGACGTCACTCAGAAGCTGCCAGCTCACCTCTAAAGCCTTGATGGTAGAATGGGCACTTTCCAAATCCTTGTTCAATCGATCCCTCTCGGCGATCAACTACTCATCAGCTCGTCCCTGGTTCAACAACCGTTGCAGCTTACATGTTGTTCCCATTGCCTGAACCTGCTTTCCTCCAATTTGACCTGTTCGGTGAACCTCTTTCGGAGCATCTCCTCCTCCTCTTTGAACTTTGGGTTGTCGACCTTCTTGACTTTTGGTTCTCCGAATTTACGGGTCTCCATCTGTGCAAGTCGGTAAGACTCGTAGTGTGTCTCTTCAGTGGAGGTGATGAGATCAAGCATGTATGTTCGGATCAGGAGTGATCGAAGTTTCTTGAAATCACAGTGGTCCTCGTTCTCAACTGAAAGTCAGCTCGTGGTCACAGTGAAAAAACATGAAAACCAAAGCTTACCCTCGGCGACACCCCAGAGGTACTCTCGACCTTTGACTGTTCGACCATCGGCAGTGGTAACGTCTTCGGTACTTCCAATGATGGAGAATGGCATGACTTGGTGCAGAGCAGTCGCGTGTTCCGCAGCAGCAGGCTCCTCAGGGTCGATAGGTGGGCTGTAGATCTTGATGTTCTGAGCAGCTACGACCTCTCGAATCTATGGATCAGCGCAGATTCACCGCAGAGAAGAGAATCACGCACAATGTACTTGAAGTTGTGCAAGTCCTCCTGAGTCATGGTATCCGCCTTGGCAATGACGGGAATCAAGTTGACCCTAGTCCCGAGCCTCTTCATCATCTCCACATCAAGAGGCTTGACACTTGACATCAGCTTGACCATCACGCTGCGTGAAATACAGCTTACGTAGTTCCAGGCTTGATAAAGTAAAGACAAGCGTGAATCCTTAAATCCTGCTTGTCTGACCTGTGAGGTTGTTGTTCCTGCCTCATGTACGATTCGTGTTGATCATCAATGAAGTCGACAATCGGGGTCCAGCTTATAGTCAGCTCATGTCGGAATACACGCGAACAACACAGCTGACCTGTCTCGATTATTGACATAGTCACCAAAACCAGGTGTATCAACCACAGTCAACTGATTATCAGCTCGGTCCTCTTGTGGACTAGGGCAGCTGACTTTGATATTGAAACCCCTCTCCTCCAAATCAGCTTTCAAGATCTCAATCTCGGTAGTCTTGTCAAGCTGCTTGGCGTGTCTAGCCTATCAGCTTCGTGATTCAATGCACACAAGCTGACATACCTCTGCCTATAATTTCTGGGTGCACAGATTTCCGAGGCGAAAAGAGTGTTGATCATGGTTGTCTTGCCCAGTCCAGACTCGCCTGATCGTTAGCTTCTATGAGAAGGAAATGTAGTTGTCTCTGCTGTGATAGAAAAAAGCAGTGATGGATGGAAACAACTGCGTTAACAATAACTCACCGACTACCATGATGGTGAAGTGTGCTCCTCGCTGGTTGACAATCTTGTGCCGCTAAAGCGTCAGCCTCCACAGGAGCTATCATAGTCTCGTTCTGCTCCGAGACCTGCACTGGAAGGATAGAGTACATACCTGATTGGGCAGACTGCTCATTAGCTATAATTCATCTCGCGAAAGCTACAACAGACGTACTTCGAGATACCAATTCCATCCGCCATCTTGACTGGTTTCTTCGGTGATAGGTAATGAGAGAAAGAAGGGATAGACTCAGACTAGCTGGTCTATGGATGTATGGATGGATAAAGGATGTAGGTGAAAGAGAGACAATGTCGTAACGTCAAAGCTCAATCCAGGCGCGTAAGGATAGCTACGGACTAGCGTGGCAGTTGGGCCCCCTTCTGCTTATTGTACAGTACAGGTGCTGACTTTATAACCACTCTATCCAACCTTCACACAGCCTTAAAGGTCGAGTGGACATGACAGTAGTATTCTGAAGGTACCGAGTATGTGCGAGTTACACATGCAAATTTACAACAATTGATATGAGTGACACCTCCGTACTAAAAAAAGGTATCGAGTCTAATCCGTCTTTCCAGGTGGCTTGCCGCAAGGTTGCAGCATACGCTACAAGGTCAGCTTATGGCTCCCCTTGAAAAAAAACAGGGCGAGTAAGCTTACCTCAATGACCTCAAATCGCTCCCGAGCGAGACACTCTCCATCTGCTATTGAGATATAAGCCAGCAGAGGTGGGTGTCCGACGATTGATGCTAACGTGTCTCGGTGTTGATGAGTGAGCCATTCACTGTTAGTCAGCAGTAGTACTGAGGTCTCTCCTGGTCCAGCTTCAAGTGCTCCAGGCTTCCAGGGGTCGGCCATGGGCAAACCACGACGCTGGACCCAGAGTGCTGCAAAAGATGGGACTTACTATTTACTGATATCTGGGTGTCCAGTTCCAGTATATCTAGCATGCACTGACTCGTCAGCTTTATTCCCGTTAAGCTTCGACAGCTGACTTACACTGTTCTAGTTGGGTATTTTGTGTATAACGTAGTTCAGACTGGATTGTCAGTAATGGAACTCGGTTGCGGCTTCAACTTCGATCCCCCCCCTCCGTCCGAGATCTCCTCGATGCACGGGTTATTCCCTATCCTCGACTCCCTTCTTCCCTGCGTTAATACAGAGCAAGCTGGACTCACCATGGTATTGCTCTGGTTATGTGCAGAGTATAGAAGATAGAGAATGCAACGTCGCAGATGACCGGCTTGCCACCCTATTAAAACGCCGTATTTCCGTTAGAGGCAAGTGAGAGTGAGAGTGGGTGTAGAGACGGTGAGCAAGGGTACTTTGATAGCATCAGGCTTAGTATACGTATTATAGTAGATCAACTAGGACAGTAGCTCTACTACTGCTATACACCGTAATATCGTAAGCTACACTTTCACTCAGTAATGTTCATAGGACAAAAGCTGAATACAAGCCAACAGTCGCGTCAACACCTACCATTCTTACCTTCATCGCATTCATCAACGCAACTGGAATATGAACCGACAAACACGTATGTACCCAGACTGCTACCCAGGTGTCATTTCAAGCTGACATATAGCTGTAGCTCAGAGAACAGCTCAGATACCTTCAACCTATAGGCAATCACCTTCGGCAAACCCAAATCCAATGTACTACGCAACAGCAGGCGCTCAGACAACATCCCAGCAACCAAGTAGTAGAGGAACATCAAACGGTCAACAATTACCGGCTGGATTCCCATCTGTTGGAGCTGCAAGAGGAGGGCCGGCCCCACCAGGATTCTCGTCACGTACAGCCGGAGGTACGGCACTTTTCGATTAAAGAGGTTGGAAGACACGCTGATGGGTGTTTTTAGATACGAGTGATTTCCCAATACTCGGAGGAGGATCGTCATACGCTTCGCAGGCCCAACATTCTGGCATGTTCACGACGCAAACCCAAGGGCCACTGTCGGCAGGGATACAACCGCCCGGACCGCCTCCTGGAATATCAGCACCAGGGACAGCAGGTGTACAGGGACAATCGAATGGACTGAGAGATGACAGTTCAAGAACAGGCGAAGAGTTTCCAGCATTAGGCAACATGAGTGGAAACGGAGCTGTGCCAGCTGAAGGCAAGGATAGAGTTAGTCCCAACCCTTGTTGCATGTGGGCTTTGCTGACGGGTAGATACCAAATTTCCTTCGTAATCACGGTCAACACGCTCAAGCACCGCCATCACCTCCCTCAACATTACCCAACGGTGCATCCGGCTCACATTCCTCGATCGCTCCGTCGAGTAACATACAACAGCACTTGGCACAGTCCATGGCCGCAGGCGGAGATATGACATGGCTTCGTCAATCGCCTTCAAGAGGGTTGGAACAGATTACGAGACCAGTCCAGCAGATCTTATCGAGTCCAGTGGACAAGTGGGGACTGCAGGCATTACTGTATGAGATCAAGATGGGCAAGGGGGATAGGGCATTATTGATGTTTGGGGAAGACCTAAGTCAATTGGGTGTCGACCTGGAGCAACCAAAGTAGGTCTTCCCGGCTATAGGCTAAGTCTTTAAACTAATTATCTCAGTGCACTATATCCCACATTCGTCACTCCATGGCTGGACTCCACGCAAACCTCACATCAAGGCCCCATTGACGACATATTCGACATCCCACAGCATTACACGCAATTCAACGCACCGGCATTATCGTCCAAAATGATTAGCTTCTCGGAAGAAACGCTGTTCTATATCTTCTACGCATCGCCCGAAGATATGTCACAGCTCGAAGCAGCGGATGAATTGTATGTTCAATCCGTTACATTGTCCGTGCAGTAGCTGATCTTATAGGTACGCACGCGGATGGAGGTATCATATTCAACACCAAACATGGATCACTGGACCATCATTACAACAATTTGACCCTCGCGAAAACCCGCCAACGGCCGATACACCGTGGCTACGAGGTCCAGTCGTCTTCTTTGACGTCAACAAGTTCGAGCGAACGCAACTTCAAGATCATTCGCTAAATCCATTCGATTTCGAACCTACGAGATCTATCGCCCAAGTATTGCGTGAACAGCAAGCACAAGGAGGGGAGAACAAGAGGACCCCAGGACAAGATCTAAAATCGCCAACGGCTGATAGCTCGCATCTAGCTCCTACTCCTGCTTTGAGCAGGGGCGGGACGGCGTCGGTCATGTCGTCGCGTTCATAGGCTTCTTGGACGACGGAGTGGTTTACGTTGATGGTGTTCGTGTATATATCACATGCGACATCATATCTCATGACTGGCACTGGCTACAATGTTGACAAGACTGACTAAGGTCTAGTAAGGATGCTGAGCTGACACAGGGCGAATCGACATTCTGTTTTCTAC
>Ga0265798_10005015_pt1 | contig 18020 bp, 26 predicted proteins | sample P3T30metagenome_FD_192430 | JGI IMG/M metagenome (GOLD analysis project Ga0265798, IMG submission 192430) | Plant litter microbial communities from East Loma Ridge, Irvine, California - P3 T30 | ecosystem: Environmental > Terrestrial > Plant litter > Unclassified | place: USA: California... | reverse complement strand
TTGAGGTATACGCGCTAGTCGGCATCGAAGTAGGCATACACCTTGTCGGTAGAGACCACGCTGGTCAGCGGCGTCACGTCGGCGCTGACGATGTTGCCTGCGGTTATTTCGGCACGGCTGACGCGCCCGGAAATCGGCGCCGTGACGCGGGTGAAGCTCAGGTTCAGCCGGGCCAGGTCAAGCTGTGCCTGGATGCCGGCGAGTGCCGCGCGCGACTCTTGCGCCGCGGTGGCTCGGGTCTCGGCCAGCTCGGCGGAAATGGCGTTGCTCGCCTGCAGGCGCTGTCCACGCTGCGCTTCGTTGTCGCTGCGTGCGGAGCTGGCACGGGCCTGTTGAAGTTGCGCTTCCAGGCGCCGCACTTCGGCCTGGAAAGGCCGCGGATCGATCTGGAACAGCAGGTCGCCCTTGTTCACCAGGGCGCCCTCGGTGAAGGCTACCTGGTCAATCTGGCCCGACACGCGTGGGCGAATCTCGACGGTTTCCGGTGCTTCCAGGCGCCCGGTGAACTCGTCCCATTCATTGACCGGCTGTTCCAGCACCTGGGCCACGGTAACCTTGGGTGCAGCAGGCGCCTGAGCGACATCGGGTGTTTTTCCGCAAGCGGCGATGACCATCAGCGCAAGGGCCGCCAACGGAAAACGCAACGGAGTGAGTGACTGGTGCATGTGCAGATCCGCCAAGTGAAGTAAGGGAGCATCAACGATGGGCGGATCATGCGGCGCAGACGGGACAATCGACGAATCGAATGGTTCGAAGGTAACTATCATTGCGAATGATGAACATCATCGGAAGTGCTTGATTTTCCGGAAAAATACAAAGCTAGCTAACGATTTTTACAGGCCAGCACCTGACGGCAGGGCGCAGCCCCAAGGCACAGCCGTACAAGCCTTGAAATACTTTCCCGCTGTAGGAATCAGTACGCCGGGCGGTAGGATCAGACTCCGAAACTACTCAAGACCTCTATGAATCCCGTCACGGAACCTCCCAGTCCCGCGCTTCATGCAACATCCTCCTTCTGCCTGATGAGTACCCTTCCATGGAATGGCTAGCCGACCCCACGGCCTGGCTAGGCCTGGCGACCCTGATCGTCCTGGAACTGGTACTGGGCATCGACAACCTGGTATTCATCGCGATTCTCGCCGACAAGCTGCCCCCGCATCAGCGTGACCGCGCGCGGGTGATCGGCCTGTCGCTGGCGTTGATCATGCGCCTGGGCCTGCTGGCCAGCATTTCCTGGATGGTGACGCTGACCGAGCCGCTGTTCGAGGTGTTCGGCAAATCGTTCTCCGGGCGCGACCTGATCATGCTGTTCGGCGGTATCTTCTTGCTGTTCAAGGCGACCATGGAGTTGCATGAAAGGCTCGAAGGCCATGTCGCGCAGCGGGCTGGCGTCAAGACCTACGCCCTGTTCTGGCCAATCGTCGCGCAGATCGTCGTGCTGGACGCTGTGTTCTCCCTGGATGCGGTGATCACCGCCGTGGGCATGGTGGACGAATTGTCGATCATGATGATCGCGGTGATCTTCTCCATCGGCCTGATGATCATCGCCAGCAAGCCGTTGACGCGCTTCGTCAACAGCCACCCGACCGTGATCATGCTGTGCCTGGGCTTCCTGATGATGATCGGCTTCGCCCTGACCGCCGAAGGCCTGGGCTTCCACATCCCCAAGGGTTATCTGTACGCCGCGATCGGTTTCTCGATTCTCATCGAGGTGTTCAACCAGATCGCTCGGGCACGGCGCAAGCACAAGCATCAGGACCGGCCGATGCGCGAGCGTACCGCCCACGCCGTGCTGCGCCTGCTGGGTGGCCGGCGTCCGGCCAGCGAAGCCATGGACGAGGAAATCGAAGACCTGGTGGGCCAGGAGCAGAGCGAAGCGCTGTTCGATCGACGTGAGCGGGTGATGATCAGCGGGGTGTTGAACCTGGCCGAAAAACCCATCCGCAGCATCATGACCGTGCGTGCCCAGGTCGATTGCCTGGACCTGGGTGCGTCGCGCGAAGTCACCGAGCAGACCTTGATGCAGTCGTCCTACTCACGCCTGCCATTGATTGCACAAGGCCAGGTGGACGAGCCTCTGGGTTTCGTGCACAAGAAGGAGTTGCTCAAGCAACTGCTGGCGGGCGACGCACCGGATCTGGCCAGCCTGGCGCGCCAGCCGATCAACCTGCTCGAAACCTTCAGCATTCTCAACGCCCTGGAGCAGATGCGTGCGCAGTCCACGCACATTGCCTTCGTGGTCAACGAGTTCGGTGGCTTCATCGGCATTCTGACCATGACCGACATTCTCGAGTCGATTGCCGGCGAGCTGCCCGACGCCAGCGAAGTGCAGGCCCCCGATATCGTCGAGCAGGAAGAGGGCTATCGCGTGAGTGCAGCGTTGGACCTCAAGCAGCTGCAGACGCGCATCGGCTTCGATGCGGCGCCCACCAATGACTATCAGACCCTGGCGGGCATGGTCATGAGCCTGCTCGATCGTTTGCCCAAGCAAGGCGACACGCTGCAATGGGAACAGTGGAGCCTGACCGTGCTGACGGTGGAGGAGCGCCGGGTCAAGCAAGTCCTCCTGCGCAAGCAAGCCCTGCAGGTGTAGCGAAACCGCGCGCAATCACACTGCGCGACGCGAGCGCGCCAGATGCTTGGCGCCCTCGAACATCAGCACCAGCACCGCCAGCCAGATCGGCAAGTAGGTCAGCCACTGGTCTGGCGCGATGCTCTCGCCCAGCAACAAGGCCACACCCACCAACAGCACCGGCTCGACGTAGCTGAGCAACCCGAACAGGCTGAACGGCAGCAGGCGGCTGGCCATTACGTAGCAGATCAATGCCGATGCACTGATGACGCCAAGAATCGGTATCAGTGCGTACAGCAGCGGTCGCGCCTCCATATCTGCCGGCGACAGCTGGCCTTGCACGATGAACAGCAGCGCGGCCGGCAGCATCAGGCACATGTCCGTCCACAAACCGCCCAGGTGATCATTGCCGCACGCGCGACGCAACACGAAATACACCGGATAGCCGGCAGCCACGAGCAACGTTTCCCAGGCGAAGCGGCCGTGCTGGAACAGCTCGTGGCCTACACCGCAGGCGGCGCAGAGCACCGCCAGCTTCTGCAGGTGCGAGAGCTGTTCGCCGTACACCAGCCGTCCGGTCAGGACCATGGTCAGCGGCAGCAGGAAATAGCCCATCGACACTTCCAGGCTGCGCCCGTGCAGCGGCGCCCAAAGGAACAGCCACAGCTGCACACCCATCAGCGCCGAGGTGCCCATCGAGCCGAGCAGCAGCATCGGACGCTGGGCAATGTTGCGCCACACCCTGGCGACCAGATGCAGATCGGTACTGAACCACATGAACAGGGTCACGCACGGCAAGGTCAGCAGCATGCGCCAGCCAAACATCTCCTCGCCGCTCAGAGGGGCCAGCAGCGAAGTATAGAAATACATCACGGCGAACAGAATGGACGCTGTGACGGACGTGATGATGCCTTTGGACACGGGAGCCTCTAAGCGCGAAAAACCTGACTGAGCCGACAATGATCTCAGTCAGGCGGGCAGGCTACAACCACTGCTTTCAAAGACGGCGCAAGGCGTGCGCGAAATCCGCCAGCGGCATTGGCTTGGCAAACAGATAACCCTGCAGATATTTCACGTGGCGTGCGGCGAGGTAAGCGCGTTGTTCGTCGGTTTCCACGCCTTCGGCAACCACTTGCAGCTCGAGTTTGGCCGACAGCTCGATGATGCTGTCCAGCACATGCCGCGAAAGCGTATTGACGCCGATCATGGCCACGAAGCTCTGGTCGATCTTGAGGAAGTCGACCTGGAACTGCTGCAGGTAGCTCAGGCTGGACTGCCCGGTGCCGAAGTCATCGATGGCGATGCTCACGCCCAACCCGCGCAACCGTTCGAACAACGTGTGAATCTGCGCGCAGGGCTGGATCAGCTCGCGTTCGGTCAATTCCAGGGTCAAGGCGATCCGGTCTTTCGGAAACGCGTCGAGGAACGCTTTGCAGTCATCGAACAGTGCCGAGTCCAGGCAATGCTGGGCGGTGATATTGATGCCGACATGAAAGCCGTGCGGCAGCTGATCCAGGCAGCTGCCCAGTTGCTGCGCGGTGCGCTTCAGCAGCAGCCGGGTCATCGGTACGATCAGCCCGCAGTCCTCGGCGTAGGGAATGAACAGGTCGGGGCGGACCAGGCCTTCGCGAGGATGCTGCCAGCGCATGAGCACTTCGACACCCGCCCAGCGGCCGTCCTCGCTGAACACCACCGGCTGGAAGAAGGGCACGAACTCCTCGGCGTCCAATGCACGCTGCAGCTCCTGATAGCGCGAGCCGGAACGACTCATCACCCACCGGCAGAGCAGGCCGACCACCGCCGAGATGAGCAACAGCAGGCCGAACATGCCGGCGTACTGTTCGCGTATCAACGTCCAGCGCGCCCCTTGCGGGATACCACTGATCACGCTGAACGGGTAGCGAGCGGACTGCAGCCGTGTTTGCGCGCCAGTGGCAGGCAGCGGCGCGCCCTGATGGACCTCGCCGCTGGCTTCGATCCAGCTGCGCCCGACGTGCAGGGTGATCGAATGGGTCGAGCCCATCATGCGCAAGGCATTGGCCAGGTGGTAACCGTCGACGGTGCTGAGCGCGCTGGCCTCGCCACGGGCGGCGCGGTAGATCAACAAGCCGCGGTCGGGCGTCACCGAATTGCCGGGCAGCAGCCACAGCTGCCCATCGACGTAATCGAGCGGATTCACGTTTTCGCTCACTGCGCCCGACAGGGAGCTGCAGTAAAGTGTATCGCCCTGGATCAGATTCACCGAGCGCACGAAGGGCCGCCGGGTTACCTGGTCCAGCAGCGCCGGTTGTACCTGCGCGCAGGGTTGTCCGGACAGGGGCAGAACGGCATCTGCCGCTGCCGCGACGTTATCGAGGATGAGTTCGAATTGCTCGACCGCCAACTGGCTGGTGCGCGCCGCTGCCAGATGCAGCGAACGACCGGCTTCCCAGGTCAGCATGACCGCACCACTGGCCAGTGGTATTGCGGCCGCCAGCCAGGGCAACAGCAGGCGTGAAAATTTGCGTTTGGAGGCGGCAAGTGTCAGCGGCATGCTGGCGACAGTCCTTGTGCGCAGGAGATGCGAGCGGGAAAGCCGCCATCATTTCATGAAAGCGCCTGCGGGGGCAGGCGCCGGGGCTTATTTATCCTTGGACTGATCGGGCTTCTGCATCTGTACCGAGGAAGGGGTGCCGTCGTTGTTGCCTTTGGTAGTGCTCTTGTCGGCGCTGTCGAAGCAGCCTTGCAGCAGTGCCAGACACAGCACCAGACCGGCGCACGGGATGAGTTTCATGATGATCTCCGATGTTCAGAACGTGCAGCTTGGACTCGACCCTGTCCAATTGGTTGCCTGCGCCGACCCGGATCCGGATCGGCGCACGGGCGCGTGGGGGAATCAAACCTCGGCAGCGCCGCGCAGGCGCTCGGCACCTTGGCGCAGCAGTCGCTCGGTGGCGGCCCAACCCAGGCAACCGTCGGTGACCGACACGCCGTAGCGCATGTGCCCGCTGATCGGCTGGCTGCCTTCCTGCAGATGGCTTTCCAGCATGACCGCCACCAATGACCGGTCACCGTCCAGGCGCTGCTGCAGCACGTCGTCGAACACCGCTGGCTGGCGCAATGGGTCCTTGCCACTGTTGGCATGGCTGCAGTCGACCATGATGCGCGCCTTCACACCCGCTTTGGCCAGATCGTTGTGCACCTGGGCAATGCTCTGCCGGTCATGGTTGGGCCCCCGGTGCCCCCCGCGCAACACCAGGTGAGTGTCGGGATTGCCAGTGGTGTCGATCATGGCCGGGTGCCCTTGCGGATCGATGCCGAAATGGCGATGGGCATGGGCCGCACTGCGCATGGCATCGCACGCGACGGCAACGCCGCCATCGGTACCATTCTTGAAGCCGACCGGGATCCCCAGGCCGCTGGCCAGTTCGCGGTGGATCTGCGATTCCGTGGTGCGTGCACCGATCGCCACCCAGCTCAACAGGTCGTCGAAGTACCCTGAGGCCATGGGTTGCAATACTTCGCTCGCCAGTGGCAGGCCCAGGCGCAGCATTTCCCGCATCAGGTCGCGGCACAGGGTCAGGCCGCCCGCCATGTCGTCGGTGCCGTCCAGGTAAGGATCGTATGCCAGGCCTTTCCAGCCCACGGTAGTGCGTGGTTTCTCCACGTAGGCGCGCATCACCAGCAGCATCTCGCCCTCTAACTCCTGCGCCAACTGGCTCAGGTTGCGTGCGTACTCCAGCGCGGACTTCGGATCGTGCAGGGAGCAGGGGCCCACTACGACCAGCAGGCGTGGGTCACGGCCTTCGAGAATGGCGCGGATGGCTTGGCGATGGGCTTGGACCTGGGTGCCCAGGTGATCGGCGAGGGGCAGCTGCTGCTTGAGCGCGAAATGCGTAGGCAGACGGTGAGTTGCCGGCGTGTTGGCGGCGTCTTTTGCCGCGGATGAAGCTGCGGCTGTGCGAGTCTGGACAGCAGGGGTGTGGTGCAGAGTGGTCAGGCTGTTGTTCATGGTCTGGGTCCTGGACAGCGGCGGGGGGATTGCCCGCATGCGCTGCCCTGTCAAGGTGTTCGACAAAGTGCCGGGGAGTCTGGACTGCGGGTCATGCCACCCATCAACGACCGGTCGGAGGCGGCAGGCTGGCCCGAACGGAGGTTGCTAAATCGCCAGAGGTTGCGGATGTCGAAACGGTAATAGGTAAAGTTGTTCATGAAGCGTTCCTCGATTTCGTGGCGAAAGTGCCGAAAAAAACATGAAGCCCTGAAAAGCAAAAACCCCCAGTCGGGAGGCCGACTGGGGGTTGAGAGTTCTCTGTCGGCGACCCCTGTGAAATGGGCGCCGATATTGGGTATCAGGCGCGCCAGTGGCTAAACCAATACCCAAAATAAACGTTTGCCGGTGCACGGACAGCCGTCATCGCTGCGCAGGTCGCAGGCAAGGATGCAGGGCTGAAGGTGTTGTGCGACATTGATAGTCTCCGGTGGATGGCTGGAGCTTACTTCAGCCATGGCGAAGGATTCAAGCTCATTCTTGACGTGGGGAGGATGCAATGACTTTGTACCTGCGGGCGGCTACCGATCAGGATCTGCGTTTCGCCCGAGACCTCACTCGGCGAGCGATGCTGCCTTACTACGGCCGTCACGATCTGCTGTGGCTGGACGAGGGTTTCGATCAGGCCTGGCATTGGCGCGACAACCGATTGATCTGTCGCGACGCCGTGCCGCTGGGCTACATCAGTCTGTCCAGGGATGCCCATGCACTGTTCATCCGCGAGGTGCATCTGCTGCCGGTGCATCGTGGCCAGGGCGTAGGCCGTTGGGTGCTCGAGCAGGTGGTGCGGCAAGCGCGCTGCGAACGCTTGCCGCGGGTGCGTCTGATGGTGTTCAAGGACAACCCCGCGCAGCGGCTCTATGGCCGCCACGGTTTCGAGGTGGTGGGGGAGCAGGACAGCTTCCTGCGCATGGAGTACGTGCTGCCCAGCCCCGCCCGTTGACTACGTGCGGTCAGCGCTGGCCGTTCTCCAGTGCTGCGCTGATGGTGCCCAGTTTCATGCCCAGCAATACGGCGACCCGGTGCGCCTCGCCACGCCGCCCCTTCTTGCGTCCTGCCAACACCTGATAGGTGGTGGCAGGGTCCACGCCGTGCTCGCGCGCAAACTCTTGTACCGATTTCCCTTGCTGATCGAGCCAGGCTCTGGCTTGTGCGGCAGTCCGTATACCATGCATAGTTCAAGTCCGTTTTAGAGGGTTCAAAGTAGTTTTATTTAGCACCGTTTCGGGTGTTTCGATAAAGGATTATACATTCAAATGACTGGAATCGGTCCCCGACTAAGGGAAGAGCGCGAGCGTTTGGAGCTCACGCAACGAGAGTTTGGCCAGGTGGGTGGTGTCGAACCCAATGCGCAGGGCAAATACGAAAACGGCGAAAGGTCACCACGGGCCGATTACTTGGCGGCCGTTTCGACGATAGGCGTCGACGTTCTCTACGTCGTGCTGGGCCGCCGGACGCCATTGGCCCAGCAGGCTCTCAGCGGCGGAGAGGAAAAAGTCCTAGAGACATATCGGACACTTCCTACTTCCGGCCAAGCCGTCTTGGGCAATCTGGCCAGCAGCCTGGCCGAGATGGCGGCGAACTATTCAACGCGCAGTACGGTCCAGAAAAAAACACGGGCGAGAAATACCCCTGACTGATCTTCCGCACCGACGCCCCACGCCATATTCATGACGCTTTGAGCTAGGTCCGAGGCGGCAATGTTTGGTAATGTGGCAGCATTCCCCGAGACCACTATTACGAGGTGTCCGTTTGATTCGGGTTCTAGTAGTCGACGATCACGACCTGGTCCGTACCGGTATCACCCGCATGCTGGCCGATATCGACGACCTGCAGGTCGTGGGACAGGCAGAGTCGGGCGAGGGGGCGTTGCAGTATGCTCGCGATCTCAAGCCGGACGTGGTGCTGATGGACGTCAAGATGCCCGGTATCGGTGGTCTCGAGGCGACTCGCAAATTGCTGCGCAGCCATCCCGACATAAAGGTGGTGGCCGTCACTGTCTGCGAGGAAGACCCATTTCCGACGCGCCTGCTGCAAGCCGGTGCCGCCGGTTACCTGACCAAGGGGGCAGGGCTGGCCGAAATGGTCCAGGCGATTCGCCTGGTGTTCGCCGGCCAGCGTTACATCAGTCCGCAGATTGCCCAGCAATTGGCCCTCAAGTCGTTCCAGCCGCAGACCAGTAATTCGCCGTTCGATCTGCTGTCCGAACGGGAAATCCAGATTGCCCTGATGATCGTCGGCTGCCAGAAAGTCCAGATCATCTCAGACAAGCTGTGCCTGTCGCCAAAAACGGTCAACACCTACCGCTACCGGATCTTCGAGAAGCTCTCCGTGACCAGCGATGTGGAATTGACCCTGCTGGCGGTGCGGCATGGCATGGTAGACACCAACCTTTGACCATGACTGCTGCATTCGATCCCAGTGCCTTTCTTGCCACCTGCAGCGGGCGTCCGGGCGTGTACCGGATGTTCGACGACGCCATGCGCCTGCTTTACGTGGGCAAGGCCAAGAACCTCAAGAAACGCCTGGCGAGCTATTTTCGAAAAACCGGCCAGGCGCCCAAGACCGCTGCCCTGGTGGGCAAGATCCAGCAGATCGAAACCACCATCACGGCCAACGAAACCGAGGCGTTGCTGCTTGAGCAGACTCTGATCAAGGAGTGGCGGCCGCCTTACAACATTCTGCTGCGCGACGACAAATCCTACCCGTACGTGTTTCTTTCCGACGGAGAGTTTCCGCGACTGAGCATTCATCGCGGCGCCAAGAAGGCCAAGGGGCGCTACTTTGGTCCTTATCCTAGCGCTGGAGCCATTCGCGAGAGCCTGAGCCTGTTGCAGAAGACCTTCTTCGTTCGCCAGTGCGAGGACAGCTACTTCAGAAACCGCACGCGTCCGTGCCTGCAACACCAGATCAAGCGCTGCAAGGCGCCCTGCGTAAGGCTCGTGGAGGCGCCTGAATATGCCGAAGACGTGCGCCATTCGGTGATGTTTCTGGAGGGACGCAGCAACCAGCTGACCAACGAGCTTTCCGCCAGCATGGAGAAGGCGGCGATGGACCTGCAGTTCGAAGAGGCCGCGCAACTGCGCGACCAGATCGGCCTGCTGCGGCGCGTCCAGGACCAGCAGAGCATGGAAGGCGGCAGCGGCGACGTCGACGTCATCGCTGCCTTCGTCAACCCGGGCGGCGCGTGCGTACACCTGATCACCGTGCGTGCCGGCAGGGTGCTGGGCAGCAAGAATTTCTTCCCGCAGGTGGGTATCGAAGAAGAAGTCGCCGAAGTCATGTCGGCGTTTCTCTCGCAATACTACCTGGGCAGCTCCGAGCGCGACCTGCCGAGCGAGTTGATCGTCAACGTCATTCCCGAAGACCACGAAGCGTTGCTCGATGCCCTCGATACTTTGCGTGGCCGTGAATTGAGCCTCAGCCATCGCGTGCGCGGCACCCGCGCACGCTGGCAGCAGCTGGCCGTGACCAACGCCGAGCAGGCGCTGGGTGCACGGCTCGCCAATCGCCAGCACGTGGCCGCGCGGTTCGACGCGCTGGCCGAGGTGCTGAACCTGGACGAGCCACCGCAGCGGCTGGAATGCTACGACATCAGTCACTCCAGCGGCGAAGCCACCGTGGCGTCGTGCGTGGTGTTCGGGCCCGAAGGGCCGATCAAGTCGGATTACCGCCGCTACAACATCGAAGGCGTCACCGCAGGCGATGACTATGCGGCCATGCACCAGGCCCTGATGCGCCGCTTCAGCAAGATCAAGGCAGGCGAGGGCAAGCTGCCCGACGTGCTGCTGGTGGACGGCGGCAAGGGCCAGTTGAACATGGCCCGTGAAGTGCTGAACGAACTGGCCATCCCTGACCTCATCCTGCTCGGCGTGGCCAAGGGCACGACCCGCAAGGCCGGCTTCGAAACGCTGTATCTGAACGATGTAGCCCATGAGTTTACCCTCAAGGGCGACTCGCCGGCGCTGCACCTGATCCAGCAGATTCGTGACGAAGCCCACCGTTTTGCGATCACCGGCCACCGCGCGCGACGTGGCAAGACACGTCGCACCTCGACCCTGGAAGGGGTTGCAGGCGTGGGGCCCAAGCGTCGCCGCGAGTTGCTCAAGCATTTCGGCGGGCTGCAGGAAATCGCCCGCGCCAGCGTCGAGGAAATCGCCAAGGCACCGGGAATCAGTAAAAAGCTGGCAGAGTCGATTTATGCAAACCTGCACAGCGAGTAGAATGCCATCTCACCTTGCAGCCAGTTGTGCCGATGAATATCCCTAACTTGCTTACCGTACTGCGCGTCCTGCTGATACCGTTCTTCATATTGCTGTTCTATCTGCCCTACCATTGGAGCTACATGGCAGCCAGCACCGTGTTCGCTATAGCGGCGGCAACCGACTGGCTGGACGGCTACCTGGCCCGCCGTTGGGAGCAGAGCACACCATTCGGTGCGTTCCTCGATCCGGTGGCCGACAAGCTCATGGTGGCGGTGGCCCTGGTGCTGCTGGTGCAGGAACATGCCAACTTCTGGCTGACCCTGCCGGCGGCGATCATCATCGGTCGCGAAATCGTCGTCTCGGCACTGCGCGAATGGATGGCCGAGATCGGCGCACGTGCCCAGGTCGCAGTGTCCAACATGGGCAAATGGAAAACCGCCGCGCAGATGCTGGCTTTGGTCATCCTGCTGGCCAACCCCAAGGCGGCCACCTTCTGGGTCATCCTGGGCTACGCCCTTTTGCTGGTCGCCGCCGCACTGACCTTGTGGTCGATGCTGCAATACCTGCGCGCCGCCTGGCCGCACTTGCGCATCACAGCCGAGAAGAAATAAAACTATTTTTGAATCAAGGGCTTGACGGGTGTCGCCGATTAGATAGAATGGCGCCCGTCAACACGATGCGGGAATAGCTCAGTTGGTAGAGCACGACCTTGCCAAGGTCGGGGTCGCGAGTTCGAGTCTCGTTTCCCGCTCCAGTTTGTTTGCGTGCAGCAGTTTCTTGCTTCACGTTTGGGGCCGAGTAGCAAAGTGGTTATGCTGCGGATTGCAAATCCGCCTACGCCGGTTCGATTCCGACCTCGGCCTCCATCATTGAACCCCCGTAGCCATTGGGCTACGGGGGTTTTTTTGTGCCTGCAGATTTTGTAGGCGGGGACATTGGGGACAATTCTGGGACACTCAGATCATTTGCATGTCCCACGGTGTCCCTGCAAAATCCGCTACATGGCTACTATCGAACAGCGCCCCAACGGCACATGGCGGACCAAGATCCGCAAAAAAGGCTATCCCGCGCTCTCTGCCTCGTTCGACACGAAGGCGGATGCTCAGCGCTGGGCAGCTGAAATCGAAGGTGATATGTCGCGCAAGCGATTTGTCGATACCCGTGAGGCCGAGTCGACCACGCTTGCTGATGCGCTCGGCCGCTATCAGCGCGAAGTGACCGTGCACAAGAAAGGTGCTGTTCAGGAGACGACCAGGATCAAGACTTGGTCAGAGAGCAAGTACGGGAACAAGTCGCTGGCCGAGATTCGCTCATCCGATTTGGCTGCATACCGCGATGCGCGGCTGGCAGAGGGCGCTTCTACGAACACCGTTCGTCTGGGGCTAGCCCTGATCAGCCATCTCTACACGGTCGCGATCAAGGACTGGGGAATAGAGGGACTGAGCAACCCTGTGACGAAACTGCGCATGCCGAAGGGCAGCCGAGAGCGGGATCGCCGGCCAACAAAGGCGGAGCTGTCCGCAGTCATCAAAGCTGCTGGAGAAATCCACGCTGAAATGCCCGCGGTGATCGAGCTCGCGATCGAGACTGCTATGCGGCGCAGCGAACTGCTGATGCTTCGTCGCGAACATGTCCGGGGGAAGCACGCGCTGCTCGAAGACACCAAGAATGGCTCGCGAAGGATGGTGCCGCTTTCCGTTCGCGCCCGAGCGCTGCTTGAGTCGCTGCCTGCCCGACTGGATGGCAAAGTGTTCTCCCTCGCGCCTCATTCGGTGACGCTCTACTTCGGCAAGGCCTGCCGCGCGGCCCAGGCCGACGACCTGCATTTCCATGATTTGCGCCATGAAGGGACCTCCAGGCTATTCGAGAAGGGACTTTCGATGATGGAGGTGGCATCCATCACCGGGCACAAGACACTGAGCATGCTCAAGCGCTACACGCACCTTTGCCCGGATGCTCTCGCCGACAAGCTTGGCTAACAGACGCTGGCCAGGGTTGGGGGCGTTTGGCGCTTTCGCCCTGGCCGGACCGGCGCGTGCCGGCCTTCCTCGCACTCCCTTAGAAAGCGCCGCACGGTGTCGATCCGCCAGCAAATTCGACTGCCCTGTTTGAAGTAGGGCGGCAGCCAGGATGCGCCGGCCTGCCGCGCGCTGCGGATGGATGACTCAGTACGCCCGAGCATCTTGGCCAGCTCGGGGATGTGGATGATTTCTGGTTCCATAGGATGCTCCGTTCCGCGCTTGGCGGCAGAAGGGGGATTAAGGTTTGTCGATCTTGTTCCAGCCGCCTTGACGATGAGTTTCGTAGTAGGCGTCAACGCCTCGATGCTGCCCGTGGCTGATGCGGCAAACCTTGCAGATCCGCGAACTGCCGAAATCGCCGTACTTCACTGCTTTGAACTTGGTCCAGTCATGGCCGAAAGGCTTGCAGATCAGCGTTCGGGCTGTCATCACAACTGCGTTCCAAATTTTCGGATGCTTGTAGTGCAGGTCGTTGTGGATGTGGTTCAGTCGCATCCCCATTCGCCAGCGTAGCGGCCGACTCCTATCGCCCTTGCGAAGCGGTTCCGTGATGAATTTTCCGATTTGTTTGAGCATAGGAATACCTCGCCCGCCGATCACCGGCAGGCTGCATAGATGGGAGGGGAAAGTGGTTATTCGCTCGCGCTTCGCTTCATGAACGTGATCCAGTGGGTCTTTTCACGCTTTCCTGACTTGTGCCCGAACAAGGGCTTTTCATCGGTCAAGGCCAGCAGCTCACTGACTTTTATCTGATCCTCGGCCCATTTGAAGATCAGGATCCCGTCGCTGGCCAGCACTCGGAAGCACTCGGCAAAGCCCTTGGAAATGTCGTCACGCCAGTTGTCTGTGAGCACGCCGTACTTGGCACGCAGCCAACTATCGAAGCCTGCATGCTTTAAGTGTGGAGGGTCGAAGACGACGAGCTTGAAGGTCCCGTCTTCGAATGGGAGTGAGCGAAAGTCCATGATCACGTTCGGCTCTACCTTCAGCACTCGGCCATCGCAAAGAACATGCTCCTCGTCCCGGATATCGCCAAACAGCGCGCGCTGGTCTTGCTTGTCGAACCACATCATTCGGCTGGCGCTGCACGGGTCCAGAACCTTAGCCGCCGCGCTCACGGCGACACCTGCTCAGCCAGTTCGGCCATCCGCTCCAGGCGCTCGGCGGACTGCACCACCAGCGCATCATGGTCGGCCCGGCCGAGGGCAGGCATGGGCACGAACAGGATGCCGGCCTTGACGTAGGTGTGGGCCACATCGGCGGCTCGGCGAAGGTCCGCTGGATTGGCTCGCTTCATTGGATCAACTCCTTGGGAACCTGCACGGTGTCGCCCAGCTTGGCGGCAACGATGGCGCGGCAGGCGGCAATCAAGTGGGAAGGTCCAGAAGCGCAGCCGCTCAAGTCGTCCAGTCCGACGCAAGCGAAAAAGCCATCTGGGTAAATGCCGAAGCCCATGCGGTGGCTGCGAATCAAAGGCCCGCCCACCACCCAGTCCGTCGATGGCGAGTACTTCCCGCCGGACTCTGGCTGGTAGAGGCGCCAGTCGGTGCCGTAGTGGGGCTCGGCGATTGCCACCTCGATGCCCTCGACCTGGGCTACGGCCCAGTCAAGGGCCGCGCCGGCCAGGGCGCTGGTCTGTACCTCGATCAGGTCGGTCATGGGTGCACCTCGGCATTGTTGGTGCGAACGAAGTAGCCATCCGGCGAGCCGGGGTCATCAACAAGAGCCTCAACCGGGCCGATCTCCTTGAGGACCTCGTCAATGCCGTCTGGATTTGCCTCCTCAGCCCATCGCAGGCAGTTAAGCCAGATATCTTCGCCTGTCCCGCTCGACCCGCAATCAGACCAGCAGCTACAGCTTTCTGCCTCTTCCTTCGCACGCTTCAAGTATTCAAGCGTGTTGCACCCAGGGCACGGGTCACTTGTATCATCTGGGTCCCAGCCATCATGGTCGGCATCCCATAGATAGCCGTCACCCCGACATTCCCAGGTTCCTCGCTGGAAGCTGCACGCAGCAGTTGCTACGGCATGGCTGTTTTCTTCAGGCATGACTTCGTCCTCACCGCTACAGCGGCTGACTTTGAATTGAAGGGGAAGGGGTTACTTGGCGATGACGTCGGCGCTTGCGATGTAGCGGCCGAGGGGGCTGGCGATGATGCAGCCGAGGGCGAACCACATTGTCAGGACGATGAGGACGGTCATGATGGTTGCTCCCCATCCGCGCAGCCGTCTTCGTCAACATGACCGCAAGCTACACACTCACTCCCTGTTCGGGTTACGCCCCGCTCCCGCCACCAAACGCCGATTTTTTCGTCGTGACGGCAGCTATTAGGTGACTGCTCAAATCCGTGCTCGCTACCGCGCTCGATGCGATTCTCCCCATCCGCGCAGCCGGGGCTGGCAAGGAACGCGTCAATTGCACGCTGGTCAGGCCCACATAGCTGCCCACGAACATCAAGCAGTAGCCTTTTCGCTTCGGCCAGGCGCTGCTGTAGTTCATGCAACTGAGCGTCACCCTTGTGCTCAAGGTATTCCGCCGACAGATGCTTCAGGGCATTGCTGGCCACATGCCCGGTATCGATGATGCGGGTACGGCCCGCGACCACGTCGAAGTGCTTGCCCTCGGCGTACCACTTCAGAGCCTGCTTAGGCGTCCAGTCGGTTCGCTCCAGTTCGGCAGCAATGTCTTGGGGGATTGGCGTCTCCTTCAATTGACGCTTCAGCTCCGCTTCCCGCGCCAACCCTTCATCGCGCTGGGTGGCGAGGGCGGTGAGATCAAGAATCTCTGTTGCGTCGATAGCGCGACGCAAGGCGCCATAAGCCGCGCTGTCTGCGTGTGTCCCACATGCTTTCACGGCCAGTATGCGTAATTGTGCCCATCGGCACGACCTCACTTCACTCATGTCAACTTCCTCGCTTGTGCATACCGCTGCTGGCGCTTCTTGGAGCAGGAGCGGTGGTTTCGTGAGCGGTATGACGCACCGCGCCATCCGCCTAGACCGGCGAACAGTTCGATTACTGTGGGCATTCGATACCTGCTGAATTATGATCGCGCCAAAATTGAGGCCGCTGACTATGAAATGGGAAGAGATGTTGCCGTTCTTCATGTGGGCAGGAGCGTTCCAACTCGTTTTGCTCATAACCGCTATTGAAGAAGGAGCCATCTCGCTTTTTCTGCTGGGATTAGTCCCTCTTGGGATAGGGATATGGTTTGGCGTGGTTGCTAGCAGGCGATAGCCGCCCGCCTGCCGAGGCGTTCAGCGTGATAGGTGAAGGTAGGGGGAGGGTTAGGCCGCAGCGGTGTCCGGCTCGGCCAAGGCATGCTGCACCGCGGCAATTATGCGTTCGAGGTAGTCGTAGTCGGGATTGGGCTCCGTGGCGTCGTTGTCCGCCGCTAAGTGCCACCACTCATCACCGAACAGCCTGTGCATCAGCTCGCTATGCGCGCCGTGCAGGTGGTCGATGGACGGCGAATCCCGCAGATCACAGGCCTCGTCGTAAAGCCCCCGCGCTTCGTCCCGGTCATAGCAGAATGTTCTGCGCTCCTTCAGGATCTGGAGCCGCGCTTTGTCGGCAAGGGCTTCGCCACTGAACTGCCTTGAGCGCATCTGTGAGTCGAAATAGCCGATTATGTAGCTCGCACTGAGCTCGCAGAAGAACTGGCCTACGGTCATGCCGTCCCACATTCCACCCCAGAACGCCGTCCAGCTTTTGCCCCAGCAGCTGACAGTGATCTTGCCGCTCTTGGGCCCGAGGTCTTCGAGGAAAACTGTGATGGGGTCCAGGTTCGCGGCACCTGTGATGTACAGCTTGGTAACGCTCGAGGTCTCGACCTTCATGGCAATCTCCATTGCGGGCGCCGCCCTCCGATATCTCGGTGAGTGGCAAATAGGGGTGGGGTGGTCTATAGGTATTAGCCGGCATGAGGCCGGATGGAGAATGAAATGGGTCTCACTTTAGATGGTTGTACTTTTATCAGCTGCGGCACGGCTGTCCGTGCTCCTAGCACCATGGACATAGTTGCAAAAAACACCGTGATACAAGACTGTCAAAAGGGATTTGATCTATTCGACCCTGAGATAATGCGGAAGCTAGAAATTCCCGCCGACGTAAATCCGGAAGACATCAGGGCCGTAATTGCCGAGCTTAAAAAGCATCCGAACGCCACCGACCAAGAAATGACAGAAACCGTAGCCAAATCCAAACTTGGCACTGTTCTCGGCGCCACTGAGAGAGTTACCAAGGTCGCCGCGTCATTAATAGCAATCGTCAAGACTGGCGTTTCTCTATGGCCCGACGCGTAATGGTGAAATAACTTAGCTTCCCGGATCCTGCTTAATCATCAGCATGCTCTACCGGACGTATGCTGCGAGCAATTCCGGGGGTCTTCGTGATCAGCTTCAGCTTGACCAGGGCGCCCAGGCGCTCGGCGATGCAGTTCTGGCGGACGCCGGCGAGTTCGGCAAGGTCAGCTAGGGTAGGCGAGTAACCGTGCTTTGCGATGTACTGGCGGATGTGCTCGAGCGTTTCGAGCTGGGGTTTGCTGGGCTTTTTACTTGCGGGCATTGGTACCTCCGTAGCCTGCAGGATGGCGGGCCCGTCTCCAGGCCCCCGTCCCGTTAACGTGGATCGAACGAACCCAAGGCGAGTGTCGCCGCTTCGCCAATCTTGTCCTCGAGGACCGCTTTGAATTCCTGGGCGATGTCCTCGCGCTGGACCTCTTCACCGATCCAGCGCAACTTCAGCACCGGCTGTTGGCCGCTGGTGATGACCGAAAGGCGGAATTTGATCTGCTGCTCAGTCAGGCCCTCGAACGGGATGACATTGAACAGCAGTGCCACCGGCAAGGTTTCCTTGCTGCGCGCCTCGATCTGGTCCATGGCGCTGCGGCTGGCGCTGGTATCCCCGACCGTTGTTTCCGATTCGCTGGTGGCCTTCACCGTGATGGTGCGCACCGCGGCGATAGCCTTGGCGATCGCGATGGCAGTTTCGTTCTCGTCTACCGGGGTCAGGTACTGGTGCCAGTCCTCGATCCAGTCGCTCATATCCTTCTGGGTCATCGCTTTGCCGTTGACCAGCTGAGCGGCCTTGTACCCTGCAGATGGCTTCAGCTTGAGCAAGGCACGGTCATCAGCGTGGCCCGGGCTGATCTCGTCACCGATGTTGAAGAAAAGAGAGCAGGACATCTCGTCC
>Ga0265798_10005014_pt1 | contig 18020 bp, 14 predicted proteins | sample P3T30metagenome_FD_192430 | JGI IMG/M metagenome (GOLD analysis project Ga0265798, IMG submission 192430) | Plant litter microbial communities from East Loma Ridge, Irvine, California - P3 T30 | ecosystem: Environmental > Terrestrial > Plant litter > Unclassified | place: USA: California... | reverse complement strand
TACAACACCTCCTACCTTGCGCGCGCACAGTCCGGTCGTGGTTGACAAGCACCTTCAGCGACCGCATTACCGAAGTCAGGACCTCTCTAGCACGCAGCCGCAGTAGGATTGTGCTATCCTTCGACGTATGGTCATCGCCAAACTACCACTCCATGCTTAGAGTTGTTGCCCACTGGATCGACGCCGACCGGCAGCTGAGAACTGGCCTACTAGCTATAAAGGTCCTCGAGGGCTACTACGGTGTTGAATAGGCGGATATACTACAGGAGGTCATCACTACCTATAACATCGAGCACAAGATTAGCGCCTTTCAGATTGACAATGCTACTAATAATGACACAGCACTCGACGCGCTCGCAAGCAGCATCCCTAGAGTCGACCGCAAGCAATCACGACTGCGCTGCTTCGGTCACATCATTAACCTTGTAGTCAAGGCCTTGCTATTTGGAACAGGCTCGACTTCACTATAGCAGCAACTCGGCGAGGCCGGCGACGATAATGCATTTAAGGTCTGGCGAGAGCAAGGCGCAATCGGCAAGCTTCACAACATCGTCTTCTATATTACTCGCTCTGATCGACGCCGCCGTGACTTTGAGCGCGCTCAAAAGGTCGACAGCAGCGACCTCACGCTCCAACTAGTGAGGGATATTGGTGTGCGGTGGAACAGTACCCAGGCGATGATCCAGCGCGCTCTGCGCCTCAAGGATGCACTATACAGATACTGCAAGCATTGGAGACCTATACATGGCGAGAGTTACGACCTTATGAGGGATATGCTTGACGCTACGGATTGGGAAGAGTTAGAACACTTCAACGAGTTGCTCAAGCCTTTCGAAAAGGCGACCAAGCGTACCGAAGGCAATGCTATTACTGGCAGTCATGGCGCTCTGTGGGAGGTCATCCCAATCATGGACTATCTATTCAACACTCTCAAGATGCATGCTGACGAGATTACGGCTACACCGAGCCTCTTCAGTGACCACTACCAGCATTGCATCAACCACGGCTTTGTGAAGCTCCAGGAGTACTGTACAAAGATAAATGACAGCCGATTCTACAGCGCCTCTACCGCTCTCAATCCTAACATGAAGTTTACCTACTTCGAAGAGGCGTGGGCTAGCAAGCAAGGAGGTCGTGAGGCCATAGCTAATGCGCGGCAGATGACACGTGAGCTATACCACGAGTATCTCGCTCGCGTAGAGCCGCCGGCACTAGCATCACCACTAGCCTCTTCACTGTTTATGAGCTAAGGGCTTGACGATGATGAAGATCCCTTATGGGCAGCAACCTTTGGCAAAAGGACGACGAGCCCTGAGCAGGACCGAATACACACGCGCAAGCTACAAGAGACCGAGCTCGAGCGCTTCATGACCGACGAGCTTGATACCACGATCACTATAACGGATGCCGCAGGTCAAATTATCAAGAAGCAGATAGAGCCGCTACGTTAGTGGCGCGAGCGCGGCGAGCACCTTTATCCAACACTGGCAGTTATGGCTTACGACCTCCTTGCGATGCCGGCAATGAGCAGTGAGTGTGAGCGCGCATTTAGTAATGCGAAGAGGCTCATTGCAGAGCAGCGGTATAACCTTAAGCCTGACATCATCGAGGCTGATCAATGCATTAAGAGCTGGCTCAAGAACGGCATCGCTGACGGCTAAGCGATCTTCACTAACATTGCGGCGGCATTGGATGAGAATGACGAGAATACACAGATTACCTAGGCTAATACACGCTCCGATTCAAGCTCCTATAACCTCTCTAAATCGCTCCAAATTAACACTATAAACCTCAAATATTCATGGCCTTGGCGGCCGCACACGGCTCCATCAGGACTCCGACAGAGCGATATAACGCAATCTACTACAACTTCATCCTTATCCTCATTGCGAGCATCTGCGCGGCGCGGCTCCTACTACTTTATGACTCTAGCGCCTCGATTTGACGGCATCTGCCTCACAAACGCGCCAATCTCACGACTCCGGCGGCATCTACAACTCCTACTTCACCCTCACTGCGATTGAGCGCGCGCTAGCCTTATAGAGCGGTGAACATCATTCCTAATTGGGACGACGGCGGCAACGGCGACGGCGTCATTCAAGAGCAAGGAATACAAGGTGGCAGGAGCAAGAGCGTGCAAGGCGACGACCTCACTAATCTACAATACAGACGACGCCTTGGAGGCTCTGGAGCGTGTACTGCACGGCAATCACAGCAAGCACTCAATCAAGCGCTTGTTTGATTGACATTGGAGCTACAACAGTCAGTTATTTGCTTGATTGAGGTAGATCTACAACAGTCAAGCAGTTGAGGACCTCACAACAATCAATTATTGACTGTTGCGGAGCCTGGGCACGTCACGCTGGTGTTGAGGGCTGCCAGACAAGGAGTCGATAGGTTGTATGGCATAGGCATGTGCGGTCCCTGTAGTTGTTGGGCATGCACAGAGATGGCCAGCGCCGCCAGTAGAGGTATTATGGTGGTCTTTGCCATCGTGAGGACTATGTTGGAAGAACGAGGAACTAGATTGAGTCGCACAAGGGCCAGAGACGAGTGGAAGCACCAGAGACCTCTAAGTCCAGTCGCTGACTTGTCCCAATGAACGTCCTTTGGTGGGTTGGCGATCTTCACCTTGGTCACAGGCTACATGTTCCCTCGAGGTTCAGCCGTGGCCCTTGTCGAGCGCGAGCTTCGAAGCGAAAATGCCGTATGGGGATCTTGTGGAGATGGTGGCAGCCTAAGCGGTTGAGCAAGCATTGTACAAGCCCAGACCAGGTTGTGTGTTGAGGTGGAGTATTTAATATGTAGGGTATAGGCAGTATGCTTCGACCAATGTTGTGTGTTTACGTCAGTTTACAAGTGTTACAAGGGCTGTATATGGCTCGTCTCGGGCTAGGCTCACGCAAGATTGGTGTTGGCACGACAAGCGTTATAGGCCGTGAGGGGGATATATCTCATGGGTAAGAATCTACCGACGTAACTTAAGCGGATTCCGGGAGGAAATATGCGGACGCCGCGTCAAGTCTTATAGCACAGGCCAGTCTGCCAGTGCTTCACTCACAAGGGGCTCGCCCTTCACAACTACTAAGGAGAGGCTCTCGATAGTTGAAGATCTTGAAAAAGCATTAGCGAGACGATCATGATTGGAGAGTCATTGGGACTAGAGGCGGATCTAGGACAAAAGCAGCGCAAGAAGCACTTGCGCAAAGACTAGCCAACGCGTGGAAATCCGTCAATTGCCAGCGCTTCTTTGCTACCCGCAATCGATTGATTGATTGATTAATTGTTTCATTCAGGCTATTCACGGTGACCGTATGAGCCGTCCCTATATAGGCACCTAACTAAAAAAAGAATTTCGCTGCCTTGCCTCACAGTTGTGAAACGGGTGCAAACGAGTGTCGGTCCTTCCTTTAACCAATCTGTCCTTCCCCCGGCTGGTATGTGAGCCGGCCTGTCTCTTATAGGTACTGGACCGTAGCCTCAAGAACCGTCAAGTCGGGTCTCTAGTTGTCTCTCTCTCCGTTGAGTAGCTTTCCTGATTTTGCGTCTCTACGCTTTCCCCACCCGCCTAGTAAGTAAGATACATCACCCCACCGATGACCGGCGGCAGCCTGTAGCGTTTTCCGCTGAATGGCCCACAGCGGGCATATACAGAGGACGTGACGGACAGTCTCGTCGTCGGTACCGCAGGGGCATTCACCCACCTCGACTATACTTATACGGGATAGATACTGGTTAAGACGGCAATGCCCTGTTCGTGCTCGGATAAGAATTGAGGCCTGTTCGGAAGAGAAGGCCCCGTGTAGACGTAGTGTGTGTTGTCTCGGGAGAGCTTGGTCGAGCTTCCACGTGTACTGGCCAGGGAGGCCTTCGGAGTCGAAGAGGGTGAGGTCGCTCTTCCTCTCGTTCTCGACCATGCGGATCATCCCTGCGGCTTCTCTGATCCTTCTAGCTAGTGGCACCGTTAACGCGCCGTCCCGGCTTGCAGCCTCTCGAGCTGCTCTGTCTGCCTGCACCCCTAGGACACGAACAAACCGTCTCTGTTTCTTCGCTAGTCCAAATTTGGCGGGGTACCAAGGTTCAGCATTATGAAAGACGAACTCCTACGAGTCTTTGCTTCATTCCCGCCCTTCATGTATATTGAGCGCTATGTACCACTAAAATGGTCTCCGAACCCGAAGATTCTGTGTTGAACCATGCTTGTCCTCAAGAGATCATTGACACAGCCAGGTGACGAACGCAGTGGCTGTAGCTACACCCGCGCTGAAAAGAGCGACAGCAGGTGCCAGAAAGCCTACCATTCCCAAGCTAGTAAGAGTTGCAAAGATGCCTCCTGCTGGAGTGAACGCCCCGTATGCCCAACCCTGTAAAGCGGCGGCCAAGGAACCTCAAAAACTGTCAGCTGTCATCAGCATCTTCCGGAGGTGGTGGTAACTTACCAGGAATTACACCGGATGGCCCAAAGCCTAGACACAGCACGAATGTCACAATAATGGTAAACGTGACCCACCATACAGTGATGAGGACGAGTGTCTCTGGACTTGTGTTAGCCAAATCAACATTACCTCATAGCGTCCCAAGATGAGGCTTACGAGGCTGTGCAGTCCACTTCGCAAAACCACTTGCGTGGCTTAGGACAAAGTCCCAGACTGGATCACTCTGGCCGCTGAATTCATTCAAGCCTGCGGTAGTGCCCGAAGCGCCTACCACTTTCCAGCTGGCAAGAACAAGATAAGGTACCATGGTGGACAACCCTTGCGCAAAAGAAGAGAAGGACTTCGAAGAAGACCCGAGCTAGGTACGCAAATTCGTTTTGTGCGTAGAAACTGATTGGATATTTGGAGGATCTGAGGATTTGGTACGGGAATGCAAGCTCAGTAGTTTGACAAACAGATATGTTTGGTAGTAGTATAAAGATCAACTGAGAGTAAACAGTCACCGCTGCAGGCAGGCCGATACTTATCACAACACGAGTCGGGCGCAGCATCCATTGTACTGAGTGGAATTGGTTGGACGACTGCCCTTGAGCGACACGCCGTACCACAACCGAAGGGGAACAGCTAGACGAGTGGCACGGATGTCCTCACAAAGAGCTTTGAGGTGCAGGCTCTACGCGCCGCATCTCTCGCTTGCTACAGACAAGCAAAACTCCTTCGACGCCGCATGTCCAAGTGGGGGCTGCGCCTCACAGCAGCAGCTGTAAGCGCCTTCGCGCGACGCAAGCGCCCTCCTCTGCACATGCGATTCGAAGCCGCCTCAATCAGTCATTGTTTATCTATCCCCGCAATACCATGCTGAAACTGAATACTCGCGTTCGAAGCCCCTCGGCCGCCTGAACACCTGACGGGCCATGCCTAATTCGGAGCAATACCACTTTGACCATGCATACCGCTTTGACAACCTACTAACTTAGAGCAAATTTCGAATTGCGATTTCTTGAATTCCTGCACCGCATGCTGACGCCCAGCGTGCTAACTTACGGCGAAGCAGCAGTTCAAGCGTATTGCTGTTTGAGATGCAGAAGCGGTTGAATGGCCGCAGGATTTTGTGATGGTAGGATGCAGGTAGGCGGAGCAGAGTGCATATTGCATAGCCGCCGGTGAGGGTTTACGGACGTGAACGTCCGAAACCGCTTGCGCTAGCAGTTTGCACAACGCCAGACGTTGGTGTAACGAAGGTGACGGGTCAAAGACTATCATGTCTGCCAAAGCCCGTCGGTAAGGGTTCTGAAATACTTCGAAGGGCTGGGGACCAAATTCCACCGGTTTTGGCCAGACTCTACAAGGATTTCCCTCGTCCGGCGTGGCAATAGTTGGCACTTTAGGAACGCACCACCCACTGATGTGGAACGCGGCACATTCCTCGATGATGCGATGCGCGATCGGGAACCATTCAAAGATCCATGAGGGACTAAGTGATGCATGTGAACCCTCGTTCGGGAAAGGGTGTTGTGTAGGGGATGCAGCGCTGGTTCTCAATGTATAATGATTGTTCCCAGCGACAGGAAGTCCACCACAGCAGCGGAAATTTGCAAAGACCATTCGAATAGAGAAGCGTGACAAGGGCGACTATACTCTATTGCTGGGGACTCTGGAGTTGACTTGACCCCACTTTGCACCCCCCTCCACTCGAAAAACATCCCAAACGCACATACGAGTCCTCTCCTCGAACTTCATGTACATGGTATGTCTATGTTCCTTGAAGCATAGCCGATATCTGTTTCTTCATCATCCGCGCCCTGTCCCTCATCTCTACATTCATGTTTTGGGGGTTCTCTTTTCTCCTGCTATCCCACCCAGCGCGGTCCGCTGCTCCTGCGCCGCATGCAACTCCCTCCGAGCCTTGCTTATGCGTTACAACAGGCAGTGCTTAGCGACAGCACCGGCATCTCCATTCGCGAGAGCATCGAGCGTCATCAATAATAGTCTCCAATATTGGTAAAGCGTGTTTCTAGGTTCAGGCAACAGGCCAGGCGGCAAAGAGTACGATGGAGAGATAGGCTGCGACCGATTGGAACTTAGTCGATCTTTCGAGGGTCCGCGTTGCGTGTGCAAGTAACTCGCATGAGGACGTGGACACGCCCAATAGGACTGGTATACAAGCGATGTGGCGTCGGCAGATGTGGTGGCTTAGCGGCGCGTGAAACGCGTCCTAGGCGAGCCTACCCACAGTTGACTGGCGTATTCCGCGGTGGCTGCAAACAAAACTTTAAACTGGTCACGCACTTTGCGCGTGTGTGGCGATCTGTACTGTAGCTGTCAAGATGATCTTGCGGACGAGTTGTGAACCCCCCACCAAAGTCACAGTTGCCCATTTTTGCTGTATTGCAGACGAGCCTGAGTCCAGGCATTATGTCAGCCGCCACCAAGCCCTGAATCGAGAAAGCATGCACTCTAGTGCATGCGTCGCGAAGACACTATAGGCTCCACTAACGTGCTAGTAACGTAGTCACTCCCAGATGATGTCACACGAGTGGGGATGCCGAAACACTGCAAGAAAGTCATTCACGACTGCACGCTTTTAGGCCACGAGTACAGCGCTCGATCACTAGCGTTGACTGGGAAGCCGCAAGCCGGGTAGACAGAACACCCTTGCCAGGTATAATAATAAACACGGGAAAAGTATTCCTCGAGCGCGATGGTAGTCACAAAGGTGTATAGACTCCGTGAAGGCTGTACCCGCCATAACTTACTGAGTGGCTTGTCATACTGCGCCTAAGCGCGATCAAAGGCGTATATATGCTAAGACGTGGTATGACACGGAATCGAAAGGCTGCGTGTTGTGACATGAAGCCATCATAGCTATGTGATCGATAACACCGCTAGAGCTTCGGATCGCACATATATGAGCTACTCTGACCGGATGAAGATTGACGATCCACCTCAAGCAACGACCACAACCTCACACCAACGACTCACCCTGTGTTAACAATATTAGTGTTGATCGGAAACGACGCCTGGGATCATCATGGAACCGAAAGGACCTGCGAGCTTCCGCCAAGTGTGGTGGCTTTAGCTTTGCTTACTGCTAACAACAGCCTTGTTCATAATTACTGCGTTGTATGCTAGTCGCCCTAGTGTTTTCTTAGTAGCAGGCTATTTTACCGCGTCAATCAGCAGACCTGTACGTAACTTGAGGGTTCTGTCTGGAGTGACCGATATCCTACTTGCAGCGACCTTCTCTTCAGTTCTGGAAAGAATCCAGTGGTCCTTGATCGTACGAAAACGAGGGCCACGGTTTACCGAGTTGCTGGCATTCCATGCCAGTAAGTTACTGGGTATCTCGGGTTGTTAAAGCTGACGTATGGGAAAGGTAGCCTGGATGCAGTCGCTCGAGCGATCTCCCAGATCCGGCTGCTTGTTGCCGTCTGCTGTGCGGTGTTGGGAATCATCATTATGGGTACGTCCAGGCAAGAAGAAGCAAAGTACTGGACAACTAGCTAAATTTTATAGGTGATATGCAGAATATTCCGTCTTATCGTACCATCCTCACGTGGGATCTCCCTAGTGGAGCCGGCCTAGGCGAATTCAATGGATCACTCGCCTTTCTGTCTGCAGCCCAGATTGATCGTATCTTTAGCAGCTCTCAGGTTAACACGTTCCTCACTAGTAACGAACTCGCTATGGATCTCACTGATGGCCAATCGAGAGCCCTGTCTTGCGACCAACTGGATCACTCTACATCAGCTGCTACATCCGAGAGGATAGTATTCATGCCGGGCGGCGCGCCCATGGAGCTCGTGATGGCAGACGGATATCCTGACGCCGATGTCCTTATAGCGTACGATATGAATGGCTACGTGTTACGCTACGGTCCAAGTAATCTCGAAGGCTCCTGGAATTCGACAAAGAGACCGAATGCCGCACGCTGGGTGTAGAGACCGGAGCGGTGAGACTCTATATCAAGAACGCAGAAGCAAACAATACCCTCCAAGCTCGTAAGTGCAAGCGAAAGCCATCAAGATTGTATACAAGCTAATGGCCACTACAGGTATCGTGAAATGTCCCACTGCCATAGCATTCACAGCTTCTTAATGTATCACTAAGACAGCTTAGCACACCAATACTTCTCATGCGATATCGACGACTTTGACAACTACCTTTCGGCGTGCGGACGTTTCATACCACCGCTCCAATACATCTATCGCGTCGCATATGTTCAAGACAGATGAAGTCAGGGCTCCTGTCAACGCATCTGATCTATTAGACGCTTATATGGTTTTCACCAAAGGTTCGGGTGCTATGCTGGATCTGATGTTGGCACAGCAGACGACATCAACCGTCTCTATAGAGGAGCCAACCAGTGGCGACACCAGCATTAGTGCGCTCGATAATCTGCTGAACACCTTTGAGTCCGTTGAGCGAAACGCCTCTAGCGGTAGCCCCAAGCGACAGTCACTGGATGAACAGTCTCATGGTGACACAGACCTTTTCAGTGGTCTTCTTAGCGCTGCTGGAGTTCAATTGCCCGGCTCTAACCCGATGTTTCTAGTAATGCCGTTCGCAATGCTCGAAGCCTGTTCGCTTACTAGGTCAGAAAACCCAAGACTGGCCGCTTATTGCACAAATTTCCTGCAAAACTTTCTTGCAATACCGCTTTACTGGTGCCACAAGCTCCTACCAACCCGTGCTACCATAGGAACCGGTATGATGGACTTCCTTAGTATCCCAAGCGACGACACAAAAGCTGGAACCATGCAGGATTTTATGGAGTATCTCGGGTTAGACGATGCAAATGTCAAACTGATGATGGAAGAACAACTTGACAGCAAGATTGCCATCGCGAAGCTTAAATACATCGTTCAAGTTAGCCGACCTCCACTTGTTGCGTATTGTGTCATCACCGGCTTGATCATAGCTCTCTGCTTAGGAGCATTGGTGATGGGTAGCATGGTCGATGTGGAATATGGGCCGTTCGCACTTTGGGAATTTGTGAATCGAGTGGAAACCCATGTGCGGTACGAAGATCAATCGGATGATACGAATACTGTTGGAGCGATCTTAGAAGCCCGTGGCAACCAGAGGTCGGACTTGGAGGCCTTGGACTGCCAGATCCGCCCTATAGTTGCATAAACCGTATGAGCTCAAGTAGTAAACACAAAACAATCGGCCCTACACGCAATCTATTTGATCTGAGTCGATTGATTCAATCAGGCTAATCCTGGACTAGAGTCCCCAGCTCTTTTTCTGCTTCGTTCATCTGAGCAAATAAACGATCATCCACTTGCCTGCCAATTTTCAGACTGATACGTTCTTCGTGTGCGACGTGTTCTGAGAGAGCTGATGTGAACAGCTTCAGTCTGCTGTATAACGTCACGGCCAAACGTCAAAGGAGCAAAAGCCCAAAGAAACGTCTTGAGACTTTGGGTATTGCTCTGTATCCAGTAGTATCAGACAACAGAGGAACTGTAGGGGTGCGGGTACTGTGGGGGTTGCTACAATTATTCAACTAACGTTACCACAAGGGTTACAGTGCCTCTGGGATCACTAAAATAATTCACCGGTACTTGCTTAGGGAGGTCGACGAGCTCTTTATCTACTACCTCTGGCTTGTTCAACCATCTTGCAGGAAGCTTAAGCAATAAGATCGGAGTCGATTCTTCCCGTCTGACACAACCCCACTGTCAAGCATACCACCTTGTTGACGTGAGTGCTGCAGGCTTGCACACAAACAAACAAGCCAACTTGAGACCTACCGACTTGTTTGTTTGCGAGACTAGAGGTAATTGTTTGCTTGTTTGCCAGATTTGGAGGTATGTTTGTGAGCTTGTTGGATTTGCGAAACCGAGCTTGGTGTCCCAAAACAGCTAGATCAGGATCGTCTCAGGGTCCTAGGCTGATTTGAGGCGATGATATAACCCTAACCCTAGTGATATCACATCAACTTTAAAAAGGAAGGAAAACAAAGTGGGGCTATACCAGCTTTTCACAAATTCAGCAAGGCTTATAAGCCTTGCGAGGATCATGTTTGTTTGTTTGTGAGTACCGATAGCCTTGTTTGTTTGCCAAAACAGAGGACTTCCTTGTGAAGTTGTGAAATTGTTTGTTTGTGTGCAAGCCTGGAGTGCTGTGAGAGGGAACGCAACCAGCGAATAGAGCCAGAACTTCCTTGACAAAGTCCATCGGCCTGACCTTTCCTATTCCTCTATAGCAAAGTCAGTAAAGCTCATTTCAACTACCATTGATTGAGAAACTCGGCTGTTGAATGTCTTTGAGGGTGATATGTTTGATGTTGAGGTCCAGTGTTCTTAAATTTGCAGCCTAAGCGGGGGTAAGATAAGACGAACCATCATCGCAAATTGCAGCCTGGTGTAATGATACCCGTCCTGAATCCTGAAAAAAGATCACATAATGATGCCAGGGACCCGAGAAAAAGCGAATAAGAGACAAGTACAAGGAAAGCTCGGCAAGTTCGACCAACGTCGGTAACACCAGGCGGCCTCCGTTGAGTCAAGATAGACTCCAATCTCCGCGCGTGTCCGCTCAAAACACGTCCCAACCCCCAACATCGGTTCTCTCTGTCGACTTCTGTGTGCACAATATGCCTGTATCTGCCAACACGTGGCTGCGAACTGCGACTTCGCTACTTTCATCCTCCACCGCATCCCAGAATTTTGGAGTTCTCCTTCCCTAGTCTCGTGTTCCGCGCTGTCTGTTGTACCCGCTCGCCGTCCAACCACTTTACTGATTGAGCTAGACATTCCTGCAAACGCTGTAATACATATACTAGGAGCGCACAAGATACGCACGGGACACGGGACTTTCGCGCATATAAGAAAATTACAAATGGTGAGTACAAATGTCGTACACTTCAGTTGGCCATCGCACGACCCGAGGAGCGGGGAGAAACCTTGTCTTCAAATATCGCTGCCATTTGGCTTTGGAGCGTAAGTTATACTTACGTATCGAACATTACTCCAAACAGTATGATGGACAGCATGAATGGAAAGCTCTCCACGAACCATATCAAGATTGTGGGTCTTGCGTTTGATACGTAGTGGTACCATTCGCACGAGCGCGAGGATTCCCGTAGGCGCTCGCTTTACCTAGACGATAGATGAGTCCGCTCTCAAGCGAGCGAAGCTCTTTCAAGGGGTAGTGCGGAATATGTCCGACGGATCGTGCCGATCTACTGCATGTGGACCGTCTGACGCCGTGCCTGGTCAGCCGATGAAGCGTATGGATCATCTGGAAAGCGTCCGAGGATCGCCGATTGTCGACATGCTATTCCGACACAGCAGAAGCACTTGATCGCTTAGGGCCTTGCGGTTATCTCGTTCGGCGAGCAGGGAACCGCTCATGCTGCCGGCAAACGTTCCACATGCCGCTTTGTCGCTTTCATTGCGCTTCCTGCACGGCCAGACGTTCCATGTACAAAGCCGCGCTAGAGATCCGACCACTCTCGCGCTGGAACTTAGCGCTGGCATAAAGTCAGAAGAGTCAATCGACGGAGTGATCACCTGCTACAAGGAGGGGCTGCAGGACCCGGATACTCGGATTCCAAGTATCCATATCGATTACTTGTTGTGTACCATGTCAACAGGCCGCATCGCCATGCGACAGATCAACAAAGAGCCGTATCTGACCAGACTTGTCGTAGCCTTGAACGAAGATATGATTTTCGAAGGAGCGTATGTACTGTGCCAGTATCTCGGTATCGTACTGCAACTTGGGGAAGACTGCTGGGAGAGACACCACCTGGAGAGCGAGCGGAGAATGTCTGCTAAAAGTCGAGGACTTTCTCACACCAAGCGGAAAATATTGGCCTTTTCTGACCCAATCTACACTCCTCAAATGTTACAAAAGGCGGCGAGGATGTCTGTTGACCTAAGGTAGTCGTTGTGAAATGCCAAAAGGAGTCTGCTTAGCCATGAGGATGCAGGCTCCGCAACAGTCAATAATTGATTGTTGTAGATCTAACTCAATCAAGCAAATAACTGACTGTTGTAGCTCCAATGTCTGTCAATCAAGCGCTTGCTTGATTGAGTGATTATCGTGATTGCCGTGCATTGCACACTTGAGGTCCTCCAAGGTGTCGTTTGTAGTGTAGATTGGTGAGGTTGTCCCGTTGCACGCTCTTGATCCTGCCACCTTGTATCTCTTGCTCTTCAATGACACCGTCACCGTCGCCATCGCCGTCCCATATGCGTAGAAAATTTTCCTACGTCCTATTCGCAGCTGACATCTTCTACCTACAAGTCTACCTTCTGCACCACTGTCCTGCCCAACGACTGTACTGTTCCAATTGTAATGGAAAAGCTCCAAGAAAGCCCGATTGACCCTGCGGCATACCACCTCCTTACACTCAACATCATTCAAGACTTAGAACGGTGCCAAATTTGGCCAATGCACTATATCATCACGAAGATATTGCACGCGCTTCGATCATACATATTGATGTTGAAACGGGCTACATCGCAGCATCAGGTTCTATGTCTCCCGAGGCTAAAAGGTCATTTTGCGAGGTAGACGATCTCTAGAGCCAGAAAGAGGATCATGATGAAGGAGACAAGAGGCCCTTCCGAGGTCTCGAAGCTTCCCAACTTTGGAAACGCCAGATCACCCAAGATGATACAGATTTCGCTAGGCGGCTAAAGGAAGAAGAGTGTTAGGCTCAAAAGAAGACAGTCCGCTCGAGCTTTCGGTAAAGGGAGATGGCGATGTCGGGGCAAAACGCTACGGTGTATCGCTGGATGACATCAAGCATCTGAGCAGCCGGTCGATTGGCACTTTCGGGCCACTCCCTCAGAAGTGGCATGAGTTTCTAGGACTGGCGAGATACAGAAGCAGAGGGCAGAAGCATGGAACGCAGTCAAGCGGCGATAACGGTAGCATCTACACGCAATCGCAGGTTCCCGGCTAGTGGGCAGCTGTAACGATGGCGAACAACTGCATGAGAGGGTGGGGTGCGGCAATCGGTGTGTTGAGGGAACAGGGCGAGGACAGGATTCGGCCGGAGAAGGATAGCACGGCGACTGGTATTTCAGAGGAAACGAGAGTGGAAGCGAGCCAGGCCGGTAAATTCAAGACAAAACACACCGTCACTCCGTCTAGTAGAACGTAAGCTTCTACGGTGAGACTGGGAATGCAATAAAGCATGCAAAGTGGCTAGGCTCGAGGCACAAGTCGTTTGCAAAGTCGATTGAGGAGGGCAAAGATGGCAACGCCGCGTTGAATGAACTACTGTCGAAGAAGGGATCACACGAAGGAGTACAGCAAGCCGGGAAAGATAGACAAGTAGATCAATGGGCGGTATAGACAGGATGTGCGTTTCCCAATGTCGAGGAGGTTCGTATTGCGCGTGCAGACAACTCGCAGAGGAATACTGTATGGACAACGTCTAATGGAATTGATTCGCAAGCGCCGTGGCGTCAATAGGTGTGGTAGCTTAGTGCCGTACGGAACGCTTATCAGGCTTGGCGACAGGCCTAGCAACCTGAAACCAATCGACGAATCTCACGTAGGCTGCATTAAAAGATTTCGACATGGCTATACTATGCTATATAAATTAGAAGCTACGGATAGCCCATCTTTCTACGTTTGAGCGTGACTCAAGAGACTCTAGACGTACCGATGCCAAGACGTGGTGTGATGCCAAGTTAGAAGGCTAAGCGTTGTGAAACGAGGCCGTTGTGGCTGTGTGACCAATAGGCTTGCCAGAGCTCCATATCATTTGTACGAGGGTCACTCTGGTCGACACAGACGATAGAATCTGACGACCCACCACAAGTAGCCGCCACAATCTCACTTCGACAATTCACTCTGTGTTGACAATGTGAGCAGCGACTGTGATAGATGCACAGGAGCGTCACGGGATCTATAGGACCTGTGAACTTCCGCGAAGCGCACAGGTGTCAAAGCGAAGGGCATCTCCCAATGATGTTTCTGCCAACGCTCTCCTAAGCGTCGAAGCTTGGACGAAGCCGCACCTGTGGCCAATGTTGGACGTACGACGATCGAAAGTTCCGATGATATAGTACGGAGCTCAGGATTGGTGCTTTCCACCAGAGTTCGCTGAGGCGCATCTGATGGCGCGCTAGTGTAGCAGGTGCTTCGCGACACTCCAATCTCCAGTGTCGGCCGCTCTATATGTACGTTGATTTCCCTCGTAACGTTGTCAATCTGGTAACATCACAGTTACTTGCGTGGAACACATTCTTAAAGGTTCACTTGGGCTAATGTCTTTGTTACACATATCGGTCGCTGAAGCAGCTACGATCATCAATGTTGCTATTGTGATTGGTCAGACTACACCTCAACAGAAGCATTCGAGCATTTTCTAACTATCTCCAGTCAAGCTCAGCTATCCGCTTATGTTGTCTATATTAGCAGTGAGCTCTATCAGAAAGGAGACAAATGCGGCGACCTGGTATCGAATTGTTATCCTCAGATTTTGAGTCGATGCTGACGAACGCAGGTCCGTGCTTGGTCGTTTGATCAATAGTTCTTATTGGCCCATGATGATGCGTACAGATTCTGTCTCGTCGCGTAACGTTGAGAAACACGTCAGCAATATAAGTATGCTTTGCACTTTCGTGGCTTCGCTGCTTGTGATCGTCTCTGCAACCACGCCCCTAGGACTTTATGCTACTGTAACGGAACGACGCTCGGAAGTATTCTTCACGTATGCAAAAGACGAATCGCCAATCGGAAAAGCTACACCTCTGCACCACGACTATGGGATCAACCGAGTTTGTGGATCGTGGTTCTACAAGGGTTGCTTGAGTGACCAGAACGAATATCTATTCACTGAGAACGATTCGACTCTTTCCGTCCAACAGCTGCAAAACGCAACAAAGTCAATATCAACGAGTGTCGCCCTCAACATCACTCAAGTTTTCGGCGATTCTTCTACTGAAGGTAATAGCACGATCGCAAGCGCCTTGGACATCTACTATCGCTCATTCATCAACTATAACAACAAGACTCAGCCTGGAGAGCAAGAGCATACACGATGGTTCGACGAAGGTCGTCCTCGTACGCAAGGACGATTGAACTATTTCCAGAGTTTCATCTCAAACGATGAATTGAAGGCAATAGATGGCTTGGTCGTGTCCACGCAAGATGACCCAGGGATTGCCTTCCGCAACCACACTTTGCCCCCTTCTTCTACGACAGGATACACATGGACAGAAGATCTTCTGTGGCTCGAGCCACAGACTGCGTGCACTGATCTCAACATCACATATGAATACACTATACCTTCTCCCGATGTGACGAACGAAGTACCCATGGCAAAGCTGGTAGATCGCGGTGGCATTGTCAACTTGCCTGCAGAATATCCGGTCCTCGATCTCAACGATACCCAGAGCGATCCACAGCTCCTTGCTAGGTCATGGTACGTGTTTGAAACCCTTCTTAGAACACAAGTCATTGCATTAACGCTTGTAAATTCCAGGCAAGCCGCGGTATTGACCAACTACATACTCTCGTTGGCCTTAAATGAGACGAACAGCAACGCTACACTTGGTACGGAATACCACATCAAAGATCATGACAGTTCGGTTACCATGTTCGCGGATGCGCCAAATCGGATCCACACTGGCCCTTTTGGATCTTCATCAAGAAGTAGGAGAGAATATCTACCTCGTCTTCCTGGGCCCCTTGCTGCATTAGACGTCCATGCTGATATCTCTCCAACGGATACTATCCGATCTGATGATAGATTCGAAATTGGTATATCGCGTTCGCGCTAGACTGCAGATTGATGCATCTTACTGATTGGCATCCTTCACAGATCTCGCTATCGGATCTGGTAGTGCCGACACGATAGATATATCAACAAGTGGAACTGTGGGAGGATTACTCCTGAGCCCTGGTACTATGGTAGATGCAAACGGCAGGCCAACGGGCAACGACAACGGCTTTCGAACAGACCCGGGTAGCAACTGGACGCACCGAATATTTTCTTGTGTGTCAACAGTCAAAGCTTCGGTGAAGACGGTTAACCTAGAAGTCAACGGTGCTGCGTCACTGTCGAATTTGATCATCAAAAAAATCGAGGACAAAACTTACAACGATCTCGAGCCATTGCCGATCTGGGCTGTGGAGGGATCAGGAAGAGAAATGTGGGAAAGATCACCTTTTTGGGGGCTTGTCAACAACGCGAAGAGTGGCTCACCTGGCTTGCAGACCCTACAACGTCAGCATCTTTATCTGCCTGCGGGAGCTTCTTCGACAATCTCCAATCTCTTTGAGCCGAATGATAGCGTCGCAGCCTTGGATGCACCGTTCCAAACCCTTATGACGATATACGGCAAAATGTCTCTCGATTCCAATGTGGGCTCTCGGCGGGTCATCGACGTTACTGGAGCGGTCAGCTGGGAATTGTACATGAAGTGGACAGACCTGAGCTCTAGCGCAGATACTGCAGGCAAGATTACGGACCATATCGTACGCTGAGACCGTGTGTGAGATTTTTTTGCAGAGACTGACTTGTGTTTGTAGTGGACTGACCTGATGGCAAACACAGTCACTAGCTCCAAAAATATTCTGTCTAGGCCGTACGGATCAGAAGCTCCGGCGACTAGCGCGAAACGTACGGTCGGCCACTACGTTCACGGTGTTGGGTACGACTGGCGCTATGGAGTCCCCGCCTTCCTGCTTGGGATTGTCTACATATGGCTGATCACCTGGTCTTCGCTGGTGCTTTGCACGAAGAGATTCAATTTTGCAATTCTCCAATTCTTCCTCAACCAGACTTCAGCCGGCCGTGCCGTGACGACTGAACGTTTCAACGCCGAAACGCAAGCTGATCGTGGTGGAACAAAAGAATGGGCAAAGATTCGAGGCAATGAAGTAGTGCGGTTGACGCAATACAACGCAAACCTGAAGCCGGAGGGCTCCGCTGCCGGTTCATCGATGAGTTGATCAGGTCGTTTCTCGGGCAGGTTTGGAGGCCATGAGCGATGAGAGGTGTTTAGGTTGGCAAGGTCTCGGCTGTACTTCTTGCTTGCAGTGACTTTGATAACTCAGATGCTTTGGAATTCGCTAGCAGTATCCACCATCGATCAACCGCATCAATGAGCTCCAATGTTTAGGTCACCGGACATGATGTCATAAATCACAACCCGCTCTTGCTTCCACTCGACGTCGTCAGGCGATATGAAGCTATTGACTTAGAACGGTCAGAATGTCAGAATCACTTTACATTGTCTCGGTAGATACGATGAGACGTCAAGGAACGGACATTGAAGGTCGTCAAGAATGCTTACCACTACGTTCAGGCTTTTGATACGTTTCGTATTGAGATCTCGCTGTTGTATGATCAAGCTCCATCATTGGCAAATCATGTCAAGTCATAACTTAAGCGTACGGCTCCGGCACTAGAGAGGGTGCGGGAGGTGGCAGGCATTATCCGTCTGATAAATCGGGATAGGAGTGAAGACCCGAACCCGTTCGACACTACGAGGTTGCCCGGCCAATATACGTCGAGATTGGATCAGGCCCTACTTGGAAAGCACACCCTAACCAATATGAGGCCTCGAGTTCAGCTGGACTCGCGCTTAGCGCTTACTGTTT
>Ga0265798_10005013_pt1 | contig 18025 bp, 11 predicted proteins | sample P3T30metagenome_FD_192430 | JGI IMG/M metagenome (GOLD analysis project Ga0265798, IMG submission 192430) | Plant litter microbial communities from East Loma Ridge, Irvine, California - P3 T30 | ecosystem: Environmental > Terrestrial > Plant litter > Unclassified | place: USA: California... | reverse complement strand
TTCGCCGACCTGGCCTTCGATGAACTGCGGCGCCTGGGCATCGAACCGATCGCCGACCTGTGCCACTTCGGTGTGCCCGATTGGCTCGGCAACTTCCAGAATCCCGATTTCCCCGCCCTGTTCGAACGCTACGCCAGCGCCTTCGCGGAGCGCTACCCGTGGGTGCGCCTGTACACGCCGGTCAACGAGATGTACATCTGCGCGCGCTCCTCGGCGCTGTTCGGCTGGTGGAACGAGCAGCAGCGCAGCCAGCGCGCCTACGTCACCGCACTGAAGCACATGGCGCGCGCCAGCGTGCTGGCCATGCACGCGATCCTGGAACGGCGGCCAGACGCGCTGTTCGTCCAGAGCGAATCCACCGAATACTTCCACGCCGCCGTGCCCGAAGCCGTCGCCATGGCCGATACCCGCAACGCCCACCGCTTCCTGTCGCTCGACCTGAACTACGGCCGCCCGCTCGACGCCGGCCAGCGCGCCTGGGTGCTCGACAACGGCATGCATGACGACGAGCTGCGCTTTTTCGAGGAGCACGCGCTGCGCCGTCCCTGCATCCTCGGCACCGACTATTACGCGACCAATGAACACTACGTGCGCGCCGACGGCGGCATGGATCCGGCCGACGACCTGCTCGGCTATGCGGCGATCGCCTGGGAATACTGGGAACGCTACCGCCTGCCGCTGATGCACACCGAGACCAACCGCGACCAGGGCCCGCAGGGAGACGAGGCCTGCATCTGGCTCAAGCGCCAGTGGGCGCTGGTGCGCAGCCTGGCGCGCCACGGCGTGCCGATGGTCGGCTTCACCTGGTACGCGCTGCTCGACCAGGTCGACTGGGACGTGCACCTGCGCGAACAGCGCGGCACGGTCAACCCGCGCGGCCTGTACGACCTGGAGCGGCGCGAGCGGCCGGTGGGCCGGGCCTGGCGCGAACTGGTGGCGGCATGGGACGGGGCGGCCTGAAGCGGGCCGGCCTCGTTTAGCCGAAGGTCCCCTGCCTGGCCTCAGCGTTGCAGCTCGGCGCCGGCCCAGGCCAGTTCGGTCGGAGGCCGCCCGGTCCCGCCCGCGCCCTCGGTCGCCAGTTCCAGCGTGCGCACCCCGGCCACCGCCAGGTCGATGTCCAGCGTACCCGCGCTGCTGCGCTCGAACAGCAGCTTGCCGTCGCCATAGATACGGTAGGTGATATCGCCCGAGGCGGCACCCGGTCCGCCGACGATGCCGGCGCGGCTGCGCAAACGCGTGAACTCGCCGTCCAGGCGCAGCGCCAGGCGCGAGCCGGCCAGCACGCCCAGCCCCTCCTCCACCGCCACGCCGTCCAGCACCAGCGGCCGGCCCGAGGGCGCGGCATTCACCTGGGCCGGCACCCAGGACCTGGCCAGCAGGGTCGGCAAGGCGGCGCCGCCGTCTTCCAGCACCTGCACCCGGCCCGGGACTTCGCTCACCAGTACCCGGTCCGGCCGCAGCGGCCGGCCGCGCACCAGCAGCAGCGCGGTCTCATGCGGCGCCAGGTCGACCGCGATCGTTTCCTTGAGCGCGCGTTCGCGTCCGGTCCAGACGTCGCGCGCCACCGCATCCGGCGCCATCTGGATGCGCGCCAGCGGCAGCACGATGCGCTGGCGTTTCGCGCCGCGGTTGACCAGGGCCACCGCCTTGTGCCCGGCAGTGGACAAGGTCCTGGCCAGCACTTGCGTCCCGGTCCCGCGCATCACGGTCACGCCCTGGTTGCCGGCCGGGTCCTGGTCGATGGCGATCACCTCGCGCCTGCCGGCGATGTCGAGCAGGGCCTGCGGCATGTGGGTCAGGTCGGCGCCCAGGATCAGCGGCGCCGCCGCGATCGCCCACAGCGACATGTGGGCGCGCGCCTTGACCAGCTGGCCGGCGCCGAACTCGCCGTGGCCCAGCTCCAGCATGTCGGGGTCGTTCCAGCGTCCCGGCCCGGCGTACAGCGGGCGCTCGGCGGCGCTGTCGAAATTGAGCAGCATCGATTCCCAGGTCGGCACGATGTCGGGGCTGGTGCGCCACATATTGCCGTAGCGTCCGGCCCAGTTGTTGGCGCGCGCTTCGCCCCAGGTGCAGATCGAGAGCACATAGTCGCCTTGCGGGCGCACCGCGGCGATCTCGCGCTTCAGGCTCGCGTACAGCGCCTCGACGCGGGCCGCACTGTCGCGGTCGGGACGGCCGCGCACGATCCAGGGACCGAAGGCGCGGTGGGTGCCGTTCGCCACCCATTCCTGATCGGGCGTGTAGTCGGCCATGCCGCAGGCGTCCACCTTCACGTAGTCGAAGCCCCATTCGCCGAACAGCAGGCGCATGTCCCGGGCCTGGTGGCCGTAGGTGCCGATCTCGCGCTCGGGCGTGCTGCCCTCGGGCAGGTTGGGCGAGTGCCGGTCCCAGGCCTGGGAACAGGCGTTGTAGCCGATGTCGGTGTAGATGCCGGCCTTGAAGCCGAGCGCGTGCAAGTTGTCGACGAAGGGCTTCATGCTGCTGCTGCCGTCGGCCATGCGCCCGCTCGGGAAGATCGCGGTGCGCACCTCGATGCGGCCGTCGGCGCGGCGCTTGAGCCACCAGCCGTCGTCCATGTTGACGTAGCGGTAGCCGGCCTCCTGCAGGCCGCTCTGTTGCATCTTGGCGGCGACGGCCATGATCTTGGCCTCGTTGACTTCGGTGTGGAAGGCGTTCCACGGATTCCAGCCCATCGGCGGGGTCGCCGCGCCGGCTGCCGGCGCGGACTGGGCGGCGGCGCCGCCCCATGCCGCCAGCAGCACGCTGGCGAGCAGCGTTCCTCGGGTACGCAGTTTCATGGATGCTCCTTATACCGGGACGGCTTCGAGCAGCAGCGCATGCGCGAAGCGCACATGGACGCGGGCGCGCGGGCCGTCGATCACGCCCAGCTCGCGGCCGTCGACGTAGTCGCGCAGGCGCCAGCGCCCGGCGCCCAGGCCGCGGATCTCGACCGGACCGTCCCACTGCGGCGCATAGAAGGCGAAATGCATGCGCCCGTCCTTCTCGACCGCATGGGCCTCCGGCTTGTCGAAGCCGATGTCGTACAGCTCGCCGCGGTAGACGCCCTTCGGCAGCATCTTCTCGCGGTACAGGCCGATCCACTTGCGCCACTTTTCCTCGCGCTCGGGCGTCAGCAGGAAGCTGTCCTTGGCCTTCGGGTCGACCGGCCAGGTGAACTTGGTCGACAGTACCGCGCCGATGCCGACGGTGGAGGCGAAGTCCTGGCCGCCGTCGGAGAGCTCGACGTGGTCGCCGGCATACGGCGACGAGGCGCCCATCAGCGCCTTCAGGGTCTTGCCCTTGTGGCGCACCTGCCAGGACGACAGCGGGTCCGAGGCCGGCGCCTGGTTCATGTACGGGAAATTGTGGAAGGCGTAGGAAGTGCCGCAGGGGCACAGCTCGATGACCGCGTTCGGGTTCACCTCGCGCGCGGTGTCGTACACCATCTTCCAGAAATCCTGCAGCTGCTCGAACGACTCCTCGGGGCGCGCGTGCTTGTGCGCCGGGTTGTGGCAGGGCGCCACGCCGTTCAGGTGCTGGCCGTCGATCTTGATGCCCTGGTAGCCCCACTCGCCGAAGATCTTGCGGATCCAGGCGCGCGTCATCTCGACCGTCGGCGCGTAGGCCGGGCACAGGTAGAAGCTGTTCCACCAGGAGATCAGCTGGGGCGCGCCGTCCTGGCCCAGCAGCAGCATGTCGGTATGCTCGTGCAGCAGGTCGGAACCCGGATCGACCGCCAGCGGCGTGATCCACAGGCGCGCCTTCATGCCGGCGTCCTTGATGGCGCCGACCAGGCCGCGCATGTCGGCGTCGCCGTTGGGGAATTTCTTGGTGTCGAGCTTCCAGTCGCCTTCGTTGTTCTGCCAGCCGTCGTCCAGCACCGCCCACTCAAGGCCCAGTTCCTTGGCCTTCTGCAGCGTGCCGACCATCAGCGGCACCGTGAAGTCGCGCTCGTAGCCCCAGGCGCACCAGATCGGCTCGTAGCAGTCGGCCGGCGCGTCCGGCGCGGCCAGGCCGCGCTCGGCCATCACGCGGCGGAAGCTGTCGAGCGGCGCGTAGTAGTCGCCCTTGTGCAGGGCCAGGAAGGTGTCCAGGGTCTCGAGGGTCTCGCCCGGCTGCAGCGTGGCCGCCTGCTCGAACTCCACCGCGAGCGCGGCGCCGGCCTCGCCCAGGCTCACCGGCAGCGCGACCAGGCGCGGCACCGTGTCGATATGGCCGACCGCCAGGCCGCACTCGCGGTTCCAGACATCGGCCGCCGGCGTGCCGCCGCCATAGTCGGAACCGTTCATGCCCATGAAGTTGCGCTGCTCGAAGCCGTGCTCCATCGGCAGCACCCAGTCGCGCCGGTCAGGATGGGTGGCGCCGGAATAGGTCCAGAATGCCGGCTTGGCGCTGCCGGCGCGGCGCAGGGTGTGGGCGCTGTTGGCCCATGCGGCCACCAGCAGTGGCTTGTCGGCGCTGTTGCGGTAGGAGACGCGCAGCACGGCGAAGCCAGGATGGCGTTCGTAGAAAGTCACGGCGACGGTCTTCTCGACGCCCTCGGGCGCCAGGCCGGTCAAGCGGTGGCGGATGCCCGGACCATGGGCGCCGTCGACGCGGTCGGCGGCCTGGGACGACAGCGTGAAGCGCTCGATCCAGCGCCCGTTCGGCAGGCGCAGGCGTTCGCTGGCGGCGAAGCCGGTGACGGCGCGCCCGCGGCGCCGGTCCAGCACGCGGCACTGCAGCTCGCCGTCGAATTCCAATGCCATCGCGGCGTCGCCGATGCGCGCCACGTCCCTGCCCTTGCCGCCCTGCGCCGCGGCGCCCGCGGCCGGGCCGACCGTCGATGCCACCGCGGTCCCTGCCAGCCACTGCAACAGGCTGCGGCGGCGTTCGTCATGCGCTTGATTCATGTGTCTCCTCGTGTCGGTATGGGGTGCCGGCGCCGGGCCGGCTGTTTGCCGACCCTATACCAGCACGACTTGCGCGCCGCGCGAACGCAGCGCCTCGACCGTCTCCGGCGCCGCGCCGGCGTCGGTGATGATGCGGTCGACCTGTTCGATCTTCGCGATCACGGACAGGCTGCGCCGTCCGAGCTTGGACGAATCGCCCACCGCGACCACGCTGCGCGCGATCTCCAGCATGCGCGAGTTCAGGCGCGCTTCCAGCAAATGCGGCGTCATCACGCCGATCTCCGGGTCCAGGCCGTCGAAGCCCAGGAACAGGATGTCGGCATGCAGACCCTGCAGGGCCGCCTCGGCCTGCGGCCCACCCAGCGAATACGAGCTGGGTCGCAATACCCCGCCCAGCATCACCAGGGTGACGTGGGGCGCGCCGGCCAGCAGCACCGCGATGTTCAGCGCATTGGTGATCACGTTCACCGACTGCAGCTTCAGGCCCCGGATCTGCTTGGCGATTTCTGCAGTCGTCGTGCCCGAATCGAGCACGATGGTCTGGCCTTCGCCGATCATCTTCACCGCCGCCTCGGCGATCCGCACCTTTTCGGCGCGCCGCAAGGTCTGCTTGACGCCGATCGGCAGGTCCTCGTCGTCGCGCTGGGCCAGCGCCCCGCCGCGCGTGCGCAGGACCGCCCCGATCTCGGCCAGCGCGTTCAGGTCATTGCGCGCCGTGACCTGCGAGATGTCGAACATCGCCGCCAGCTCGGTCACCGTGATCCTGCCGCGCTCCCTCACCAGTTCGCGGATGCGCCGGCGGCGCTCTTCCACCAGCAGGTCGGGGTCGGCCGGTGGGTTTTCCGGGCTTACTTTCGAAACTTTCGTTTCCGTTTTATTTTTTGTGTTCATGACCGATCTTTCGGTTCCTGTGTGCACTATTCTGGTGAACAGATGATACAGGAGCGCCGGCGCGAAATGAAACGAAAGATCGGTCTAAGCTTATGCCTTCGGTTTTGGCCAGGCCTTCGGGTAGGCTTTTTCCGCATTCAGGTAATACAGCTTGTCCACCACCGCGCGCGGCAGCGCCAGGCCGCGCACCGGCTTGTCGAGTTCGGGCACGGCGAAGCTGTCGGTGCTGACGAAATAGCGCCAGTCGCGCCGCCAGACGGTGTCGAGGTCGCGGGTGAAGTCGGCGTCGGACTGGCCGTCCGACTGGGCCAGGTCCGAGCCGTACATCAGGCGGTCCTGGTACTTGAGGAAGAAGGCACGCACCTGCTGCGGGTCGCGCTGCGACTGGTACTGGATCTGGCCGATGCGCGCGGCCACGTCGATGCTGGCGCCGGGATGCGCGTCGAGCCATTTACCCAGGCGCCCCACGTCCCACTCCAGCGAGGCCATGTGCACGCCGGTGAAGCGCAGCGTCGGGTGCCTGGCCAGCAGGCGGTCGCGCGCGGCCATCTGCTGCTCGTAGCCCGGCATCTCCGGGTGCTTGTACATATGGTAGGCGGGGTGGTTCTTGAAGTACTCGCGGTCGTTATTCACCGTCATCTGCTCCAGCGGCAGCCAGCAGTTGTGCGGCTCGCCCTGGTGGCCGAGCACCATCGCGCCGCGTTGCGCCAGGTTGGCGAACAGCGGATCGAAGCGCGCATCGTCGACCATCACCAGCTTGCCGCCGGCGTCGCGCAGGCTCATGCCGATGTTCTTCCACACCTTGACCCCGACCGCGCCGTCGCGCAGCGCGCCGTCCAGGTCCTTGATCGTCGCCGCGGTCCAGCCCGGACGCTCGAAGCCCTCGGTGGAGAAGGTGGCAGCCCAGGCCACCTGGTCCGGATGGGCATGGGCCAGCTTGCTGGCAACGCTGCGCTGGCGCGCCAGCGCCGGAAAGTCCGGGTAATCGACGTTGATCGTCAGGGCGCGGAAGTTGTCGCGCCGCGCCAGCGCGAGGTAGGCGTCCTGGCTGGCGCCATGCAGGTGCAGGTGGGCGTCGATCTTCGGCACCTTGTCGAAATCGGCCACGCGGTAGCCCTCGGCGGCGCCCGCTGCCAGCGGCGCGGCCAGCAGCAGCGCCAGCAGTGCGTGTATCGGTGTCAGTCGCATATGTCTCCTCCTTGTCGTTCGATTCGTCAGTGCGCGCTGGCCAGCCGCGCCAGCGCCGCGGCGCCGAGCGGGCTGCCGGCGCTGCGCGCGGCGTACAGGGCGGCGCCCAGCACCGGCGCCAGCAGCGGCGGCGCCAGGCGGTAGGGGTGCGCGCGCGCCGCCAGGGCCCGCGCGAACGGCGCGCGCAGCGGTCCGTCGGCGCCGAACAGGCCGCCGGTGTAGGACACTGCCAGTGCGCTGTCCTGCGCGGCGCCGAGCGCGCCCCGTACGGCGTCCACCATGCCCGCCAGTTCGAGGGCCGCGGCGTCGACGATGGCGCACGCCTGCGGATCGCCCAGCGCGGCAGCCTCGCTGACCAGGCGCGCCAGCGTGGCGACGCGGCTGCGCTCGCCCTGCATCTCGCCGTAGACGATGCCGCACAGGTCCAGGTCTTCCTGCAGCGCGAGCCGGCGGCGCACCACCTCGTAGAGCGGGCCGCGTGGAGCGCGGCCGTCGGCCATGCGCGAGAACAGGGCCAGGCCGGCGCGGGCGATCCAGTGGGCCGAGCCCTCGTCGCTGAACAGTTCGCCCCAGCCGCCCGCGCGCGCCTGGCGCCCGGCCAGTTCGCCGTAGGCCATCGAGCCGGTGCCGCCGATCACGCTGATGCCGTCGCGGCAGCCGAGCGAACCGGCCCAGCTGCAGACCATGTCGTTGCCGCACAGGTAGCGCCCGTGCCCCAGCACGGCGCGCGGCAGCGCATCCAGTTGCGGCTGGGCGGCGCGGTCTTCGCCATAGGCCGGCAGGCCCAGGAAGGCAAAGGCCACGTCGCCCGGCTGCGTGCCGGAAGCGGCGAACAGCGCGGCGCAACCGCGCGCCAATGCCGCGCTGGCGCCATCCAGGCCGACTTCCGGGTAATACGTGCTGCCCTCTTCGGCGCGCGCCAGCACCGCGCCCTGCCCGTCGACCAGGGCGAAGGCGGTCTTGGTGCCGCCGCCGTCAACCCCGAGGAACATCGCCGGCTCCGTCAAAGGGATACAGGATGACGCCGCGCACCACCCGGTTGACCGTGCCCGACACGCTCGGCGTATCCGGACGCAGGCCCAGGGCCAGCGACTGCAGCAGCGCGAAGCCCTGGCAGAACACGATGCAGGCCAGCGCCAGCGCCAGGTCCGGCACGCCGGCCACGCCTTCCAGCACCACGTCGTCCCGGTCCAGCTCCGGATCGGGGCAGCCGCTCAGCGCCAGCACCTGGCCGGCGCGGCCGTCGCGGCGCAGCTCGCGCAGCAGGTCGAGGTCGTAGCGGCGCGCGTGGGCGTCGTTCGACAGCAGCACCACTACCAGGGTGTCGGCGTCGACGATGGTCTTGGGGCCGTGGCGGAAGCCCAGCGGCGAATCGTGGATCGCCACGACCTGGCCGTCGGTCAGTTCGAGCAGCTTGAGCGCGGCTTCGCGGCCGAGCGGGCGCAGCGCGTTGCTGCCGAGGTAGACCACGCGCTGGAACCGGCGCGCCACCAGCGCCTGCAGCAGCGGCAGCTGCGTTTCCAGCAGCCGGCCCGCGGCCAGGGCCGGCGCCGCCGCCGCGCCGGCCGGCAGCAGCCCGAAGGCCAGCGCCGCGGCCAGCAGCATCGAGGTGAAGCTGGTGGTCATGGCGAAGCCGCGGTCGTGGGTGGCGTCCGGCAGCAGGATGGCGAAGGCATTGCCGCGCTCTTGCGCCATGCGGTACAACTCGCCCTCGGCATTGCAGGTGATGACCAGGTGGTGCACGTCGGCGACCAGCTGGTCGGCCAGCGCCACCGCGGCCAGGCTCTCGGGACTGCTGCCGGAACGGGCGAAGGACACCATCAGGGTCGGCACGCCGGCCTGCAGGAAGTGGCCGGGGCCGGACACCAGGTCGGTGGTCGGCACGGCGTCGGCGCGCAGGCCGCGACGCAGCAAGGCCGGCACCAGGCATTCGCCGATGAAGGCCGAGGTGCCGGCGCCGGCCAGCACGATGCGCAGGCCGGGACGCGCCAGCAGCGGGGCGAGGAAGGCGTCGAGCGCGCCGCGGCTATCGGCCACCAGCGCGTCGATCTGCGGCCAGACTCCGCCCTGCTGCGCGATCTCGCGCGCGGTCAGGCCGGCGCCGGCCTGCTCCAGCCGCGCGCTGTCGATGCCAAGAATATCCCTGTCTGCTACTAACATGTTTCCAACTCCTTCGTGACGGCGCCCGGCGTGCAGGCGTCCATGTATTGGCGCAGCACCCTGGCCACGCCCTCCTTGAGTAAATCGGCCGGCCGGTTGCGCAGGCGCCCGGCGCGCACCGCCTCGTACTGGGCCGGCAGGTACTGGCTCAGCAGCGTCAGCGGCGGCGCCTCGCGTTCGAGCGCGTCCAGCAGGCGCGCCTGCGCGGCCTGGATCGCCGGATGCGGCCAGTAGTAGCGGATCCGGTCCGACAGGCTGTATTGCTGGTCGAAGCGCGCGCGCGCCGGATCGTGGTAGTACTTCTTCCAGTAGTCCGGCTCGGCGCGCATCACCTCCAGCACCGTGTCCTTGAAGTTCGAGGCGCCCTGCCCCGGGTTCATCGCGGCCTCGATGTCGGCCAGCGCCCACAGGGTCTCGCGCAGCGCGAAGGTCAGGCCCGGGCCGACCTTCAGGATGGCGAAATGGTCGCGCACCAGTTCGGCCAGGCGCTCCGGGGTCTGGTAATCGGTGGAATGGGCTTCGTAGACCATGCCCGGTTCCGCTTCGATGAAGCGGCTCAGCGCCGCGGCCTTTTCCGGACGGTAGTCGATCACCTTGTGGTGGTCGAACTCGACGCCGGGCTGCACCACCAGCGCGATCGCGCGCGGCCAGGCGGCGTCCAGTCCTGCCGCGGCGAAGGCGGCGCGGTGCACCGCGATGGTGGCGGCGGCGGCCTGCGGCGTGGTCACGCTCAGCTCGTCCAGGTCTTCATGGGCGCCGCCCGGCACCGGCACCTCGGTGCCGACCACGTACACCGGCGCCTCGCCGCCTGCCGCCTGCCAGGTGCGTTCGGCGACCGCGCACAGGCGCGCCGCACGCCGGGCCACCTCTGCGTCGGGCAGCGGCACCGGATCGCCGGCGCAGGACATCGAGCAATCCAGGTGGATCTTGCGGAAGCCCGCCGCCACATAGTGCTCGATCAGCAACTCGGCCCTGGCCATGGCCTGTTCGGCCGGCTGGTCCTGCCAGGCGTTCGGGCCCAGGTGGTCGCCGCCCAGCAGCACGCGTTCGCGCGCCAGTCCGGTACGGTCGGCGATGCCGTGCGCGAAATCGCGGAAGGCGGCCGGGTTCATGCCGGTATAGCCGCCGTCCTGGTTGACCTGGTTCGAGGTGGCCTCGACCAGCAGCGGCAGGCCGCGCGCGAGCGCGCTTTCCATCGCCGCCTCGATCACCAGCGGGTGCGCCGAGCACACCGAATGGATGCCGACCGGCTCGCCCGCCTTGTGGCGCCGCACCAGTTCCAACAAAGTGTTCATGTTCAATCTCCTCGAATTGGTTCAGGCTTGCGCGCCGTCTTCCGGCTGCAGGGCCAGCAGCAGCGCCGCCGCCAGCGACAGGCCGATGCCGGCCAGCTTGTAAGGACCCGGCAAGGTGGCCGCCAGCGCCATCGCGATCACGGTGGTCAGCAGCGGCGCGCCGGCGTTCACCAGCGGCGAGACCACCAGCGCCTTGCCGTGGCGGAAGGCATGCACCAGGGTCAGCGCGCCGATCGCGTTCAGCACCTGGGTCACTGCCGCCAGGCCGGGTCCGGACAGGCCGTAGTTGATCGGCTGGCTGAAGTCGGTCATGGCCAGCGCCACCGGGACGAACAGCAGCGCGCTGGCGGTCATGTAGAAGAAGATGCTCTCGGCGTCCATGCTGGCGTTGGCCAGCTTGATGAAGTAGGCCTGCAGGCCCCAGGCCACCAGCACGCCCAGCGCCAGCACGAACCACAGGCCGTACTGCTGCGGCCCCTGGCCGGGCGTGTAGTCGAACAGGGGCAGCGCGCACAGCGCCAGCACGATGCCGGCCACGCCGCGCGCTCCGGTGCGCTCGCGCAGCAGCAGGAAGGACAGCGCGATCGTGATCACCGGCGACAGCGAGATCAGCGGGAAGATCAGGTAGGTCGGTCCGGCCTTCACCGCGTAGAACAGGATCATCTGGCCGCCCGCGCCGAGCAGGCCGATGGTCAGGCCATAGGCGACCGAGCGGCCGTCGCGGCGCACGCGCCAGCCGGCGCGCGCCAGCACGAACAGCGCCGGCGGGATCATGGTCAGCGCCCACACCACGTAGATCAGCGTCTCGGGAAAGCCATGCTGGCTGGGCAGGCCGGCGAAGGCGCCCCACACGCCCCACAGCAGCGTGGTGGACAGTGCGTAGCCCAGCCAGCCCGGGCGGCGCGCGCCCGCGGCGCCGGCGCCCTGCATCGTCGTCGATTCCATGGTGCGTCCTTTAAAACTTCATGCTCAGGCCGGCCGAGTAGGTGCGTCCCCAGGTCTCGAAGCCGGATACCGCGTCGCCGCGGCCCAGGTTCGAACGCATCACGGCATCGCTCAGGTTCTTGCCCTCGACGAACAGGGTCAGGTTCTTGGTGATGTCCCAGGAGGCCGACGCCGTCACCCAGGTCAGCGCATCGACCTTGTTCGGGTAGCCCGCGATCAGGTTGGTGCTCTGGGTGTATTCGCCGGTGTAGTCGAAGGAGATCGAGGCGTTGACGCCGTTCTTCTCGTACAGGAAGCCGAGCGAGGACGCGGTCGGGGCCACGCCTTCGAGCTGGCCGACGTAGGCGCCGTTCTGGTAGGCCTTGGTCAGGGTCTTGGCGAACTTGGCGTTGATGCCGAAGCCGTTGTCGAACAGGTGCTGGATGCCGACCTCGATGCCGCGCACGCGCGCCTTGTCGCCATTCACCGGGTGGTTCACGGTGTACAGGTAGCCGGGCACGCCGATGTCCACGCGTTCGTCGGTCTGGTAGGTGACGAAGTTCTTGATCTGCTTGGCGAAGATGGCCGCGTTGATTGCCGATTTCGGACGGTAGTACCATTCCACCGACAGGTCCTGCTGCACCGCCTCGGTGGGTTTCAGGCCCGGGTCGCCGACGATGTCGATGCGGTAGGTGCGGTCCAGCGTCTGGTCGGTGCGGGTCGGCGCCAGCTTGTCCAGCGAGGGACGCGCCATGACCTTGGCGGCGGCCACGCGCACCACGAAGTCCTCGCGCGCCCACCAGCTCAGGTTGGCCGAAGGCAGGAACTTGGTGTACTTGCCGTCTTCCGAGATCGGTTCGGCCTCGCTGTAGGTGATCTTCGGGCTGCTGGTCGGGATGTTCGGGGTCGGATCGTCGATCGCGACGATGCGGTCGATCGCGCTTTTCGAGTTCGTTTTGGTCCGTACCACGCGCGCGCCGATATTGCCGTTCCAGTGCTCGCCCGACAGTTCGAACTGGCCGTACAGCGTCGACGTCTTTTCGCGCACCGAGTAGGAATCGGTCAGTTCGGGCACCGGCTGCGACTTTGCCGAGTCGTAGGTCGCGCCGGTCGGATTGCCGGCGCTGTCGAGGACCGGCTTGCCATCCAGCGCCTTGAGCGCGGCGAAATAGGCCGGCACGTCGAAGGCGATGAAGCTGCCCGGGAAGCTGCCGCCGGCATTGCGCATGTAGTTCGGCAGCGTCATCGGGCGCACCACGTTGCCGCCGAAGGAAGCGAAGGTGGTCGAGTACATGCCGCAGTACTGGCAGGCGCCGCCGCTCTTCTCGTTGCTGATCGCGTTGCGGTCCTTCTTGCGGTCGGTCGCGCTGGCGCCGAACTGGAAGCCGTCGATGAACCAGGCGCCATCCAGCGCCAGGCGGCCGTCGAAGGAGGCGCCGTCGATGGTGTCCTTGATGTTGGTGCCGGTCAGGCCGGCGAAGTGGACGCCGTAGTCCTTGTTGCCCAGGCGTCCGGCGGCCAGCTCGGTGGCCAGGTCGCGGCCGTCTTCCAGCGTGACGCGGATGTCGGGGATGCCGCCGTCGTTGGCGCGATAGTAGCCGGTATTGTTGCCGGCGATGCCAGCCACCACGAAGTTGTCCTTGCCGCCGGACTTGCGCTCCGAGGTCGAGCGGTAGACGTCGCCCGTGAACTTCAGGTTGCGGCTGGCCTTCCATTCGCCGCGCCAGCCGAACTGCATGGTGTCGACCACGCGGTCGGTGGTCACGTTGGACATCTCGGGGATCATGTCCTTCACCGTCATGCTGGTGATCAGGTGGTCCTTGACCACCACGTCGGACCAGCGGTCGGGGGCGTGCTCGATGTAGTAGGACTGCTGGTAGCCTACCTGCGGCGAATCGAGGCGCGTGGCCAGGGCGTCGACCGTCATGCGCAAGTCCGGGCTGAGCTTCCATTCGAAGGCGCCGGACAGCGCGGTGCGCTTCTTCTCTTCGAAGATCGACCCGAAGGACATGCAGCAGGGAGCCAGCAGATTGCTCTCGTCCGCGCCGATGGCGCCGTTGCCGTCGACGTCGTAGCTGCCCGGCGCATCGGCATTGTAGGTCTGGTAGCCGAGCGAATCGGTGCGCACCTTGCGCTTGGAGAGCACGGCGCCGACGATCACGCCCATGGTGTTGCCATTGAAGGTCTTGCTGAAGACGCCGGACAGCTTGCCGCCGTTCTTGTTCGACAGGTCGTTGCGTTCGGCCTCGAAGCGGATCGAGCCATGCTGGCCGGGATTGTCCATCGGCCGCGCCGAGCGCAGGTTGACCGAGCCGCCGATGCTGCCCTCCATCTGCGACGCCTCGGACGACTTCATCACGTCGGCGCCGCTGATCACTTCGGAGGGCAGCACGTCGAAGGCGAAGTCGCGGCCGTCGCCGTCGGTCGCCAGGATACGTTTGTTCAGGGTGACGATGTTGTAGCCCGAGCCGAGGCCGCGCACGCTGATGTACTGGCCTTCGCCGCCGCGGGTGCGCGAGACCGACACGCCGGCGACGTGGGTCAGCGAATCGGCCACGTTATCGTCGGGGAAGCGGCCCAGCTCCGTGGCCGAGATCGAGTCCTGGATCACGTCGGCGTTGCGCTTGAGGTCGAGTGACTTGGCCAGCGCGGCGCGTGCGCCGGTCACCACCACCACCGAGGCCTGCGGCGCGGCCGCCGGCTGCGCGGCGCCTGCCGCCTGCGCGTCATCCTGGGCCTGCGCCAGCGCTGTCCCGCACAAGGCCATTTCCACCGCGACCGCCATCAGCGTGCGCCGCAATCCCGTCTCGAAGCTGCTTCCCATCACCGTTCTCCTGTTGTGCGTTTCATTGTTATTAAATGGTAATAAAAGAAATTCGAAAACACAATCAACTTTCGAAAGCTTTCGAAAGTTTTTTTATATGTTGTTTTTTGGCTTGCGAAGTCCTGTTATTGCCAAAACGAAGCAAATTTGGAAAGGGTGACGGATACCCGAATTGCCTATGCCGGGACGATCCGGAGGCGGGGTGTGGATTCGGAGACGGCGAGAGGAGGCGCGCCGGGCGCGCTGGCGGCGATCAGGCGGGTAGCTGGAGCGGCCGGCGCCTAGATGGCGGCAGCCAGGGCCGCGCGTACGCGGCGCCTGCGCCGCAGCCCGCGCGCGACCAGCCAGGACACGCCGGCGGCCGCCAGGACCAGACAGGCCAGCGCGCCCGCCGGACCGGCGAGCAGGAAGCCGCCGGCGACCAGGAGAGGCGTGAGGTACCAGAGTGAATCGAGGCTGGCCACGACGATGCCCAGGACACTGTCCGCCAATGCCGTCTCCTGCGTGCCGAGGTCGCGCCAGCCCAGCACCGACTGCCAGTTGCCGGCCTGCGCCAGCACCAGGGCCAGGGTTGCGCCCTCGCGCGGGATGCGGCGTCCCGGCAGCGCCACGCCGTACACCGTCTTGCCCGCGCTGTCGAAACTGAAGGCGCCGCCACGCGGCTGGGCGTCGAAGACGCGGTCGAAGCGGACCCGTTCGATATGCATGCCTGCCTCCTCTCTTTATGTTCTATCACCCCGCCAAGTGTAGCCCGGCAGCGCCCTGCCGTCGTTCCGGTTTTCCTGACGATCGCTCAGGGGATGCGGGAGGCGCGGCGATGGCACAGGCGGGCATAAACGTTTTCTCGAATGCCATGCATAATTTTACTCAAAGCAACGTTCCTTGCACTTGCTTCGCCCTTGTATAACGCAGAAACAACAGTCGATCGCGCAGGTTAAGCGTTTTCCTAATTCTGTTGACATGGCCATTCCTTGTGATTAGGATTTCCTCAACAACAAGAGTTGCGGAAGTCAGGATCGGTGGTCGATCCGCTTCACACAAGACAAGGAGACAGACTTGGACACCAGGCAAAAACAAGGCGGGCGCATCGCGCTCACGCCGACGGCGGCGGTCGTCGCGATCGCGCTGGCCAACTGGGCCCTGCCCGCCCATGCGCAGCAAACCCGGGAAGCGCAGGACACCCAGGCCAACGGCACCCAGCTGCAGACCGTGCTGGTCACGGCCAACAAGCGCGTGGAAAAGCTGGAGAACGTGCCGATGGCGATCTCGGTGATTTCCGAGGCCGAGCTGCAGCGCAATAACGTACGCGAGATCGAAGACATCGTCGCGCTCACGCCCTCCCTGACCCAGGCCTCGGGCACCACGGCCGCCAACAACGCGCTGTTCATGCGCGGCATCGGCACCGTCTCGGTGGGCATCGGCGTGGAGTCGGACGTTGCGGTGATCATCGACGACATCCCGATCGCGGTGCAGTTCCAGGCCTTCCGCGACCTGGCCGACGTCTCGCGCGTCGAGGTGCTGAAGGGGCCGCAGAGCACCCTGTTCGGCAAGTCGGCGGTGGCCGGCGCGATCAACATCGTGACCAAGCCGATCTCCGGACCGGTGATCTACCGCGGCAGCGCCTACTACACCGACGACAAGGAATGGCGCCTGGCCGCCTCGGTCGGCGGCCGCTTCACCGAGACCTTCGGCATGCGCCTGGCCGTCAACAAGAGCGACATGCCGGGGAACTTCACCAACCTGACCAACGGGCAGAAAGTCAACGGCTCCTCGGGCAAGACCTTCATGGGGAAGTTCAGCTGGACGCCGGTCAGGAACCTCGACATCGACTTCATGCCGCAGTATAACGAGCAGACCAATAGCCGCGGCGTCACGGCGGTAAACGGTTTCTATCGCAGCACCGGCTCCGCCGCGGCCGGCAACCTGGTGCAGACGCCGGCCGACCTGGCGACCGCCTACATGAACGGCAACCCGCAGTTGCCGGCATCGCTCACGCTGGCCGGCATCAATCCCTACGATCCGAACAACCGCTATGTCAGGCGCGACTTCCCGACGGGGATCAATTCGCGCACCAGCGGCGCCGGCCTGCGCCTGGCCTACACGCTGCCGAACGATGGGACGATCATGTCGATCACTTCCTACCAGCGCTACAAGGCCAACGACTACCGCGACCAGGACTTCGTCGACGTGCCGACCATCGCGCGCCCGGGCGAGACCAGGTTCTCGGTCGGGAACAACCAGTTCGGCACCTACGACATCCGCTCGCGCACCCAGGAGCTGCGCTACGTGTCGCCGGACCTGGGCAAGCTGCGCTACGTCGCCGGCCTGTGGTGGGCCAGGAACGAGATCGACCGCCACTTCATCCGCGGCTTCTGCGTGGCGCCCAGCGCCTGCACGGCCGGCTCCCCGTCCAGCCCGACCAACTACTACACCGACATCTACAACACCAACAAGGCGCTGTTCGGCCAGGCCACCTGGGACTTCTGGCCGACCTATACGCTGGTGGCGGGCTTCCGCCACAACATCGAGGATTCCGGCTTCAACTACATCCGCAACTTCTATACCGACCAGCTGGACCGCGCCAGCTTCGTGCCCGGACCGGTGGGCGTCGACCAGTTCTCCAGCAGCGGCAACAAGGACGTCGCCAACACCGGCAAGCTGAGCGTGCAGAAGCAGCTGAACCAGGACTGGATGGTGTATGCGATGACGGCCACGGGCCACAAGGGCAAGGCCTACGACGTGACCAGCGGCTTGAAAGCCTCGGCCGCCTTCCCGGTGGAGCCGGAAACCAGCCGCACCTACGAGCTGGGCGCCAAGGCCAACCTGTTCCGCAACCGCATGTCGGTGGCGGCCACGGTGTACAAGACCGACTTCAAGAACTACCAGCAGAACACCTCCTTCGTGCTGCCGAACGACCCGACCATCTACACCCAGCTCAATTCGATCCCGAAGATCCGCACCCGCGGCTTCGAACTCGACACCAATTTCATCATCGCCTCGAACTGGTCGGTGAACGCCTCGCTGGCCTACACGCGGCCGGAGATCGTCGACTGGAAGAACGGTCCCTGCTACCAGGACAACACCAACCCCGTGATCGGCGCCACCGGCCAGGGCGAAGGCGGCTCGCTGGGCGGCTGGAACCGCAGCTGCTTCGCCATCCGCCCCGGCGCGACCACCGGCGTGCAGGACCTGTCGGGCGGAATTTTCCCGGGCACGCCGAAGGTCAAGGTCAACATCGGCAGCAACTACGATTTCCGCCTTGGCGACTGGCCGCTCGGCTTCTTCGTCAACGGCAACGTGCGCTACCAGAGCGACTACCAGACCAACATCAACAACGACCCGCGCTCCGTCAACGACTCCTACACGATCGCCGACCTGGGCTTCGGGGTACGCGACGAGCGCGAGCGCTACCGCCTGAGCTTCCGCGTGAACAACCTGTTCGACCGCTTCTACATCGGCAATGCCAACGCCAGCGGACCATCCTACCGCACGGGGCCGACGGCGAGTTCGCCGGCGATCACGGTCAACAGCTGGGTGCCGCCCAGGGATGTATTCAGGTATTTCAGCGTGAAGCTGGATGTGAAGTTCTGAAGCGGGTTCCAGGTCCTGCCTGGGCAGGGGCGACGACTAGGCGACCGAAGTACGAATACGAATCAAATCGCCCCGTCTCCCAACGTCTCCCCTGCGAAAGCAGGGGCCCAAGTCCTGGGCGCTGCCTCGACGCTCGCACCTTGGGCCCCTGCCTGCGCAGGGGCGACGGTCTTGCGGTCAAGGGCTGAAGCACGGAGGCTAATGAAATCGGTTCCTTCACCAACGTCGCCCCAGCGAAGGCAGGGGCCCAAGTCCTGGGC
>Ga0265798_10005012_pt1 | contig 18026 bp, 21 predicted proteins | sample P3T30metagenome_FD_192430 | JGI IMG/M metagenome (GOLD analysis project Ga0265798, IMG submission 192430) | Plant litter microbial communities from East Loma Ridge, Irvine, California - P3 T30 | ecosystem: Environmental > Terrestrial > Plant litter > Unclassified | place: USA: California... | reverse complement strand
ACTTTTGGTGTCTCGCAGGGGAAGGACGAGCTGTGAAGATGTGAAAGGTGTACTGCAATTGCTGTGAATTTTTGACCATGTCCGTGCATGTATGTATAATCATTTGTGCAAAAACAATAAAGGTGATATCTTATTGAATATGGTCACAATAGGTTACTATATAGGTACCTAACGTACAGTAAGCGAAGATGGCATTACGTGCAATGACAAGTGAAGTACGGGCAGAAAGGTAAGCAGGTACTGAGGAACAAGGGGAGGGACCAGCCAGGCTCCAGCGCACGGCTCGTTCTGCCGCCTGGCCCGTGCTCAGATCCTCCCCTTGTCGCGCGCTTCCGTTCGCGCCAGACAACACAACTGCTCTCACCAGCACCACCCACCTCTTCAACCACACAACAACACACCATCTGCAACGTGCTATTCTCATCACCTGCACGCCATTCTCCAACTGCCACTTTGCGCGCGCGTCATTTTACGACCGTGCCTTTTCTGACTCCGGTCACTGCCACTGCCACCTCACTGCATCACCTCGCGAAAACAGCTTAATCAACCTTCCCTCACTACAGCCATCAGCATCGCCACGCGATCGCATCTGCCACAATCACAACCCAACTTATTCATCAACAAACACACACCGCCGCCATGTCTGGACAAGGAAAACTCGACCAGTCCCTTGACGAGATCATGAAGGACACCAAGCCCGCCCGCGCCGGTCGCGGCCGCGCCCCTCGCCGCGCTGCTGCCGTCAAGTCGGCTGCCGCCACCGCTGCCCCAGCCGGCGGCATCGCCAAGAAGACCAGAGCTCCCAAAGGACCTAGGACCGCCGCACCCGTTGCCGCGACCATCCCTGTCTCCGGCGAGAGCAAGATCATCGTCAGCGGTCTTGTAAGTCAAGCCACCTGTTCTTGCCTGTTAATGCGACGCATTGCTAACATTTTCCAGCCTGAGGATGTGAACGAACAGCAGATCAAGGTATGTTAATCGGACTGGATGAGCAACACGCGATTTCAACGACATTTGTCGACCGTACCTACTTTTCCGCGCGATTCAACGCGTAACCTCTCGAGGGCGAGGATTTCGCTTGCGCTTGCGCATCTCTGCTGCCCTTTGTGGCCAGAACAAGGACTTCTGCTCGATATGACACATAGCCGCTGGCCATAGCGCGCCCGTTATGAGCAGTCAGCGTTCCTGAAATACCTCCTGCAAGAGACCAGAACTGCCAGTGGCTGGCACCCACAATAGCGCGTTCTTGGTGCAGTGAGTCTTGAAGAGCATGAACGACCAGTGAGCAGACCAGCACAAGCGCAGCACAATTGGTATATTCGGGATCCTGGCTACATTCGTCTCATCGACGACACAACGTCTCGGTCGCACGCGTCCAAGATGCGCGCACAAAGCCAGGCAGGCAACGGATGCCCGAAGGCCGAAGCGTGATGGTTGCAAGACGGCAGACCTCATGTGCGGACGACGGACTCGCGGTGATTCGCGAGGATCGTGTCTAGATTGGTGAATCAGCACCTCACCCGAATGTCGCCCCGAGCGACACATCGAACGAGACGAATGAGACGAATGCGGATCTTTACCGAAGCTGGACATTGGGGTGGCTTGCTTGCGCTGCTGTCTGCTCACTAACTGTTACCTCTGCCTTCCTCTTGCACGCCGTTTTCTGGACACGACCGGTTCGATGGTTTATCTTGCGACTCAACGGGGCTACGCGACGTCGATTTCTGCGAACGGGCTTGACGCCACACCTGACAAAATTGGACTAACACGGAACTCGTTCAGGACTACTTCAGCAAATCCGTGGGAGCTGTAAAGAAGGTCATGCTCACGTACGGACCGACTGGTCGCAGCCGTGGCACTGCCACCATCATCTTCGCCAAGGCAGGAAGTGCCGCTCAGGCCGCACACGAACTGAACGGCGTCAAGGTCGACAACCGCGCGATGAAGGTACATTTTGCCTTGGATGACTGATTGCCTGGCCCTTTACTAACACCGCGCAGATCGAGGTTGTTGTTGGCGCTAAGAGCGTCCCCGCCGCCGCCATGGCCAAGAGCTTGGGAGACCGCATTGCGTAAGTCTGGTCACCGACGCAATCTCTGAATCCAGGACTAACATCATGACAGCAAGCCCAAGACCGCCGCACAGGAGAAGACCAAGGGTGCCGCCGCGAAGGGAGCAAAGGGTGCCGCCAACGGTGCCGCCGGTACCGCGAAGGCTGGTGCCAACAAGAAGAAGGCTGGACGTGCTGGAAAGCCCAAGCCGAAGACCGCCGAGGAGCTGGACGCCGAAATGCAGGACTACTTCGGTAGCAACGAGACCAATGGCACTGCTCCTGCCGCTACCGCTGCTCCCCAGGCCGCTCCGGCTACCAACGACGATGCCAACATGGACGAGATCTCTTAGATTGGAAGCACTATAACCCCTGAACAACGATTATCCAAAGACAGCTCAGAAGATCTGGGCGCACGACAGCAAGCTGGTCAGCACCAAAGACCTTTTCTCTATTTCTCTCTTTTTGATCGGCGTGTATGTATACCACAGAATGTGATGCGATGAAATTGGAGCGTAGGCATTGGCGTTGGCAGGATCAGGCTCTTGCAAGGAGTTACATTTTGCGTATGCGAATAGGATTGTTGTTGGGCTGAGCGAAAAGTCGAAACACCAAACAAATGCACATCTTTTGACGATGATCAAAACATCCCGCGATCCGCAAGACCAGACTTTCATTTTACAGTAACTTACATGACCAGCTGGCGATTATTGGCTTCCACTCGCCGGTTTGTCCCAGCCCGAGACATCTTTACGCTGGCTAGACCAGACGTTCCCCTCATCACAAGACAACAATCGGCTTAATAATACAGCTTGCCTCGCGCATCTTCATCTCACACCAAGCTGCAACAGTGTGCAGCGCCAACTTGAATGGACCCCAGACATCCGGTTGACCCGTTCTCGGACCTAAGGGTCGGAAGCGACCACGCCACCAGACTGTCTCGAAGGACCCAATAGCGCCCATCGTGAGCTGCCTACAGCGCCAACATACATACCATAGGATCCTTGGCTGCTTTATAATGTGATCAACACTGTGATAAGCATAGCGAAGCAAGACAAAGCAAACATACGAATGCCTGCAATTGCATCTTGTCGACGGGCAATATCGGGCAGGCTCGGTTTACTGCCTGGAAGGCAAGTGGCTGAGACGTCTCATTTGTCACCTTGAACTGATCTTCGCCATGGATGCGGTCCAGAAGCCCTGCGTTTGGTGGCAACAGTTGCCCTGCTTCGATTACTGAACCGCTCCTCTGCTCGAAGGAGTAAAACAGCGTGACAGCCTCCGCGATTTGGAGGTTTGATTTCGCGGGGAGAGGCTTCAGGGTTGAGGGTTAGTTTGTGGGTGCAGCAGTTGCTAAGTAGACTAGCTTAACAGGTGTGGTTCAGGGTGTGTCCACTGCTCGGTCTTCCATAGCCCGACGACCCCACCACTCGTACATCATAGCGCCTGCGCACTGTTATGTCGTCGTCGCATGTGCATGAAAACCCATGTTCATGCTTACGTTGCATTGGAGCCTGTCGTCCTGGTGCAAAGCAGGAAGATGATATTCGGATATGGACAAACGGATATAATAAGACAGCTAGAACAGAGGGGACAGAAGAGGAGTCGCAGACTCTAGACATCACTACAGTACCTACCTACAGCTTTCCCCGCACGGCTCGAGACAGACATAGCAGGAACGACACACGCCTTGCGCCGTCTCCATCCCCATGCCCGAGGTCTAAAATCGCGAATCACAGGCGCGCGCCTCTACCAAACGAGAGTGTCAAGTGGAGTCTACGGCCGCATATTGGACGGTGGAGAGCAGCGTTCCCGGTGGGCCGTGACATCGAGGTGCATTCCTCGTCTGTACTTAACCCCGCCATCCGCTCATATACTATTACTTTACTCTCTCTTCCTCCCTCAGAAGACACTGTTGTGCCATCCCACACCGTCTGACTTACCATCTTATCTCCAAACAAATCTCTAATAGAAAAAATACCCATCATGTCTCTTTCCGTTGAGCTCGAGACGCCGACCTCCGGCAAGTACACCCAGCCTACTGGTTTGTAAGTCAACTCCTCCCGGCCATTGATTCGCCACAGATCTGATCACCGCGATCACCTATTTCGGAATTGGTTGTCTCCCGATTGCCAACCAACCCACTAACTTCATTTCTCAGGTTCATCAACAACGAGTTCGTCAAAGCCACAGAGGGCAGGACCTTCGATGTCATCAACCCTTGCGACGAGAGCGTCATCACCTCGGTCCAAGAGGCCTCTGAGAAGGATGTAGACATTGCTGTCGCCGCCGCACGCAAGGCCTTCGAGGGCCCGTGGAGGAAAGAAACCCCGGAGAACCGTGGCAGACTTCTCGTGAAGCTCGCCGACTTGTTCGAGAAGAACCTTGACCTGCTCGCTGCCGTCGAGTCGCTCGACAACGGCAAGGCCATCTCCATGGCCAAGGTCGACATCAGCATGTGTGTTGGCTGCTTGAGGTACTACGGTGGCTGGGCAGACAAGATCGAGGGCAAGGTCGTTGACACCACCCCCGACACTTTCAACTACATCAAGAAGGAGCCCATTGGTGGTATGTATCGACTCTCGATTCTTCTGAGCTGCTGTCCACAGTTCGGGCGCATCAACTTCCTGAACGATTGCTGACAACACCCTTAGTATGCGCCCAGATCATTCCCTGGAACTTCCCCCTGCTCATGTGGGCATGGAAGATTGGCCCGGCCGTTGCCTGCGGTAACACAGTCGTCCTGAAGACCGCTGAACAGACTCCTCTTGGTGGTCTCGTCGCTGCCACACTCATTAAGGAAGCCGGCTTCCCTCCTGGTGTCGTCAACGTCATCTCCGGTTTCGGTAAGGTCGCTGGTGCCGCCCTCTCTTCTCACATGGACGTCGACAAGATCGCCTTCACCGGTTCCACCGTCGTCGGCCGCACAATTCTCAAGGCCGCTGCCTCTTCCAACTTGAAGAAGGTCACCCTCGAGCTTGGTGGCAAGTCGCCCAACATTGTCTTCGAGGATGCTGACATCGACAACGCCATCTCTTGGGTCAACTTTGGTGTCTTCTTCAACCACGGCCAGACCTGCTGCGCCGGAACTCGTGTCTACGTCCAGGAGAGCATCTACGACAACTTCGTGAAGAAGTTCAAGGAGCGCGCGGAGAAGAACGTCGTTGGCGACCCCTTCTCTGCCGACACTTTCCAGGGCCCGCAGGTTTCCAAGATCCAGTTCGACCGCATCATGGAGTAAGTTTGCCACTACTCAGTCGAGTAAACCTCCCGCAAAGAAGAGCTTAACTGACCCCTATCACCAGGTACATTCAGGCAGGCAAGGACGCCGGTGCCACCGTCGAGACTGGTGGCAAGCGCAAGGGTGACAAGGGCTACTTCATCGAGCCCACCATCTTCTCCAACGTCACAGAAGACATGAAGATTGTGCAAGAGGAGATCTTCGGCCCGGTCTGCTCGATCGCCAAGTTCAAGACCAAGGAGGATGCCATCAAGCTCGGCAACTCCACATCGTACGGCCTCGCCGCCGCCCTCCACACCAAGAACCTTAACACCGCCATCGAGGTCTCCAATGCCCTCAAGGCAGGTACCGTCTGGGTCAACACCTACAACACCCTGCACCACCAGATGCCCTTCGGTGGCTACAAGGAGTCCGGTATTGGTCGCGAGCTTGGCGAGGATGCTTTGGCCAACTACACCCAGACCAAGTCTGTCAGCATTCGTCTGGGTGACGCTCTCTTCGGTTAGAAGAGTGTTGTTATCTTGGTTCGGTTCGGGTACTGTCCGATGTAATTACGTATGATGTTATGAATGCAAATAAGCAATTGAAGAATCTTTGGTATCGTTCAGTCCGGGACTTTTTAGCTGTGGCTGTCTAAACGATGTCGCATGCTGTTGAGTATTAGCATCGCAATCATCAAAATTTATACCGCTTGCGCTTTGTATGCTGTATATCTTTGCTATTATCAAACAGAAATACCAGGTTTAGAAGTTGAATGCAAACTCTCATGTTCCAAAAATTCGATGTGTGATGAATGAGACGTGATGTTTGACTGCCATGTGGCGCTCTTCACAAACACCTCGTTAGACCTTCCCACCCAATCACCCCACGCTCCACTGTTGCCCTACCTTGGATCTATCACTTACTACCGACTCACCCGCCCACTCATACAAACACCCAACATATACACGACACCTACCTAAAACACGGGCCTCGGGTCGCAAACCCACCCGCCACAATGCCACCCAAAGTCCTACAAAAGAACAAGGACAACTCCAATACTCCCAAGGACAACAGCAACTCCAACAAAAACTCCAACAACCACAACCACAACCACAATAACTCCCTACCCTCCGCCCGCAACGCTCCCAAAACGCCCACAACCCGCCTAAAACTCGAAATCCGCCGCCTACCACCCGGCCTGACTCTCAGCGAATTCGAAGAGACCCTAGGTGAAGAATGGAAACCGGGCAAAGGCCGCGTCGACTGGCGCGAGTTCAGACAAGGGAAAGTCCCCGGTAGCCGCAATGCGGCCTCCACCACCATGGGCGGCAGCGGCAAAATGCCCGAGCTCGGCAGGTGCTACGTGCACGTGATGAAGGAGGAATACGTCGCGGAGTTTGAGAGGCGGTTCTTGGGGGTTGTCTTCCGCGATGCGGCTGGGACGTGGAAGTCGGGAGTCAACAACAGCGGCAACAACGTGAACAATGGCGGTGGCAGTGGGAGCGGGAACCCGGCGTTTCTGGCTCCCATGCTGGGATTCGCTATGAACCAGCGCGTGCCGTTGGTTCAGGGTAAGCAGCGCGCTGCTAGGCCGGATAATCGACAGGGCACGATTGACCAGGATGCGGAGTATATGGCTTTCTTGGAGGCGGAGACGCAGCCTATCCCCAAGGCGGCTGCGATTGATAGTGCGGCTGCGGCTGGGGAGAAGAAGGATGAGGAGGGTGCAGGTGCTGGAGGGAAGGTCAAGGTGAAGAGCACGCCTTTGATTGAGGATTTGAGAGAACGCAAGGCGAATAAGGCAAAGGCTGCGGCGAGCAAGGCCGAGAAGGCGGACAAAAAGGGCAAGGGCGACGCTAAAAGCGTGGAGCCTACTACCGCTGCTACGGCGAACACTTCTGGAAACAAGAAGGGCGACAAGGGCAAGGGCGAGAAAACGGCTAAAGAAATTGCTCAAAGAGAAGCCGCCAAAGAAGCCGCCTCTTCAGCAGTCTGCTCAAAGGGTGTAAACCAACAGGCTGGTGGGAAGCAAGGCCAGAAGAACGCCGCAGCAAACGCAGCATCGCAACCGAAGACTGCACAAACGCCTGCTAAGGGTAGACGTGGAGCGGGAAACCAGAATGCAAAAGCTGCAGCGACGCCGGCTGCTGCACCGCCTCCATCGCAACCGCAAGCCACTCCAGCAGGTCCAGCAGCACAGCGTGGTCAAAGACAGAGAGGCAACAACGCCGAAGGCATCAAGAAAATGCTGCAGAAGGACCTTGGGATCAAACCGAAAGCCGCAGCCGCAGCGAGTCAATCAGGGAGAGCAGCGGCATCACCATCACCCGCTCCCAGCAACTCACAAACACCAGCGCAATCAAAGAATTCATCCCCGGCCCAGACACCCAAACAACAGCCGCAGCCGCAGCAGTCGGCTGCGTCTACAACATCGGCATCTTCCAACTCCGGTCCTCCAAAAGCGTACCTCAAACACGCCAACCCAAGTCAAGGCATGACGGAGATTCTCATTCAGCAAGCCCTGGCTCAGTTCGGCGAGATGAACAACGTGACGATCGACCCGAGGAAGGGAACGGCCATTGCCGTGTTCAAAACGCAGGAGGGTTTGAAAAAAGCGGTGGAAGCGAAGAAGGTTCCTGTGGCGAAAGGAGCGGTCGAAGTGATTGAGTTCAAGGATCGGGGTGGCGCTTCTGGCGGTGGTGGAAACAACAATAGTGGTGGGGCAGGAGGCGGCGGCGGTGGAGGAGGTGGAGGCGGAGGCGGAGGCGGAGGCCGTGGTGGGTTCAGGAACAGAGGTGGACGGAGTGGCAGAGGTGGCAATGCCAACAACAACAACAACAATTCTGGGAGCGCCGGTTCTGGCAAAGGTGGTGGCACTCAAGCAGCTGCTCCTGCTGCTGGTGGATGAGTTGGGGAGAAGTGACGGGATGAGTCGACATAATGCGTCTCGTACTGGATGCCTGGTGTCAATGATAAAAGTACGACTGACGGTAGATACGAGAAGTAAGATCAAATGGGGCAGAACAGGAAAACTGCGCAGATGGTGCCTGGTCAACCAGAAAAGAAGCTGTGGACTATTGCCATGGACAGTGATATTGATGTGCTCGCGCGATCAATTTCACCAATGTATGGGACGGATTGACATTTTCCGTCGACAAGCCACATCGGATTACGATTCTCTGCTGTATCTGTCATACACGTACTAGCTGCAAGGCAACGGAAATTGCATTTGCTTACACTAAACAGTACAAGTGGGCACTCACGTGCAAGGAGTCTAGGTCACAACCTTCAACACTTCAACACTAGCATGTCTATTCTATACAGTAGCTAGAATTTGTCACAGAAAACCCAGCGTCCTCACGGACATCAACCCAGTCCTCAAACCTCAATCCCAAACTTCTCATAGGGGAAATCTTCCAACGTCTTCAACAACACCGCCCATCCATCTCCGATCTTCCCAACAGCCACATCGTCACCCTCCTCTCCCTTGTGCTCCCCCATCAATCCAGCAAGAACCTGCTCCTCCCTCCCAGCATACTCTTTCAAAAGCCCCGGATGAGGGCACCAAACAACTTGCATCCCCGCCCGTCGTCCAGCTTCGACACCAGGCACTGAATCCTCGAATACCAAACACTCCTCCGGCTTAATATCCCTCTCCTCTCCCGTCTTCCGCCTCCGCGCGTTGATAGTTTCAAGCGCCAACAAATAAATATCCGGCGCAGGTTTCCCCCTCCCCTTCGGAATCCTCTCATCATCCCCCAAAACCCTGTTCTCCCCCCTAAAAACCTCAAACAACCCCTGCAAATGCCCCGTCTTCAGCTCGAAATTCGCCCTGTGCGAAGACGTCGCGAGCGCCAACTCCGTCTGGCCAGCCTCCTGCGCTGCTCCTAGTTTCTGCAGCAGAATCTCGACACCGGGTAAAGGAGCGGTTGAAGGGAAGTGTATTCGTTGCAGGGCGGAGTTCTTTTCTTGGAACTCGGCTGCTGTGCAGGGCAGTTTGGCCCAGTCGTGGAAGATGGCGCCGGCTGCTGGGCCGGGGCGGCCTTGGAGCCGGGCTTTGATGGACCAGGGGAGGGGCGGGCGGTTGTATTCGGCGAGGATCTCGTTGGTGCAGATTGTGTAGAGGTCTTCGCTGTCGAGGAGGAGGCCGTCCATGTCGAAGAGGCAGGCGCGGATTGGGGGTGGCATTTTGGAGGTAAGTGGGTGTAGGTTGGGTTGGTGGTGAGGAGGGTGTGTAGCAGGAGGCCAAGGTCCCTATGTTCTTCTTATTCGATTCCTAATGTTATTCAAGAGGAAGAGACTTGAGTCAGAACATTTGGAAGGAAGACCAAGGGACGTCAGGCGGGATGATGGTTTAATTCTGGTGGGGTAGATTCTGGAGATGGCGGAGATAAAGGGCCGTGCAGAGCATTGTGTATAGCATTGGATTCCACCGAAGTGCCCTCCGTCTCTTCCACACGAACATTTGACTGTCAGTCGATTTCTCGGGAGACCCAATGGCCTAAAGTGCCATCTCAAGAAATGAACGATGAGGGGTCGGGAACAACTCCTCAGACGCACCTATTCAATGCGGAGAACCGACGCAACACAACAACATATCGACCAACTCAGTCAGATGGAAGACTCTGTAAGTGCGGTATACGCACCGAACCCCACTGGTTTGTCAAGGGAACAATGACTGCCTAGCGCTCAATGAAAAACACGCTTTCATGTTGGCCCTGCTCCCTCGCCCTTCTCAAAACAAGCCACAATTCCCGCACAAGCAGGACGACATCAGATGTTGCGAATGGATCCAAGTCTTCCAATCATTCAATCGATCGATCAAGTGGTCAACCAGTCCATCGACCGACTAATTGGATGACTGAGATTACGCAATAATGCGAGGACGTAGGCCAGCAAGACGGGCGGGGATAGAACTGTTCGGAGGGCACTTTAATGGACAACACACGAAGCGTTTGTTGGGGCGGAAAGGTACAAATACATGCACAGGTCCAAGAGACCCGGCGGAGCCTGTCCCGGTCCCCTCTCCTCTTTGCCACTCACCTGCAGCCTTGCACGACGCGAAATGCCATGTCCCATACCACCATACCACCCAAATGTACGACCCCTCACTTTTTTTGCCTATCTCAGTATCGACCTAATCAATACCTCAACGCATGATTGGCAATCGAGCGGCTATCGCGGCTTATATCTTAGCTACTTGCCAGGACCTACCCAATTCACTCGCACTCTTCGACCAAAACCCTAACCATGGTCAAATCAGGCAAGCCGATTGGACGTAGCCGTCAGCCAATGACAAGCGATGAAACGCGCACTCGTATCGTTCAAGTGTCTTTGCTCGTCTCACGGCATGATAATATTGTGGATTGAGAAAAAGAGTCACGATGTTCCCGTGGTTATCTGTCGGCGGTTTGTCCGGCATTGCTGAGAGTAGATTGGGTGAGATTGGGTGGTGAGAAACTAGATTGGGCCCGCAGTCATTGTCGGTAGAATTATCGTGTCCATGGTGTATATCCATATTCTGTATATATATTCATGGTGGCGGGGCTTGCGTTTCTTCATTCCCGCAGTTCGAACAATCCCCACCTTCGACATCTGTGAAGAAGACGAAAGCGGCAAGACTACGACGCCTGTCGATTTTGATACCACTGCTGTTGTCAATCAACCTGAGAACATCTGCACACCAATTCCAGCAAACCATCGCACGCCCCTCAATCACAGCGATGAACACCACATCCCTCCTCCTCACTGGCCGCTCAGCCGCAGGCCTCACCATCACACTCACGAACCCAACCAAGCCCTACGCGCAAACCGAAAACACACCGTCCTCCTTTCCCTTTCCATACTTTTCTCCAGCAACAACGAAAACGGCGACAACAACACCGACACCACCCAACACCCCAACATCAAGTCCCGCCCTCCGGCCAAAACAGCTCCGCCGCATCTCCAGCGATTCGACCGGTTGGTATCTCGACGCCGACACACCTTCGTTGCAAGACTTTGAAGCGCGAGCGCAGACGTTGGTCAAGCGCGTAGAGAAATTCGCAAATCGGTGCGCAACGAACGTCGTCATGGGATTGATGAGTCCTGCCGCGGTGGTGTTGATCGTGTTCAATCCAATCATGCTATTGTTGATGGGATTCTTGATTTTCGCAATGATGGGAGGGCGGAGTTGATTGTGTGATTCTCCCCTGCGTCGACTTGATAGATTTCGGCATCAACGAGGAAGATATATCCACGAGCGTTTTATTTTTTTCGCCAATTTGGACACGACAAACAATCACCTAGCCGAAAAGAAGAAAGCATTGCCCTCGCGGTCCTTCTTCCCGCCATCGGAATAGTCCTTCGCCGGGTCGAAGTCCGCCCACACGCTCATCGGGTAGATGTGCTTGTTCTTTTCGTACCATCTGCGATCAACGACCTTCACCAGGCTCGGGTCGCGGTCGAAACCTTCCAGCTCGGCATCCGGGATTGAGGCGGGTTGCTCTTTGAGTTGATCTGCAGTGAGGAGGCCCGAGGCCTGTTCGGGTGGTTGTTCTGGCAGTGTGCCGTCGGCGGCTGGAATCAGGTGTGCGGGCGTCGCGGCTGTAGGCTCAGAGGAGAAAGGGAATAGGACGCCGTTGTAGCCGGCGCATTTGTTGAGAATGAGCGTGTGGAAGTCGAGGTGCTGTTAGATACGATATTAGCTTTCTCTTCCGCATATGAATGAAACGAATATATGATCGTCTCCACATCTTCGCTCCGAAAGACACTCACATGCGGCACCATCATCTCCCCAACCACAACCATTAAATCATCCACTCCGATCCTCGCCCACTCCCTCCTCCTGCCTCCCACGCCCGCCGGGCCCTCTCCCACCTCGCCCAGCTCAATACCAATTTTCCTCGCCCGCTCCAGGAAAAGCCACAAGAAATCGCCCTTCTTCAATCGCACTTTCCCGCCAGACAACGCCTTCGCTTCAAAGAAGACAAAAGGCAGGACGAATTCAGTATTGCGCACCGCTTCATTCGTCGCAAGGTATTGTTTCCGGAATGCTTCTTTCAACAAGGCTTCCCTGGCGAGAGCCGATTTCGTCTGCGCTTTGGCTTGAACTGCCACCGAGCTCGAAGGTTTCAGGCGCTTTTTTATGAGCGAAGGTGTAGGCCCGCCGTCATCTTCGCCGTCCTCTTGCGCTGTGGTCGTTGTCAAAGTCGTCTTCTTTGGTTTGACGCTCGGCTGCTGCGCTCCTTCACTTCCTAGTCCTTGTTCTGCTTCTTCATCGTCGTCACCGAACGAAAGTCCAATCTTCTTCACACCCTTCTTGCGTTTCTTGAAACCGGCCGGTTTGGGCGTCTGCTCTCTGCACTTGGTCCGTCAGTTTCTCCATTCAATGCGACGCGACGCGACGCGCCCATCAAGTTTGGAAAGTAAGGAAAACATACCGACTCGCATTTCCCGGCGTGCTCTCACCACTACCGCTACCAGCACCACCTGTCAACTCAAGCGCTTCGGCACGTCGCTTGCGAAAGTCCGAAAGATGCACCAGGCCGACTGTCTGCTCTTTTAGAAGATCTTCTGCTGTGTGGCCGGATGAAGCGAAGCGTGGTGTTGACGTTCCAGAAGGGGGGTTGGAGTCCGCCATTGTCGTCGCTGGTCAAGTTGAAGTCGACCCTTCTGATCGATAGGAATGGAAGTGGTGCACAATTATTTGTAGGACGCATCGAGCAATTGAAGATTGTAGATTCATGGTGGCAGGTCTAGTGCACGGAGCTTTTTGGCCCCGCAAGACGTCAGCGCCTGCATGTGAAAGTGGGAGCGGGAAAGTGGGAGTCGACATGGAATCGCAACATTCGATCATAATTTCTTGTTCAGCTGTCCCCCAAAGCAGCAACAATGGCGCCGAATCGAGGCGACAAGCCAGACGAGCAGCAGTTAGAAGAAGAAGACAACTACCCATCCTCCGACAACGACTCCTTCAAATCCTTCGAACCCGACTCACCCACTTCAACAAGAGACCACGAAAAGACAACATCCCATCTCCCCATCCCAACTCCCTCAGAACCAGTAACGGAGCAAGATCCCAAAACCGCCTCGCCTCCAACCACAACCCCAAAACCCTCTCAACCCCAATCCTCCGAACCCCCTCAAAACCAAGACCAAGAACAAGAACAAGAACCAACCCGCTTCCCCCCCACCGAAGAAGCCTCCCTCCTCGCCTCCTCCAACGAAACCAAAACCTCCGCCAACGCCCTCTTCGGCTCCGGCTCCTACGAAAACGCCCTGCAAACCTACGACCGCGCCCTGTCCCTCTGTCCAAACTACCTAGACTACGAGATCGCGGTGCTGCACTCCAACATCTCGGCTTGCAATCTGAAACTGGCAGACTGGAAAGCGGCGGCCGAAGCGGCGGGGAAAGGGATTGAGAGTTCCGAGCGGCTGGAGCCTTTGCCCAGTGTGAGAGCACCAGAGAAGGGGAGGAAAGAGGAAGTTGGGGATGGTGGGAAGGTTGGGGATGGGCAGGCTGAGGAAGACGGACAAGTAGAGGAAGTGGACGAGGCTCTTTCGGCGCGGTTGGAGAGTTTGGCGCGTTCCGGACGCTCGCTGGCGGAAGTTCGCAAGCTGCAGGTCAAGATGCTGATGCGGCGGGCCAAAGCGAAGACTGAGCTGGGCGGGTGGTCGAATCTGCAAGCTGCTGATGAAGATTACCGTGTGCTGCTGGCGCGTGTTATGCTACCTGCGCTGTCGCCAACAGACAAGCGAAGTGTGGAGACCAATGCGCGGGCTCTGGGGCCTAGGTTGAACCAGGCGAAGGAGCAGGAGATGGCGGAGATGATGGGCAAATTGAAGGGGTTGGGGAATACTTTCCTGAAGCCTTTTGGGCTGAGTACGGAGAATTTCAAGTTTGAACAGGATGCGAAGACGGGTGGGTATAGTATGAACTTCGACCAGAATGCTGGGAAGAAGTGAGGAATCTATGTGTGTAGTAGCATTTGCTGGTGAGAAAGTCATAGATGGAGCTGGATCATTCGAGCGCCGAGGTTTTGTGTGTTGTTTCATTATGTTGCAAAATTGTTGGTAAGGTGGTTCGTCTCATCTCGTGCTGTATTTTGCTGCTCTGTAAGATCTCTCGCGGAGATCCTCAAAGATGCGACTGGGTCTCCCAAGTCGCATCATGGCAGTATAGTCGTGGAATTCGTCTCAGTTCACGCTTATGCGACCTCCTCGATCTTGGGCTTGTCGGACGCGCCACCCTTGGCCTCCTCGTCCTCGAGTTCGGGCATCTCGTCGTCGTCGTCGTCATCGTCACCCTCGTCGCCCATGCCACCCATGCCGCCCATCATTGAGCTCATGTCGGGCATGCCAGCGCCGCCCATGCCGCCGAGCTTGCTGAAGTCGATGCCGCCGAAGCCGCCCTCGCCTCCCATACCGCCCATGCCGCCCATACCACCCATACCCTCGCCGCCCATGCCCTGCATGCCACCCATCTTGGACATGTAGTCGTCGTCCTCACCAACCTCATCCTGCTCGTCCTCATCCACCCACTGTAGAATAGTCAGCATATATTCTCGAGCTTAGCACAATTTTGTCCGTTGAGGAAACTCACCTTGTCAAAGTCGGTCTTGAGGAAGTGCACCTTCTTGGCGTCCTTGAGCAGGCGGGGCCAGAACTCAACCTCGAGGTCCTTCTTCTGCAGCACAAATTCGACGGAGCGCGAGGTGTGGTGGGTCTTGCTCGCGCTGGGGTCGATCTCCTTGTAGAGCTCGAGCTTCACGTGGTAGTTGGCCTTCTTGGACTCGGAGTAGCCGGTGAAGTCGAGGTAGCCGGGCTGGACGTCGAGCTTGATGGTTTCGGGCGAGACATCGGGGACCATGATTGCAAGGAAGACGTGGTTCTTCTCCGCCTCGGTGGCGGAGGAGCGCTGGGCCCAGGTGACTGTGAGGCGGGTTGTCAGTACTTTCTGTTGTATTTCGCAGCTGTTTCTGCAGCTACATCCGCAGGCGGCTCGTATTCTGCTGGTGACACGTACCTTCGGGGACCATGGCAGCGCTGCCGGCGCCGGCGAGCTTTGCGTCGGTGGTGTTCTTAGGTTGCTCCATATTGTGTGATGTGTGGTGTTGCTGTTATGCAGTGATGTAGCTGAGACGGTCTGCGGTTGATATAAGTACTAGTAGATTGCAAGGCTGGCGTTTGCTAGAGATCGCCGTAGAAGGCCGTCGAAGTCCGATTTCAATGCGTCTTTGCTGGGGAAGCCGCAGGTCAGTGTTGGTACCTATTCCCTTGTGGGTGGAATGAGTGAGGTTGCAATTGAGAAAAAGACGTCTGCCGCTTACCTTTTATCAGTGGCGTGTGTTGTTGTATGTACAGTAATTGTGTGTTCCTCGCCTCTCGCTCCCTGTTTCTTGCCCTCTCTCATTTTGGGATCGAGGCGCCTCAACCCCACCCATTGACGTAGACACTGAACCCCGACCTTCGAGCGAGCACTTCACATGCTCCTCGTCCGCCGACAAGGCACCACTACTACGGCAATGCGCCAACCTCTCTCTCTCCTCCACCACAGCAATATCATGCACACCCGAAGATAGACCAATCACATCAAAACCACGATCATGACCGACACAGTCCGCCGTTTTTTCTACGGGCCCTCGCCCGAGGAGCAAGTCAGCCTGCCCAAACCCTACATGTAAACCCTCCCCGCCAGCACGAATTAACACACCCCTCAAACAGAAGCGGAAATGCACCCAAATCATGCGCGCCAACGAGCGTAAACTCGACCGCGAAATCCTCAACCTCAAAACCCTCGACTCCAAGACCCGCAACCTGATCTTGCAAGCCTCCAAGCGCGCCCAGCGCAACCCGTCGCAAGCCAAACAAGCCTCGGCCGAGACGCGAATCTTCGCCCGCGAACTCCTGCGGGTGCGCAAGCAGCACCAGCGGCTGACGACTTCCAAGGCGACGCTGAACAGCGTCCAGATGCAGGTTAACGAGGCGTTTGGCATGCGGAAGATCGAGGGCTCGATGAAGAATTCCGTGGGGATCATGAAGGATGTCAACACGCTTGTCAGGCTGCCGGAGTTGACGGGGACGATGCAGGAGTTGAGCATGGAGTTGGTCAAGGCGGGGATTATCGAGGAGATGGTTGAGGATTCGATGCCGAACGATGAGTTGTTGGAGGGTGAGGACGAGGAGGCTGAGTCGGAGGTTGATAAGGTTCTTGGCGAGATTCTGAAGGACAAGGTACAGGCGCCTGCTGTGCCTGTGGATCAGCCTACGGAGCCTGCGGTCGAGGAAGACTTGGATTCGGAGGAGATGATGGCGGCTATGAGAGGGCGGTTGGAGGCTTTGAAGAGTTGAAGGTCGTCGTTTTGGCGATTATCCTACATTTGTGCACAGATTTGGGAAAGCATGGTGTTTGGGCGTTTTTCGACAAGACTGGGGGAGCGATCCGGAAGATCTGACAGTAAAGCCGCGAGCTGGATCGAAGGCTGCAAGCATACACGTTACAAGACATATCTGGGTATTGAAATCCCGTTCTATTTCAGCGACTGCTCGAGGTCCTATCAACTATCATCTCACTAGGACGGAGGCGACGGAGACTTGCCCAGATTATACCTCTCACTGACACAATCAGGTGACCCAAATACACTCTCGATACCATCAAGATAAGTAGGCATGAGAGGTAGTACCCTCCTAATCTATATTCGTAAAATCTATAATCTAATCTCGTCTTTCAAGCACACACCATCCCACATTACGACTTCTTCCGATCAACCCAAGTCTGCATCCGGATCCCATAAATCGCAGTAATCAAACAAACTCCGCCAGCAATCAGCGCAAAAACAACTCCCACGGTACACTGCCACCCAACCCCCACAGCATCCACCAACGGAATCGTCGCCCCGCTCGCAGCCGCCGAAAAAGCATACTGCACCAGATACTTGGTAGCAATCGCCTCCTGCCTCTTGTGCGGCATCACTTCCGCGCAATAAGTATTCAACCCCGCGAAAGCAGCAAGAACCGACAGCGCGATGAAGAAAGCGAACGTCGTCGGCAGCGCCAGGCCGCCGACTTTCTGGTCGAGACACCAGCCGTAGATGAGCGACGTTCCGGGCAGCACGATGAAGAGGCTGACGAAGCCGCTGCGCAGGCGGTCTTGGGGGAGGCGCAGGCCGTTGCGCTTCAAGATCCATTTGCGGACTGTGCGGTCGGAGAAGCGGCCGCCGATCAGAGTCCCTGCCAGGAATCCTGCGGCTGGTGAGAGGTAGAAGAGGCCGGATGTTAGGGGGGAGTCGAGACCGTATTGCGCTTCGAGGATGTGGCGCGGGCTGGCGAGGAGAGAATATTGCGACCAGCTGAGGAGGCCTGCGGCGAGGTCGGCGAGGGCAACGTTGGGGTAGCGGTAGAGAGTCAGCACTCGCCAAGGGTTGTAGGCGTAGGCGACTTCGCTCAGGGTTGGGTTTTTGATGGTGGCGTTTTTGCCGCCTTTGCCTAGGAAGAGGAGGGAGAGGGCTAGGCTGAAGCCCAGCATGCCGCATTGGATCCAGAGGATCAGGCGCCAGGTTGTGTATGTTGTTATGACACCGGCGACGAGGGGCCCTAGCGGCGGGCCAAGAACAGTGCCACAGAGGAAGAGACCGGTTGCATTGCCTCGTTTGACTGGAGGGAAGAACTCGGCCAAGATAGCCTGTCCGGTGATGTGGAAGAAAGTTCCTTGTAGACCGCTGAGTAGACGGAAAGCCATGAAGTAGCCAAGGTTTGAAGAGAAGGACGCCGCAA
>Ga0265798_10005010_pt1 | contig 18032 bp, 14 predicted proteins | sample P3T30metagenome_FD_192430 | JGI IMG/M metagenome (GOLD analysis project Ga0265798, IMG submission 192430) | Plant litter microbial communities from East Loma Ridge, Irvine, California - P3 T30 | ecosystem: Environmental > Terrestrial > Plant litter > Unclassified | place: USA: California... | reverse complement strand
GCGTGCGATCGCCGAAACCGGCGTCGACCGCATCTCGATCGGCAGCCTGACCAAGGACGTGCGCGCGACCGACTATTCGCTGCGCATCATCTGACCATTCATTTTTTCGAAGACTTCATGACGATTTCCACCAAGCTGAAACGTTCGCTCGGCTTTCGCCTGTTCTGGCTCGCCTTCGGCCTGCTGCTGGGGGTGCCTCAACTCCTCGACGGCATCATGTACGGCATGAAGGCCGAGCTGTTCTTCGGCATCGGCATGCTGCTGGTGGGCATTCGCGGCTTCTTGCGCCCGGTGGTGCTGGGCCGCGCGATGGCGCTCAAGCGCGACGACTCGGCCGAGGCTTCGTCGATCGGGTCGACCGCGATGCATGGCGTGTTGTCGCTGGCGATGGCGGTTAGCTTGGTCGCAGGCCTCGCCATCAAGCTTGGTAATAGCTGAATCTCGGCCAGCTCCGTTCGGCCACCGTCGTCCCCGCGAAGGCGGGGACCCAAGCGCTGTCAGATCTGAAGTACTTTCTGCGCTGTCGAGACGCAAGCAACCTTGGGTCCCCGCCTTCGCGGGGACGACGTGCGACAGGTAACAGCTCAATCTTCGGCCAGCTCCATTCTGCCCCCCGCCTTCGCGGGGACGACGGCGAGAGGTAGCGGCAAAATTGACGCACTGTGCCCGCGCGGCGAGATCCTATACGCCGCTTTCGCCGGCCGCCGCCAGCGCATTTTCGCGCGCAGACGGCAGGTGGCCAGGCGCGCCAGTGCGCGCCGCGATGGTGTCGATCGCCGCCAGCACCTTGCCCGGTTCAGCGTAGTGCAGCATGTGACCGACGCAGCGCGGCGTGCAGGCGTTCGGCATTGTGCGCACAGTCGCATAGCCCGTCCTGCGTGCCTGACAGGATCTGCACCGGCACGCTCAAGCGGCCATAGCGCCGCGCCAGCGACATGGCGCCGGGCACCAGCAAGGCGGAATCCCCTGCGTTCGCCCGCAGCTGTACCGGCCGCAGGCACATCCACGGTGAGACCGTGAGAAAGCGGCTGGACACCGGCATCGGCGCGAAAGCGCGCCCGATCGCGGCCGGCCAGATCAGCCGTCCTACCAGGGGCGCCAGCGTGTAGCGCAGCGCGTCGCCGAGCACGGGAATCGCCACCGGCGCCTCGACCATCAAGTCCAGCCGCGCGCTCGGATAATAGTATCCCGACACCAGCACCAGCCCGCGCACGAAATCAGGCGCCTGCAGGCCCATGTTCAACGCCACCATCGTGCCCCAGGAATGGCCGGCGACGATCGCGCTGTCGACGCCGAGCTCCTGTAATGCGTGATGCAGCAGGCGCGCCTGCCGGTCGGGCGTCCACACCGTGCTGCGCGGCCGCTCGCTGTAGCCGAAGCCGGGGCGGTCGAAGGCGATCACCCGGTAATGCTCGGAGGCGGCATCCATCAGGCCGCTGTGCTCCCAGTCGGTGGCGTCGACGCCGTTGCCATGCAAGAGCACCAGGGCAGGGCCCTGGCCGCGTTCCAGGTAATGGAGCTTGACGCCATCGACCGTGATGAATTTGCCCGTGGGCGGGTGGTCGCGCTCGGCGCGCCGTGACTTGGCGCGTACGAACAGCCAGGAAGCCAGCAGGCCAAGGCCGGCAATGGCGGCGCCGGTCGACAGGCGTTGCGCGGTGGTCGGTTTACGATACGAGCTGATCACATGGTCCCCCTATGGTCGATAAGGTCGGATAGCGGCGCGGGCCGGTGCGCATCCAGCAATTGCGCCACCTGCGGCAGGAGCTGTTCGGCCGAGGCTTCGAGCTTCAGCGCCAGCATGTCGTCGGCGCGCGTGCGGCCCAGGTTCACCGCGGCGATCGGTTTGCCGGCCGCCTGCGCCAGGCGACAGAAACGGAAACCCGAATACACCATCAGCGACGAGCCGACGACCAGCAGCGCATCGGCCGCCTCCATCTGGGCCAGCGCGCAGGCTGTGCGCGCAGGCGGCACGTTATCGCCGAAGAAGACGACGTCGGGCATCAGGACGCCGCCGCAGTGCACGCAAGCGGGAATCTCGACGCCGGTGACGGCGTCCGGATCGAGCGCCGCATCGCCGTCCGGCAGCGGCGTGGCCATCGCCTGCAGCAGGGCCGGATTGGCGAATTCGAGCTGGGTCTGCACAAAAGCGCGCGGAAAACGCGCGCCGCAGCCGAGGCAAGCGACATGGTGGATATTGCCGTGCAATTCGAGCAGGGCGTGGCTGCCGGCCTGCTGGTGCAAGCCGTCCACGTTCTGGGTCAATATGAAACCGAGCCGGCCGCCGGCTTCGAGCGCGGCTAGCGCCCTGTGCCCGGCGTTGGGGGCGGCGCGCGCCAGCAGCGGCCAACCGACCATGCTGCGCGCCCAGTAGCGCTGCTGGATCGCGCGGTCGCGCCGGAATTCCGGTCCCTGGATCGGCAGGCGGCCGCGGCGCACGCCGTCATGGTCGCGATAGTCGGGGATGCCGGAAGCGGTCGACAGACCCGCCCCGGTTAGCACCAGCGTGCGCGGGTGCCGTTCAAGAAATGCCGCCAGCGCGTGCGCGCCTGTGTGGGTGCTGAAACCTTCTGCCATGCCGCTTGCTCCTCCCATGCATGGGATCGTAACATCGGCGATCCACAGGCCGACACACGATTCCGACGGTCAGCGTGCCGAGACGGCAATCCCGCCCACGATCATGCCGAACGCCAGCACATGATACAGATGCGGCGCCTCGCCCAGGAAGGCCGACGACAGCAAGGCCGTGAACAGCGGCGTCAGGTTGATGAAGAAAGCGCCCAGGCTCGGCCCGGCGCGCTGCACGCCCGCACCCCAGCAGCGCATGGCGATGATGGCTGGGCCGATCGCCACATACAGCAGGGCGGCGGCGAGCGGCCAGCTCCAGGCGATGTGCACGTCCTTCAACGCCCATTCGCCGCCGGCCAGCACGCCCGACCACAGCACGCCGAACCCGACCTGGGCCAGCAGGAAGGCGGCCCAGTCGGCGCGCAGCGCCGTAACGTCCTTCTGCTGCATCAACAGCCAGCTATAGAATGACCAGGCGATGGTGGCCAGGATCATGTACAGGTCGCCCGCCACCAGCCGCAGCGCCGCCAGCTCGGCCAGCGAGCCGCGGCACATCACGACCAGCACACCGGCGATCGACAGCACCGCCCCCACGACCTGCTTGCGCTTGACCGGCACCTTGAAGAACAGGCGCCCGACCAGCAGCATCCACACCGGCACGCCGGAGGCGACCAGGGTCACGTTGATCGGGGATGAACTCTGCAGCGCCAGGTATTGCAGCGAGTTGTACAGGCCGACGCCCAAGAGGCCGAGAATGCTGTAGCGCTTCCAGTTAGCCAGCACGCCGCTGCCGGGACGCAGCGCGGCGCGGCCCAGCGGGATCAGGACGGCCAGCGCGATCGACCAGCGGATCAGGTTGAGCGTCATCGGCGGCACCGCGTCGCGCACCAGGCGCCCGACAATGACATTGCCGGCCCACAGCACGGGCGGGACGGTCAGGAGCAGGGCGGTGGCCGGGGTCAGCCGGTAGCCTGGCGTCGCCATCGGTCAGTGCTGGCGCGGCGTCAGCACGCTCGGCAGCGCCTTCGGCAGAGTGTCCGGGAAATCGCGCGAGTAATGCAGGCCACGGCTTTCATGGCGCGACAGCGCGCTCTGGACGATCAGGTGCGCCACCTCGACCAGGTTGCGCAGCTCCAGCAGGTCGGGCGTGATGCGGAAGTTGCGGTAGTACTCGTCGATCTCTTCCTTGAGCAGCTTGATGCGGTGCTGCGCGCGTTCGAGGCGCTTGGTGGTGCGCACGATGCCGACATAGTTCCACATGAAGCGGCGCAGCTCGTCCCAGTTGTGGGCAATGACCACTTCTTCATCGGCATTCGTGACCCGGCTCTCGTCCCACGGCGGCAGCTTCGGATGCTCGACCGGGCCATTGCCCGCGATGTGCTCGGCGCAGGCGCGGCCCACCACCACGCATTCCAGCAGCGAATTGCTGGCCAGGCGGTTGGCGCCATGCAGGCCGGTGCAGGCGGTTTCTCCCACCGCATACAGGCCGGGGATGTCGGTACGCCCGGCCAGGTCGGTGACCACGCCGCCACACGTGAAGTGCACGGCCGGCACCACGGGAATCGGCTCGCGCGTGATGTCGATGCCCAGCTCCAGGCAGCGCGCATAGATGGTCGGGAAGTGCTCCTTGAGGAACCCGGGGTCCTGGTGGCTGATGTCCAGGTCCACGTGGTCGAGGCCGCGCTTCTTCATCTCGAAGTCGATGGCGCGCGCGACCACGTCGCGCGGGGCCAGTTCGCCGCGCTCGTCGTGGGCCGGCATGAAGCGGGTGCCGGCCAGCGCGCCGGCCTCCTGCGGCAGTTTAAGTAGTCCGCCTTCGCCGCGGATCGCCTCGGTGATCAGGAAGGATTTGGCGTAGGGGTGGTACAGGCAGGTCGGGTGGAACTGGATGAACTCCATGTTCGACACCCGGCAGCCCGCGCGCCACGCCATGGCGATGCCGTCGCCGGTGGCGGTGTCGGGGTTGGTGGTGTACAGGTAGACCTTGCCGGCGCCGCCAGTGGCCAGCACCGTGTGCCCGGCCTCGAACGTCAAGACCTTGCCGCTCTCGATGTCCTGCACATACAGGCCATGGCAGCGCGGCTGGCCGACCAGCGATGGCGCGCCGGAGTGGACACCGTCCGGTCCCAACTTGCTTGACGTAATGACGTCGATCGCCACATGGTGCTCGAATAGCGCGATGTTCGGGTGCGCGCGCACCTTCTGTTCCAGCGTCACCTGCACCGCATGGCCGGTGGCGTCGGCGGCGTGGATGATGCGGCGCTGGCTATGGCCGCCTTCGCGCGTCAGGTGAAAACCCAGTTCGGCCGTTTCATCGCGGGTAAACGGCACGCCCTGTTCGATCAGCCATTCGATGGCGGCGCGGCCACCCTCGACGATGGCGCGCGTGGCGCCTTCGTCGCACAGCCCGGCGCCGGCGACCAGGGTGTCGTCGATGTGCTGGTCGTGACTGTCGCCCGAATCGAGCACCGCGGCGATCCCGCCCTGGGCCCAGCTGCTTGCCCCGTCGAGCAAGGTGCGCTTCGAGATGATGGCGACCTTGCGGGTTTGTGCCAGGTGCAGGGCAACGGAAAGGCCGGCCAGGCCGCTGCCGACAATCGCGACGTCAAATTTCATGGCAATGTCATATTTGTACAGAGGCATCACTATAAGCGATTTGTGGTCGCTTTGTGATCATCATGTCAGGCTTGCCAAGAGGCTCCACTGTACGGCTGCGCACTGAAAGACAGGGCCTGGGCGTCTAGGATGGGGTTTTACTCATCCTCCAAGGACACGCCATGACCGCAGACCGCCACCATGCAGCCGCGCTCGCCGACCGGATCGGCTCGATGCGCTTTGCCATGTTCACCTTCCGTGACCAATACGATCACCTGGTAAGCCAGCCGATGACCAAGCAGGACGTCGACGCCGACGGCGGCATCTGGTTCTTCGTCAACTCGACCACCGAGCTGTGGGACAGCATTGCGCACCAGCCCGAGGTCAACGTCAGCTTCGCCGATAACGACAACAGCACCTATGTGTCGGTCAGCGGCCGCGCCGAGCGGGTGGTAGACCGCGCCCAAGTCGAGGCACGCTGGAATGCGGCGGTGCAGGCATGGTTCCCGGCAGGCCCGGGCGACCAGCACGCGGTGCTGGTGCGCGTCGATCCGCACGCCGCCGAATACTGGGACTCGAACGACAGCAAGATGGTGCGCCTGTTCGCCATGGCCAAGGCGGCCGTGACCGGCACCCAGCCTGATGTCGACGGCGAGCACGGGACCATCAAGCTGTAATTCTTGCTATTGGGCAGGTACGTGCTTTACAGTAGCGCTCCCGCATCCTGGAGCGCACATGACGACCAGCCCGCTCGAACTGGCGGCCAACGCCTTCACGGCCGCGGCCATCCTGCTGGCCGGCCGCAATAACGTCCACACCTGGTGGACCGGCATCGTCGGCTGCACGCTGTTCGGCGTCCTGTTCGCCCAGAACCGCCTGTACGCCGATGTCGTGCTGCAGATGTTCTTCGTCGGCACCGGGGTGCTCGGCTGGTGGCGCTGGCTGCACGGCAATCACGGCAAGCCGCTGCCGATCACACATGCCGGCTGGCGCAGCCTGGCGTGGATGATTCCGGCCGGTATTGCCGCCACTGCCGCCTACGGCGCCTTGCTGCACTTCTATACGAATGCCTACGCGCCGTTCATCGATTCGGCGGTGCTGGTATTCAGCGTCATCGCCCAGCTCCTGATGATGCAGCGGCGCATCGAGAACTGGCCGGTCTGGCTGCTGGTCAACACCATCGCCGTGCCGCTGTACTTCAGCCGCGGCTTGCACCTGACCGCCTTCCTCTATCTGTGCTTCTGGGTCAATGCGATCGTGTCCTGGGTCTGGTGGACCAGGCTGGCCAGGCGCGCGCGGGCGGACGCCTGATTCAGGGCTGGACCGGCGGCAGATCCCGTTCGTCCTGGTTGCCGCCCGTTTCTGGCGTACCCAGGCCGGTTTCCTTCTGACCCGCCTGGCTGGCACGGGTATCCTGCGCGCCTGGATTGGCATGGGTCATGGCCGCATCCACCGTTTCGGTGCGCGCCGCCGCCTCCGCGGTCTCGACACTGGTGGCGGCCGCGTCGGGCGCGGCGTCTCCGGTGCCGTCAGGCGCGTTGACGTAGGGCCCGGACTGGTTACGGGTCAGACCCGGGCCGCCGTTGCCGCCGGTTTCGGTCTGGCTCTCGTGGCTCGAGGTGGCGCCTTGCTGGCCGCTGGTTTGGCCGCCGACGCCCACGGTGACGGTGTCGTTGCCTGGGGTGGTGTTGGATAGGGTGCTCATCGCGGTCTCCTCGAAGAGTGAAATACGGGATAAAACCGCATTGTCGTGCAGCCTCGGCCGACTGCCTATCGGCGTGCAGGGCGGGCCAATGTAGGACTCAACCGCCCACTTCCTGACATTCGAGCGAGCTCAAGCATGAGGCTTCCGCAACGGCCAGGGCCGGTGCTATACTGTATATCCATACAGTTATCGCCATTTCGTCCCATGCCCGCCTTTTTGCCGATCGACCTCGACCCATTGCCCACGGAGCATCCCGACCGAGCGGCGGCGAGTCGCCCGGATGCCGGCATCTTCTCCGGCGTGCACGACGAACCGGTCACCTCGGCCCGCAACGATGCAGAACTGGCGCGCGAATACATCTCGCACGGCGAATTGAGCCCGAAGTCGATCGCCAACCTGCAGAAAGAGCTATACCGCTTCCTGACCTGGTGCCGCGAAGAGGCGAAAAAGACTTTCCAGCAGCTGAACGTGGCCGACCTGAACGACTACAAGGAATTCATCCGCAACCCGCCGCCGGAATGGGTGTGCACCACCAAGTGGCCGCGCAACGATGCGCGCTACCGGCCGTTCTCGGGCCCGCTGTCCGACACCAGCCGGCGCCAGTCGATGATTGCCATCAAGGGCTTGCTGGCCTTTGCCGAGCACACGGGTTATTTGCGCCGCAACCCGGCGCGCCTGGTGCGCAACGTCCGTGCGCCGCATATCGGGCGCATCACGCGCTACCTGACCCCGGCCGCGCTGGCTTATGCGCTGGCGGCGGCCGAGGCGCGCGACGCCGATTCCGAGGCCGCCGCGCGCCAGCGCGCGCGTGACCGCTTTCTACTGATCGCCTTCGCCCAGACCGGCGCGCGCCTCAATGAAATCGTCGGCGCCCGCATGGGCGCGATCTATAGCGAGGGCGATGGCCGCTGGTGGCTCGACGTCCTTGGCAAGGGCAACAAACCGCGCCGGCTGCCGGTGCCGCCGGCCACGCTGGCCGCCTATCGCGACTACCGGCGCGCCTTCGGCCTGCTGGAGCAGACCAGCCGTGGCGACCACATGCCGCTGGTGCTGTCGAGCCGCACGCGCGACCACGTGCGCGTCACCGACGAAGCGGCCTCCGAGGCCCTGAAGGCGATCTTCCAGCTGGCTGCGGGCGAAGCGGCGGCGCGGGGCGACGGCGACAGCGCCGCCATGCTGCGCCAGGCGTCGCCGCACTGGCTGCGTCATAGCATGCTGACCAATCACGCCAATAGCGGTGTGCAGCTCAAGACGCTGCAAGACACGGCCGGCCACGCCAATATCGCCACCACCGCCGGCTACCTGCACAAGACCGACAAGGAACGCCACGACGAGATCCTCGGCGTGGACGGCAAGGGCATCCTGTAGCTTGTAGCAGGCTAGACCGGGATCGACGACGTCCCGCCATCCGAGCTGCCGTAATTCTGCAACTCGTCGAGTGACAGACGGCGTTCGTTCAGCGCGCTCACGATCGAGCCCAGCTGTTCATCGTCGGGCTGGATATAGACGATGCGCTGCTCGAGCAGGTTGTCCCAGTAGGGCGTGTAGGGCACCGCGGTCTCGGTCATCACTTTCGCCTTGAAGCTGCCATCCTGCAGCTCGCCAACCAGGGTAATGCGCGCGGTATCGGGGACGGTATTCTGGACCGTGATGTTCATGCTCTTCCTTTGAATGATCAGTTCGTGTGAGTCCATTGTCACGCAGCCAGGGATCGGGTGCAAACCGCGCGCCGCCTCCCGTGCGCACCCCTGGACCTTCCCGAATTGAACGGTTGATGGAATCGAATGCCATCGTGAAAATTATCCGCTTTTCAACATTGGTGACGACAACCGATACTGGACGCTGTCCAACCAACAGGAATCCACGCAATGAACAAACTCACCCTCGCACTGCTCGCCGCCGGCATAGTGACGGCCTCGAGCGCCCACGCCCAGGCCGACCTGATCATCACCAACGGCAAGATCGCGACCATGGGCCGCGAGGGCGAATTCGTCCAGGCGCTGGCGGTCCGGGACGGCAAGATCGCCGCCACCGGCAGCAACGAGAATGTGCTGCGCCTCAGGCAGAAGGACACCCGGGTCGTCGACGTCGGCGGCCGCACCGTGATCCCGGGCCTGAACGATTCCCACACCCACGTGATCCGCGCGGGGCTCAACTACAATATGGAAGTGCGCTGGGATGGCGTGCGCAGCCTGAAGCGGGCGATGGAAATGCTCAAGGAACAGGCGGCGCGCACGCCTGAGGGAGAATGGGTCAAGGTCGTGGGTGGCTGGAGCGAGCACCAGTTCGAGGAAAAGCGCCTGCCCACCCTGGCCGAGATCAATGCCGCGGTGCCCGACAAGCCGGTCTTCATCCTCTATTTATATGGCAAGGCCTTCCTGAACCAGAAAGGCATCGAGACGCTCGGCTATACCAAGGAGACAAGCTATCTCGACGGCGAACTGGAACTGGACGCCGCCGGCAAGCCGACCGGCCTGCTGCTGGCCAAGCCGAACGCCATGATCCTGTATGCGACGCTGGCAAAGACCAACAAGCTCGACCGCGCCGACCAGCGCAACTCGACCCTGCACTTCTACCGTGACCTGAACCGCCTGGGGATGACCAGCGCGGTCGATGCCGGCGGCGGCGGCCAGGCCTATCCGGACGACTATGGGGTGACGATCGAGCTGGCCAAGGAAGGCAAGCTCAGCGTGCGCACCTCGTATTACCTGTTCGCACAGAAGGCCGGCAAGGAGGTGGAAGACTACGAGCGCTGGATCAAGATGACGAAGCCGAACCGCAATGATCACATGTTCTATGCCAACGGTTTCACTACCGAAGGCGCCGGCGAGAACCTGGTCTCGAGTGCCGCCGACTTCGAGAACTTCCTGGAACCGCGGCCCGACCTGCCGCACCATATGGAAGGCGAGCTGGAGCGCGTGGTGACGCTGCTGGTCAAGAACCGCTGGCCGTTCCGCATCCATGCCACCTATGGCGAAAGCATCGAGCGCGACCTGGCCGTGATCGAAAAGGTCAACCGCACGACGCCCCTGGCCGGCCTGCGCTGGATCGTCGACCATGCCGAGACGGTGACGGACGACCAGCTCAAACGCATCAAGGCGCTGGGCGGCGGCATAGCGGTACAGAACCGCATGTACTTCCAGGGCGAAGCCTACTGGAAGCGCTATGGCGCCCAGACCCGGCAATTGCCGCCGATCCGCAAGATGCTCGAGCTCGGCCTGCCGGTGGGCCTGGGCACCGATGGCACCCGCGTGAGCAGCTATGGTCCGTGGCCGTCGATCTACTGGGCCGTCACTGGCAAGACCGCCGGCGGCCTAGCCACCTGGCAGGCGAAGGACGTGCTGTCGCGTCACGAAGCGCTTCAACTGATGACGCGCGGAAGCGCCTGGATGAGCGGCGAAGAAGAAGACAAGGGTCGCCTGGTCGACGGCCAATACGCCGACTTTGCCGTGCTGCCCCAGGATTACTTCACGATGGACGTCGAGAAGATCAAGGACCTGGAGAGCGTGCTGACGGTGGTGAACGGGCAGGTCGTGTATGGCGCCGGCCAGTTCGAAACACTGTCCCCGGCACTGCCGGCGGTGTCTCCGGCCTGGAGTCCGGTGCGCCAGTTTGGCGGCTACCAGAACCGCTAGGACTGCTGCCATGTCCAGCCTGCTTGCGAATGCTGGCGGGCGGGCCTAGAGTAGGGGGCCGATCCGGCCCCCGTCGCGGCCGGATCCGACCGAGGTCATGCACATGGGCCTGTCGTTACCCCTCCGGTTACCCCTGCGCCGCGCGCCGACCATCCGCCAGTGGCTGGCCTTGCTGCTGGCGGCCTTCATCGTCCCGACCACGATCGCCGTGGTCGCGCTGTTCCTGCACTCGTATGGACGCGAACGGGCCGGCATCGAACGCGCCTCGCAGGACGTGTCGCGGGCGCTGATGCAGGCCATCGACCGCGAACTGAGCAGTGCCCAGGCCGCCCTCCAGGCGCTGGCCACGTCGCCCAGCCTGGACGCGCACGACCTGCGCGCCTTCCACGCCCAGGCCATCGAGGTGCTGCACGCCCGCCCCGGCAACGTGCTGGTGGCGACCGATCCCGACCTGCGCCAGGTGATCAATACCGGCCTGCCGTTCGGCGCGCTGCTGCCCCGGCACGGCAATGCCAACCAGATCCGCAAGGTGTTCGCGAACGCCCGGCCACTGGTCTCCGACCTGTACGTGGGCCCGACCGTGAACCGCCTGCTCAGTAGCGTGGACGTGCCGGTCGTGCGTGACGGGCAGGTGCGCTACGTGCTGTCGATGCAGTACTTCGGCGAGCGCCTGGGCGCCATCCTCGAACGCCAGCAGACGCTGCCAGGCGCTCCGGTCACGATCTACGACGGTCAGGCGCGCATCGTGTGGAGCAGCCGGGCCCGCCCCGCCGAAGTTGGGCAGCGCGCCAGCTCGGCCCTGGCGGCCGGCTTCGCGCTGGGGCCGGAAGGAACGGTCGACGAGTCCGGGCTGGATGACGGCGGCCAGGTGACGGTATTCAGCCGCTCCTCGCTATCGGACTGGACAGTGGCGATCGCCCTGCAGCGCAGCGTGCTGACTGCGAGCCTGTGGCGCGCGCTGGAGTGGATCGTGCTGGGCGGCTGCGCGCTGCTGGCGCTGGGCATCGGCCTGGTGGCGCTGGTCGGGACCCGCATCGAGGCGGCGCTGCGCGGCCTGGTGCGTCCCGCCGTCGCCCTCGGACAGGGCGAACAGGTGGTGGTGCCGCCGCTGCCGCTGGACGAAGCGCTCGAGGTCGGTCATGCGCTGGTCCAGGCCGCTGCACTGCTGCGCGAACGCACGCTCCAGCGCGACGAGGCCGAGCGCGCCGAACGCGTGCTGCGCGACGCCAAGCGCGAGCTCGAGCAGAGCGAGGCCTTCCTGCGCGGCATCTTCGAAGAGACGCCGGACGGCATCCTCCTGGTCGGCCCCGACGGCAAGGTGACGCGCGCCAATGTCCATGCCGAGCGCATGTTCGGCTATGCAGGCGGGACGCTGGAAGGGTTGGCGCTGGATGCCTTGCTGCTGGAAAGCGGGGAGACGCCGGGCTCGGTGCATGAGCGCATGCGCACCGCGCCGGCCAGGAGCGGCATGGCCGGCACCACCCACCTGCGCGGCCGGTGTAATGACGGCACGGTCTTTGCGGCCGACGCCATGGCCAATCCGCTGCCCGGGCGCGCGCTCCTGATCGTGACCGTGCGCAACGTCAGTGCCGGATGGGAGCAGGAAGAAGCGCTGCGCCACGCGCTGGAAGACAAGAACACCCTGCTCAAGGAACTGTATCACCGGGTCAAGAACAACCTGCAGCTCATCATCAGCCTGTTCAACCTGCAGGCGCGCACGCTCAGGGACGGCCGCGCCCAGCGCGCCCTGTCCGAAGCCGCCAGCCGGGTTCGCGCCATGTCGCTGGTACACGAACGCCTGTACCAGTCGCGCAGCCTGGGCACCATCTGTCTCGACGACTACGTGGGCGAGCTGTGCGACCAGCTGGCCAGTGCCGGTGCGGCCGCCCGGCGCGGTATCGCGATCGTCCTCGAGGTGGCGCCGGTCGACGTCGGACTGGACCTCGCAGTGCCGCTGGGCCTGTTGCTCAACGAACTCGTGTCGAACAGCCTCAAGCATGCTTTCCCGGAAGGACGGCGCGGCACGATCCGGGTGACGCTGGCGCTGCAGGCCGGGGAGGGCGGCGATAAGGCCGAGGAAACGCTGCGGCTGACGGTGCACGACGACGGTATCGGCCTGCCACCCGACGTCGATCGAACTACGCTGCCAACGCTTGGTCTAAGACTAGTTAGCGCCTTGAGCGAGCAATTGCACGCAAAGCTCGTGTTCGAGAACCGCGACGGCGCTTGCGTCACGCTCATCTTCCACGCCGGGAGCAACGGCCTGCATGGCGCCGACCATGCAAGCGATGCGCTGTCCAGGCAAGCGCTGACCGCCAATGCGGAGGCGCCAGAATAGGATCCATCATGCTGCAATCCCTCCCTGGCGCCTTTCATGACGTACCGTCCGTGCTGGTGGTCGAGGACGAAGCCGTGGTCGCCATGGACATCGCCGGCCAGTTGTGCGACATGGGATACCGGGTCTGCGGCTGTGTCGACAACGGCCGCGACGCCATCGTGCGCTCGCGCGCCGAGCGGCCCGACATGGTGCTGATGGACGTGGTGCTCAAGGGTGACATGGATGGCATCGCGGCGGCCGCCACCATCGGCGCCGAGCTGCAGATCCCGATCCTGTTCCTGACCGCCTACAGCGACGACCAGACCGTCGAGCGCGCCGCCGGCGCCATGCCCTATGGTTATCTCACCAAGCCATTCCAGGGAAGCGAGTTGCGCGCGGTGATCGAGGTCGCTCTGCGCAAGGCCACGGTCGAACGCGTGCTGCGCGACAAGGAGCGCTGGTTGAGTTCGGTGCTGCACGGGGTGGGCGACGCCGTGATCGCCACCGATGCCGACGGCCTGGTCGGCCTGGCCAACCCTGCGGCCGAGAACCTGCTCGGCACCGAGGTCCTGCGCGGACGCAGCGCCGCCGAGGTCGTGCACCTCGAAGACGACACCGGCAACACGGTCGCCCTGGCGCACCACGACTGCATGGCGCGCAGCGGGGCGGCGATGCTGGTGACCGGCTCCGGCCAGCGCATCCCGGTCGATTACTCGGCCGGCCCGATCTGCGACGAGCGCTCCCACCCGATGGGCACGGCGATCGTGCTGCACGACGAACGCGAGCGGGTGGCGGCCGAACTGCGCCTGGCCCGCAGCGAGCAGCGCTTTCGCAGCGCCTTCGAGAATGCGCCGCTGGGGCTGGCGCTGGTCGACCGCGACAACCGCTATGTGCGTGTCAACCGCGCCATGTGCCGCCTGCTGGGCGTGCCGGCCGACGCGCTGGTGGGCGCCCCCCAGGACGCCTACGGCGACAGCGGCGACAATGCGATCGAGCGCGAGTACCGGCACGATCTGCTGGCCGGACGTAGCGACGCCGTACAGTACGAGCGGCGCTACCGGCCGAAAGATGGCCGCACGGTGTGGGGGCTGGTGTCGGCCACCCTGCTGCCGTTCAATCACGAGCCGCAGCACTTCCTGATCCAGGTAAACGATGTCACCGAGCGCAAGCGGGCCGAGGAAGAACTGGCCCACCTGGCCCACCACGACGCCCTGACCGGGGTCGCCAACCGCGCCATGCTGAGCGAGCAGGTCGAGCGCGAGCTGGCGGTGGCGCGCCGCCGCGGATCGCGCCTGGCGGTGGTCTTCATCGACCTCGATTACTTCAAGCATATCAACGACACCTACGGGCACGAGACTGGCGACGTGGTGCTCAAGGAAGTGGCGGCGCGCCTGGCCCGCAGCGTGCGCGCGATCGACATCGTCGGGCGGCTGGGGGGAGACGAATTTGTGGTGGTGCTGTCCGAAGTGTCCGACGCGCGCGACGTGATCGTGCTGACCGACAAGCTGCGGCTCGAATGCGGCCGCCCGCTGCACTTCAACAGCCACGAAGTGCGCCTGGCGGTCAGCATGGGGGTGAGCCTGTTCCCCGACGACGCCCAGGATTTCCGCACCTTGCTGCGCTTCGCCGACAGCGCCCTGTACCAGGCCAAAGGCGAGGGCCGCAACAACGTCCAGTTCTACCGGCCCGAGCTCACGGCGCGCATGGAGATGCGGGTGCGGCTGGGGGCGGGCCTGCGCATCGCCCTCGAGCGCGGCGAGCTCGAGATGTTCTACCAGCCGATCGTGGCACTCAGCGACGGCCGCCCGGCGGCGGCCGAAGCGCTGCTGCGCTGGCACCATCCCGAACTGGGCCTGTTGATGCCCGACCTGTTCTTGCCGATGCTCGAAGAATCGTCGATGGCCGAGGAGATCGGCGCCTGGACCATCCTCGAGGCCTGTCGCCAGGCCGCGCGCTGGAATGCCGGCGGCGCCGGCCTGCGCATGGGCGTCAACGTGACGGCGGCCCAGTTCAGGTCCGGCCGCCTGCTGCCGGTGGTGGAGGCGGCGCTGCGCGCCACCGGCCTGGCGCCGGGCTGCCTGTGCATCGAGATCACCGAGCAGAGCCAGCTGGCCGACACCGAGTACACCCGCGCCACCCTGGCCGCGCTGAAAGGCCTGGGGGTGCTGGTGGCGATCGACGATTTCGGTACCGGCTACTCGTCGCTGGGCTATATCAGCCGCCTGAAGCCGGACGAACTCAAGGTCGACAAGTCGCTGGTGACCGACGTCGACACCGACGCCGAGCGCGCCGGGGTGGTGGTGGCGGCGCTGGCCATGGCGCGCAGCCTGCATCTGCTGGTGGTGGCCGAGGGCGTCGAGACCGAGGCCGAGCAGGCTTTCCTGCAAGCCCACGGCTGCGACATGGCGCAGGGATTCCTGCATGCGCGGCCGATTCCGGCACTGGAATTCGAGGCGTGGCTGGCGGCGGCAGGTCGCGGGAATGGGGCCGGCGGAGCGCCGGCGCATTGATGCTTCCACTCCCGCGGCACGATCTTAGCCGCCACCCAGACTCAGCTTGCTGCCGGCGATCAGCGGGGCGCCAGGTGCGTCGTCTGCCGCGCGCGCGTCGCCAACTGCATTGTCGTAATCGAGCACATCGGCCCCGGTCACGGCGTCGCGGTGTGTGATACGCACATGGATGCGGCCGGTATCGGCGCTTGCCGCGTCCCGCACCACGCCCAGGGAGAAGCGGTAACCCGGCCGTCCGTTCAGCGCACCGCCGCCTTCATAGCGTACGCGGGCCGGATCATGGACCAGTGCGTCGTAACCGCCGCTGTCGAACTCGATGCCCGGCGCGCTGAACCGGATCGCGGCCTTGCCGCCGCCCTGGCCAACGTCACCCGAGGAGCGGAAAGAGAAACGGGCAATGCCGCCGTCGTGGGGCGCGAGACGCGACGCGCCGCGTGCCGACAGGAAGCGGCCATCGCCGGCAAGCACGATGCCGGAAGCGCCCACGACGACCGTCGACTGCGTCACGCTGCGTTCGCCTTTGCTGTCGCTCACCGTCAGGCGGACCTGGTACACGCCCGGTGTGCGGTACGTATGCTGCCCGCTGACGCCCCCGTGGCCCCGCACCGAAGCGACATTGCCGGCGCTGGTGTTGCCGTCGCCCCAGGACCAGCTGGCCGTATGGGTGTCGCGTACATCGCTGTCCCTGAACCCTGCTGCGAATGTCAGCAGGGCGCCGGGCCGCGCCACGCCCTGGGTCTTGATGGCCCCGATCACCGGCGGCGCCTTGCCGCATTCGCCCGGCACCAGCAGCACCAGCGCCCCGGTCGTGGTGCTGGCGACGATCGAACCGTTATCCGACACGGCGTGCGCTTCTTCCAGCTCGAACCCGTCCGGCGCGTCCCTGAGCCGGGTATTCAGATCGACCAGGCCCGCGGCACGGGTCCAGACGAAGGCGCGGGAGTTGGACCCGCCCACGACCTGGCCGTGCTTGTTGACGTCGCGCGCAGTCGACTGGTCGACACCCGGGGTTCCGAGCAGGAGCGGCCCGTGTTTGGGCGTCCACACGAAGGCGATGACCTGGCCCGGGCCGACCTCGCTCTGTCCCACCACCATGTCCTTGGCGTTCATTTTCAGGGCCAGGGCATCGCCGGGCACCTTGAGATCGATCGCGCCATTGCGGGACGTCCACAAGAATGCGGAACGGGAATTCGGTTGGTTGGTTGCAAGCAGGCCGTGGCCGACGATGTGCCCAGCCGCATTGATGTCGGTGGCAATCGACCACGGGGATGGAGTCGCGAGAAGCGGCTGCGGTACCGGCGCCAGCGTCCAGCGTATCGGGAGGGTGTAGCTGTAGCCCACTGGCGGCGAGGCGTCGCTATAGCCGGCCACGACGCCGAAATCGTTCATTGCGGACACATTGGAGTACTCGGTCAGCGCGCCCAGATGACGCATGCCGAGGCCGGGAATCCAGCGAAAAGCCTGCTCCGCGCTGCTGGAAGAAAACATCGCATTACCCGCGACGAAGCCCAGGTTGTTGATCGCCACTCCTTCGGAGGCAGCCAGGCCGGGAGGGCTCAGGTTGACCATTCCGCTCCACGGGCTCCATCGATAAGCATGGTATCCGTTACCCATCGGGGCCAGGAAGGACAAGCCTGTCACTTGTCCGAGATCGTTCACCGCGACAGCGGTGCTGTAGATAATATTGCTGTCGCCTACCAGCGAACCGAGATGGCGCACCTTGACGCCATCGTACAGCTTGGCGTTGAACACGAACAGTGAGACGTACTCGCTGAACGCCACCTGGCCCTTGGCATTGATGTCGACCTGGCTGGAGGCATCCGGGGCCAGGGGGATGATCCGGTAGACGACATTGGCCGGTGGGGGATGGGAACCGGCGGTAAGTGCTGTCGAGATCGACAGGCACAGGATCGCCACTGGATAGCGAATCCAGCGCATGCCGCTGCGATGGTGGTGGGAAATCAATTGGCCAGCATCGGTGTTCGCTTGCATGTGTTCCTCCAGATAAGTGAATGCGCCACGACGTGAAGCAGGGCAGCCGACCGCCGGGCGCGGCATCCGTGGACGGCATGATCGGTAATGGACGGGGCGACGGCGCCAGCGCCTGCATCGGATGGCGCCACGCCGGCGGCTAGCGGGTAGGGAGCGACAGCGTGCCGCCACTCTCGACGGCGCTGCCTTCTCCCGCGTTGTTACCCGCCGCCTGATTGTCATAGACCACCACGCCATCCCCGGCGCCGTTCTTGCGCTGGACGATCCGGATATGGAACTGTTCGCCCACGCCAGTCGTCCGCCGGCCTGCACTCATCGTGAAGTCGTAGCCATGCTTGCCGTTGACGGCGCCGCTGCCCTGGATCCGGACCCGGTCGCCGTCTACCACCTGGGCCAGGATCCGCGTGCTCTCGAACTGCAAGCCGACGGTGTTGAAGCGCACCCTGGCGCCTTGCGGCCGGGCGGGATCGCCGAGGAAGGCAAAGGTGGCCCGCACCGCATGCTTCTGCATGCCGGCGCCGGCCGTGGACGGTGACATGATGGCGCCTTCGCCGGCAATGTGGGCCCCGGCGCCGCAGACCACGACCCTGCGCTCGGCCGCCACGGTCTTGCCGCCGCTGTCGCGGATGACCAGGCGCACCGTGTAGATGCCGGCCTTGCGATAGACGTGCTGTCCGCTGACGCTGCCCGCACCGTGCTTCGCGCTCACG
>Ga0265798_10005008_pt1 | contig 18033 bp, 15 predicted proteins | sample P3T30metagenome_FD_192430 | JGI IMG/M metagenome (GOLD analysis project Ga0265798, IMG submission 192430) | Plant litter microbial communities from East Loma Ridge, Irvine, California - P3 T30 | ecosystem: Environmental > Terrestrial > Plant litter > Unclassified | place: USA: California... | reverse complement strand
ATGTTGGGGGACAGAAGGGGGTGAGGTGAGAGATGAGGCGCGACAACGACAAGAAAGTAGGAGGGCGCAAGCCCAAAAGCTGTGGCGACTTGGTAAAGTCGGGACAGCGAGCAAGGTTGTACGGATGGAGTCTGAGGCGAGAGCAAATGTAGAAGTCATAGAGATCGTCGCGAAGATAGCCGACGTGCCATAAGCTATTTAGCTTGAATGCAGTATGATTTAAAAAAAAAAGCTCAAGACTGAGATTGCAAAGACTTCTTGTATATGCCGAAGTATAACCGTGACTGATTTGACTTTAGCAGTCAAGTCATAAACATCAAAGTCATAGTCAAGTTAGTCAAGTCACCTTTGACCTGATTGACTTCCAAGTCAGAAGTCAAAAACTATGCTCCTAGGGTGAAGTCCTCAGAAATACACAGCTCCCTAATCTCTGATAGGTCGTCTGTACGATTACGGCCTTGCGAATCGTGGTGGCTATGGCACTAGTCGAAGAACTCATCAAGTTCACGGTCAGCATCAGACACGGTGGAAGGGCTCGACCGTGGCTCTGTTTAAGGTACTGATAGTGCTGGCGTCGGCGGAGCATTACGATTGAAGATATTCACGTTGAACGGCTGGTCTGGGAGCATGCTCGTCGACTGTGGCGGCTGCCAGGTAACAGGACCAGATGAGCCAGAACCGACGCTAGTGACAGCATCGGATAGCTGCCTGTCATCGCGCCTATCCTTCATAGCACCTTTTGATTTCTTAAGGCCTACAAATACAGCAATTGCCGGCAGGTCAATCGATGAGCTGCCAGACGGATCACGCTCCTTGAGGTCAGCACACCAAGCTACAATCTGCTCTGCGTACAATGGATAGTGTGAATTGGATGGCGGTCCATGCCCCACGATATAGTACACCCTTGGGTAGTTAGGGCATGCATGGTTCTTACACGCCCACTGGAGCCGCAACTGCTTTGAGAAGTCTTTGTTGGCAGCCTCGAGGATTAGCTGTAGTGTCATGTCTGGAAGCATGATATTCATTGCACTCTGACGACCTCGTGAGGTTGATGTCGTCGGTAGCGGCGATGCCACGACTGGCACTACTGGAGCAGTAGGAGCGTCAACAATGACGGCCGGCGGTGCCATGTAATCGACATCGCAGGTAACGGTGAGCTTGATGCCGTGGCAGTCGTCTACCATGAGAGCTACTGCCACCCCAAGGGTATCCTCCCAATCGTCGACATGACTGACGGCAAGGTCACTACGGTGATCGGTCACCGTCTTTGTACCTACGGCATGAGTGAATACCACATCCTTTCGTACGACACGCCAGTCTTGGCTCTGTAAATCTTACGACCACCACACTATGCATTGATCCAATGCAACGTGGTGCCCTACGCCCTCAATGCCGCTTACGTACTTACTCCGGTTGACGCTTGTTGTGCTACGAGTAGTGCTATTGAAGATAACCTGTAGGTCATACCTCAACGCCTCAACCAGATCTTGCTCTTGTGACGGCCCTACGGCTTGAGAGTCCTTGTTTATCTCGGTCTCATCCTCGTCGACAGTATCCGCTACTCTCTTTCGAGCCCCTGAGTTAAGGATCTGAGCATCGGCGGCATTGGCGGCACTATTATCAGCAACGATTGTGGTGCCGGCGACAGTAGTGTTGATGACAGCAGCTGTATAGATTGTTGTTGCATTGCTTCCACCTGTGTGAGCGTATAGCGACTAAGGTCATCATTATTGATAGGGTCCCTATAGACCCTCTGGTACTTGCGTACAGCCGTAAATTGGGGTGTCGGCAATGTCTGAGATGCCTCTAATGCCTCCAAGGCTCTCTTAGAGGCAGTACCTCTTCGTTCAGGGCATGAAGTGGTCATACCGACTACGTAATCGGTCTCAATATGGTAACGACGACGAGGTGAAGATGAGGCTAAAACATGCAAGAACGTACAGCTGCATCCACTTTCTTGGTTCGTGTGGGCATCTACACCAAACGCAAGAAATATAGAGCGCCGGCCGAATTCGCCTTGGCGGACAGGTGTTTCGTTATGCATTGTACGGTGGAGAAGTCTTCTTGACCAACTCGCAAAACGTAGGCCAACGAAACCCAGATCCTTCACGTCAGACCAGAGGATTCCCATCACAAAAAAGCAGGATGAATGCATTCAAGATGTGCAAATACAGGTATGTCTGCCAAGTCTTGTGCGCCAACGCGAGCCTAGACCTGGAATTACATCTATTGCGAGGTTACGGACAAGACGACGTCCATCCCGAGTTTCTTGTGTCCGCTGCATCGTACGTAAGGGATCTGTTGTCATAATCATGCTTGGCCGGCCTGAGTAAAGCAATGAAGGAGGAACTTATGATTAATTTATAATATTGTAACATACCAGAAGCTCTCTGTCCACGTACAAACTTATCTCTCTTATCTCTAATTAGTGGGCAGATTTTCTGATGCCACTTAGGTCGCTCGCTCCTGACACTTTTGGCAGGAACATATATCGGAAGTCAATACGCAAGTGAACGCAACGAGCGTTTCTTGTTCAGTGGTTGACAGCAGCCAGTCTGGTGAAATCAGAATTTCGAATCGATCACTTGCTTTCAAATTCGACATCACTACTGCTATACTTGGCTGCGGATCATCAGAGAACTATGGCATCATCACTATAGCATCTAGAACATAATATACCACAAAACAAACACCTCCCAGACGTGTATGACTGCTCCAGTCGAAAGTGCCGTATCGCGCGTGACCCCAACCCTTACCCTACCCACAGATAAATTTGCAAATGGAGGCCATCTGCAACCCGTCGATCTCAGTTACCTACACCGATGAGATGCATTTGACTGATCGACTCTTCTCTACAGAATCGAAAGACGTCGCGCAGAATTAAATACTAAGACGGTGTTCACGGTACTGAAATGAAGCTTAACAGGACTCGCAAAACATAAGATATGTTAAAGAAATCACGCAGGAGAAGGACACAAGTAGACTGGAATGATGAAGAGACAGGTAATGTTCATTTTAAAACATAGCGAACAGACATCCGTACATGACATCGCTACACATTTATACAGCGTCTGTAGAAAACGTCGAATATGTATAGATAATATTGTGAGAGGGGGGACCGCGAGGGAGAAACCGGTTCAACCAAGCACCCTCCAACTACGAAAATTAGATACTCCTCTTTCTCTCTTCTACATACATGCGATGCAAGGTAAAAGAAAATTCGAGGAAGACTGATCCCCCTCGCCGTCCTCGTTCGCGTTGGTTGACGAACAGGACAGACAGACAAGACGATCAAAAGGAAATAGTACGCAACGAGATTGGTGGTGCGCTTAGTAGTCAAATGTACCATCGGCGTTGCAAAGTCTGGGCATGTCGTCGACGCCGCAATCTTGCCAGTTTGCGATCTTCTTGCAGCTCCACTTCTTGGGGTCGGTACCGGAGCCAGAGCCGCTGTGGGTGTTGCGGTAGGGGAAGCGGCAGTGGTTGCGAGTGAACTGGATGCCGTTGGTAGACTCGTCCCACCAAAACTTGGTGCCCTCGAGAGTCTCAGGAGCGCTGCCATTCTCAACCCAGTCGACGAGGTTGTTGACGATGTTGTTCTTGGCGTCAGATGCGGCTTTGTTCTGACCGAACATCCAGGCGCCGGCGCCGGCAATACCGCCAACGCCGCAGTGGGACATGCCGGAAATGCGGAAGTAGCGAAGGAAGTTGTCCATCTCGCTGTCGTCGATGCCCATCTGGTTGGCGACCTTCAGGTAGTAGCGCTGAGAGTTGGCGCCGGAAGTGAGAGGGTCAGCCATGCCATGGTACATGATCATCTTGCCACCAACGGAACGGAAGCTGCTGAGGTCGCCGTTGAAGGAGGAAGGGTAGCCTTGCTTGGCGTCGAGGCTGAGGGCAGCGCGGTAGTCGGCCTGGCCAACGGTGGTGACATCGAAGCTGGAGTCGTTGTAGACACCGCCGCGGTAGTAGTCACGAGCGATACCCTGAACGCTGCCGGAAAGCTGACCAAGAGCGAAGGCATCGACCTGAGAGCCAGGGAGAAGGGCTGGGTAGAGGAGCTTGCCGTCGGAGTTGAACAGAGGGGTGAAAACTGTCTCGACAGTGTTGACCTGAGAGTTGCTCAAGCACGTGGAGTTGTCGTTGACGTCGCAATTCAGGGCGCTGGCGTTGAAGTTGCAGATGGTCGGGTCCTCGATGATGCCGTCGGCAACACCGTCGAGAGCCTCGTCGCACTCCTCCTCGATCTGAGACTGGACAAGGATCCACTGGTTCTTGGTGAGGAAAGTAGCGTCGCCAGGCTTGCCAGTAAGCTGGATGAAACGGGCGCTCCAGGATTGCAGGTTCTGAAAGTCGGCAGAGGCAGCACCGGAGATGATGCCATCGAAGTCGCTAGGGTAGTACTGGGCGGAGTGAAGACCCTGGGAACCGCCAGAAGAGCAACCAATGTAGTAGGAGTAGGCGGCGGGGGATCCGTAGTACTCGCTAACGACCTCCTTTCCGATCTCAACCGATGCGTGACGCGCGCGATCAGCCCAGTCGATGATCTTCTCGTTACTGTTCAACATCCAAGAGCCATCGAACGAAGAGCCGTTGTGGCCGGCGTTGTCACCAATGGAGGCGAAACCCATGCCGGAAACGTATTCCATGTCAACGTAGTGAACGCAACCGTTGAGACCGCCATTGTCGGTGCTCATCGTGCGGCCATTGTAGTCGTCGCCATTGGGAAGCCAGACCTCCATGTAGGTGGAAGATACACCGCTGGTCTGGACGTTCATGGAGACCTTGCAGATGTCGACCTCTGGAGTGAAGGAGTCACCGCACTGAGCATTGGCCTGGCCATTGGGAGTGTCGGCGGCGCTGCCAGCGGTGAGAGAAACACATTGGAGGCTGTTGACTGCCCAGTTGCTGGGGGAGAAGTTATTGCAGAGAGCCGAGCAGTCACCCATGGTTGCGATAATCGTAAATGGTTAGGTGGTTGGAGTTGGGGTAGAGGGTGGGATTTGGAGGAAGGTTGGCAGTGTTGCGATGACCGGAAAGACCCAAACGAAAGACTAAAGTTGGTAAGTGGGTTGTTGCTATGGCAGACACGGGTCAGAAGTCAACCGGTTGGAGATGGATAGAGAAAGAAGAGGTGAGGGGAAGTAAAGGGATGCAGCTACAGGAGATGTAGGCAGAGTTGAAGTGGCGCATCGCCCGTTGTCGGGTAGGCGTCGGCTGCTAAATAGAGGGCCAATCCTTATATGGTGATCTGTAGGCAGCTCGCGGTAGCCACGGGTTGATCCTATATGCATGCGTTGACCAACCAGATAAAACAGGAGATACGCCATGACATGGAAAACCGAGAGACGGGAGATGTAGGCAAGTGTGCATTTGCATGCATACGGGCGCATTTAGAGTTTTGTTGACACTGCGGGAACGCTTTACTTCGTGCTGGTAATCTGACAGCCCAGCGCAAAGAGAGTCGGACATGATCATTGTGATCATTGATGCTACTGCTGCCATAACATGCGCAAGAAAACGATGTGAAAGGCGAGGAATTCTAATAACAATCATACCGACAGATTATCGCTGACTCTGATCACTGTATCATCTCGGGCAACGGGTTCCCCTTTTCTATTTGTCTCAGTTGGTGGCAATGCCGGGCTCGTGCGCGTGATGCGCGGGGAACATCAAAACAGCTCGACTAGATTATAGGCAATAGAGCTATCCATGATAGGTTTTGTTATAATGTTTCATGACAGAGCAGTTCTTCGTCTTCACTCGATTGATTTGCGCTACTCGTATTTATTTGGCACCTTAATGTTGCAGCCGCGGCGCGTTGTGACAGGTTGAGCTCCCGATACGGCGACTGAGTCCTCCACACCACGTACTATCTTGAGTGCTTGCTTCTTTCGCTTGTTCGCTTCTATAGGTAGCCTCACAGCTTGCTTGTTACCCTTGTCAGCAAGTTTTATGCGTTGTTGGTGTGCTTTTTCTGCCTTTTGAGCGCTCTGCTTTTGGGCTCGGGTAGCGGCTTGCTCAGCCTTCCCTTGCTCCTTCGCTACTCTAGCCTCAGCTCTCGCTATACGCTTCTCCTGAAGTATACCAGCTTTGTATAGCTTGTTGGTCTTCTTGAACTCAGCTCTCTCAGCTTTCTGAGACCGTAGCTCTCTCTCTTCACGTTCTTTCGCAGTTTGTCGAACACGAGCATCCCTGAGCTTCCTCGGTGACCAGAAAACAGACCCGCCGTGGTACTCTTTGCGTTGTTGAAGGTCAAAAGTCTTCCTAAGCTTCTGGCCCTTCTTCTTGCTCGCTAGAGCCTCTCCAAGCCCCAGAACCTCGTATTTGAGGAGCTTGTTTGGGACGGAGATTGAGGGTAGTGACCGACTCAGCTTCTTTGACTCTTTATCGTTGATATCCCTGGCTGCTACCTTCACAAGCCGCTCAATCTTCCTCCAATCAGAGCCGCTGAGTACAGAAGCTGAACTCTCTCATGATCCCTGCTCATCTGGGTCGGTATCGATGAATCTCTTGAGTATAACGTCTCGTTCAAGGGGTGATATACCGGTGGCTTTGAAGGAGTTGATTATTGTGTTTTCTTTCAACGAGCTCACCCAGACCTTCCAGAACAGGGGGAAGAAGTCACCCTTCTTGATTGGGGAAAGTCCCTGGCTCCTCTCGAGGAAAGTCGACAGCTCGTTAGAGTAGGCCTGGGAAAGCGGCTGAAACATACACACATCGAGCGGCTGAAGCGTATGTGTGAAATGCGGAGGGAAGAAGGCCAGGAGGATCTTGTTCTGGTCACAGTACTCTTTGGAATCCATGGTAACGTGAGATCCGTGGTCGTCAAGGACCAATAATTGGTACGATTGTCGAGCTTTTTCTTCATTGTACCGGTCAAACACCTGTTCAAGCCAGGCGAGGCCTATATCGTTGTTTGTCCAGCCTGAGGGTGATGATGTGACGTGTACTGGGTGTTCGACTGCCTCGATATCTTTGACCCAGCTCGATCGTATAGCACTAGCGGCCGACTGATAAATGAGGCTCGGCGGCAAGTGTGATCCACCGGCGCGCCCATACGCTAGGAAGGTAATCCATTCGCGGGAGCCATCTTGGACAGGTGCCCTGACTTACTTCATCTCCCACGTCTTTCAGCTGAAGACCCGTTTCGAGCGACCAGTGATGCCGATCAAGAACCCCTTCTCATCCATACCAGCCGTCCACTTCGAAATAAGTTAGATGATGCGAGATTCCGTCAAGCTGACCGCTAGCATCGCGGAAGATCCGTTTGCCTCCATACGAAAGCGCGAAAGGGAAAAGCTCACAAAGCGCTTCCTTCGGATGTAGCGAGAACCTCTAAGAGGATTTGCTGTGAACGTGGCAAATATTGTTGATGGCCAGAGCCCATCGGGCTTACCGCAATGAAGATTGTCTAATCGTCTCCAACTTTAGCATGTCCCGAAAAGGCTTAAGATAGACCGACATTGGTCTCCAGGGCCAGAGAATCTGCGGTAATTACGGTGAGACATCCTCGTAGGGCTATTCCGCGTTATTACATCTCAGTTTGAAATGGTTGTGGCATATGAAGACGGCGAACCCCTGCGCCGCGGATTGTCGTGATGCCTGATGATTCCTCCACGTCCAGTCTAGGGTTGTTTGGTAAGGCGCTTGATGAGGCACCTGTCTGTGTGATGAACACTCCGAGGGAGACGCTTAGATACAGTTATTAGAGGCGCACACGAAATGAGAAACAGGCAACCGGGTGATGCGACAGAACAATTCTGTGTTCTCGACACCAGAAGTCTCGGAGATCACAATGGTAGCGAAGAGCACGTCTAGGGAGAAGAAGCTACAAGGAGAAGCTAGAGATGCTCCACGTCGTCACGAAGTTTTAGCAGATGATGACACCCATACCCAAAAGTTGGAAAGTGAACCTGAAGATAGTGTGATCGTTATAGCTTGTTCAATCCGACCTTGAGCTTCAAGGACTGCATTCTGTGTGCAAACTTTCGGATTGCGCAAATATCGGATAAATTATGTCAAGGCTTGGGTAAGTTAACCCTGACTTGTTGCGCTCGCAAGCCCCAAATTACTCTTCCACACAGCGATGGCTCCCTGAACGTTCTTGACACCTGCAGGCTTACTCACAAAGTCGTTCACACCAGCGGCGAAAGCGGCATCGCGGTCTTTGTCACTGACGAGCCCACTAAGTGCCACGATATAAGCTCCTTTGCTTGCTTTCGAGTCTTCCATGCGCCTGATGGCAGCCGTGGCGTCAAAGCCAGAAACCTCAGGCATCGACAGGTCCATGAAGATGATGTCAAAGTGAGGTCCACCGCCTTTCTGCAAGGCTAAGTTACAGACGTCGATCGCTTCTTGCCCACCTGATGCCGACTTTTGATCAACCGTTGGTACACCACTCTTCTTGAGGAACGCACCAAGTAGCTTCGAATTGACAGCATTGTCGTCGACCAGGAGGACGCGTGGCGAAACGTCTAGCCGTGGTAGAGCGGGAATACCGTCAGGGCGATGTGCTGAACTTTGACTTCTTCGAGAGATTGAAAACCGAGGAAGTAGGCTGTTTTCTTTCAGGTGCGAAGGATTGGCGTCTCGGCTTCTAGACGCGTTGTCGTCTGATGTTTCTTCCCGTGTCGACCTTTGATCAAGGTTCTCTTCTCCTGTGTCGGATGCCAAGACCTTCACGCGTTCTCGCTCGCCATGGTCCTGGATGCCCAAGTCTCGTAAAGATTTCTCAACGTTGTCTGCGTGACTTGGAATAACGTGCGGAAAGAGAAGAGTCACAGTCTTCCATAATTTCGACGGAACAACGGAGCCAGTGATTATGGCGTCAGCGACAAAGCTAGCCGCCTCGATTTTGCCGTAGTCGGATTTGCTATTTTTCCCAACATCTGCACAGATGACAATAGTCTTGACCTTCCTGAACTTTTTGCTGGAAGTTTGTCGAAACCTTTCCACATCGCGATGAATCACAAATATGAGGTCGGGCAGTGTTTGATTTTCTTCGTTGCACTCAACTTCTTGCCAGACGCTGAGGACAGGCCGGAACCAGGCCCCAAGGGTGTGCCGAAGTGATTCGCGTAGCATACCGATAGATCGTTTGTCACGGTCGTCGTAGCGGGTCATCCAAGATAAGGGAGCGTAGATACATGCCTTCAACTGAGGAAGATCACTCCCGTCTTGGTCGCGTAGTTTCGGCATGAGCGCCGTACCCCCTCGTCCCTGATTGTTGCTCTTGGACTGCTGTTCGAGTCCTTGAGTCAATTTTTGGATTGGCAATGACATCGTGACTGTCGTTCCGAGTGTCTGTTCGCTATCGATATGTATAGTGCCCTCGAGTTCTTCAATGTTCTGCTTGATCAAAGACATGCCTAGACCCATACCTTCATCGATAGCATTTTGCTGTGAGAAAGGTACGTATAGACTATGCTTGAGGAAGTTTGGGGAGAAGCCTCGGCCACAATCTATTACTTTGAACTCCGCGTAAGCGGGCGTGAGTGTCAGACTGCAACGAACACAACAGTCTATACGTGTGAACTTGATCGCGTTGCTCTATTCGTATTGTTCAGATGATCGTCCGTTGTGTCATTCAAGAGGTACGAACACTTACTAAGAGATTTTCCAGAATGATGCGAAGGGTACTATTGCCTGGTACTTGACAGTTGTCCACCGATCTTGCGTCGAACATGATTATGGAGAAGTGTCCATCTCCATCATGTTGACCTTCCGAAATTGTTCGAAGCAGCTTTTGAGGTGGGTTCTGGAGCGGTTCTAACAGCGATCTCCGTTTCGCTTCCGGAGACATGATCGTGTCAGAGAGCCTCAGCTTTTGAGCTACATCTTCTACTATCTCCTCACAGAGACCAATCAGATCTGTATATCCTGATACCACACCTTCCCCCTCACACCGCTGCTCAATCTGTACGATATTGTTGTCTCGAACTTGGTCTTCATCTTGTTCCGGAGCATTATCTTTTGCATCCGGTGTACTATGATGATCTGCTGTTGATGAACGAGATACACTCGCTGGCTGCCTGCTGATCTGAGAGTACTGAAGAATCTTATCGATGCTGCCCAGAAGCTGAGTAGCACCAAATCTTGCATTCACTAGCATTTCTTGCTGTTCGTCATCGCAGTCTGTGCCCAGTAAAAGCTCCAGATTGCCTAGTATGATGTGGAGAGGAGTTCGCGTCTCGTGACTGATGGAGCCGAGGAAGTCGGATTTAACTTGATCAAGATGTAACGACTCCATGCGCTGCACATGCGACATTGTGGTCATGCAGAACGACGTCAGAGCTGGAAGATCGTTCTCCGACTCAAAGATTCTTGTGTCGTTGTCAATCCATCCGAAGCATACGGCAGTTGTCCGACTGTGAACAGCATCCCACAAAGGTGCAAAGAGTATTTGCACCGCTCCTGGAAAAGACTTCTTCAGTGCCGCATTAACAGCTGGTTCCAAAGGACTTAGTCCACCGTTTGCAAGATCGCTGAATGTCTCATCAGTGCTGTTTACGTCGGCGTACATTATGCCACCTTGTGGGAAGAGTTCCAGTAGCTTCTGCACGTTGCCGACATCGACGGGAACGGCGACAGTCGTACTAGACTGCAGCGAGCTTGCTAGAACAGTATTGTGATCCGGTCCCGAAGAACTTTTCGCAACTCGGGTGAACAAAGAAACATCTTGGAAGATTAGCCCGGTCAGACCAAAGCAGTTACGCAAGAGCTCAGCGGCGACATTGTAAATCCGAGTAGCTATTTCAGGCTGCGCTGCCCCCGGGAAGCGAGCGTGTATCTGTATGATCTCTTTGTACGCTTGGCCAGAAAGAAGCGAGGTAACAGCCGCGTTGTATCTGGCCGCTCGTCTACCCTCGAGTGCTTGCATAGCTTGAGTGAGCTGGGCCATGACCTGTTTGGAGGTTTCGTGCAGATATATCTGCTGTGCCAGGCTAATTGCTGTCGGTGACGCGTATCTGCTGAAAGCGAAAACGGTTCCTATATTATAGCCTTCGGGAGTGGCAATAGGTGAGCCAATGTAGTGGCGAAAGGCCGCAAGGGTGCCATCCACGAAGGGGAGGCACCGGGTCTGCTCATGCGCACTTAAGTCGAGTACCTCATATAGGGCAGGAGGCTGCCCTGGTATCTGGCGAATGGCAATAGTGCGCTCGCAGAGCCCGCCGTGATGGGTGACATGGTCGCAGCCATACCATTGTGCAGACTCGAAAGTGTTTGTGCAATCGTTGCGGCTAGCTTCGGTAGCACCAGCAACAAAGTACTGGGTATGGTCGTCGAGCAGGCTGATCATAACCAGGTCGGCGGATAGCTGATCCAGCACGCCGCGAAGTAGCGCCGTTAATGCAGCGTCAGGTTTGTGATGGTTGTACGAACCCTTCCGGCCGGTCGTGTTTTGGGCGCATGCTCCCCCATTGCGGGCGTACTGTACCAGATTTGGTTTTACCTGACAGAACTTGCGCGCTTCCCATACACGCCGCGGGTGATTGATGGAATTTGTTTCGAGCTCCGTCAGCGACATCTTCCTTCGCAGCAACAATATACGGAGAGCAACTGAAGGCGCCAGTAAGTGGGAGGTTTTTGATACCCGAGTTCAGATAGACGTGGGGTTCAGCGGGCACGTGACAGCAATGCCAAGTGGCCAGCATGTGCACGGCCCCTTCTTGGCGCGCAGTCTGCGGACAAAATCCGAGACTGTTGCGTATCGGTTGCTGAGAAGCAGCATTCAGTGCTGTCCTTAACCACCTGTTCGGCAGAGGTGTTCCATACTCTGCGCGATGCCTCTTCTATAGGCATCCCGTACCAGCTAGCTAGGTACAGTTAGATACATGATATCGATCTTGAATCACTTCATTGAACTAGTTCACACTTAATGACATCAGATCGTGGATGAGCCAAATAGATCTTGAGACAAGGAAGCGAAGACGGTTAAGCGTAGAGACACTCGCGCAAAGCAAGGCCGCGAATCGCATATCCCGGCTAGTGAGAACGACAGTATGAGTGGTCAAATAAATGCCGTGTTAGACCTCAGAATAGTATGTCGCAGCAACCCTCTCCGCCTGGCTACGATTGTACGCGCCGGCCAGACAACACATACGTCGTGCGCAAGCGCGTTCCCGCGTAGATTGCTCAGTTCAACCCTTAGGTATTGGACCTGCGACTTCAAGCTCGCATTCATCTCGCCCAGGTTGTGTCCTTTGTCTACGACTGACTTCACCTGTTTTCTCTGCCGCGATCAGCTTTTAGATGCCGCTCCTTTTCTCTTTTCGCGCAGTACTCGCTTTCGTGAGCACCATGAGCATGCTACAGTATCTGGACCCGTGCTGCGTCCTACGCCGCACGTCGTCCGCTGGCCCTGACCGCGAGAGCTGACCATCACAGAGATATGTGACACTATAAGAACACAAACCTCTCGCGTCTCCTCAGGTCGCCGCCTATCTCCTCAACGAATACTTCGGTTTCAGGCCTATACTTCATCTGCTTGAAAGTCGATCCTTTCGAAGCTAATTTTGAGGGCGATCGTGAGGTCTATGGGGTCCGCAGGTAGAGAGGGCGGACACAATTTAGCAATGTACAATATATTCTTAGAGACATGCAGAGTAATGGTGCGTGGTTGATGTAGCAACATGAAAGATTCAATATGTCTGGCGGGCGGAGAGGCAAAACAAGACGAGGATCCGTAAGTCGAATCAAGGACGGAGGAGCTATCAGATAATTATCCCTACTTGAAGCGGCAGTGACACCATTGCGTATTCCAGTTTCACAAAATCGGGGTGCGATCCACGATTGGGAGCGGCCTCCGAGAGATTCTCTCCTTGGGTTTCCCAAGATAATAAAGTCTAGCTCAGTATCGTGACACTACACAAAAAAGTAGACACGAATAACTAGAGCTTTACACATATCGAAATCGAGACTATACAGGGAAAGATGGTGTTTATTACGGTTCTAACAGAAACTACCATAATCTATTGTCACGTCTCAACCGTGGCGTTGTCGAAGAGCCTGCCTGTGACGTACTAACTCTGGCGGCACGTAAGCCAAGAGGTCGGCCCCTCCCGATCCTGACTGCAGCTATACTGAGCTTGTAGCCAAAATCGTCATGCGATGTCGTATAGCACGATTCACTCATCAAAATCAGGGCTTCCAAAAGCGGGTCTGAAAAGTATCGATTCACCTCTTGCACAATTCGGATTCCTTATCGATTACTATAAGTCTACAATCGGGGCGATATTAGATGAGCGGGAAAACAACTGAGACTATCTTGGCCCGATGATTCACCGGATCGGACAATCTCCCACCAAAATAGCGATTCTCACTTACATGACTGATCCACGGATGATTCGCACGAACCCCGCGACTTAGGCGTGTGGCCGTAGAGCGAGACCTCCACGCAACCGCTGCGTCATAATGTACTAACACGTACGTTATGATGCCACGAGGCGAACACATGCTCTCAATGAAACTAAGAAACGTGTCACTGCATACGTCCACCTCGTTGGACGTTCAAGCATCACAAATATTTTTTCTCATTCTAGTAATGGATTTTCGTCCCCGAGAAGGCTATCCGGAAAATGTTGAGGGCATCACACGAAACACAGCACAACGGCCGTATAACTCGACAGGCTTTCGACATGGTGCAGCTGATGAAGATCATGGTGTGAAGCAAACGGACTTGCATCCTCCCATCGGACGTCAACACTCGCGCGTCGGAACGAAAAATGCTAAGGAGAAGAGACGAAGGTATCAGTTCAGGAAGGTCCGGTTCAGGATTGGACTTGAGCCCAATAAGAGGATCAAACAACACCACCCGGGAGCCGAGCATCTCTTATGGTCTCGCGTTCGTTCGGTGATGCAGGAGCCATTCTCCGAGTTTCTTGGTGTCTTCGTTTTTGCTATGGTTCAGCAAGGAGGCTTGGCACAAGCAACCCTTAGTGTTGGAGAAACATCTGCACCTGGGGGAAATGGATTCGGTTCGTTTCTTACCGTGCCTTTCACGTAAAGATCATATTCCCGTTCATCCGATTCCGTGTTGACCAAGAACAGGACGGGTATTGGAGTCTTACTGGGTGTATACATTGCAGGTGACTCTGGCAGGCCAGTACAATTGTTGCAGTCTAATGGTTGATGTATCTCACATGAAAACAGCTACCTTAATCCAGCCATTACATTTGCAAACTGTCTCTTCCGGGGTCTACCTTGGCGCACTTTTTCACTCCTTACGTTGGCCCAAATACTTGCAGTGTTCTGCGCGACTGGAGTAACTTACGCCATTTATCGACCTGCTATCAACGAGTTCAGTGGGGGTGCTCTACTTGTTCCGCCTGCCGAGCTAGCAACGGCGACGATCTTTACGACTTTTCCCCAAACGTTCTCTTCTACTTCTTCGCAAGTGTTCTCTGTAGTTCAACGCACTGCTGTCATGCAATGCGTTGTTTCTGCCTTGAAAGACGACTATAACTTGGGCCAGAAAACTTCTTCAGGCGGAACAACGAATTTCCCACTCAATCTCTTTTTCCTGTTCTTCGGGCTCACAGCTGCATTTGGCTGGCAGACAGGGTATGTCATCAGCATTCGTGCAATGGAACATTCACTAACCGTATCGAAGAGGTCAAGCAAATCCAGCTCTCGACTTTGGAAGCCGCATTATGTTATCTGTCCTCGGGTATGCAGCCGCAATATGGACTGGACCAGACGCCACCCCAGGCTATCCATGGGTACGTCCTCCACAGAATTCTCCCAAGATCGATATTGACCAACGACTGTCTGCACTTAGATCCCAATGATCTGTCCATTCTTAGGTGCCAGCTTCGGCGCCTGGCTCTACGATATCTTCGTGTTCACAGGTACCTCACCAGTGAATACACCGTACCTCGGGATGTCGAAACTTTTTCGGCCCACAGAAGATACCCAGAATCGAGAGCAACGTTATGAACAGAGGAAAGACCCAGAGCAGGGCATACCATAGGCCGCTTGTGGCGTGCAGAAGCTTTGTGTTACGAACACGCGCTGGCCGGACCGTCAACTACGCACGCAAGCATAGAAGACGAAACGATCAGTGATAAATGGGAAGACAACCTCAACGCGTACGCACGCGTCACGTGATACGGACCAGTCGGATCAGCTCGCTTAGCGAGCTAATCGCACTGATCACACTGATCACTGTATCTACAGTAACCTCATTGTACTGGAAGCGCGACAGAATTCCAGCCTACCTTCCTAGATATGAAACTACTACTCGCTACGATAATGCGATCACTCTCGCTCTCATAAAACATCCTCCTCGATATATTCCTCTTCCTCTTCCTCAATTTCGGGAGTTATAGCTTTCGCACGAACTTGCCCTTCAATGCGCCCCGTCTACGTTTCCGACGATTCTGACGGTTACGGAGCAGTCTGAACTTAGTACATAGTATAGCCTAGATATCAAAGACAGCCTCTATATACTTGATGTCATTATTGAATCTACTTTATGATTACAATGACGCGTTCTATGTACCCAATCCTATCAGACTTTATCTAGACTTTTACCTACTTTCACTCCTCTAGACTTCAAATCCCTTTCTGTTTCTAAATAATAGAGTACTATCAGTAAATTACACAATCGATATATTTGTCTTAATTTGTCTTCATTCCAAGATAGCTGAAGTGGTTCTCCATTTTGTATATCTCTCATCACACATGTAGTAAGTTTGGAACCACCCTGCAAAGATCTGATACTGCCTGCGTAGTGTTCCGTTTCCCCTACAGTGACGTTACAGAAGCCATACTGATGGCAAGGCTGGACCAGGAATGAATCGGAGATGCAGCTCACGGCGTTATGCTACGGTAAGCGCCGAGGCGCCGTAGTAAGGCAGCGTCGGCCGGTGAGGCTACATGAGGCCGCGTCTGTAAGCGCCACGATATGCAACTACGACATGTGCGACCATATCGGATGAAGGCAAACCATCGCATGCTCATGGGAGCTGATTCATACAGACACAACGATATAGAGATTCAAGGTATTCTATCCAGTGTCAGTAAACCAAGATCTGAACATGTCGCAAGAGGGCTAGGTCTCTATGCATGTATAGAGACATGACTGGACTGTAAGCGGCTGGCTGGCCGAGCGTACGTCTTGGCATCGCAGAAGATGCATCTTGCAGCCGCGCTAAGTTGCACAGGCCTCGGATGGAAGCGGCAGGATGGCTGAGTACCACTTCCCCCCTTATTCACGTGCATGCAAGCTTGCCATATCGACGGATTTTAGACGGCGTTCTAGAGTTGCGGAGCACAACGTAAAGAGGAAGCAGTACATTAGGCTCCTCAAGGTTTTGTTCAACGAGTCAACTCCCATACATGTCATCAACAAGTCGTATAAAGCCATATGAGCCGCCGAAACAACTTCAGATTTCTAGGTCTCATCTTCCCCCAAGCTGGCGTCTGACATATATTAAGCACAGATTCCAAACATAAAGTCATATGTACGAAGCAAACAAGACAGCACAACTTCCAGCAAGGGCAATTAGAGTCGCGATCGCAAATTGATACGACGTGATTGTCGCTCCTGCCGGTACGACATTGACATTGGTCATGACTTGCATTGCGGAGAGTGCGACAGACACCAATGCGAACAACGCGACAAGCGTTGTGTAGTTCTGCCCAAAGTAGCTGGAATAGTCACGGTGAACATTGAAGTACGTCAACTCGTGCCACTTCAAGCGGCAGATCAGGTTGAGTCGGCCGAGACGAAGCTCTCCGTATTCGCAGCGATCGTGCACGTTGCTGCCAGCCAGATGGTGTAGCACATCAGCGAGAAAGCTCTGCCATGTGTGCCAGGTGACAGTCTTGTTGACCAGAGCAGTGATTTGAACGATCTTCATGCCGGAAGGATACTCAATCAGACGTACGTAAGAAAGCAGGAAGCCTGTCGTTGCTCGGTAACTTATATGCGTGCATCCTGGCAGATGATCTCTGAGAAGTAGGTCCAGTCCAGAAGTTCATCACTAAGCTGCTGAACGTACATTGTCCTTCTATACCACACAAGGTGAAGTCGCGCTCCTTCTGCTAAGATTATCTCCCTGCGGATCACTTTCTGGTGGTGCAACGCTTGGCGCGGGTGCACTGGGTGGATTGCCGCTTATGAGCTTGAAGAGCGGACTCTTAGCACCGCTCTGCAAGCAGGGGTTCAGCTTGGGCGATGGAGGCGGGCCGTACCCTCGCCGCATAAAAGGCCCACTCCTGTGTGCGTCGAAGAGCGTTCGGAATGAAGCCGATATTAGGAAAGTCTGTATTTTGGATAGAGCGAGCAATTGAATACTGAAACCCAACCTTCTATGTGATCTGGTTGATAGCTGATATTTACGCACGTTCATGGTGTAACGCACGGGTACCGTGGATGGCTTTCTCTTATGCAAGTTGAGCCATCCGTACTGGACAGGTTCATGAGCAACAGCTTCGTACACAAGCGGAAAGTCGAAGAAATATTGGCCAGCAGGGTCGACACTTCAAATCTGACAGTCGTCACCAGCGCGCGATTACAGTAAGCGCAAAGTGTGGTCGCTTTCGACGCAACTACACAGTAATCTTTGTATATCATGTGGCGAAAGGGCTGGCCTCAACATGGGTAGGTGCATGTTATGTGATGCTTTGTGTTGTCGACCTGACGCCTTATGTCGTAATCAACGCAATTTGACCCATGGATTCGTGACTTTCTTGGATGTGCATTGATCACACGAAAGCTAATAGATGACTGAGAAAAGTGTCTTGTGATAACAGGAGGTGGTGGCTGCAGACGTTATGTATGCATACAAATAGCTTTAGATGGTAATGTTAGCCTGGGAAAAGCAAGCAATTACATACGTGTACTTTGTGGGAAGCAGCCGTCTGCGATGAGGCTTGGTATTGTGGCGATGTTGTATGTATGGAATACCGTGCGCCGGAGGCGGGCTTCTGTGGCCGGCGCCTCCAGGACATCCGTAACCTCATTTTTCCCGGATTTCGCGATTTTCGCGCTAGCGTCACCCAAATGTCATTGAACTGGCGGAC
>Ga0265798_10005006_pt1 | contig 18037 bp, 10 predicted proteins | sample P3T30metagenome_FD_192430 | JGI IMG/M metagenome (GOLD analysis project Ga0265798, IMG submission 192430) | Plant litter microbial communities from East Loma Ridge, Irvine, California - P3 T30 | ecosystem: Environmental > Terrestrial > Plant litter > Unclassified | place: USA: California... | reverse complement strand
AGTCGACGTCATCGGCGGTAACATCGCCACGGCGGCCGCGGCGCTGGCGCTGGTGGAAGCCGGCGCCGACGCCGTCAAGGTCGGCATCGGCCCGGGTTCCATCTGCACCACCCGTATCGTCGCCGGCGTCGGCGTGCCGCAGATCACCGCGATCTCGAACGTGGCCGAAGCCCTCGAAGGCACCGGCGTGCCCTGCATCGCCGACGGCGGCATCCGCTACTCGGGCGATATCTCCAAGGCACTGGCCGCGGGCGCGCACACTGTCATGATGGGCTCGATGTTCGCCGGCACCGAAGAAGCGCCGGGCGAAGTCATCCTGTATCAGGGCCGCAGCTACAAATCCTACCGCGGCATGGGTTCGCTGGGCGCGATGGCCGAAGGTTCGGCCGACCGCTACTTCCAGGAATCCCAGTCGAAGGCCGAGAAGTTCGTTCCGGAAGGTATCGAAGGCCGCGTCGCCTACAAGGGCAGCGTGCTGGCGATCATCTATCAGCTGGTCGGCGGCGTACGCCAGTCGATGGGCTACTGCGGCTGTGCGAGCATCGAAGAGCTGCGCTCGAAGGCCGAGTTCGTTGAAATCACCTCGGCCGGCATGCGTGAATCGCACGTCCACGACGTGCAGATCACCAAGGAAGCGCCGAACTACCGTACGGAATAAGATCCTGATCCCGAAACGCGGCCGTCCGGCCGCGTTTTTGCATTCTCCATCGAAAACACCATGCACTCCAAAATCCTCATCCTCGACTTCGGTTCCCAGGTCACCCAGCTGATCGCCCGCCGCGTCCGCGACGCCGGCGTGTTCTCCGAAGTCTATCCCTACGACATCGGCGACGAGTTCGTGCGCAACTACGGCGCCTCCGGCATCATCCTGTCCGGCAGCCACAACTCGACGCTGGAAGGCGACGCCCCGCGCGCCCCGCAGGCCGCCTTCGAAATGGGCGTCCCGGTGCTGGGCATCTGCTACGGCATGCAGACCATGGCGGCCCAGCTGGGCGGCAAGGTCGAGAACGGTAAAGTCCGCGAATTCGGTTACGCCGAAGTGCGCGCGCGCGGCCATACGGCCCTGCTGAACGGCATCAACGACTTCGTCACCGACGAAGGCCACGGCATGCTGAAGGTCTGGATGAGCCACGGCGACAAAGTGCTGGACATGCCGGAAGGCTTCAAGCTGATGGGCTCGACCGACAGCTGCGCGATCGCCGCGATGGCCGACGAAGAGCGCCGCTTCTACGCGCTGCAGTTCCACCCGGAAGTGACCCATACCACGCAAGGCGAAGCCATCATCGGCCGCTTCGTGCACGAGATCTGCGGCTGCAAGAGCGACTGGAACATGCCGGACTACATCGGCGAAGCGGTCGAGAAGATCCGCGCCCAGGTCGGCAGCGACGAAGTCATCCTCGGCCTGTCCGGCGGCGTCGACTCGAGCGTGGCCGCGGCCCTGATCCACCGCGCCATCGGCGACCAGCTGACCTGCGTCTTCGTCGACCACGGCCTGCTGCGCAAGGATGAGGGCAAGATGGTCATGGACATGTTCTCCAAGAACCTCGGCGTCAAGGTGCTGCGCATCGACGCGACCGACCAGTTCATGGGCCACCTGGCCGGCGTGACCGACCCGGAGCAGAAACGCAAGATCATCGGCCGCGAATTCGTCGAAGTATTCCAGGAACAGGCCAAGCAGCAGAGCAACGCGCGCTGGCTGGCGCAGGGCACGATCTACCCGGACGTGATCGAATCGGCCGGCAAGGGCAAGAAGGGCCAGACCATCAAGAGCCACCACAATGTGGGCGGCCTGCCGGAAACCCTGAACCTGAAGCTGCTGGAACCGCTGCGCGAACTGTTCAAGGACGAAGTGCGCAAGCTCGGCGTCGCCCTCGGCCTGCCGCACGACATGGTCTACCGCCATCCCTTCCCGGGACCGGGCCTGGGCGTGCGCATCCTGGGCGAAGTGAAGCACGAATTCGCCGACATGCTGCGCGAAGCCGACGCCATCTTCATCGAAGAACTGCGCAAGACGCCATTCGTGGCGCCGATGGTGCCGGGCATCGACGCCGGCAAGGCGCCGGTGAACTGGTATGAAGCGACGTCGCAGGCGTTTGCCGTGTTCCTGCCGGTGAAATCGGTGGGCGTGATGGGTGATGGGCGCACCTACGAATACGTGGTGGCGCTGCGCGCGGTGCAGACCCTGGACTTCATGACGGCGCAGTGGGCGCATTTGCCGCACGAGCTGCTGGGCAAGGTGTCGAACCGGATCATCAATGAAGTGCGCGGGATTAATCGCGTGGTTTATGATATTTCGGGGAAACCGCCGGCGACGATTGAGTGGGAGTGATGTCGCGGCTGGCAATGGCTGCCAAACCCGAGCATTTGATGTAAGAAAAGCCCCTGATTTCAGGGGCTTTTTTTTTCTATAGCGGCAGCGTCTGGCAATGGCTGGCAGTCCAGGACAAACTTTTGACGGCATCGGACATAACTCGACTGCAGAGCAGTACTGAATCCCCACAATTTTCCTAGATACTCTGCAGTCGTAATAAATGCCGCTTTTCAAACTCGACTGGTGACATCGGTTCGTTGAAGCTGTGGCGTCGCCCCGGATTGTAGAACATCTCGATGTAGTCGAAGATGTCCTGCCTGGCCGCATCGCGTCGGCTAAGCGAAGTCGAACCAGTTCACGTTCCCAGCGCTGCCGTTACTTTTGAATACGATATAGACATCATGGACCCCCGTCACCGGTACCGATACCGGACTCGATACGGTTGACCAGTTCTGGAAGCCGCCGACGTCCGGAACCGGTACCGTTGCGATCAACTGCCCGCCCGGGGAGTCGAGGTGGAATTCGATCGTGCTGCCGTTGCGCCCACCGGTGCTGTTGGAAACGCGCGCCTCGACGCTGGTCACGCCGGCGCCGAAATCGATATTGTTGTAGCGGGCATAGGAATCGTTGATGCTGAAGCCAAGGTTATAGCCGCCGTCCGCATCCGATGTCGTCTCGGTCTGCAAGGCGAATACATCGTCGTAGCTGGAGGACTGGATCTTCGTCGTGGCCGGAATCGGGTAGGTTTGCGACTGCACGCCGCTCCAGGTGAACGTGCCGCCGCTGTAGGGCGGCAGGGTGTACCGCGCAATTTGCCTCCCCCACACGAGCTGGAAATCCTTGTCCGCACCGGTATCGTTGAAGGCGATGAGTGCCTTGGAGCCGTCCGGGTTCTGGAACGCGACACTGACCATGCCGGTGGGGTTGGTCGAATAGATGCGGGTCGCCCCGGGAAGCACGTATTTGCTGAAATGGCCGAGCGTGTAGTAATCGATCTCGTAGCTCAACGCGCCGGTCATGCTGTTGATGGTCACGACAGGGGTGCAGCGATCGCAACCGCCCAGGTGCGGGCCGCGGTTTTCGTCGAGCACCAGCGCCCACTTGATGAAGCTGCTGCTCCAGTTGCGCATGGACTGGATGATCATTTCGAAATCGTTGGTGACCGGATCGGCGATCCACGCGCCGCTTGCCGCTTCCGTCACATGGTTTTCCTTGTCCGGAAAGAGGTTGTGCAGGACCGTCATCGCACCGGGCGAGCCCCCATACCAGTGCCAACCGGTTCCCGCCACCCTGGCCGAGTCGCCGATCCTGGAGTCCGTCAGCACACGTATCGGAAAGGTCGTGTTATCCCAGTTATGGTCGAAGACCAGGACACGGGTATCCAGATTGCTCGTTTCCAGCGAAGGCAGGATGTAGTCGCGCAGCAGCAATCTCTGGGTTTCGGGATTCGTTTGCATGCCCGGATAATCGATCGACGCATAATCCGGCTCGTTCTGGTGCGAAATCAGGTCGATCCCGATGCCCTTCGACTCGTATGCCTGCAGGTATTTCAGGTAATAATTCGCCCAGGCAGCCCATGCCGAAGGACGCAGGTCGCCTCCGTACAGGGAATCGTTCGTCTTCATCCAGGCCGGCGCACTCCAGGCCGATGCCAGCAGCAGCATGTCCGGATTGAGCCGCTTGGCCCACTGGATGACAGGAATGCGGTCCGGTTCGTCCACGGCGATCGAAAAGTTGGCGAGCGCCGGATCGGTCTGCCCGGGCGGCATGTCGTCGTAGGTGTAATGAAAGCGCGACATGTCGGAGCTGCCGATCGTGGTGCGCATGGCCGAGAGCCCGATGCCATTGCCGTTGCGGGTGAACAGGCTGTTCATCGCCTCTTCGCGTGCCGCGGGTGTCGCGATCCGGTTCAGCAGCCAGGTCGACGAGTCGGTAAATGCCGCGCCGAAGCCGGCAACCGTCTGATAACGCCGGGTTTCATCGATGACGATCGTGTTCTCGTCGATCGGGTTGGCATTACCGGCGCTCGCCTCCGGCGCAGAGAACGCGATGTCCGGCCGGGCGGCCATGCGCATGGCCTGGTCGTTCGTCGTCACGACAACGCCCACGCCCACGTCCAGCCGCGGTTCGGCTGGCGGAGACGGGGGCGTCGGCGCCGAGCCGCCGGCGCGGTCCTCTCCGCCGTTCCCGCCACAGCCCGCGGCCAGCAGGAGCGTCAACAAGAGACTATGCAGGCCCGGAACCTGCAAGCGAGAGCGCAAAACGTGTTTCGTTCTCATCGAATACCCCAGACTTTTCCATGGCAGCCATCTCGGCCGGGCGCTGCGGCCTACTGCCGCAGCGATCCCCTGAGCCGGATATCGGCCGAGGACGCGCCGACCAGAATCGGAATATTGCCCGTCGCCGCGACCCACGCGTCCTTGCCGACATCCCAATAGGACATGGACTCGCGTGCGAGCGGGATGGTGACATCCTGCGACTGGCCCGGCTCGAGGTCGATCTTGGCGAAGCCAGCCAGCGCCTTGGGCGCGGTTTCGACCGGCGCCGGCAGCTTTCCGGCGTAGACCTGTACCGTTTCACTGCCGGCGACGTCCCCCGTATTCGACACCTTGACGGTGACCGATGTGGGCGTGGCACGCAGGTTGCTGTAGTCGAAGCTGGTGTATGACAGGCCGTGGCCGAAAGCATATTGCGGCTGGATGTTGAACTGCTCATAGCCGCGATATCCGACAAAGATGCCTTCCGAGGCCCGTACCTCCGTGCCGGCGCCTGGATAGCGCTCCGCTGTGGAAACGGTGGTCTTGCTGTCGTCCACCGGCATGGTGAGGGGCAGCTTGCCCGAAGGGTTGATATCGCCGAAAAGGATGTCCGCGATCGCGTGGCCCTGTTCCTGCCCCCCGTACCAGGCTTGCAGCACGGCGGGCACCGACGTGTCCCAATCCGAGGTCTGGATCGCGCCGCCCGTCGTCAGGACCACGATGGTGTTCGGATTCGCGGCGGCCACCTGCTGGATCAGCTTGCCCTGCCCATTGGGCAGGCGCAGGGTGGAGCGGTCGCCACTCTCCGAACCGTAATCGCGCACCAGGATGATCGCGGCGTCGGCCGTGCGTGCCAGGTCGGCGGCGGCCCGGGCCTGCGGCGCGACCACGCCGGCGGGCGGCACCCAGCCAAGCTTGAACTGCGGGCCGGTGTCCGTTGTGGCGGGCGCGGTATTGCTGAACTCGACGCGTATGGCATGGACGGAACCTGCCTGGAAGTCGAGGGAGGCGGATTTCGTCTCCGGTGGTGTGGTCACGGATTCGATGCCCGTTGTGGATGCCACCAGTTGGCCGTCCACGAACAGGCGGCTGACGCCCGTGCTGGTCAAGGCAAGGGTATAGGAGCCCGTGACAGGCGTGGACAGCGTGCCGCTCCACCGGATCGAGCTCTTGCCGTTGACGCTGACCGGCAGGTCCGGAAAACCGGGAGAGGAAGCGGAAAAGCCGGGGAACAGGAAGAAGCCGCCGTTGATCGCGGCATAGGGATCGGTGCGGTCGATGTCAGGCGTGCCGGCGAAATCCGGGTTCAGGAAATACTCTGCGCGCAAACCGCTGCCTTGTCCTTTCGCAGGTTTCAGGAAGCCCTGGGGTATCGGGTCCGGCCCGGGCAGGAAAGACACCGGCGTGACGGGATCGGCGCCGGCGATGTACTTCACATCCACTCCTTTCGCCCGGGCCCGGATGCCGGCAAGCGCACTGACCGTATAGGTCGGCTTCACCAGGCCGCTGCCGCCACCGGCGACGGCATTATCGGCGTCGGCGCCGATGACGACGATCGATCCGATATCCGGCTTGAGGGGAAGCGTCCGGTTTGTGTTCTTCAGCAGTACGATCGCCTGCTGCTCGATGGCGCGCGCGATCGCACCGTGTTCGGCCTCCGGCAGCGCCCTGACCGTCGCCGGATTGTCGAAGAGACCGTGCAGGAACATCTCGCGCAGCATCCGGAGGACGGCGTCGTCGATGCGCGCCATGGGCACTTGGCCCGCACTCACCGCGGCGAGCAGGGGTTGGCAGAAGCGGCAAGACGCTTGCGGCGGACCCGATGGGCTGGTCGGATCATTCTCCGTCGTGCTCGCGCCCGGCAATTCCTGGTCGAGTCCTCCCAGGATCGCTGCCTCCGTGCTGAAGCTGGCGTTGTAGTCCGTCATTACCCAGCCCTGGAAGCCGAGCTGTTTCTTCAGGATCTGGTTGAGCAGCAGGTCGCTTTCGCAAGCATATGTCCCGTTGACCTGGTTGAAGGAGCACATGACCGAACCGGGACGCGACTCGGGCAGGGCAATGGCGTAAGGCCTGGTGTAGATTTCCTGGAGTGCGCGCTCGTCGACCGTGACGTTCAGGCCGAACAAGCGGTTGGCTTCCTGGTTGTAGAGGTTGTAGTGCTTGACGGCGCTGATCACGGGACTTTGCTGGATGCCCCGGACGTGGGCTGCGCCCATGGTGCCGTTCAACAAGGGGTCCTCGCCGAAGTTCTCGAATGTGCGGCCAAACAGCGGGGCGCGTGCGATGTCGAAGACAGGACCGAGCACGACGTTGTGACCCGTCCGGTGCGCCTCGTCGCCCATGACCTCGCCGTATTGCCTGGCGAGTTGGACGTTCCAGGTCGCCGCCAGCGCGATGCCGGAGGGTAGTGCCGTCGCGCGCTGGCCGTTGACGGCCGGATCGGCGACGCGTATCCCCATCGGGCCATCCGCCATCGTCAGCGCGGGGATGCCCAGGCGCGGGATCGGCGCATTGTAGAAGCCGTAGTAGTTGTTCAACTCGCCATGCAGCATGTCGATCTTTTCTTCGAGTGTCATCCTGGCGAGCAAGGTCCGCGCCCGCCTGTCCGCCGACGCCACGTCGGCGGCGCCAGGCAGCGCGTCCGCAGCGGCCGCCGGGACCTGCTGCTGCGACGCCGGCGCGGTGGCGACAGCTCTGGACGGGGACGAATCGCCGCAACCGGTGACAAGCACGCAGGCTGCGGCACAGGCGAGCGCGGTAAGGCAATGCTGGATGCCAGGAAGAGTGCGGGAGCGGTTCATAACACGTCCTTTCAGCAGAAGTGGGCGGCCATGGGCATCGATGAGCACCACTGTTTCCAGCACGCTTGCTGCTGGCATGGCTCTGTCGAGGACACCCATCATGCGGAACAATGCGACATGCGAAGCTTAGGTTAAACACGCAGGTTCCTCGCCCTTGATTCTTGCGAATCGACCCGGGTTTGACGCTTATCACCGTCTTGCGCGATTTCGAGAACGTGTTTCGGTGCCCGATCAAACTGAGCCTCACCTAATTCATGTAGTGGCACTATTGTTTGAGCGCCCGGCGAGATGCGATCGGCCCGGCGCTCGCGCATGAATCACGCCATGTGCACGATGGTCTTGCGAAAGCGCGCCAGCGCGAGTGCGAACAGCGCCGACCCGATCGCCGCCAGCGCCGCCATCGCCGGCCACGCGACTTCCAGGCCCGCTCCGCGGAACAGGATGGCCTGGCTGAGGCTGACGAAATGGGTAGTCGGCGCCAGCGACATCAGCCAGCGCACGGCATCCGGCATGCTCTCGCGCGGGGTCATGCCTCCGGAGAGCATCTGCAGCGGAATCAGGGTCAATATCAGCAGCAGGCCGAACTGGGGCATGCTGCGTGCCACGGTGGCCATGAAGATTCCCATCGACGTGGTGGCGAACAGGTGCAGGGCGACGCAGGCCAGGAACAGGCCGACCGATCCCTGCAACTGGACGCCGAGCGCGGCGCGGATTACCAGCGTCAGCGACACCAGCGCGGCGCACAGGACGATCAGGCCCATGGCCCATACCTTGGACAGCATGATCTCGGTGGGCGTGACGGGCATCACCAGCAGATGTTCGATCGTGCCGTGCTCGCGCTCGCGGATCAGCGCCGCCCCGGTCAGGATGATCGACAACATGGTGATGTTGTTCGCGAGCTCCGTCACCGCGCCGAACCAGGATGGATCGAGCGACTGGTTGAAGCGCTGGCGCACCACCACGTCGACCGCTGGCGTGGTACTGGCGCGAAAGCGCTGCAGGAACGTCGTGATCTCGTCCAGCACGATCTGCTGGATCCACCCGCTGCCGGTGAAAGCCTGGCTCATCCGGGTGGCATCGACGGCAAGCTGTATCTGTGGCTTTTTCCCGGCAAGCAGGTCGCGCTGGAAGTTCGGTGGGATGTCGAGCACGAAGGTATAGCTGCCGGCATCCATGCCGGCGTCTGCCGCGGCGCCCGTGACGTGCGCGGGCGGGGTGAAGCGCGGCGGATAGAAGGCCGCCGCGATCCGGCCCGACAGCGCCGAGTGGTCCTCGTCCACGATCGCGATCGCGGCGCGATGCAGCCCTTCGGGCGCGGCGGTGGCGCCGACGTACAGGGCCACAGTGAAGGTGTAGGCGATCAGCAGTAGAAGCGCGGGGTCACGCCACAGGCTCCACAATTCCTTGAGCCCGAGACGGTAGATGTTCGACAGCCTGGCCGCCATGTCATTTCTCCTGTTTCCTCAGCAGGACGATGGCCGTCCCCAGCAGCACCGGATAGGCGGCTGCGATCGGCCACAGCGCCTGCCGCAGGTCGGCCATGCCGAGGCCCTTGTTGAACACCCCTCGGCTGATGCTGAACATATGGCTGGCCGGATAGAGCTCGCCGATGAGGCGTCCGGCACCCTCGAGCGAGGATACGGGATTGATCAGTCCGGCGAACTGGATAGCCGGCAGCATGGTGCCGATCAGGGTGAGGAACATGGCCGCGATCTGGCTGCGGATGAGGGTGGAGGCCAGCAGGCCGATCGAGGTCGTGCCGAGCACGTACAGCAAGGTGGCCAGCGCCAGCGTGCCGAAGCTGCCGCTGATCGGCACATCGAAGAGCGTGACCGCAGCCAGGCACATCAGCAGGAAGTTCAGCATCGCCAGCGCGACGTAGGGCATCTGCTTGCCGACCAGGAATTCGGTGCGCGTCGTGGGCGTGACATACAGGTTGATGATGGAGCCGAGTTCCTTCTCGCGCACGACCGCCAGCGCGCCGAGCATGGCGGGCAGCATCAGCAGCAGCAGGGGAATCACGGCCGGCACGATGGCCGTCAGGCTGCGCACATCCGGGTTATAGCGGAAGCGGGTTTCCACCGACGCGGCGGCGGCCGTGCCGCCCGCGCCGCGCCGCAGCGCCTCCTGGGCCAGCCAGTGCTGGTGCAGTCCCTGCACGTAGCCCGCCACCGTGTTGGCCCGCTGCGGCATGGCCCCATCGATCCAGACAGCGATCGCGACCGCGCGGCCATGCGCGACGTCGCGCGCGAACCCCGGCGGGATTTCGATGGCGAGCGACAGTTCGCCGCTGCGCATCCTGTGGTCGAGCTCGGCATAGTCGGTGATCGGCGTCTGTTCGGTGAAGTAGCGCGACCCTGCGATATTCAGGGTGTAGTCGCGGCTGAGCGCCGTATCGTCGCGATCGAGCACCGCGAAACGCAGGTGCTCGACGTCCATGTTGATGCCATAGCCCATCACGAACATCAGCAGCAGCGAGCCTGCCAGGGCCATGGCGCCGCGGATCGGGTCGCGCCGGAGTTCAAGCGCTTCACGCCACAGGTAGCTGGCCATGCGCGCCAGGCTGAGGCGCATGGCGCTGGCCTGATGTGCCGGGGCGGGCGTGGCGGATGGCGCGGGAGCCGGCGGGGCGGTGTCATCCGCCGTCCCCCCGGCCTCGCGCAGGTAGGCGATGAAGGCCTGCTCCAGCGTGGCGGCGCCGCGCGCGGCGACCAGCGCGGCCGGTGCATCGCAGGCCAGCACCCGGCCGGCGTGCATCAGGGAGATCCGGTCGCAGCGTTCCGCCTCGTTCATGAAGTGCGTGGAAATGAAGATCGTGACATGGTCCTTGCGCGCCAGGTCGACCATCAGGCGCCAGAAGGCGTCGCGCGCCAGCGGATCGACGCCCGAGGTCGGTTCGTCCAGGATCAGCAGGTCGGGGCGGTGCACCATCGCCACCGCGAGCGACAGGCGCTGGCGGATCCCGAGCGGCAGCTTGTCGGGCAGTGTGTCGAGCACATCGCGCAACGCGAAGCGGGACGCCATTTCCCTGACCCGGTCGTCGATGGCGCCAGCGGGCACATCGAACAGGCGCGCGTGCAGCACCAGGTTCTGGCGCACCGTCAGCTCGCCATAGAGGGAAAACGCCTGCGACATATAGCCTACGCGCCGGCGCATTGCCAGGTCGTTGCCGTCCACCGGCTGGCCGAACAACCAGGCTTCGCCGCCGCTCGCCGGCAACAGGCCGGTCAGCATCTTCATGGTGGTCGACTTGCCGCAACCGTTGGAACCGAGAAAGCCGAAAATCTCGCCGCGCCGGATGCGGAAACTGACCCGGTCGACGGCGGTGAAATCGCCGAAGCGCATGGTCAGGTCCCGCGCTTCGATGGCGATGTCGCCGTCGCCGGCCGCCATGGGCGGGACCACGAGGGGCGCATGGCCGGCGCGCCGCGCTTCGGGCAGCAGGGCGATGAAGGCCTGTTCCATCGTCGCACTGCCGGTGCGTTCGAACAATTCGGCGGGGGTGCCCGTGGCCAGTACGCGGCCCTCGTCCATCGCAACCAGCCAGTCGAAGCGCATGGCCTCGTCCATGTAGGCGGTGGCGACCACCACGCTCATCCCGGGACGCCCGGCGCGGATGCCCTCGATCAGCTCCCAGAACTGGGCGCGCGCCAGCGGATCGACGCCGGTGGTCGGTTCGTCCAGGATCAGCATGTCGGGATCGTGGATCAGGGCGCAGCACAGTCCCAGCTTCTGCTTCATGCCGCCGGACAGCTTGCCGGCCGGGCGCGCCAGGAAAGGATGCAGGCCCGTGCGCAGCGTCAACTGGTCGATACGCTCGCGGCGCGCCTGGCCGTCGTGCCCGAACAGGCGCCCGAAGAAGTGCAGGTTTTCCTCGACCGACAGGGTCGGGTACAGGTTCTTGCCGAGTCCCTGCGGCATGTACGCGATGCGCGGACAGACGCGGTCGCGGTGGCGCCTGCTCCCCATGTCGCCGCCCAATACCTCGACATGGCCGTGCTGCAGGCGGCGCGCGCCGGACAGCAGGGCGAGCAGGGTCGATTTGCCGACGCCGTCCGGCCCGATCAGTCCGGCCACGAGGCCGGCCGGGATATCCAGCGTTAACCGGTCCAGCGCACGAACCTTCCCGTAGGTCATGACGACCTCGTGCAGGCGGGCGACGCCGGCGCCCGGGCTCGCGTCCTTCATGGCACGGTCTTGTCCGCGAGTTCCGCCGGCCACGGGGCTTTCTGGTCCAGCCTCACCCAAGCCACGCCGGGCAAGCCGGTCTTGACCTGCTGCAGGTGCGCCTGCAGGAGGGCAGGGGCGATGCGCGCCTTCACACGGAACATCAGCTTCTGGCGCTCGCTGGCGGTTTCCACGGTCTTGGGCGTGAACTGGGCCGTGCTGGCCACATACGACACGGTGGCCGGGATCGCGTATCCCGGCAGCGCATCGAGCACGATCCGTACCGCGGTGCCGAGGCCGACACGCCCGGCGACCGCCTCGGGCACGAAAAAGTTCATGTAGACATCGGACAGGTCGATCAGGTTGAGCACCTTGCCGCCGGCCCCGATGACCTCGCCAGGCTGGGCGACCCGGTACTGCACGCGGCCGGCGCGTGGCGCAGCCAGGACCGTGTCGGCGAGGTCGGACTCGATGCGCGTGACCGTGGCCGCCGCGGCCTTCTCGTTTGCCTGCGCGCTTGCCACCTGGGAGCGGGCGGCGTTCACCGCCGACGCGGCGGCGTTTACCTGGGCCTGTGCCGCCGCCAGCGCGGATTGGCTGCTGCTGACCCGTGCGCGGTCGTCGTCCAGGTCCTGGAGCGAGGCGGCGCCCGCGCGGGCCAGCACTTCCGAGCGTGCCAGGCGCCGCCGCGCCGCGTCGAGGTCGCTCTTGCGCTGCTCGACCAGGGCCGCCGCCGCGACGCGGTCGCTGTCGCGCAGCGTCACTTCGGCGTGCGCACCGGCCAGTGCCGCCACGGCCTGCTGCCCGCGCGCCTGGGCCTCGTCGCGCTGGGCCTGCATGCTCCGCGTGTCCATCGTGGCCAGCACCTGGCCGGCCCTGACGAACTCTCCTTCCTGGACCATGATCTCGCTCACCCGGCCGGCGACCTTGGCGGCCACGTCGATCTCGGTGGCCTCGATGCGGCCGTTGCCGGTGACGAAACCCTGGTCCTTGTCGCCGGCCGCCAGCGGTCCCCAACGGGCGAAGGCCCATGCCGCCAGAACGGCTACGGCGACGGCCGGCAGCCAGAACTTGAGTTTTCCGTTCATGATCGGGTCTTCGAAAGTTGAGTCGGGCTTGTGTCCGTCCCGATGCCGATGGCGTCCGGGCGGGCGCGCTTCATTCGTGTTCCGGCGGCGGCTGGAGCGCGCCGGCGCTGGCGGCCTGCACCAGTGCGCGGGTCTGGCGCGCGATGACCGTTTCCTCGTCGGCAGCCACCACCCACACCGCGACCGCGCTGTCCTGCGCGTGCAGGCGCGGACCGCCGGCCGCGTTGGCCGCCGGGTCGATCCGGACTCCGAGCCAGTTGGCCTGGGCACAGACCCGGGCGCGGATCTCGGCCGCGTGCTCGCCGATACCGCCCGTGAAGACCAGCACGTCGAGGCCGCCGATGGCGGCTGCCATCGAGCCGAGTTCGCGGCCGATGCGGTACACGAACACTTCCACTGCTTCGCGCGCCGCCGGTTCGCAGCTGGCCAGCAGGGTGCGCATGTCGCCACTGATGCCGGACAGCCCGAGCAGGCCGGCCTCCCGGTACAGCAGGTGCTCGAGTGTTTCGGGCGTCATGCGCTTTTCCTGCAGCAGGTAGAGCAGCAGTCCGGCGTCGATCCTGCCGCAGCGCGTCGCCATCGGCAGGCCCTCGAGTGCGGAAAAGCCCATCGTGGTGGCAACGCTGCGTCCGGCCAGCATGGCGCACATGCTGGCGCCGCTGCCGAGGTGGGCGGCGACGACCCGGCCGCCGGCGCGCGGTTCCAGCGCCGGCAGGGTTTCGGCGACGTGCCGGTACGACAGGCCGTGGAACCCGTAGCGCATGAGGCCCTGTTCGGCCAGCTCGCGCGGCAGCGCGTACAGGCGCGGCACGCGCGGGCCGCCCAAGTGGAAGGCGGTGTCGAAACAGGCTACCTGCGGCAGGTCCGGATGCAGGCGCGCCATGGCCTCGATGCCCGCCAGGTTGTTTGGCTGGTGCAGCGGCGCCAGGGGCGCCAGCGCCGCCAGCTCCTGCAGCAGCGCAGGCGTGACCCGTGCCGGTCCGGCATGCGCGTTGCCACCATGCACGACCCGATGGCCGACGCCGGCCAGTTGCGCCGGCGCCAGGTGCGCCTCGATCCAGGCAATCACCGCACCCATTTGCGCGCCGTAGCCGCGGCCGCCGTCCAGCACCCGGTCCACGGCCGCCTGGCCGTCCGGGCCGCAGGCACGCAGGCGCGGCTGGGCATCGCCATTGTCGACCTCGCCGCGAATGCCCGGCGCGAGCACGCCGTCGCGCTCGAGGAATACCGCGAACTTGATGCTGGACGATCCGGCGTTGAAGCAGGCATAGGCTTTCATGGCGTTCCGATCACCGAGGGCGCCGATTGGCTGCGCCCCAGCAGCACCGCCAGCGCGCAGGACGCCAGGCGCGCCAGCGGCCCGTCGGCCCGGCTGGTGAGGATGATCGGCACGCGCGCGCCCAGCACGATCCCGGCCACCTGGGCCTCCGCCAGGTATTCGAGCTGCTTGGCAAGCATGTTGCCTGCCTCGAGGTCGGGCACGACCAGTATGTCCGCGCACCCGGCGACCGGCGATACGAAGCCCTTGGCGGCTGCGGCGTCGCGAGAGACTGCCAGGTCGAAGGCCATCGGACCGTCGACCACGGCGCCGCGGATCTGGCCGCGCTGGGCCATCTTGCAGAGCGCCGCCGCTTCGATGGTCGAGGCGATCTTCGGATACACGGTCTCGAGGGCGGACAGGATCGCCACGCACGGTGTCGCGATCCCGAGGGCATGCGCGAGGTCGATCGCGTTCTGGACGATGTCGCGCTTGTCCTCGAGGCTGGGGTAGATGTTGACCGCGGCGTCGGTGATGAACAGCGGACGCGGATAGGTGGGCACGTCCATCGCGAACACGTGGCTGGCGCGGCGCCCGGTGCGCAGCCCCTCGGACCGGGCAAGTACGGCTCGCATCAGTTCGTCGGTGTGCAGCGCACCCTTCATGAGGGCCTGGACTTCGCCCCTGCGCGCCAGGGCCACTGCGGCCGCAGCCGCTGCATGGCTGTGTTCGGTAGGCACGATGCGCAGGTCAGCCAGGTCCACCGCCGCTTCTTCGGCGGCGCGCCGGATCCTGGTTTCGGGGCCGACCAGCACCGGCTCGATCAGTCCCTGGCGCGTGGCCTCGATGGCGCCCAGCAGCGATATGGTGTCGACCGGATGCACCACCGCGGTACGGATGCGCGGTGCATCGCGCGCCGCCTCCAGCAGTGCGCGGTAGCGGACGCCGCGTTCGCGCAGGCTCACCTCGGGCAGCGTCACGCGTGCCCGTGCGATCTTCTCGGCGGGGGCAATGATGTCGGCGCTGCCGGTCACCACCTGTTCGTGGTCCTGGTTGCTTACCACGCAATCGAGCGCGACGCGGCGCTTGGCGGGATCGAGCCGGGCCACGGTGAGCGTGACCGTCACGCTGTCGCCCAGGCCGACCGGCTTCAGGAAGCGCAGCGACTGGCCGAGATAGATCGTGCCCGGCCCGGGGAGCTGGGTGCCGAGCACGGTCGAGATCAGCGCGCCGCTCCACATGCCGTGCGCGATCACTTTGTGGAACATGTCGCTGCGGGCGTATTCATCGTCGAGGTGGGCCGGGTTGACATCACCCGACATCACGGCGAACAACTGGATGTCCTCGCGCGTGAGGGTGCGGGTCAGGCTGGCGCTGTCGCCCACCCGCAGTTCGTCGAACGTGCGGTTCTCTATCGTGTCCATGACGGTATCCTCTCTCAGCCCATCACATGGAAACCGGCATCGACGTATTCCACATTCCCGGTCAGCATGCGTGCGGCATCGCTGGCGAGGAAGGCCGCGACGTTCCCCACGTCCTCGATCCGGGCCAGCGTGTGCTGGGGAGCACGGGCCAGCGCGTCGTCGAGCAGTTCATCGAAGTGCGCCAGCCCGGAGGCGGCGCGCGTGCTCATGGGGCCGGGCGAGATCGCATTCACGCGGATATGCTGGCCGCCGAGTTCGGCGGCCAGATAGCGCGTCGTCGCTTCCAGTGCCGCCTTGACCGGGCCCATCAGCTTATAGTTCGGGATGACGCGGTGGCCGCCCTGGAACGTCACGGTCAGAAGGCAACCACCCTCCGGCATCAGCGGCTCGGCCAGCCTGGCGCAGCGGATGAACGAATGGCAGGACACATCCATCGCCAGGCTGAAGCCGGCGGCCGAACAGTCGACCACGCGTCCGCGCAGGTCGGCCGTGGGCGCATAGGCAATCGAGTGAATGACGAAGTCGAGCCTGCCCCAGCTTGTCCTTATCGCGTCGAACACGGCTTCCAACTGCCCCGGTTCGCGCACGTCGCACGGCATGACCAAGGGGCAGCCGAGTGTTTCGGCGAGCGGACGGACATGGGGTTCGGCCTTGGCGTTCAGGTAGGTGACGGCCAGTTCGGCGCCGCCGGCGTGCATGGCGCGGGCGCAACCCCAGGCAATGCTGTGATCGTTGGCAATGCCCAGGATGAGGCCGCGCCTGCCGCTCAAGTCGATAAGTGAAGAGCTCATGTGGACTCCGTTGATGTGTCGCGGAACAGGGCGAATCAGCGCTCGAGGACGTAAGTGCCGGGGGCGGCGCATAAGGGAGCGTAGCCATATTCCGGCGCACCCAGGCGTGGCGGGGCGCCGCGCCCGGCGCCGGCCTCGAGCCAGCCGGCCCAGGCCGGCCACCATGAGCCATCGCGCACCGGGGTGGCCGCTACCCAGTCGTCCGGCGCGAGGTAGACGTCGTCGCCGGTCCGGTGCGCGAGCCTGAATCGGCGGTTGCGATGGCCGGGTTCGCTGACGATGCCGGCGTTGTGGCCGCCGCTGGTCAGCACGAAGCAGACGTCCGCCCCGGCGACGAGGTTGATCTTGTAGACCGACTTCCAGGGCGCCACGTGGTCGGTTTCGGTTGCCACGGCGAAGATCGGTACGCGGATGTCGGTCAATGCGACGGGCCGTCCATCGACCCGGTAGCGGCCTTCGGACAAATCGTTGTTCAAGAACATGTGACGGAGGTATTCGCTGTGCATACGGTGGGGCATGCGTGTCGCGTCGGCGTTCCAGGCCATCAAGTCGTTCATCGGCTGGCGCTGGCCGAGCAGGTAGTCGCTGACCAGGCGCGACCACACCAGGTCGTTCGAACGCAGCAGCTGGAACGCGCCGGCCATCTGCCGCGATTCGAGGTAGCCCTGGTGCCACATGATGTCGTCGAGATAGTCGAGCTCGCTGTCATCGATGAAAAGGCTCAGCTCGCCAGCTTCCCGGAAGTCGACCTGCGCGGCGAACAGCGTCATCGAGCGGATCCGTTCGTCGCGCCGTCCGGCCAGCGCAGCCGCGGCGATGGCCAGCAGGGTGCCGCCCAGGCAGTAGCCGGCCGTATGCACACGGCGCTTCGGGACAATGGCGCCGACGGCGTCCAGTGCCGCCAGCACGCCCGACTGCAGGTAGTCGTCCATGCCGAGCTTGCGGTCGGCCGCCGTCGGGTTATGCCAGGAGATCATGAAGACGGTGTGGCCCCGTCCGACCAGGTAGGACACCAGCGAATTGTGGGGCGACAGGTCGAGGATGTAGTACTTCATGATCCAGGCGGGCACGATCAGCACCGGGTCGGCGTACACGTCCGGCGTGGCCGGCGAGTACTGGATCAGCTCGACCAGCCGGTTGCGCAGCACGACCGCGCCGGGCGTGATGGCGACCTTTTTCCCCGGCACGATATCCTCGGCGCCGGCCGGTGGTTTGTCGAGCAGTATCCTGTTCCAGTCCTCGATGAAATGGGCGGCGCCGCGGACCAGGTTGACGCCGCCTTGCTCGCATGTCGTGCGCAGTACTTCCGGATTCGTTGCAATGAAATTGACGGGAGAGAACATGTCGAGCGCCTGCCGGGCCACGAACGACACCACCTGTTCGTGGTGCGGCGAAACCCCGCCGATCCCGGTTGTCGCGTTGTGCCACCACTGCTGCTTGAGCAGGAACCCCTGCTGGACGACATTGAACGGCCATTCCTGCCATCCGTCGTACCTGAAGCGACGGTCCTGGGGCAGGGGTGTGATGCACGGCTCGACATGGCCTGCTGCTGCGCGCACGGCGTAATGGCTGAACCGGCCAGCCTTGTGCACGGCTTTTTGCGCCAGCCGCACCCATTTGCCTGGCGATTGCGCCAGGTGCAACGCCCAGTCAGCCCAGGCCAGCACAAGTGCGGCCGGAGAAACCCCCATGGTCACGCGGCCGAGGCCGGCATGAAGCAGGCGATCGATCGTCGTGGGGGCTTCGATGTCGGCGCTGACGCCGATCAAGGGGGCGGCGGCCGGCAGGTCCACATAGGCGCGCTCCTTGGACACTGGCAGGTTCAGCGTGGGTTTGTTCATTCGCGCACCATGGGGTCTGGCTCCAGTTACGTGACGAAATCCAGTTTGTTTCCTCGGCTAATCCGTAATGTGCGTGGATCGCTGTCGTGAGAGTTATC
>Ga0265798_10005004_pt1 | contig 18046 bp, 14 predicted proteins | sample P3T30metagenome_FD_192430 | JGI IMG/M metagenome (GOLD analysis project Ga0265798, IMG submission 192430) | Plant litter microbial communities from East Loma Ridge, Irvine, California - P3 T30 | ecosystem: Environmental > Terrestrial > Plant litter > Unclassified | place: USA: California... | reverse complement strand
CGGTCTCGACAACTGGCTGGTCAAGACGACCAACGACAAGCTGTCGCTGCGCTGCCGTCGCCTCAAGCGCGACGTCTCCAAGAAGCTCGTCGCTGCACAGGCTCCTGCGGCGTAAGCCTCAGTTCCGTTCGCCGCGTGCGACCGGATCCAGTCTGAACTTCAGCAGCAGGCTGCGCTGCACCGGCAACTGGTTATCGTCCGAGACGAGCCAGATGACGGTGGCGCGGCCTTCTTGCGTTGCGGTCACCCCTTCGAAATTGTCGTGGATCAGCGGGGCCTCCAGCGTCGCGATCTCGCGTCCGCGCACCTGCGCGCCTGGTTTGACGTCGGCGGGGTCGACGATCGTCAGCACGTTCGAGAAGCGGAACCACGCGAAGCGCCGGTTGAGAATCAGCCAGCGTCCGTCGGGCAGCACCGTCATGTCGACCGGGCTGCTGTCCTTCGGCGGGATATAGTCGAAACGGAAGCCGCGCCGCGGATCGACCGTGGGATCGCCCGCGAAGACCAGCCCCGCCCGCCCCTTGTGCCCGCGCCACGGTTTGACCTCGCCGATCGTCACCATCCCGCCGCCGGGGAGCAGCATCATCGCCTCGGGCCCCATGTTGGTGGGCCAGCCCTGCATCGCGGGCGGCGCGACGTGGGCCTCGGCGCGGGCGAAGCTCGGATCGTAGCGCCAGAACGCATTGTAATTCTCGAACCCGACCCAGATCGCGCCGGTCTTCGGGTCGACGCTCATCGATTCGCTGTCGCGGTCGCGCTTTTCCCAGCCGGTCGCTGGGCCGTCGGGGAGTTCGGCAAAACTCTGGTCGTGGACCTGCCACTGCGAATCGAGCCGGAAGCGGACGATATCGCCGCTGTCGCTGAGCAACGTGAAGCGATCGCCCGCGAGCGACAGCGCGGAAAAGCCACCAAATTGCGGATCGCGGCTCTTCAGCCGGATCCCACCCAGATAGACGAGATCGCCGATTCGTTGGCGCTGTGGGTCCTGCGGGTCGAGCGCCACGGGTTCGACCGTGAAAGTTGGATCAGCACCAAGCAGCGGAATACGGGTGTGTCCGCTCCAGTCGGGAACGAACAACGCGAAGAGCAAGGCACAGATCATCAAACGCACCGTTAGCCCCTGAGGGACGCTCCCGCACGACGCAACCAGCTTTCGCGCATGAACGGCTGCTAACAACCGCATTCAGGCTCGTCTCAGCGCGACTCGGTCATAACCGCATCATCGGAACACACCACACCGACAAGGGAGACGACGATGTTCAAGAAGCTCATGCTCGCCACGACGACGATCGCAATCGCCGTCTCCGGCCTTGCTGCCACCCCCGCCAACGCACAGCGCTATTACGATCGCGGTGGCGATGGCTACGCCTATGACAGCGGGTACCGCGACGACGGCTATCGCGGCGGATACCGCGACGACCGGCGCGGTGGATATCGCGATGACCGGCGCGGCTATTACGACAATGGCTATAACGACCGGCGCTATTACAACACCTCGCGCAACCGCTGCCGCAGCGGCGACAGCGGCACGATCATCGGCGCGATCGCGGGTGGCTTGCTGGGCAACGTCGTTGCCGGGCGTGGCGACCGGACGCTGGGCACGGTGCTCGGGGCTGGCGGCGGTGCGCTTGCGGGACGCGCGATCGATCGCGACGGTCAGTCGCGCTACTGCCGCTGATCGGCGAACCGGTTGAATGGCGGGTCGTCCATACCGACCGGTAGCGATCGATCGATACGAACGGGGCAAGGTCGTCGGATCTTGCCCCGTTCGCCGTTGTACAGGTCGCCCACGTCCACCAGGCGCAGTCGACTGCGCTCGAACGTGTCGTCGTAGCGCTACAGGGCGGTAAGCGACGTATCGACCGTCCAGCGCGCGTATAGTTCGACGAAACTGACCATGACCAGCAAGGACACAACGACAAGCACCGTAGGGTCGCGCGCGATCAAGCGCTTCTTCAGAACGGGGGCGGCGATGACGGTCGACGTCATGGTAGCCATCATTAGCCATAAGGCATAGCGCTGCTCGCTTGCGACGTTAACGACCGCAAACGCGGCACTGTACAATATCGCCGACGTCAGCATTCCACGGACTGCGGTTAATTCGGTCAGGTCGCGATATTCCGCCCCGCCAACCATCACAAACAGGCCAACGGCGAGGACGATCATGCTGGCAGCCGACAAAATTGGAATGCTTCGCAGATTGTCGACTACCCACCCCTTGTCGCTGACATGAGGTGGCCGTGCATGGTCCCTGTTCTCGTGCGCCAGAACAACATGGAACGGGGGCACATAGAAATGGAATGCGGAATTCAAGTTCAGAAGACGATGTTCGACGTAGCTGACCGGATGCTTCCTTATCGCCCCAATCCAGATCGAGGTCAGTTCGGGACTCGACCTGACCGTTTTGGTAAACGACTTACAACGCTCCGCTAGTGTATCGTGCATAACTGGACTGTAGCAGTGCACGTTCTCCGGATACTGCCCCGCAAAATCGCCCAGAACGCTCCGATCGCCTGACAGTCTCGCGACGCCCATGATGTCGAAAAACTGCAGTGTTCTGACTGCACCCCCGGGACTTGCCCCCAGGACGGAGCGATTCACAAAGGAGGCAGCCGGTATGAGGAGCACGGCCATCAACGCGGATAGCACCAAGGTCTTTGGCAAGTTTGCGATGGAAAGCCGGCTTCCGAAGATCAGCAGCAGCAGAGGCGGGACCGCGAAGACGGCGTTGGCCCGGATAAGCGTCCCATAAAACAGAAGTAGTGCAACGATCACTGCCGTAGCTACCGTCCATTGGCCGCGCCGCTGCACTTGCAACCACAGCCCGACGACGATCAGGAAGGAAGAGGCCAGACCAACGTCGCTGACGACGTTGATATTCATCATGATCAGCACCGGTGTAGCGCCAAGCGTAACGACGATCAGCCCGGATATCGCCCTTGCGCGGCGATGCAATTCATAGCCGAGCAGAATGAAGGCAAACCAGTACATCGCCAGATGCGCGACGTAGATTGGAGCGGTGCCGGCGGCGATGGGATGCAGGATGCGCCACAAACGCGTCATCACCGGCGGATGATAATCGTTATAAACTCCTGAGATCACCTGATCATATTGCATCATGGCGTCGAATTTGAGTTCACCGGGATAACGATAGAGAATGTTGCCCAGCATGAGTACGACGCCCAATGCAATCAGCACCCAGCGCGACTGGAAAAGCCTGTCCCAAAGCACATCGGCCCGAATATTGGTGCTCATACCCCGCAGCCGTTTCCAGACTGGTACGGTACAAAACGAGCAGTGAACTTTCGCCGCAAGCGGGGTTGAAGCGACCGTCCGGAATAGTCCCTGAACCCGGCGTCTTGTGAATACGCAAAGCGGAAAACCGCTGATACGAGCCCAAATACAGCACAATAGAATGACACATCGCCATCGCCGAGAAACATAGGTGCAACTCCAGTAAAGCTGCCCCGTTTACGCCGACAGGCCGTTTCGACTGTCTAATGCCAATACTGCTTCAAAGTAAATACCGGACGCACGGCTGCAACCGTCCGATCAGGTCGTTAAACTACTTGCCTGCGCTGAAATTTTTAGCACTCCGCGCGGGCGGCACTGGTAGGGCATACAGTCCCCCCGTGACGGAAACGATGCTTTCCGTTCTTACCGACCCCGCGCCATATCGATTGATGCCCACAGCGTGGGCATCAAATCTCGCTTACCGGTCCCGCCGCCCAAGCAACCGCAACCGCAACGCGTTGAGCTTGATGAACCCGGCAGCATCGCGCTGGTCGTACGCGCCCTGGTCGTCCTCGAACGTGACGACCTTCTCCGAATACAGCGACTGCGGCGACTTGCGTCCGGTGACGTTGACCGACCCCTTGTACAGCTTGAGCCGGACGGTCCCCTCGACCTTCGCCTGACTGTGGTCGATCGCGGCCTGGAGCATCTCGCGCTCGGGCGAGAACCAGAAGCCGTTGTAGAGCAGCTCCGCATAGCGCGGCATCAGCTCGTCCTTGAGGTGCGCAGCACCCCGATCCAGCGTGATCTGCTCGATCCCGCGATGCGCAAGGTGATAGATCGTGCCGCCCGGCGTCTCGTACATCCCGCGCGACTTCATCCCGACGAAGCGATTCTCGACCAGATCGAGCCGCCCGATGCCATGCTTGCGGCCAAGCTCATTGAGTGCTTCCAGCAGCGTCGCGGGCGACATGCCCACGCCGTTGAGCGCGACACCGTCGCCGCGTTCGAAATCGATCGTGATCGTCTCCGGCTGGTCGGGCGCGTCCTCGGGGTTGACCGTGCGCGAATAGACATAGTCCGGAACCTCGTCCCACGGATTCTCGAGCACGAGCCCTTCCGACGAGGTGTGCAGCATGTTGGCGTCGGTCGAGAACGGTGCCTCGCCGCGCTTGTTGTGCGGGATCTCGATCTGGTGCTGCTCGGCCCATTCGATCAGCCGGGTGCGGCTGGTGAGGTCCCACTCGCGCCACGGCGCGATGACCTTGATGTCGGGCGCGAGCGCATAATAGCCGAGCTCGAAACGGACCTGATCGTTGCCCTTGCCGGTCGCGCCGTGGCTGACCGCATCCGCGCCGACCATCCGCGCGATCTCGATCTGGCGCTTGGCGATCAGCGGCCGCGCGATCGACGTGCCGAGCAGGTACAGCCCCTCGTACAGCGCGTTGGCGCGCATCATCGGGAAGACGTAGTCTCGCACGAACTCTTCGCGCAGATCGTCGATGAAGATATGCTCAGGCTTGACGCCGGCCTGCTGCGCCTTGCGGCGCGCGGGTTCCAGTTCCTCGCCCTGCCCGAGATCGGCGGTGAAGGTGACGACCTCGCATTGATAGGTCTGCTGCAACCACTTGAGGATGACGCTGGTATCAAGGCCGCCCGAATAGGCGAGGACTACACGGTTGATTTTATCGGTCACGGGCAGGATCCTTCGTGTTCGGCTGCCCCCTATGCGACCGTGCGCGTGCGTGCAACCGCTCGCCTGCTCTTGCGGATCGGCAATTTGAAGCGCACGCTACCGTTTCATCGGTCGGGGGGCCTTTCAGACATGCTTTTTCGTGCAACCGGCGGCGTTGCCGCGTTCGTTGTCATGTTCGCGGCTTCCAGCGCGGCACGCGCCGACGAAGGCATGTGGACGTTCGATGCGTTTCCCACGGCCAAGGTCAAAGCCACCTACGGTTGGGCACCCGATCAACCCTGGCTCGACCGCGTCCGGGCGTCCGCGGTCCGGTTGACCGGAGGGTGTTCCGCCTCCTTCGTGTCGGGCGACGGGTTGATGCTGACCAACCACCATTGCGTCCAGGCGTGCGTGCAGGAGCAATCCAGCGCTGACGCGGATTACATCACCAATGGCTTCGTCGCACGCGACCGCGCCAAGGAACTCCAATGCGCCCGCCAGCAGGCCGAGGTGGTCACCGCGATAAGCGACGTGACCGCGCGCGTCCGCGCGGCGATCGGGCAGTTGACCGGGCCGGCATTGGTGCAGGCCCGCAACGGAACGATCGCAACGATCGAAGCCAGCACCTGCACCGATCGCGAGACCACGCGTTGCGAGGTCGTCACCCTGTTTGGCGGCGGACGCTATGCCCTGTACCGCTATCGCAAATACAGCGACGTCCGGCTGGTCTGGGTACCCGAACTCGCGGCAGCAGCATTTGGGGGCGATCCCGACAATTTCAGCTTCCCGCGCTACGGCATCGATGCGGCCTTCTTGCGCGCTTATGAAAACGGCAAGCCCGTCGCCACGCCGCAGCATCTGACGTGGAATGCCCGCGCGCCGCAGCCCGACGAGCCGACCTTCGTAATCGGCAACCCCGGCCGCACCCTGCGGTTGATCACCGCCGACCAACGCAACGTCCAGCGCAGCCTGGTCTTGCCGTTCGTGGTGTCCTTCCTCTCGGAATATCGCGGCCGTTTGATCACGGCGCGCGCGCAGAATGCCGAACGCTTTCGCGAAGGGTTCGAGGAGCTCGCCTCCGTAGAGAACAGTTACAAGGCGCTGCGGGGAGAGTTGCAGAGCCTCAACGACGAAACCTTCGCCACCATGCTCGACGCGCAAGAGGCGCAGCTGCGATCGAGCAAGACGGCGCGACTTGGCCGCGGCGCCGGCGACGATCCCTGGCAGGCGATTGCCAGGGCCGATCGGGTCTATCGCGATATCTTCTACGATCGCGGCTTCCTGGAGCAGAACGCCGGTTTTCAATCCACGCTGTACGGATATGCCAAGACGCTGGTTCGCGCCGCGGCCGAGCGCGACAAGCCGGATGCGAAGCGACTTCCGGGCTATACGCAGGCATCGCTGCCGTTGACCGAAAAACAGCTGCTCGCCGCAGTGCCGGTCTACCCCTGGCTCGAGCAGCTGCAACTCGAATTCTGGCTGTCCAAGACCCGCGAATATCTGGGCGCGGACAGTCCTGCGGTGAAGCGCCTGCTTGGGCGGGAATCTCCCGAGCGCCTTGCTGCCGCGCTTGTTGCGGGAACGAAGCTCGCTGATCCCGCGGTGCGCCAGGCGCTGTTTACCGGTGGCATGGCGGCGATCCGCGCGTCGGACGATCCGTTGATCCGGCTCGTCCTCGCCAATGACGCGACCGCCCGCGCAGTGCGGGAGCGCTACATCGCCGAAGTCGACGCGCCGATCAGTGCCGCGCAGGCGCGTCTGACGGCGGTACGATTCGCGGCATACGGTACCGATCTCTACCCGGACGCCACCTTCACGCTGCGCATATCCTACGGCAAGGTGGCGGGATGGACCGAACGCGGACAGCCGGTACCCCCCACGACCCGTTTTGCCGGATTGTTCGATCGCGCCACCGGGCAGGAGCCGTTCCGGCTCGCCACCGCGATCGACCGCGCGCGATCGAGCCTTTCGCCTGCGACGACACTCGACTTCGTCACGACCAACGACATCACCGGTGGCAATTCGGGATCGCCCGTCGTCGCGCGGGACGGATCGGTGATCGGTGCGATCTTCGACGGCAATTTGCCGAGCCTCGGCGGAACGTTCGGCTATGATGCCAGCGTCAATCGGTCGGTCGCCGTCTCGACCGCGGCGATCGAGGCGGCGTTGCAGACCGTCTATCCCGCCCCGGCGCTGCTGGCGGAACTTCACCAGAGCTGAATACCGGGGCTGAACACCGCTAGCCGCGAAAAGCGCGCTCGCTTTCGATCATGTAATCTCGCGTGATCGGCAGGACGTGGCGGTTCTTGGCGAACTGGATCTGGTAGTTGACCATCCCGCCGAAGTGGAAGGCAGCCCCTGCCCCCGCCAGATAGAATTGCCACATCCGATAGAACGGCTCGTCATACAGCGCGATGATCTGCTCGCGCGCGGCAACCGTGCGGTCGTACCAGTCGTCCAGCGTATAGCCATAATGCAGCCGGAGCACCTCGACGTCGGTGACCATCAGGCGCAGGCCTTCGTTTGCCGAGATGATCTCCGACAAGGCCGGATTATAGCCGCCGGGGAAGATGTACTTGGTCGTCCATTTGTCGGTGACGCCCGGCCCGCCGGCGCGCCCGATCGTGTGGAGCAGCATCACGCCGTCCTCGGTCAGCAGGTCGCGGCACTGGCGGAAGAAGGTCTTGTAATGCGCCGGGCCGACATGTTCGAACATGCCGACCGAGACGATCCGGTCGAACGTGCCGGTCAGGTGGCGATAGTCGATCAGCTCGAACTTGACGCGATCGGCGACCCCCGCCTCCTGCGCCCGCCGCCGTGCGACCTTGAGCTGTTCCTCGGACAGCGTGACACCCAGCACGTCCGCGCCGGTATGCTGATGCAGATACAGCGCCATCCCGCCCCAGCCGCAGCCGATGTCGAGCACCGTCATCCCCGGCTCGAGCGCGAGCTTGGCGGCGATATGCGCCTTCTTGTCGCTTTGCGCCTGCTCCAAGCTGTTGCCCGGGCTCGCATAATAAGCGCAGCTATACTGGCGGTCGTTGTCGAGGAAGAGATCGTAGAGGCGATCCGACAGGTCGTAATGATGGGCGACGTTGCGCTTCGAACGGCGCGCCATGTTCACGCGCTCGATCCGGTGCGTCACCGCCTGGATCGCGCGACGCATTGGCGAGGCGGCGAGGCCGTTCGCCCCCGCTTCCCACGGGTCGTTCGCGGTCAGCAGCCGGACGAGATCGCGAATGTCGCCCTGCTCGACCACGAGCCGGCCGTTCATATACGCCTCGCCTGCCCCAAGGCCGGGATCGCGGACGATCGCGGCGGTCGCGCCGGCATCGGTGAAGCGGATGGTCACGTCGGGGAAGCGCGCATCGGCGGTGCCGAAGCGGACGGTCTTTCCGTCTGCGTGATGTACGGTAAGGGTGCCGCGCTTTACGCGCTTGGCGAGAAACAAGTCGATAAGGGCCATGTACGGCCCACTAACGCCTCAGATGCCGGCATACCAATCGTAATCGACATTATCTTCCCAATAACCGCCCTTGCCGAGCCCGATTCCGGCGAGCGAAGCAACCGCATCGATCGCCATGACGTATTTGGCGTGCTTGTAGCCGAGCTGGCGTTCCAGCCGCAGCCGTACCGGCGCGCCGTGGCCGACATCGAGCAGCCGGTCGTTCATGCCCCACGCCAGGATCGTCTGCGGGTGGAAGGCGTCGATCAGGTCGATCGATTCGTAATAGTTCGCGCCCGAATAGAGATCGGCGCAGGTGAACACGATGTAGCGCGCTGCGTCCTTGACCCCTGCCGCCTTGAGCACGCTGCCCAGCATCGGCCCGTGCCACTTGCCGATCGCGCTCCACCCCTCGACGCAGTCGTGCCGCGTGATCTGGGTGCGCGCGGGCATCGCCATCAGTTGCGCGTGCGAAATCGAGAGCGGCCGCGCGACCAGCCCGCCGACCTTGAGCCGCCAGCTTGCGAACCTGTCCGCGACCATCGCGTTGTAATCCGGCGTATTGGGGTTGCGCGTGCCGTTGGTGCGGAAGAACGGCGACATCTGGTCCGCGCGATATTCGGGCGCGAGGCTGTGGCGGTTCGACAGCGCGCGCTGCAGCCCCATGTTGAGCTTCTCGCCCGAGAACAGGATCTTGCGTGCCGCCGGTATCTCCGCGACGCGGTCGCACCCCGCGAGCAACGCGCCCGCGCCGAGCGCCGCGCTGGTGACCAGCGACCGGCGTGTGATCAGGGTGCTCATGCCGCGTCCTCGCGCTTGTCGTGATCGGGGATTCGCCACCAGCCGGTGATCATCGACCGAGTCTCGGGCCACGCCCCCGCCAGGATGACGAGCGCGAGGTGGACGATGATGAACAGGACGATGCCCAGCATCGCGATGAAATGCACCGAGCGCGCCGACGCCCGCCCGCCCATCAGATCGAGCAGCCACGGCCACGCCGCGTTCATGCCTGGCGACAGTGCGAGCCCCGAGAGGATGATTGCGGGCAGCAGCGCGAAGATCGTCAGCACATAGGCCAGCTTCTGGAAGATGTTGCGTGCGTTCGGCTGGTCCGGATCGTGGAAACGGAGTGCGGCATGCTCCTTCGCGTCATACCACAGGTGCGCCGCCGACAGTTCGCGCCCGCGGATCCGAAAGTCGCGCTGGAAATGCCGGTTGAGCAGGCTCGATACCATGTAGAACAGCAGCCCGAACCCCAGCACCAACGCGAACAGCAAATGCCAGCGCCGCGCGACCGCGAGGTTATACCCAGCCGGGATCGTCAGCCACGAGGGCGCCCGCCAGGTGTGGAGCCACGCATGATCGTTATTCGCGCCGAACTGCCCCCAATAGAGGTGCGGATGCGCGTTGAGGATGGTCAGCCCGCTGCCGATCATGATGAAGATCGTGATCGCGGACACCCAGTGCCAGATCCGCGTTGTGAGCCGGTGCCGGTAGATCGGCGCGGCCGTACCGGGCAGATTCGTGTCAGGGGAGCGGGTTGCGTCGGTCATTCGGGTGCCTATTCGTGCCGTCGCCGGGGGGTGATCCATTGTAGCGTTTCTTACGCCGTTCGCCCACTGCAAACCAAGCCTCGAGGACCAAGACCATGTCGGATCACCATTTCTACGAGCCGCGCGATGGTCATGCGAGCGTCCCCGGGCTCGACCATGATCCGCTCAATGCGATCATCGCGCCGCGCCCGATCGGCTGGATCAGCACGCTCGCCGAGGACGGAACGCGCAACCTTGCGCCGTACAGCTTCTTCAACCTGTTCAATTACCGCCCGCCGATCATCGGCTTCTCGTCGATGGGATGGAAGGACAGCGCCGCCAACATCGCCGCAACCGGCGAATTCGTCTGGAACCTCGTCACGCGCGACCTGGGCGATGCGATGAACCGGAGCGCGGCGACGGTCGGCGCAGAGGTGGACGAATTCGACCTTGCCGGCATCGACACCCTGCCGTCGCGGCTGGTGAAGCCACCACGCGTCGCCGCCAGTCCGGTCGCGTTCGAATGCCGCCACACGCAGACGCTGCGGCTCGAGACCAAGGACGGCAGCGCGCTCGACCAGTGGATGATCCTGGGCGAAGTCGTCGGCATCCACATCGCCCCGGACCTGATTGCGGACGGCGCCTATCAGACCGCGGCGGCGCACCCGATCCTGCGCGGCGGCGGCCCGGCGGACTATTTCGAGATCGACGCGGACGCATTGTTCAAGATGCGCCGACCGGGCTGATCGCGAATACGCCCTGTCGGCCCGGTTTACACAATACAGCGGACGGAAGGCCTAAGTCCTTCATAGTCGCTGTTGGTACAATCCGTGCTTGCGATGTTTTCGTCGACCCTGGTGTTGCGTCTCTCGTCGACTTCGCAACAACGGAGATCTTCATGCCGACATTACGCAAAGCCTGTACCGCCGCCATTGCCGCGAGCGTCTTCCTGACGACGCCAGCCGTCGCGACAACCGTGGATTTCGCGTATCTGAACGGGAGCACCAGCGTTGCGACCGGGAGCTTCAGCTATGCCGACGGCACGAGCGGCGTGCTGAATTATGGGGACCTTACCACATTCGCCGTATCGACCAATGGGGTGACCTATCGGCTCGCGGACGTTCAGGCGCTGACCCAATATGTCTATTTCGGGTACGACACCGCCGCCAATACGTTCGTGACGTCGCCGCTGCTGACCGGCTCCGCCGGGAGCTTCACCGGCAGCCTGTCCGCGCTCAACGCAAACCTTACCAGCGGCTTCTTCTTCGCGCCGCTTCCGACCGGCGAATTTACCGAATTCTCGCTGCCGGTCTCCAAATTCTTCACCTCCGTCTCGTTCGTGGTGCCGGCCCCGCTACCCGAACCGGCCACCTGGATGGTGATGATGCTGGGACTGGCGACCATCGGCGGCGTGATGCGCCACCGGCCGAGCCGAACGGCGATCACGGCGCGCTAGCGCTGCGCCCCTAGAACGGCGCCTGCGACATCAGTCGGCGGGGATCGGCCACGCCCTCCAAAAGTCTCAACAGTGGGCGCTTGGCCGTTGTAGAGTTTGGCTTTATGGCTCTACGGCGATGAGTATATCGCTTCCCGCCGTTCAGTTTGGAACGGACATCACCGAATGTGATCGCGAGCCGATCCATATTCCCGGTAGTATCCAGCCACATGGCCTGCTGCTCATCGTCTCCGCGGACGATCAGCGGGTCATTGGCGGGGCCGGCCGGAGACTCGAGCCGACGTTCGGAGGGGACTGGCTCGGACAGACGGTCACCGCATTGCTCGGCGCGGAAGCGTCCGTGCTGCTCGCCAATGCGGTTCGGCCGGTGTGCGTGCTCAGCCGGATCGATGCGGCCGGTTGGGACGGCACCGCGCACCGCGACGAGGATCGCTGGCTGATCGAACTCGAGCCGTCCGAAACGCAGCGCGCGACCGACATCCTGAGCCTGATCGACGATGTTGGGGTCAGCTTCGAACGGTCGGGCGGGTTGGTCGAACTGTGCGAACGCGCGGCCAAGAGCTTCCGTAGCCTGATCGGCTATGATCGCGTGATGATCTACCGGTTCCTCGACGACGATTCGGGCGTCGTCATTGCCGAGGATGCCGCGGACGATCTCGACAGCTACCTCAACCATCATTTCCCCGCGTCCGATATCCCGCAGCAGGCGCGCGCGCTGTATCTGCGCAACCGTGTCCGCGTGATCCCCGACGTCTTTTACCAGCCCGATCCGATCCGCCCCGCAAGCGAAGCGGGAATCGACATGAGCAACAGCGAGTTGCGCAGCGTCTCGCCGATCCACATCCAGTATCTCAAGAACATGGGGGTCGCCGCCTCCGCCTCGGTGTCGATCGTCAAGGACGGGGTGCTGTGGGGCCTGGTGGCCTGTCACCACATGGCGCCGCGGCATATCAGCGCGGCGAAGCGGCGGGCTGCGGCGCTGGTCGCGGGCGGGCTCGCACGCCAGATCACCGCCAAGGAACAGGCGGACGATTACCGCGAGCGCCTGCGGATCCGCGCCGACGAGGACGTGATCACCGCGCGTCTGGCGAGCGACGTCGATCCGGCGCAACTGTTCAAGGCGGCGGGCGCGGACCTGCGGCGGATGTTCGAGGCCGACGCCTTCGCGGTCGTCGACGGCACGAACGTCTATTGCGAAGGGGCTTGCCCGAACGAGGATCAGGTCCGCGCGATCGCCAGCTGGGTCCGGCAACGCGGCATCGAACCGTTCCACACCGACAGCCTGTCGAGCGACTACCCGGCCGCCGCCGCCTATCGCGAAAACGCCAGCGGGGTTCTGTCGATCACCCTGTCGTTCCAGACACCGACCATGTTGCTGTGGTTCCGGGCAGAGGAGAAGCAGGTCGTCGAATGGGCCGGCAACCCGCACAAGGCGGTCAACCTCCAGCCCGGCGAGAAACTGACGCCGCGCGCGTCGTTCGAGGCATGGACTCAGGTCGTGCTCGGCAAGGCACGCCGCTGGTCGCAGCCCGAGGTCGAGGCGGCACGCCGGCTGACCGTGCGGCTGTACGATGCGCGCCAGAACCGCCGCATCCGCGATCTGGCCGACAGCCTGAGCATCGCGGTGGCGGACAAGGATCGCCTGATCGCGCAGCAGGAAACCTTGCTGAAGGAGGTCAACCACCGCGTCCAGAACAGCCTGCAACTGGTGATGGCGTTCCTCGGGCTGCAGGCGCGCGCCAGCGACGACACCACCGTCAACGCGCATCTCGGTGAGGCGCAGCGTCGGCTGTCCGCGGTCGCGCTGGTGCATCGCCGATTGTACACCGACGACAACGTGCAATCGATCGACCTGTCACGCTACCTCACCGAACTGATCGCCGACCTGAAGGGATCGATGGGAACCGAATGGGCCAACCAGTTCGCACTGGATCTGGCGCCGATCACGATCGCCGCGGACGATGCGGTGCAGGTTGGGCTGGTGCTGGTCGAGCTCGTCATCAACGCGCAGAAATACGCCTATGGCGGCGAGCCCGGGCCGATCTTTGTCACGCTGGAGCAGCATCGCGCGCGCTTCAGGCTCGTCGTCGCCGACGCTGGCCGAGGAAAGACGGGCACGCGCAAAGGCTTCGGGACACGAATGCTCGATTCGATGGTTAAGCGCCTGAACGGTACGCTCGAAGTCTCGGACAACATGCCGGGGGTTCGGACCGTGCTGATGGCCCCAATAACGCATCCGCGCGCCCCCGCGGATGCGATAGCGGAAGACGTATTCCAATGAGCACCGAGGAAGCCAAGGGTATCCCGTCCAAAGGTGCATTCGATCAGCCCGACGACACGCTGATCGGCCGCCCCGGCGAGCGCCACTGGAAACAGAGCACGATCACCGATCCTTCGCTCGAGCATCGTGGCGGCGTGTTCTTTGCGGCCATCGAGATGACGCGGATGCCGATGGTGCTGACCGACCCGCGGCAGGACGACAATCCGATCGTCTTCGCAAACAACGCTTTCCTGGATCTGACCGGATACGATCAGGATGAAGTGATCGGGCGCAACTGCCGCTTCCTGCAAGGCGCGCAGACCGATCGCGCGGTCGTTGCGCAATTGCGCGAGGCGGTCGGACAACGCCGCGCAATCAGCGTCGAGATCCTCAACTACCGGCGCGATGGCTCCCCCTTCTGGAACGGCGTGTTCCTTGGGCCGGTCTATGACGAAGCGGGCGAGCTGCTGTTCTTCTTCGCAAGCCAGCTCGACGTCAGTCGACGCAAGGACGCCGAAGCCAGTTCTTTCCAGAGCCAGAAGATGGAGTCGATCGGCCAGCTGACCGCGGGCCTCGCGCACGATTTCAACAACCTGCTGCAGGTGGTCAACGGCAGCCTCGAACTGATGGCGATGAAGCGCGAGGACCAGCGCGCGTTCAAACGGTATCACGAGGCGGCGCTCACGGCGGCACAGCGCGGCACCAAGCTGACCGCGCAATTGCTGTCGTTCGCGCGTCGCAGTCGGCTCGAACCGCGTCCTGTCGAGATTTCGAGCCTCGTTTCCGAAATCGCCGAACTGCTCGAATCGACCGTTGGGTCGCGCGTCGACCTGCAGCTAAACCTGCGCCGCCGGCTGCCCGACATCGAGGTCGATCCGGTGCATTTCGAAACCGCGCTGATCAACGTCGTCACCAACGCCCGCGACGCGATCGAGGCCGGCGGGACGATCACGATCGCCACGTCGCTGAAGGCGATCGCCGCCGACGAGGTCATCGGCCTCGACGCAGGCACTTACGTTCTGCTCGAAATCGCGGACAACGGCCAGGGCATGGCGCAGGAAACGCTCAATCGCGCGGTCGAGCCGTTCTTCACGACCAAGCCCAAGGGGGCCGGAACCGGGCTTGGCCTGGCAATGGCGCAGGGGTTCGCGCAGCAGTCCGCAGGCGTGCTGACGCTGACCAGCAATGCGGGCGAAGGCACCACGGTTCGCTTCTTCTTCCCGATCGCGAATGACGAGACCACGGTACAGGCGCTCAAGCCCGACACCACCGGGTTCCGCCCGGAAGAGGTCGACAAGGAGCAGCCCCCGGTCATCCTGGTGGTCGAGGACGAAGCGGCGATCGCTTTCCTGGCGGAAGAGATCCTCAGCGACGCAGGGTATAAGGTCGCGGTCGCGAACGATGCGGACGAAGGGCTGCGGCGGTTCGACGAGCTCGAACAGCAGGGCGGTGTGGCGCTGGTATTCTCCGACGTGGTGATGCCGGGGCCGCGCAACGGCCTCGCGCTCGCGCACGAGATCCGCAGGCGCAACCCCAAGGTGCCGATCCTGATGACGACGGGCTATAACGACGAGATGTCGATCAACGGCCCCCAGCCCGAGGCGCTCGACGTGCTCGGCAAGCCGTATCGGCGCGAAGAACTGGTCAGTCGCGTCCAGGCGGCGATGCGGCGGCGCGCCGGGACCGCGCATCAACGGTCCGATTTCGGACACGCGGAGGCATGACCGCCGGAACCCGGCCGGACCCGCAAGCACCGATACCCGTCGCCAGCCATTTGCGGGCCCTGACCCGCGCGGCGCACGATACGGTCGATGCGTCGTTCAGCCGGTTCGATCTAGCCGATCGGGACGATTACGCGCGGTTCCTGCTGGCCCATGCGAGTGCGACCGCAGCGGTCGAGGCCGTTCTGGTGCGCGACGCCACGCTCCCGCCGTGGCGGCCGCGCCTGTCGCTGCTGCTCGACGATCTGGCCGGGCTGGGCCTCGCCCCGCCGCTGCCGCTCGCGTTCGACCCCGGTGACACCCAAGCGGCGCGGCTGGGCGCACTCTATGTGATGGAGGGATCGCGCCTGGGCGGTGCGGTACTGGCCAAGCGCGTGTTTGCGGGCGCACCCGCGGCGTTCCTGTCCGCGCGGCACGATCCGGGCGAATGGCGCGCGTTCCTGCGCACATTGGACGCACGCGGCGTCGAACAGCCGCCGGAATGGCACGATGCCGTCGCGACGGGCGCGACGGCGTGCTTTGCGCTATATGCGACAGCCTCAATCATCACGCCGGTGCTGCACTAAAGCTGGCTGGACGTCCGCCAGACGGACAGCACCGGCATCCCGCTGCATGTGCAGCGCAATCGGCCGCCCCAGCTCAGTAATTCCACTGCAACTGCGTGCGGATCACGTCGCCCTCGGCGCGTCCCATCCGCCGCTCGTCGCCTTCGCGCCGCTCCATATGCGCATAAGCAAGCGTCAGTTCGAGTTCGGAGACGGGCTGGAACTCGACCCCCAGTTCGACTTCGTTGGTCTCGAGCCGCGGCGCGTTGGTCAGCGCCTTCCACCCGCCGTGATAATATTGCCACCGCGCATAGGGCATGAACGGCCCGACCGGCGACCGTCGCACCCGCGCCATCGTCTGGACGTAACCGCCGTTGAGCGGCAGCGAGCGGATCGCCTGGCGCGACACGTCATATTCGGGGCCACGCCCCCAGTTCCATTCCGCCTGGAAACCCAGCGGTTGTGGATAGAGCACCGCGTGGATTCCGGCGCGCTCCTCGCGATAGACGGTGTCGCTCGTCCCGCCACTGCGGATCTCGGGCTGGACCCCGTTGCGCAACAGCGCGCCGCCGAGTTCGAGCACCTGCCCGTTAAACGCCCCGCCCAGCCCGTCGAGCGCGAACGGCCAGGTCGCCATCGCGACCGTCATCACGCCGTCGTTGGCCTCGGTCCGGCTGATCCCCTGCCCGTTGAAGACGCCGACGCCGAACGCGCCGTAATTGCCGAACAGCTTCTGCCCGTCATCCTCCAGCCGTTGCCAGATCCGCTCGACGTGCGTCGGGGTGTAATAAGCGATCACGCCGATATCGCGCTCCCCCGGCACCGCGCTGTTGATGCCGTCGCTGCGGTCGAGCGTCAGGCGGTTGGACGAGGACTGCATGTTCTCCCACCCGTACGGCACCTTCGACTGGCCGAACCGCAGCCGGAACCGCTTGTCGCGGTCAAGGAAGGTATCGACGTACGCGTCGCGGAGCTGGACGAACCCTTCACGGCGTTCACCGCCCGACTGGTTGGCGACGCTGTTGGCGAAATCGGGCTGGAAGTAGAAGGATACGCGGTCGCTCAGGTCCCCCTGCAGGATCAGGCGGATCCGGCGGAAGGTGAAATTGGTATCGTCGCCGATCCCGCCATCCCCGACCGAGCGCAACCGCGACACCCCGTCGGGCGCACGCCGGTCGCCGCTGATGATCTCGTTGAAGCGCAGCTGCGTGTAGCCGCGGATGGCGATGCGATCGTACCAATGCGGTTTGGCGGGCTTTCGGACCGTGGCGACCGCGACCCCCGGCTGCTCCGCACGCGGTGCGGCCGGCGCAGCGATCGGTGCCGTTGCAGCGGCCATGCTCGCGGGCGGCGTCGGCGCGGGGTCGGGCGACGCCTTGCCCTTCTGCATGGCTTTCATCTCGGCGATCGTCGCCTTGAGTTCGTCGATCTGCGCCTGCAATTCCTGCACCGTCTGCGCCTGCGCGCCTTCCACGGGGAGGATCGCGAAGACTGCGCCGAACGAGGCGGATAAAAGTCGTCGTTGCACGGATCATACTCTCGGATCGTCGACGCTGCAGGCGGCACGGCACCGCCCCTGATCGTCGCTGCGACCCCGAACACGGGCCGCCGATCACCCCCGCCCATTGCCGCAGGATCAGGACCTCGGCAAGATCCCGTCGCAGCGTCGATCCATCCGTCCGCGCCGGAAATCCGTCAGTCCTGCGACATTCGCGCCAGCCCGAGCGGCGGGCAGGACAGAACGGGCAAACGCTTGTTTTGCGACGGCATGGCTCTTTCCGGGCGGGCGTGACGTTATAGCGCGATGCGGCATCGTCCAGCTTCCCCCTTGCCTTGCTTGCGCTGGTCGTGCGGCGATCTCGTCCGGGTCGGCGGGGCGTGATGCGACGCTTATCTGCTCGCCTCCGCATCGTGCTGATCGTCGTGGCGCTTATCGCTTTGCTGTTCGTCGGCTTCCTGATCTTCGCGCATCGCCCTGCCATCGCCGAGGTCGCGCCGCCGCCGCGTGCTGCTTTCGCGCAAGCCGACATCGCGCACGGGGCCGAACTGGCGCGGATCGGCAATTGCACCAGTTGCCATACCGCCAAGGGCGGGCGTCCGTTTGCGGGCGGCGTGCCGATCGCGACGCCGTTCGGCACGCTGCACGGCACCAACATCACCCCCGATCCCGCAACCGGG
>Ga0265798_10005003_pt1 | contig 18048 bp, 18 predicted proteins | sample P3T30metagenome_FD_192430 | JGI IMG/M metagenome (GOLD analysis project Ga0265798, IMG submission 192430) | Plant litter microbial communities from East Loma Ridge, Irvine, California - P3 T30 | ecosystem: Environmental > Terrestrial > Plant litter > Unclassified | place: USA: California... | reverse complement strand
CGGCGTGGGTGTGGGGGACGGGGGAGGAGAGGGTTGGGAGGGCGAGGGCGAGGAGGGTCAGGGGCGTGGTGAAGTGCATTTTTGGTGGGGGTGGGTGGGGTGGTTTGGGTTGTTTGGGTTGTTTGGAAGGTGTGGTGGGTAGGTGCTGGTGGTGGTGTTGAAAGAGTTGGATGATGATGGATGACAAGACGGGTTGGGGGAGAGGTTAATATACACACTCATACCCTTCATTTCACATCTTCTACGCCGCGAGACGTCACGTCACCACATTTTTTAACTCCAATCCTACCCCGTAACCTCCTACGCCCTCGTTCTCGGAACACACCCTTCGTGTTCGCTACTCTCATCTAGAATCAAGTGACGTATAGCTCTTCTTGTTACGGCTTCCTAGTTCACTGCTCGGTACGGATGCTATATTTAACGCCGTAGATGCTGGGGTGACATGATCGGCGCGGGACAGCGATGGCTTGGACGAATCCGAAGCATCGGTTTGGTGAAGGCTTGGTGATGCTTGGTGTTTTGTGGTGTGTTCTAGAGGGAAAGTGATGGGTAGGCGCTGTACTGGTAGTTGCTACTAATCTTGCACGTCTTCTTCTCTCTACAGTTGACCTTGAAGATATGTGCTTCGCTCATAATTGAAATGAACATGATTACCACATGCTTCCTTTGCCGACCGAGTCTTTCGTACGAGCAGTGCTACACTTGCAAGCGCAACGTGCGTGTTGATGGCAGGTACGTCAGTCAGTGTTGATGTTCGTAGACGGGTGTTGGTCCGGTACGGTTCGGTATACCTCTTTTGGACAAGTTGCTGCTAAATTCGGAACGGGTGGAGCCGCGTGGGTCGTGGCAAGCGCTTCTTCGGCGAACTTCCGAACACGATTGTCGTTCTGCTTTGTGAATATGTTTGGCTGGCAAGATGGATTCGTGGTTGGCAACGACATCCGGAGCCGCTGATGTCAAGATTGGTGTTGGCGGAATCGTGCTTGCTACCTATGGTAGTCACTCACTCCTCCCCTCTGCAGCCGACACTCATCATCGACACGGCTTTCGTCGTTAATGACCCCTCAAGAAGCTGTCGTCTTCCAGCGTAGCAGTAGTATCTGGACGGTCAGAGCTACAGCCGTCGCGAATGTCTCGACACGCAAGGCTGAACATGTCAGCGTACGCCACATGACACGGGAGCCTTGCAGCGCGGGGCACGCAAAGCGACCGTTTCATTCCAACCTCACGGGGACACGTCCATCACTTATTGTGTACTACGAGCGTCCTTGGATCATTTGGGGACTGCCTAAGTGGTAGTCTTGACGATCGATGTCGGAAGCAACAGTGTCGCGGAACATAGTGACGACATACCGCAAGAAGACACCGCAATGCGTCTGCGGCCACTGGCTCCAAACTCTCCTCAATACCTCTCCTAACGAACCTTCGATTGGCGACTGTAAGGATGACCAGACGTGTCTTATCGTGGACCTCAAAAATGAGGGTTGTCCGGACTGTCGTCTAGCAGATAACATTTTCAGAGCTTTCGGAAATTTGTGGGCAGACAAACTTAACAAAGGGAAGTTCCTTGACACTGTTGAAATCGGGTGTTGCCTACGCGATAAATCCAAGAGCCGGTGGCGGGCCATGGTCGAATTTGATGAATGGTGTCATAGGGCGATGGGCCGCTCCCGACGAGGCGCTGGAACGCACTCGCCGCAGCGAAGCTTGATTGAAGACTTTAGCAAGGTGGTAGAGTCTGTTACTTAGGATGATCCATTCAAGGCTGGGTACTCAAAGCACTGCGTTGTGACACCGCTGATGCGATTATGTAGGTAGCCCACGATGGCGAGGATGCTCAGCAGTCTCAGAGCACACTGGGTCTGACCAGACAGTGCGACAGGCACAAGGCTGGCTTTCAAGTTGCCTTGGTTATCATCCGAGCTGTCGCCGAACATCAAGTGCAGTTTTGCCATCGAGGGTGCTGCGCATTGTAGACATGAATCACGTCTATCTACACGAGATAGCCGACGACGAAGCTGGGATTTACGCTTGCTTGTCACATCGCTGGGGAAATCAAACGGTGCTGAAGACCACTTTTGCAACGCTACAAGACTACAAGAAGAACATTCCATGGGCAGAGCTCCCAAAGACTTTCCAAGACGCAATGTCGTTCACTTTTCGGCTGGGCATTGGTCATCTGTGGATTGATAGTCTTTGTATCCTGCAGGACTCTGCAGAAGACTGGAGACATGAAGGCTCAATGATGTCCAAGATCTACGAGGGTTCCTATGTCACTCTTGCCGCTACAGTCGCAGCTGATGCTTCTGAAGGCTTATTCCGAACCTCAAGTCCGGACTCCATGTACCAGAGCTTTGATTACACGAGGACAGACGGCCAGATTTATGATGTCAAGTGTCGCTCAGCGCTGACACATTGGTCAATAAGTACCAATCCTCTCATCCAAAGACCGTGGGTGAGTAGCGTGTCGACTATGCGTGAGACAAGATACTGACTTAGTACTCACACCTCCACAGGTCTACCAGGAGCGCCTACTGTCGGCACGACTCATACACTTCATGGACCACGAGCTGTGGTTTGAATGCTGTGCCGGATTTCAATGCGAGTGCGCCCGAAACGAATACGACGGCTATTTCGACCGCAACGACTTCAAACCCGACCTGGACAAAAGCATCCGAAACGCTGTTGACACGCAAACACTCGAGCACAAATGGCAAATGCTCGTCTCAAGCTACGCCATGAAGGCGCAACACCTGACATTCGCGGACGACATCTTCCCCGCTCTCCAGGGTATAGCAAAGATCGTACCACCTATAATGGGTGCCTACTTGGCAGGCCATTGGGCGAAGCATCTAGACAAGAGTCTATGCTGGTACCATAATCCGAATGCTACACGCGCCTCTAAGACCAGGGCGTGGCGTGCGCCAAGTTGGTCGTGGGCATCAGTCAGCGGGTACGTAAAGTGGCAGATTCATTCAGGCTTGTGGGATGGAAACGACGAGCAGATGCACATGTTCATCACTGTCGTAGAAGTCACGACATCTCCTGTGGGCTGGGACCCCACTGGTCAATTACTCTCTGGAACGATCAGACTCGTAGGACAATGCTTGCCCGGAGAAGTGGCATGGGCATATTCACGTAGGACCAGCGATGAGCCTACGTGCTTTATCATCTTCAACAAGGGTCCTGAAGAGTTCAGCACGCGACTCAGCCATGATCATAGGCGCTACGTCTATTGGGATTATCTCGTGCATGAGCCAGGTCCGTACCAGGTTTCCAATGGTGCCTCTGTCGTCATTCTGAGATTGAATTGCACTCAAGGAGGTGAACGAGCTTGGATGATCCTTAAGTTGTCGATGGAGAGATAACATTGTTATGAACGCTTGGGGATGCTCTTCGTAAATGATGCGGATTGGGACGTCAACCGGCGCGTGTTGAGTCGTAGGTTGGAGAGCCTCCATGTAGCAGCCAATCTGGAGACTGGTCTTAGCCAGTTGACTATATGCTGAGTTTGCATGATAAAACATGCCGAATTTCCATTCTATATGATCGTAGGTGGCTGCACTTCGGACGATATGAGCCCTATTCAATCGGCCACAGGTCATTTACTGCCGTTGTACGCTGGTTCAAACGTGCAGCGCTGGTCAGTTTGACGTGACCTTTTCTTGGACTAGGTGCGATATTGCTGAAGCTTGAAGGCTAGCTCCATGATCATGATGTGGAACCAGCCGAAGTCTGACCATGCCCCACAATTCCAAAGTTTGACCTCTCGCCGACAAGTGACTTCATGATCGCGAAGTGAATACAATCAGCTTGTGATGGTCGTGCAAATAAGTGATTGGACCAGGTACATTTCACTGTACACTCAGAAAGCATATGTTATACGCTTAGTTGAGCTGTCAGCCGGTCTCCACATTATAGGCGAAGTGGTAGTTTCCCATTCATCTACGAACACGCTTCGACCTTGCTGCTGTCTTGCAGTGAATCATGGCACGAGGCGCAACTCCTTACATAGGTACAGTCTTTCCCTTGAAGTGCACATTGTACTTGTCCTCGAGCGTCTTCATCAACGGCCTGCAGATCTCAGGCGACATCGGCGCCAAGATACCCTTCTCGCTCAGCGTGCCATCAAGCACCTGCTGCACCGCAATAGCGCATGGCACACCAACGAGCTTGGCCATAGCAGAGTAACCCTTGGGGTCACCGTACTCTGCAAGAGTCTCGGTGCGGACCACCTTGCTGCCGTCCTTGTTCTCAATCTCGAACCTGTGCTGCAGCATGACGAAGTCGCGCTCGCCCTCCTCGTACTGCATCTTCTGCTCGAGCGTGGCGCACAGTGTGTCGAGGGGATTGCCGCGGGGTGTGATCTGCTCGTCTGAGATGAGACCGATCCAGCGGAGGCCGGAAAGAATGCGGTCCTTCTCTTCGCTGCTGGCGAACTTGGTCCGCGAGCTGATGGCCCAGACAATGTCTTCATCCTTGTCGCTGGTCGCGCCGACGATCTTGGCTGTGGCGTCCCTCCATGTGCGCTTCTCGCCCTCCTTGAGGAAGTCCTTGGGGTCCTCGGAGAGGAAGCCAATGTCGACAAGGCACTTGATGTACTCTGGGAATCCTCCGTATCGTAGAGTTCCACGAATGATCGTCTGCGCCTCTGGAATGTTGTAGCGCTCTTTGTATGGCGTGGAATCGCGGTTGGGGTAAGCGACGAAGGCGTAGCCGGGGTAGATGAAGTATGGCTTGGCCTCAGCCATCAGCTCAGGTCCCTCAACCTCCTTGATCTGGCCGTCTTGGTAGTACTTCGCCTGGTTCCTCAGTGCAAGCAACACACCACGCGAGCTCCACGAGAATTTGTATCCAAGTGGGTTGTCCGAGTCCTCGGGTGCTGGCAGACCGCCGCAGTATGACTTGAACGACAGGATCTTGCCGCCAGCCTTGTGAACCTCGTCGATGGTGAGAACGGCGGAGAGATGGTCGACACCGGGGTCGACGCCAATCTCGTTCATGACGGTGATGCCAGCCTCCTTTGCCTGGGCATTGAGCTCCATCATCGCGGGCGAGACGTACGAGGTGGTGACGACGTTCTTCTTCTTGCGAATGGCCGACTTAATGACAGTCGCGTGGAATGTGTAGGGGATCAAGCTGATGACGACGTCAACTTTGGCGACTTCCGCATCGAGGGCGTCGCTGTTGTTGACATCGAGCTGCATGTGTCAGTATTTGATGGTAGGACCAAGATGTGATACCTACGCTGATGGCGGTAGCATTGGGAATGCCCTTGGCCAGAGCCTTTGCCTTCTCGAGCGTCCTGCAAGCTACGCTACATTAAATTATGTACCAATGATGATGAGATGGTGTAGACTTACCAACGGTGACCTTGACGCCTGACTTGCCCAGGACATCAACAGTAGGTCGTGTCCTTGGATTGTTAGCTTGAGGCTTCGGCTGAGGAGTATTCAGTCATACACGAAACCTGCACCAAGCAGAAGTGCTGACCTGAGATACTGTCAGCATATTGCATTGCTCTGATATAGTCATGTCCACTCACTTTCCACTGTATGCACCGGTAGGCGCTCCACTAACCGAGTCCATGACTTCTTGGAATTTGTCTGTGTATATGAGCAATTGGTAGTTGAAGTGGAGTAGGAAACTGCGTACTTGTAATGGATTCCATCTTGCTTGGTTATATACTGCGATTGCAAGAGAGTGTGTCGTGAAGATATGCAAGATATCTGTTGACTGCAATCCGATCGGAATTCTCAAAGTTTCGAGGGGCGCTCCGTCATCGCTCCGCCACACGAGAAAAGTGGGTCAAGGGAGAAGCCCGTAAACGCCGAGACGGACTAGGCCGCGACGGGACACTAGCGCCAGCTTCATATGCACGACCTGAGTACGCGTACAGTGGCATACCAGCAATCATCATCGAACATCACGCGTAGTTCAAGAAACGTAACCCACATTGACTTACACCTGGACCTTGCTCTATAATCGAAGTGTACGGTCCATAGTCTAGGCGCGATCGTTTCACTAGGCCACCATGCCTTCCGCAATAGATCCCCAGGATGACCTCTCCTTGGCCATCAAACAGGTAGATCTACGCAACCGATACGTTTAAGCTGACCAGCAATACTTACATACGCCAGATAGCTCAGTCTTCCATTGCATCAGACTACATCGACCAGCTTATTCCGATCATGAAAGATGCCCGCTACTCCAACCAGCTGCAGTCCGCTTTTGACCATTTCTCCAATGCTCGGGAAGCCGAAATCGAGAGCATATGCAACGCGAATCACCAAGACTTCGTAAGCTCGGTCGATTCCATGCTTCGTATCCGAGACCAGACGGTGCAAATGAGCAGCGAAATCCTGCAACTGAACGAGTCCATCCAAGAGAGTATCGAAAGGCTGGCGGAGCAGAAGAAAGGGTTGGTGGACTCGCGCGGCGTGCGGCAGAACATCAACGAAGCGACTCAGGCCCTGAAGGCTTGCTTGAACGTGCTACGACTAGCCAATCAGGTGCATGACATGCTGCGCGAGAAAAACTACTACGCTGCTCTTCGCGCCCTGGATGAGTTGCAAACTGTTCATTTGCGAGCGGTCGACCGGTACAAGATTGCCAGTATGATTGAAAAATCTGTACCCCAGACACAGGAGCAGATACGAGAAGCAGTCAAGACAGACCTCAGCACCTGGCTGTTCCGCATTCGAGAGTCATCTCAATTTTTAGGCGAGGTCGCGTTCTACTACACTGACGTGCGACGGACGCGCAATCAGGACCGGGCCGAGGCCGATCCGCGCTTCGCCAGGTTCAAGCTCAACTCTGCTATCGAGCTTGTGGCGGATGAGACGGACGAGTTCGACGTGCTGAACAACGAGGCGGCTGGCAACGAAACAGACTTCTCACCATTGTTTGAGGCGATGCACATCAATGAGACGCTCGGTAAGAGCGAGAAGTTCCGGACCGAGTACGCAGCCGATCGACGAACGCAGAAAGACTTAATCATACCGACCAAGCTGGACTTGCTGGATGAAGAGTGTGGCGATCTGAGCAGCTTGCTCGAAAGTATCGCAGGTTTTGCGATCATCGAAAAGGCCACCATGTCCAAGACTGCGAACTTGCGACAGCAATCCGATGTGAGTCCATTGAAACGATCGCCGAGTTTGACTTACGCATATGCAGGTCGACGAGCTATGGGACTCAATGTGTCAGAGTGCGATCAATCTCATAACTAAGAACTTGCATATGGTCGAAAATGATGAGCTGCTGCTACGGATCAAGGGTCGGGTGGCACTTTTCATGCTCACGATGGAGGTAAGCGTTGTCAGACATGCCTATAAATTGCAGCTGACAAGACTAGAAATGGAGTTATTCCGTCGCAGCGATGAATGACCTACTTCTGACTCTCTTTTCTAAGTATTCTGAGCTACTGAAACAACGCTTCAGTGAAGACTTCCTCGAGATAGTCCAGACAGACGACTACATGCCGATGCCAATCAAAGATCTCGGAGATCTCGACAAGGTTGTCAATGTCAGTTGGTATGAGCCTGAGGTGCCGAGGGATGAGATGGAGTATGAAAACCCCTGCGTTCCCTTTGCCTTTTATTCTAATGACATGTGTAGATTCCCCTGCGTCCTTCCCTTCTCGCAGATGTATCCTCTGTGTTGCATAGACGTAAGAAACTTCCTCAACCAGATCTACCTCTTCAGCGACGACTACTTCCAAAAGTCCAGCATCATCGACGAGACGCTGCGCACCGCCCTGGACGACCTTCTTTGCCATAACGTCTGTCAAGCACTTGTCGATCGCCTCTCGGCCCAATATCCCGGGCAAATAGTGCAGATCCTCACCAACCTTGAGCACTTCGAGCATGCCTGCGTCGAACTACAAGATCTGCTCTTCCAAGCCCGGAGCTCGCCTAGCGCAACCGGTCCTATCGTTCTCGAGGCCACCGAGCGCTTCAAGCTCGCCAAAAAACAAGCTTCAGACCGCATCTTCGAGCTCGTGAATAGTAAGATTGACGACCTGATTGAGATTGCGGAGTACGACTGGATGGCCGTGAAACCTGCGCCCGGACCAAGCGAATACATGCTCGAACTCACGCGCTACATGTCAGACATAATATCCTCTGTTCTTCTGGCGCTGCCGACCGAGATCAAGGAATTCGTCTACTTTGATGCCCTGTCGCACGCTAGCTCCGCGATTCTCGACCTCACGCTCGACGAGGGTGTTAAGCGCATCACGCCGTCTGCGGTCGCTGACTTGGCGACTGACACGCGCTACTTGTCTGACTTCGTGGCCTCACTCAATAATCCGATCTTGATGGAGAACTTGGACGAGCTTACGCAAACTGTTGCGCTCATGGGCACGGAGAACAGCGATGAGTTCTTCGATGTAGCGCAGAGGAATAAGAAGTATGGTAAGGTGGACAACATGAAGGGTGCGATCTTGCTAGAGAAGGTTCAGGAGGGTGCGCAGGTTGCGGCGCAGAGTCCGACAAAGCCGTCAACAACGACGGAGAGATTTGGGACGCTGGGGAGTAGGTTTGGGCTTGGACGATGAGCTGGTAATGTCTCGGTAATGCGAATCTGATTTACACCTTGATGCTGGTCTGGGCCACAATTCGAGGCCCATCCTTCGTTCACAATCGATGCCAAATTATTGGTATGTACCTTCGTGTGCGCCAAAAAATGCAGTGCACGCCAACGCTATATCTCACTCTTCAAAAGAACGATCAGACATAACAACGACGCATGCGATTCGATTGGGAAGCTGTAACGAGTGCCTATGCTGAATTACTTTCATTTCTCCATACTTGTCTTCGCGAAGTATTCTCTCAAGACCTTGTGCCTTCACTAGTTCTAGCCAACGCCTCATGCACCACTCGAGATTAGAGCCACAATACGGATAGGCGCTTGATACGAAGTAAGCTCTATGTCTATTCTAGTGAGGTCAGTATTGTGGTCTGCATATTGAGCTTGGTTATGACCATGGATTGATGGCGTTCTTACCGCAACCTCAAGATCGAGCGTGTTGCCTATTATTTGTCAGTTATCGTGACTATTTTCCGCGCTAGCTGCTACGTACCCCCATTTTCAGTTGTCAAAGCATTGAGAATCGATGAAAGTCGTGGAACCTCGATACCGGCTTCCAAGTCAATGACGGGAAAGCGGAAACCGACACCCAGGGGCGCTGCAGCACGCTTCTCGTCACTAACCCTTCAAAGTCAGCATCGAAGTGGAACTCTTCTGCGTATATAATGAACGTACATTGGTGAGGGCTTTGTGGCGATGGGCGCAGCAGTAGCTGATGCTATCATAGCTACAAGAGCAATAATGAAGAAATGCATGATGAGACGTTGACGGACCGAGGGTCGTCTGGTGTGTAGTAATCACTGCCAACTGAAATTCACAAGTATTGAGACAGGCCCTTTATATAGACTCAAGGGCCTCCCAGTACCACCATGGCGAGGCTGTGGCTTTGAGCATTTGCGATGGCTTGAGAGCCACCAAAAGCAAGATGCTTATCTCAAGACAAAGAGCATCTGTGGTCCGACGCGGATACACCAATACTGCGCTACGATGTTGTTTCTTCTAAGTACCACATATGATGCCTGAGCGGCTGAACAGCGATTATGTCTCGTGCTTGTCCTCTCATGATCGGAGTGGCGGCACTGAACTATCAGGCGTCTTCACTAACATAGTGATCCGCGAAGCGAAAGAAGGTCTCGATGGTGCACATAACATCACGAACCTGGGTGGGGGCGGCGACGAGCTAACGAAAGATGCACCTCAATGTGGAGTGACCGCCGAGCTTTTGCGTGTTACATCGCCCCAACTTTGCAGATTGATCGGCGACATCCGAACAAACGTGCGAAAAGATGTTCTTTGATGGTAAAAGTAAGCGGGAGGACAAGAGCAAAGATGAGGAGACGTGACATGTCCGCTAGCGCCCTAGCTCGAAGCTGGCTGCTGCGAGGCACTGCCGCCATCCAAATAACAATTCCGGTGTCACCACCTTACAATCAAAATGATTGCTTCACTCGTAGCTCCGGTAGTGAACCAGGGTAACACCTCAAATGCCCAGCTCTTCATCTTGCTTCTTCCAAGGCGATCTCCTCTCCGAATCCTTCATCCCCGATTTTCGCCCCGCTAATTTCTGCTCTTCAGCCACCTCCTTCCTATGTCTGAACTTCCGCTTCTCATCACTCGACAGCCAGTGTCCATAGCTCTGAAGCCATAGCTTTACGTACTCCTTGAGGTCAACGAACACTCTCCATGGATGTTTGCCATACATCAGCGCCACTGCGACGCCTACACAGACCGGTATGCCGATAGCCCAGAGCTTCCAGAACTGCGCCGCTTTCGGTAGATATGCTTCGTTCATGCTGAAGACGCCGGCAACCAATGTTAGAGGGAAGACTATGGATGCAAATAAGCTGAGACGCATGCTGAATTCGCCGTCTGCTACGCCTCTGAAAGCTGCGCGGAGGTTTGCGAGGTCGTTTGAGACGTTGTTTAAAGCTTCTGCGCGATCGCGCATTGGTTGCATTCTTGTGTGGATGGTAAGAAAGTCTTTCTGTGCGCCTTTGAGAGCAAGTGATGCATTTTCGTCGACGCCTTCAGCGCCCAATTGAACGCCTAGACGCTCTAGGTTCAAATACATTGCGCGCCAAAAGTGATTTAGATGACGGCGCATGTAGTTGATGTCTTTTGCAATGGAATTAATCTTGAGCAAGTCCGCCTTCCACATCTGCCGGGTCAACTTATCGTCAACTTGCGCTTGGTAATCGTCGGAGAACCATTCAGCTCTCGCAATGGTGGTGTTCATCAATTCGAGGTGGTTCACCCAGTGCTGCGCGACGTGCTTCAGAAGATAGTAGGCTGCATTGGACGACTTCTTGTTCGTCTCTTTGACGAGCTCGGGAGTCGCGAGTCTCGTCCAGTAGAACACCATTTCATCCAACGGACTTGCAGGATTGCGCTTGTCTTGAAAGATCTTGAGGTTGGCCTCTTTTGCGCCAATGCCGACCTGAGAGAACATCAGCGGTGCTAATGTAGAGCACCCGTCGTGGTAAGGCCAGCTTTTGTGTAGTTGACCTCCCAGAGGCTCGACCTTGCCCCAGTCTTGTGCTCGCCATAAAGACGCACGGTCTGTAAAGACTGATCTGGCTGCGAGAATGAGGCACTTGTCTCGACTAGCGATCGACGCTTCATTGAGCTTGATTCCATCAGGCGTTACAAAGGTTCGTTCTTTCTTCCTCCCTGGCGCTGGTTCATCACCTGCTGATTTTTGCTGTATGTTCTTTGCAATGGTAAATGCGGGATCGACCATGATAACAGCTGTGGCGAGGTCAGTATTGAACTAAGGAGACTTTCAGAATCGTGAGGAACATACCGTCCCAGCCCATATCACTATCTCCGTCCTTAGGTGCATCTTGGGAAGTCCAGAATGACGCACATCGCCTCACAAAAGCATGCCTACGGTCAGGCTTCCCCAAAGACGGAACGTCGATATCCCGCCACCTTTCGTATCTGCGTCGATTGACCGCAAATGAGAATTGCATGCTCAACACGTCGACGGAGCTTGGGTCGAAAAGGGTCCGTAACTCATAGTAGCGCAGCGTAAATGAGTGACCTGGTACTGACATTGACGGCAGCCCTCTGAAAGGGATAGACCACGAGTCCGTGAAGTTCCAGGTGTTCATCTGCTCGCTGAATACCAAAGGATCAACACCAAGATGATGGCCCAAAGCATCTACGTAGTCGGGCTCCATATCCTCGAGTATGAATAGCCGACGACGCTTGTCTTCGCGGCTCTTGGCCGCTGGATGCTTCTCAAGGTAGGCTCGCAGCGCAGCAGGATTTTCGAAGCCTCCCTCCTGAGCGATGGTAACGCTGTCATCCCCAAATTCCAGACAATAGCATCGTCCTGGTACTCGCCCGAAATTCTTCTGGTGATATGTCTGTACGGCCTTGCGACCGGGATCTTTTTCATCTGCAAGCAAATCCAAGAACGATTGCAAGGCAGGAAAAGCGCCTTCGAGCGTTCCGAGACACTCCAGGTAGGGCTTGCCGGCAAAGCGCTCAGCCTTGCCAGCGGTCGTGGCATCGTATTGCTTCTCTTGCGCTGGTGTACTATCCGCAACCACGGGGTTCTTTTGTCCGTTCATTCTGCATTTCGCACCAATTTCATCATTATCCAAAAATAAATGGTAACGTTAGTTATACAAGATATGAAAAAGATGGAGAAATGATGAATTGATCGAGGTTCATGGCCTGACTTTATCCGGGGGCTGACATGAACTAGACATGCGTCGGCCCCTCCTCCGTACATTGCGGCTCGTTAACCGCGGCCACGCCGAGAGGGTGCTTCGTGGTTGAAAAGTCTTGATTTGACACCTTTGAATTACAAGTTCGAAGTCATCTATACTTCGGGTCCTATGTGTAAAGCTACGCACCTTTGACCTGGCATGGATGCGTGTTGAACGTCTGATTTAACTCCGGCTCTTCTGAACGTTGCTCATGCGCCCCCAAAAAGCATGCTCAGCCTCGTGCTGGTCATTGCAGTACACGAAGCCCTTCCGAAAGTTTTCGATGAGATGCGCAGTCGCATCAAATCGACCTTCGTCCTTGTCCGTGGAACGTCTCACATTCACCACGACAACTCACCATCTCTTAATTGCAGGAGAAACAAACGATTACGAAACACCCCGAACCGTCCGCCCAATCCTCTCAACCTCCCGCCTCGCCCATTCCACTTCAGCCCCCACCCTAATCCTAAACTCCGGATCCCTCTCACTCTCCAACACCACATTCTCATTCCTCAGCATCTGCAAGTCAGCCTCCACAAGCTCAGTCTGCTCCTTCACAATCCCCTCCATCTTATCCTGCAGCTCGCGCGCAATGCCGCGGAGGCCCTTTTTTGCATTCCGTTGAAGACTTTTGAAGATCGCTTCGTCGCTGAACCTGTCTGTGATTAGGTCTTTGCGACGGCGGTCGCTGCCACGGCCTGGATGGGAGATGTTAGCGGGAGAAGATCAAGGGAGGAGAGGAGAGTAGACTTACCGTATTCCATGCTCGCTGCGTGATATGTGTTCTCCATGAGTCTGCCGATGAAGGCCGTTCGGATGAAGGAGAACATGTTAGTGTGCAGGGTGGAAAGGTCAGAAAAGAAGTTATCGATGGCTTGCTCGATGCCATGGACAGCAAGATCTTTTCGGTGGCGCAAGATGCCTGTGATGGTGCGCATTGCGTTCCGCGTAGATTCTGCAGCGAGATTGTTCGCATACGTAGACAACGCAGTCTCCACCGCTTTGCTGAATGCGCGGTCGACTGACCGATTGGTCATCTCGAGTTTGGTCTCAAGATCGTCTGCGAAATCTGTCCAGATGGCGAACATGTCGTTTTTCATGCGCTCCATTGCTTCTTGATTCCAGCAGCGAGAGCCCACGGCTGGAGTGCAATGGCTGCCATGGTTGGAGCAGAAAGCGGAGTATGTGGAATGGTCCCACTGTGGTATCGAAGTAAGAAAGTGCCTCTTCGTAGCGGAGAGGTGATACGTACACCTTGCCATGATAAGCTGGCCCGTCTGGCTGCGATGCTCCACTGAGGGCTATTTCGCCCTACTGTTAGTGAGTAACTATTTCACTCAACGGTAAAGCGGACGTACTCATGCATAAATAGATTCTGCCGTTGAATTCGTCGGTGAGGGTGCGCGATGTGTCATGCAGCTGAGATGTCGGAGAAGTCAACTACAGGCTCGAATTAGTGGTTGTTCACCAAGAGACATTGGAATGACTTTTGAGTTCCCGCCAACTCAGTCGTGCTGTACTTATGCCGGCTAGGACTATGCCAGCGCAATCATTTGAAGAGATCTTTATGTCACTTGTAACGATCGGCGAGGGGACTGGAAAGAGCTGGCGTGCTTACCTCATCGATCTCCTTCTGAATAGCAGCCACAGCATCCAGCGTCTGCTGCTTACTCTCCGCACTCGCGTTCCCAGAACCAGCCTCAACCCAAAGCACAACAGAACTCAGGAAGGCCGGAATATCGTCCCTCACAAAATCTCTCGTGGCTCGAAGACGACTTTGCGCCACAATGCCGATGCAGTGCCTCCGCAGCTCCATGATTCCACTCAGCCTGAGGTAAGGCATAGCAGCCGAAGACGGCTTATGCCGGTTATCCCAATACAACTTGTTGCTTATGCAAAAAGTATTCGAAGTCGTAGCGATCGGATGATTGCGGTACTGATGTTTCAAGCCGGTCGAGACTTTGTCGTTGCGTAGCTTGATGATGTGACTCTGCAGTGCAAACTCGTGTGTCAGTCTAGATGTCTCCGCTCTGCGATATTCCCCCTCGAGTCTAGCAAGCTCCTTCGATTCTTCTTGACTAAGATCCGTAAGGCCGTCGAATTCATTAAGATTATCCTTCACTGAGCTCAGATTGTCAGCGGCGGTGTCGAGACTTTCTTGCAGTTCCGTGATCGTAGATCTTTGTGCCAGCCAATCGTGCCTCGCTTCGCGAACATTAACGTCCTCGGATCTGGTGCAGACAACATCGACTCTTGATAAGTTGATATTCCTGGCCAGCTCAAAGATTTCCTTTACGCTCTCATCAGTGATGGCTCGATCAATCCTGGCAACGACAAATATCTGGTTGCATTGTCGAACGTATCGCTCCGTGATAGCCTTACGAGCTGAATTTAGATCGCGAAGTCCCGGAAGGTCGGCGATGATGAGACCTTTGCTTAGAATGTGCGCTTTCAGATGTACCCGCAGTTTTCGAATGAATGGCCAGTGCACGCGAGAAGCCGATGTGGCCGAATCTGGATCTGATTCCGACGATAGGTCTCGTAGCCGTGACGAGCACTCTTCAACAGTGCTGAACGTTTCTTGTCCTCCTTGCCAAGGAAGCTCTTGCGATGCCCACTCCATCATCGTCGTTATCGCATGATCGAAAGGCATCGATGAGAGAACGGTAGGCGTCCGCTCAAGGTTGGCGCCAAAGCTCGCTTTGAAAGTCTGCTTGGCCAGATCAGCTTTGCTGCGTAGCCTGTTCCTCTCATGGCCATCACCAGCTTCGTCGGTCTGGTTACTCGATGCTCTTGGAAGCAAATTGTAATCCCGGTACGCTCTGAGTAACTCCTCGAATTGTAGCTTGAGCTCATCGATGGTGAAGTAGTCGACGTTTACCACAAAGTCATCTCTATCGTGAAAGTGATACTCTGTGACAGCGCACGTACAGGCAGTTCCACTGCCGCTCTTTTGATTATCAGTCAGCTGAGAGCATGAGAAGAGGTGCATGATCACTTACCGATCTAGTCAACTCCATCTTATCAAGCAAAGAATTGATCAGACTGCTCTTCCCCACGCCAGAGTCCCCAACAAGTCCCACAACGCGCGACGATGGGAGCTGGAAATCGTGTAGCCTAGTAGCCTGCTGGTAAAGGGTATTGATACTCGAACGGCGTTCTTGATGCAAGTTGGAACTGGAAAGAGCATTCATGAGCCTTGACGTCAAGACCCTTGCGTTGACGAGGGCTTCTTGTGCTGCGCGCAATTCGGACAACTCCGCTGGCTCATCCTCACATTCGATTTGGTGAATAGCGCTGCGAGAACGCGATGCAGATGGCGAGCGACTCTGGCGCGAGCCTGCAGGACGGTTTAGACCGGGTTGAGGGGAACCTAAGCGCAGACCCGAGACAAGACCAGTCAAGCTGTCAGCCCTGGTGGATTGAGGCTGTCTCGAACTGTTCGGAGGCATTGATGGTGTAACATGGATTGACGGCGTGCGCGGTCGTCCCCCAGAAGCAGATCCTACCGGCGTCTGGGGCGATGCAAGCCTCAAGTCACTGATGTGACCAATTTGCTGAAGGACAGCATTATCTTCTTCTTGATCCTGATCATCGGAGTCTGCGCGTGTCAAAGTAGACTGTGTGTAGGCCGTCGTACTAGGAGTGCTGTGGCGAGTGCTCCTTGGTGAGGAGTCGGTCTCGACAGAGGGCAAAGGCCTGTCGCGATCAAAATCATGACCGAATGTGAAGGACGGTGTCGTTGGGCGGTCTTCGCCAAAAGTAAAGGGTGTTGGTGATGGCGTGAACCGAGGAGTTCCTGAACCCGTGCTACTTGGGGTTGGTGTCAAAGCACGAGTGTTCGACATCGAGCTCTCGGATGCTGTTGGCGTAGGGTTCGACATTGTAACACTTCCAGAGGAGAAAGAGTGCTTCTCTATGAATTGCTACCGCTAAAAATCAGCTCAGTATAAGTTTGAAGATCGAGCGGTACGTACGACTCTGACTATCTTGCAAAGTAGCGCGGCAAGAAAATTGTAATTACTCACGAGACGGCAGCCTTGAAAGCATGCTCTTCATATGACACAGGCAAAGCATCAACTAGCGCCCTTCATCGGATCCATTTGCCGTGTTCCTGCGTGGTTGCGGCGCGGACCGCAAGACGAGCCAATAACACATGGGTCTCTCCCACCATGTTGAAACACCAGAAATCTCAATTCCAAGAAGAACATGTTCTGAAACTGTTTGAAGCGTGAAGTGTCAGTGGTGAAAATAGAACATACGAGGGGCCCAAGTTCGACGCTTCGATTCGCACATCCAGCCTTGCCGTCCCGTACTCAGGTACCGCTGTGGCCAAAGCCTTACCCTACATGTTACAGACTACGCTGTAAAAACGCCCAGGGGCTGTTCAGAGATACTGACGGCGTTTTCTGTTGGCCTCCATGCGGCACGGCAAGGCTCAATAGGTGGCTGAGCGTCTGCCTGAGGGTCTGTTGCAATGATCTCGAGTACGACGCTCCAAAGGAGACCGACTCACATCCATATGCAAGTACCGAACATTCTCAACAGATGCTTCATCTTAGATTCGTGACTCTATGTGAAGTCAGTTTTGAATTCTCGAACTCTTACAACACCTCGTCGCCCAAAATCCCAAAGCCAAACACCATACTCCTCGGTAACCCAAGATGCGCTCAATCGTTCAGTGTCGACACATCACCCATCTCCAGCATTATATTCTCCTCTCTCCATCCCTCTGAAACATCCACTTGTCATCCTCGACCTGAGCCGTCTTCCTTCGAAGGCTACTCCTCAACGCAGCCCCAATCTCCTCCTCCACAGCCGCAGGATCCCAATGCGCATTCTGTTTGCCATATAAATCGATCATTTGATTTTCCTGCTCTGTCTTGCGTCAGCCCAAACCATGTCACCGACATCCAGAGTACTGTCAAACGTACCCATCTCCTCATCGACTTCCCGGCCTACACCCAGCACCATGTTCTTGAACGCGTTGCTCGGCGCATTGACTTTGTATTCGCCTTTCTCATCGCGCTCGACGAGGTTGTCTTCGAGGGACTGGTGCGCGGTGTCGGGACGAATGGACGGTGGGTTTGAGCGTTGGGGGCGATTGGGCGGTGGGAAGAGGGCGCGGCGGGATGTTGGTGGTGGGCGGATTGCGCGCTCCATGTTGTGTGTTGATCTGAAGTCGTCTGGGCAGGGCCGTAGAATGGGATGGTGGGACATGAGAAACTTGTTGGTGGTGTTTGTGTGTTTGGACTGTTTGGCGCGCCGTACTGCAGCTTTGGAGTCGGCGCGGAGGTCTTGCGGGGTGAAAGATGGGGAGCTTGGACGCGACTTACCTACGACGTTGCGACTTTTGAACTTCTAGACGGTGACCATTTACGCGTTTTTATACGCGTCAAACCCCCGATCCGTCTAACAAGAGTCAGAACCTTTCGAATCTTCTGCGAAGCCGGCAAGCAAATTGAGAGAGAGGAAGGAACGACCGGCGGAGGCAATGGCAGAAGAACATGTGCCGTCAAGGCCACCAGGTCTACCTGCGAGACCACCAAGTCCGCAATCGAACAGGGAAGACGCATTACCACCTAGGAAACGACCGCGAACCAAAGCGCCTCCGGCAGCAGCTTCCACCATACCAATGGAGACGCCAGCAAGCATAGCTGCGAAAGGACCTGCTACGCCTGAAGCACCTACTGTACCAGGAGTACCCACGATATCAGAAAAGCCTGTCGAGTTGCAGACG
>Ga0265798_10005001_pt1 | contig 18056 bp, 13 predicted proteins | sample P3T30metagenome_FD_192430 | JGI IMG/M metagenome (GOLD analysis project Ga0265798, IMG submission 192430) | Plant litter microbial communities from East Loma Ridge, Irvine, California - P3 T30 | ecosystem: Environmental > Terrestrial > Plant litter > Unclassified | place: USA: California... | reverse complement strand
TCAAAGTAGAACTGGACAGTGAGAAGCTCGAATGGGAAAAGCCCGATCTCCGAGTGAACTTGGTGACACGCTTGGGTCAAACCGAGGAAGGCCTTCGGTTGCCGCAACTTATCGGAGCGACCCTGCCATGCGCGAGTCCAGTACAGCCGCCCACCTCTTGTAACGTATGACTCGATGTCTTCCTCGACAACGATGTGAATGCCTTCGAGCGCATAGTGGTAGATCTGATTGCGTAGCTCGCCAGGAAGTCGTAGCAGAGGCGACTGTCGCTGGTTTTGGAGGGTCCTGCAATTGGCGTCAGCACATGCCGAAGACACTCGCACTTACTATACACTTACAGTTGATGCATATCGCTGTCTGATTCGTTGGCAGCTGTTGATATCGCCATGCTTGCGGTGTTGCCGAAGAGTGGTGGCGAAGCTTAGTGAGGGGGAAGGAGGGTAGAAAAGTTATCAAGAAGTCGCAATCTCGAGGCATGACATCATTCGGAAAGTGAACGGGCAGAGCAAACGACTACGAGGAAATGAAATTGCCTCACTGACAGATGTGAAAGTAGAGTGCACTTGTCCCTGGTGCCTAGATTGACTGAAACTCATATGGATATCATTAGTACTCCAAACACCACCAACGCGGACCTAGCTTTTCTGGAGGCCGTCATCCGTAAAAATCCTCCCACTTGCCCCATATTATCTCGTTCTCATATTTCTTCATGAGCTGCCCCGTGGGGTCTTCGCCCTTGACGTGCGCCCACGCCCCTGCGAAATGCAAGATGAACGTGCCATGTTCCCAGACCTGCTTGTGGTCGTCGAAGCACGCAATCTCCTGCGGGAAAGCGTTCAACTTCCACTGCGGCACAACATGCACCCTGGCTGCTGATGCTGCGTCGTCCTTCATGAGCTTGACAGTAGAGTCCTGCTCGCTCATTTGTTTGCCCTCCAGCTTCGCCTTGTCGTGTATGTCCCACGAGTCGCGCATGAACTTGAGTGATCGCTCGTGACCGCGCACAAGGAAGGAGCCTGCATTGAAGCCGTTGCAGTCGTGCGTGAAGAGATAGTCGATTTCTTCAGGGTTCGTCACATTCCTGAGCTCTTCGTCGATGACGTCGGTGACCTTGATGTCCGTGTTCGTGATGAGGGTGTCGAAGTCGAGCCACCAGATCCAGTCGTACTTGCCCGTCTTGATCAGGCGCTCGGCCATGTTGAACTTCCAGAAGATGACGGCGCGGTCCGTGTGCGATTCGTAGTCGAGGATGAGGTCGTAGCCATGGCGGCGCACGTAGTCTTGGTAGAGCGTGTTAGCATGCGACTAGACTTTACAAGGCTGTGGTGGTGCTTACGGTCTTTATTCTTGAGCGACAGATGCAGGTACGAGCGCTGGTCGGTCACAAAGGTCATTAGGGCGATGCGTGGCGCCTTGTTGCCCCCATCACCATCGGTCTGCGGGATGACTTGGCGGTCCACGGGCGCATTCTCGTGCCTGGTGCCCTGACTGAGCTGCCACCCAAAGAAGGCGAGGAACACGATGAGCAGCAGCAGCGAATTCGGTATCTTGAAGGACCTGAGGAGCATGATGGCGGTAGTCGTGTGCGTGCTCCAGCTTACGAGGGCAGGAGCAGTGGAACCGTGGCTACTTCAGTAGGCGGCACATGTTCGCGCAAGGCAGAGCATTGGAATGCCAAGTAGGTGAGGGTGTTGGACGGAGTACGGGACATAAGAAGGGAGGGGACGTGGACGCGAGGCCAGACCCACGATCCTGGTTCATGTTTGTGATCTGCTCTGCGTACATGCGGACTGGGCCGTGGCCTGCGGACATGAATCCGGGTAAATCACAAACATCGGCCTATATGCGTGTAAGAAATCTGGTGTCGTGTAAGACGGCATTTGGTATGCAGGCAGTGGCAGGCAGGCATGGATACGATAATGGGACCGCTGTGCTGGATCTCTTGGACCCTGAAGCTAACCACCTAGCCTTCCCCACCCAGCCTCGCAGAAACGCAATTGAGCTGCACTCGTTCTTCGACACACGTCAATTGCGAGAAGCAATGACGGTTGTATCCAGATGCGCCAGTATCCAATGCTTCCTCACAGTATCAGCAGCCTATCTAGGTAGTCGTTAAGCTCTTGCTCTGCGAATCTCGGCTTCACTAAGCATAGACGCGCAAATTCTGTCGCCAAACTCGATCTTCTTTGCCTCTCCAGCATGACAAACACGAGGTTTCTTATCTTGCCTATCATTGCAATCCACTGCCTTCCTGTTCTGGCATCGTCACTCGCCTAGCTCAAGCCTGCATCGTCATGGCTGTCCAAGCTTTGTACAGTGCAGAGAAAAGCTTGTCGAGTCTTTGCAGGCTCAAATATCGCTAGGGCATCCATATACTTGGGTCAAGCAAATCAATTTAGAGATACCTACTATCTTTATCCTGCAACATGCTCTGCACTTCACTTCTTGCAGCGCTCGCCATTGGGGCTTCTGCAGCTCCTACGGTCGGACGACTTGCCAAGCGCAATGCTGCTACCGGACTGGACGTCAAGCTTTCTGTTTCAGACGGTGTTCTCTCGGCACCCGTTGATGGTCGCATCGTGTTGATGTTTGCACCCAATGGAACGGACCCGCTAGAAGACATCGATGTTGATACCTCTTCAAACAAGATCTTCGGCCTGAACGTCTACAACTTCTCTGGCAACGACTCGGTCGTATTTTCTGGAGGTTCCAATTCGAGCGTCGAGACTAGAGTATATGGATGGCCCAATGTCACACTCGATGACATTCCAGCCGGCACGTACAGCGTTCAAGCCTTTCTGAACAAGTACGAGACGGTAACGCGCTCAGACGGGTCCACAATCAGCATCCACTTCCCTTGCGGCGATGGAAACCCGAATGTCAACACTTTTGGAAGCCTCATTACCACGGCTGCCGACATCGAGATCACTGGAACAACCCAAGCACTTGAACTCAAGTTCAGCAATACCACAGCTGTTGAGGACTTCACTGGCTCGGAGATTGGAGGCTGCAACCAAGGCAACTACGAGGATACGGAGCTTTTCAAGCACGTCAAAATCCGCAGCGAGAAGCTGAGTGCGTTCTGGGGACGTGACATGTACGTCGGCGCAAACGTGCTGCTTCCATATGGGTACAATGCCAATGACACGACTACACGGTACCCTACGATCTACTCGCAAGGTCACTGGCCAGGCGAGCAAGGCGCTTTCCGTTACCCTACCGCTGCATTCTCAAAAGGCTGGGACAATGGAACGATTCCTGGTACCAATACGACAAGCGCACGCCCAGCGCCAAAGATGATTCTCGTCACCTTCCGCCACGAAGCCCCGTTCTACGACGATTCGTACGCTGTCAACACGGCCAACCTTGGACCTTACGGCGACGCCATCAACGATGAGCTGATTCCACATATCGAGAAGACCTTCAACACGATCCAGGCTCCTTACGCTCGCATTCAGGAGGGTGGCTCAACTGGAGGCTGGGAATCAGCAGCATCTCTCATATACCGCCCCGATCTCTTTGGCGCTTGTTTCTCCTCATACCCAGACTCGCTGGACTTCCACCGTCACCAAGACATCGAACACTACACCGCCAAAAACGCCTACATCCGCGCAAACGGCAGCTTCGTCCCCTCCATCCGCACCTTCGTCAACGGCACCGAGAAAGTCCTAGCTACCGTTGCCTCCGAAAACCACTGGGAACTAACCTTCGGCACCGCCTCGCGCTCCTCAAACCAATGGGACATTTGGAACGCCGTCTTCGGCGTCCAGGGCTACAACAACTACCCCCTCGAGCCGTGGGACAAAGTCACCGGCGAGATATACCCGGAGGCAGTCGAGTACTGGAAGCCCTTCGATCTGAGCAACTACATCACCAGCAATTGGAACACCTCGCGCAATCTCGGAAAGAACCTAGCGGGCCGTATATTCGTGTACGTCGGGTCCTGGGACAATTACTACCTCAACGAAGGCGTGATGGAGTTCCAGAAGCGCACTGATGTGATCGGTGGAGCCGGGTGGGCAAACGTAACGATTCTGCCAGAGAAGCCGCACGGCGGTAACTACCAATCTCGCGAGATTTGGAATTACCTCGAATTCTTGGAAACATTCATCCACGATCACGGGCCGAATGGCACTAAGCCCATCTCCAGCGACGTAACTGCGCCGTCGACACGCGGCAATATCTGGAAAGAAGTTATCGGGATTGGTGGACGCACAGCTGCTGTCGCGCGGCAGGCTCCGCCCTCGATTAGCGCTGGGTATGGTGTTAAGGTTGGGATGGAAATTGAGGGCTGCGTTGGGAGATGGGATTCTGGTGTCAAGTTGAGGGCGCAGTGGGTTGTGGATGACGAGGCGGATTGTGAGGAATTTGAGGTTATGCAGGGAGAGGCGGTGAAGTATAAGGTTGGTAAGAAGGGAGCGCTGCAGCTTTGGGTCAAGGGAGAGAAGAGGAACTATGTGACTGAGACGCGGAAAAGTGTCGCTGTCAATGTGAGTGGTTAGATGAGTTGGGAAGTTGCATAGATAGAGCAGTTTGTTCTTGGACTGCATTTCATCTCTTCATAATCAGCGGACTGTGGTTCCTTTAAGAGCTGTAGGCATTTCTAAACATGTCACATCTCGAATACCATCATGAATAACAATATACTGCAATATGAGCAGTCACCGGGCCCTAATTCTAGAGTCGCAATTCAGTCGCCTGATACCTTAAATCATAGCAACTCGTCCATACCAAGAATGAACACCTCCGGGTGGATTCAGCATTACCACATATACGAGGCTTAGTACATTCCGTATGAGTCGACTATGTTGACAGTGCGACGTGCTCGCACCCAAGGTGCGAAGTCGTGGGATTTGTTGACTCCGCTCCGCTAACACATACAGACTCAGCCTAGATCCGGTGAAGGCGAATACAGTAGTGACGAGCTACATTACGCCCTTCAAGGAGGCTGAACCGCTCACTAGGAACAACTCAGCCACGCATCGCGTATCCGCCCGCTGTCGTCCTCGCTCTTGGTATTGCGTCTCCGCTCAGCGTGGATGAGATGTCGGTGGCGATTATATCGTGGAGCTGGCGAACGTGGTGTACGTAGTGGTAGCTGGGAACTACACACTAGCTGAGGATCTTCAGGTACGATGCATGTGAGGCAAACGGGCTGTGCATCTTGTGTGACGGCGGTATACCAATGCTCCGACGGCAAACTGCATATCCGTTCCTGGTCGAGGTATACGGTGCTCAGGTACGCGAGGGCGTAACTGGTCATCTGATTGTGTTACAAACCATTTGGATTCATTTTCGGGTTCCGCGACCATCTAAGGCTTTCGAAGTCGTTTCTTTGTGGCCAGAGTAGCGAGTGGCTGTGCATCGCACGTTGGCAATTCCCAAAACTCGGCTGGTAATCGCCGCGAATCATCGGCTACGTACCGATGCTAGAGACGATCAGTCCCTTGAGAGCAGTTCAGGCCATATCAGGTGTATGTGCGGAAGGGCTGTGGTGAAGGTGTTGGTGTTGGTGTCTTCGGATGAAACTGGAAAGAGGAAGCCGGGCTCAAGGGGCGGATCAACTTCTGACCGCCACCTCATCCGTCAACTTACGTTGGAGAAATGTAACACGCTAGTGATCGTCCGCCGCTAAATACGAGGCCTTGGCTCTGCGCCACTGTGGCTTAGCTAAATTCTCGTCCAATGACAGCTTCCGCTATGCTGTAGCCCAGCTAGGCGGCGGCTTCTTTCACACTCCAAACGACTTCACACTACTGTAGAATTCTCATTCTTTCTGCTGAGGCATTCATTCTTTCTCTGCCGTCCGTGTGATTCTCCCCAAAGCAGTTGGCATGTACCCCTCATGCTTCAGCGCAGTCATACCGGGTTTTGCACTGCCCCCGTCCAAGGAGCGCCGGCGGTCTTGAGTCTCTGGGCATACACGCCCATCGGAACATTTCGCCTTCAGAAGGTCAACATTCAAGCGCTTGGCTGGCGACAGCGGGACGCTGATCGGTCCAACCATTCACAGCAGGATCATCAAAATCCAGTACATTCCAGCGGGAGCCGCCAGGCGACGTCCGCGATGGGAGTGACAAGGCCGCGAAACCACCGTGCTGCGGAGTGCCGAGCAAGGCTCAGGCCTACGAAACTCTTGTCCACTCGTGATGAAATGACGCACCAAGAGAGCCCAGTAGGCCTCGACGCAAGGCAAAACATACACAGCCTCCCTAGGCGGCGGGTAGTTATGTGCAACATTGGGGCCCGTTTCGCACAGCCAAATTTTAGTAGAGATCTCACCAACGAAAACCATCACGTCCTCCTTTAGATCTCATACATCTTATCTCATCTCATCTCGTTAAATTCTCATCTTTTTCAACTTTCTTGTACATATTTTTGCCTATCGTCGGTCCATCACGATGGAAGCTGGCAAATTGGCACCTCCCACACTTCAAGTAAACACAAGGCAGCGAGCTCTTAGCGAGGCTGAGACGATCACATCACAATCATCAAATCCATTCTTGACACCCGTGTCACCGAGTAATGCATCCACCAGCGGCGCTTCAACGATAGTAGGCGACTCGGAGGTCATATCGAAACGAGAAGAGCTGCGCAACGACTCCGATGCGAAGATCGACAACAACCCGTTCGCCTTTGCCCCTAGCCAGCTCGGCCAGCTCTTGAATCCAAAGTCTCTAGCAGTGTACCAAGCACTGGGTGGTGTTGAAGGTATCGCAACTGGACTGCAAACGAACCTGCAATCCGGCCTGAGTCTCGACGAATCGACAGCGACCCGATCTGTGACGTTCGACGAAGCTACCAACCCGCAATCACCCATCAAAGAGAAGGAATCTAGCATACCGCCCAGTAATGGAACCCCTTTCGAAGACCGCATACGGATACACGGCCGAAATACACTACCGCCCAAGAAAGCGACACCTCTATACAAGCTCATATGGAACGCCTATAACGACACAGTCTTGATCGTACTTACCGTGGCGGCAGCCATATCGCTTGCTCTTGGCCTCTACGAAACTTTCGGTGGAGAACATGAACCTGGGGCTCCCGCTCCAGTCGACTGGGTTGAGGGACTGGCTATCGTTATCGCCATCGTGATTGTAGTTCTTGTCACAGCTGTCAACGATTGGCAAAAGGAGCAAGCGTTCGCACGCCTCAACGCTAAGAAAGAGCAAAGAGAGATCAAGGTCACCCGCTCTGGTAGAATCGCCATGATCAGCGTCTACGATGTGCTCGCCGGCGACATAATACACTTGGAGCCTGGAGATGTCATTCCTGTTGACGGCATCTTTGTCGATGGTTCTGATGTTAAGTGCGACGAATCTTCCGCAACAGGAGAGTCTGATGCTATTCGTAAAACACCAGGAGCTGCGGTCATGAGGGCTCTGCAGTCCGGCAGCTCGGCCAAGAATCTCGACCCATTCGTCATCTCTGGAGCCAAGGTGCTTGAGGGTGTCGGAACATTCATGGTAAGTACAGCCGGCGTGGGGCGCCCCTGAACACACTGCTAACTTTTCGTTAAGGCTACTTCTGTTGGAGTGAACAGCAGCTTCGGCAAGATCATGATGTCTGTACGCGCCGAAATGGATCCTACTCCTTTACAGGTGAAGCTCGGTCGTCTCGCGATGCAAATCGCGTACATTGGTACTTCAGCTGCGGGCATCCTGTTCTTTGTCCTCCTGTTCCGCTTCGTCGCTGGTCTATCAGGTGACACTCGTTCGCCGTCTACCAAAGCTTCAGTCTTCCTTGATATCCTCATCGTCGCTGTTACCATCATTGTTGTTGCTGTTCCGGAGGGTCTTCCTCTTGCGGTTACCTTGGCTCTGGCTTTTGCGACGACGAAGATGTTGAAAGAGAACAACCTCGTGCGAGTACTGAGGGCCTGCGAGACGATGGGTAACGCGACTGCTATCTGTTCCGACAAGACAGGAACTTTAGTATGTTTCTCATCACTCCATGTGAATTGCCCACTGACTTTGCCTAGACTACCAACAAGATGACTGTCGTCGCAGGCACCTTCGGCTCGACTAGCTTCGTGCAATCCGATGTGCAGTCCGAGAAGGCTCAGCCAATCACTTCATGGGCCTCCGAGGTTACGCCAACTGCCAAGGAGCTCCTGATCCAGTCCATCGCTATCAACTCTACTGCGTTTGAGGGCAAAGAGGAGGGAAGGTTCACCTTCATTGGGTCCAAGACCGAAACCGCTCTGCTTGAACTCGCCAAAGAACACCTAGGCTTGCTCTCGCTATCGCAAACGCGAGATGAAGAGCAAGTTGCACACATGTTCCCCTTCGACTCTAGCAAGAAGTGCATGGGAGCTGTCATTAAGCTCAAGAGCGGCGGCTACCGTTTGGTCGTCAAGGGTGCTTCTGAGATCGTCCTCGGATTCACCTCCGCATTTGCTCAGTTCAACACCCTCGAGACAGAAACGATGTCTGACACATACCGCCAATCCCTCAACGACACGATCACTGAGTACGCTAACCGATCACTACGTACGATTGGCCTCGTCTACCACGACTTCCCAGAATGGCCTCCAGCGAACGCAGAGTACACTGAAGGTGGCAGCGTTGAGTTCAGCTCTTTGTTGCACGACCTTACATTTCTCGGCATAGTCGGTATCCAAGACCCTGTCCGTCCAGGTGTACCAGAGGCAGTACGCAAGGCACAGAGTGCGGGCGTCACAGTCCGCATGGTCACCGGCGACAACATCACAACAGCCCGAGCAATCGCCACCGAGTGTCTCATCTACACCGAAGGCGGTGTCGTTATGGAAGGTCCGGAGTTCCGCAAGCTGTCGGATGACGAGATGAACAAGGTTCTCCCCAAGCTCCAGGTTCTTGCACGCTCTTCTCCCGAGGACAAGAGAATTCTTGTTACTCGCCTCAAGGCTATGGGCGAGATCGTGGCTGTGACAGGTGACGGCACGAACGATGCGCCAGCCCTTAAGGCGTCGAACATCGGTTTCTCCATGGGTATCTCTGGTACTGAGGTTGCCAAAGAGGCCTCATCCATCATCTTGATGGACGACAACTTCGCATCGATCATCACCGCCCTCAAATGGGGACGCGCTGTGAACGATGCGGTTCAGAAGTTCTTGCAGGTACGTCTCAACCTTCCCACCAACCCGTTGCCATGACATAACACGTACTAACCAAACCAGTTCCAAATCACCGTCAACATCACAGCCGTCATCCTAGCCTTCATCACAGCCGTATACGACGACGAGATGCAGCCCGTCCTCCGAGCCGTGCAACTCCTCTGGGTCAACCTAATCATGGACACCTTCGCGGCCCTCGCCCTCGCCACCGACCCTCCCACCGACAAGATCCTCGACCGCCCGCCCCAGGGCCGCGACAAGCCCCTCATCACCACCACCATGTGGAAGCAGATCACCGGCCAGAACATCTACAAGCTCACCGTCATCTTTGTTCTGTACTTTGCCGGCGGCGACATTCTGAGCTACGACCTGTCGAACCCGGATAAACAGCTTGAGCTCGACACGCTGATCTTCAACGTCTTTGTGTGGATGCAGATTTTCAATATCTTCAACAATCGCCGCCTGGATAACAAGATTAATGTTCTCGAGGGCATACTTAGTAACTGGTTCTTCATCGGCATCGTCGTCATGATTATCGGCCTGCAAATCCTCATCGTCTTCGTCGGCGGCCGCCCATTCGGTATCAGGCCCGGCGGTCTCGACGGCGTGCAATGGGCGATATCAGTTGTCCTGGGCTCAATTTGCATCCCGTGGGCAATGTGCATCAAGTACTTCCCTGACGCGTGGTTCGCGAAGATTGTAGCTGTCGTTGGTGTTCCGTTTGTTTACGTGTATGGGGTGTGCTGCAAGGGCGCGTCGAAGGTTGGGGGTCTGTTCAAGAAGAGTAAGAAGGGCGAGAAGGGCGATGTGGAGACTGGTGGTGCGCCAGAGATTGTGGTTGTGGATAATGATGCCAACTCGGTGGCGAATGAGAGGAAGTAATTGTTTGTAGCGTTGCGTTTAGCATTTAGATTCACGAAGTTACGAATTTTGTAGTATTATAGCATAGCGAATCAAGACGATCATTGCCTTCAGGCTGGTCAATCATCACCTGCCTTTTGTGCATTTCGCGATGATTATGAGTGCGGATCATCAAGAAAGTAGTTACTTGCTACAAGCGAGCGCAAAAAAAGGTACGTGAGAACCCGGAGGCAAGAGAAATGCCAGTTAAAAGCGACGCGTAATCAAGGTACTAAGCGTGAATCGAACACACGATTTTACCAAGTGCTGGAAGTAGGAATGGTAACCTAGAAGAAAAGCCGCTACACTGAGGTTGATCGCAGAAATGTTCGATGCCACGTTTTCGAACTCAGGACATATATAGAATAGATGTAAGTCTTCGCAAACATAGGGACGTAAGTATCAGTCAGAGTAACAATTAAGGTCTTCTTACCCATATGAGCCTCCGTAGCCTCACGAATATTTCACCGGTTCGTCCACTTTCTCACCTCATCAGGTCACGCTGCTAGATCAATTCATATCCAATGGCAATTCCTTCCGTGTATTATTCGATCGACCACGAATCATCAAAGTATCTAATGCTCTTGCGATCAAGACGTTCCCAAACGAATGACATTGCTCTTGAAGCAGCTATAAACGAGCGGTTGTGTACACAAGATACATTATGAACAACATGTGGTGCTCGAGATCGTCGACAACGTAATGAATGAAAACCCCTCGATTCCACCTCAGTCCCGTCACATAATCAAACGACCTTCCTACAGCTCCGCCACCCCTAGCGAAAAGCCGACGATTCGATACAGATACCGCCCAGACGTATCCTCAGCAGTGACTCTTAGGCGACGTCGTAGCCGTCTTACAAAACTCCTCACCCTTCTTATACCGCCTACACTCTCATATCAGCACGCACCCAAGCACCAAGCATTCCACGTCGAAACTTACTGATACCCCATAATAAGTCCAAAAGAATCCGAACCGGAGTCACCAAACATGCCCGCATCTTGCGCCCCAGCAATGTACCGCCCGCACGCATTCGTAATCGCCGCGGCTGCGTCTTCGAAGTCGTACCTGTCGGCGGACTGGGGGGCGGTGAAGCGGTTGCAGACGAAGGCTACGACGGAGCCGCGGATCGAGTAGAAGGATTGTTGGCCTTTGATGTTGCTGCCTGGGTGGAGGGAGTTAGTGCTGTGTGGGGTGGGTGTGGGTAGTAGGAACCTTGGAAGGGATTGCTTACCGAGACCGCCGCCCAGCTGTGGAGGGAAAGATATGTGGTTAGTTTTTTGGTCTTTTTGTGCGAGTTGTATAGATTTTATGGGTCTTACTTGGTTTTTGATGTCTGCGACGGCGGCATCGGTGTCGCTGGGATTTGTGGTGAAAGTACATCCTGATGGAATCTCGTTAGGCTAGCATGTCGCGCTTCATTGTCATTTACGTACCACACCAGATTTCTCCTTGGAGGCGACGCTCAAGAGAAGGGTTTGCGTCATGTCTTTCGGCGATGGAGCGCGCGGCGTGGGCAGAGGTCATCTTGGTATGCACATCTGTGCCGTCTGGGTTTCTGGTGACCATATAAACGCCATCTTTCGCGCCTTCTGGGAGGACGAATGCTTGGGCCGAGGAAAGGAGGGTGATGGCGGTGGTGATGGCTGCGAAACGCATGTTGTGGATGGTTGGTCTCGGTAGAGAAGGTCAATGTTGGTTGAAGAAGATTGGTTTACGTGAAAGATGGCGATGCTGACTGGAGCTTCTTGGACATTGAGAAGACGGCTTCTTATACATGATTTCAGAGCCTTAGGATGATGAGGTTCGTACACACTTTCTTCGTCGAGTCGCTGATTGAATTGAGCATCTTACTGTACCTTGTTACGCCCCCTGTCTACATTAGTGAACGCGTAAAAGCATGCCCAAAAGAGCACGAGAAAGGTTCTTTACATGTTCCTACGTATATGGTATACTAAAATTGTTAGCCCTACGTTGACACGTCGGTAATGCATGACCTTTGAGACTGACGAAGAACGAGCGCTTCTAGAATGCGGCGGAGATGGACTTGATGGCTACGGGCTCGCCAACTGACACGCTACTTGAACTCTTCCAATAATCGATGTGATATGAATCTAAACATCTAGACCAGACTTGTGAGCTGAAAGTTAGGCGACATATTTTGCTTACGACTCTTATGCACAAGCAAGCGATTATCGCCGCCCGTCCAGAACCAAGCCTGTCCCCCAAACACTCGAAGCCTCCTCAAACACCATCCGCCCCACCCATCGCATACCCCCCCAGCCCAAACTCCTCCCTCACCGACTCCCCCAACCTCCGAATAGCCTCATCCATCCTATCCACCGGACTAGCCGCATACGTAGCCCTAAAAAACAACGTATCATGCTCCTCCTCCGCATCCGCATAGAACCAGCTTCCCCTCATACACATAGTACCGTGCTCAATATTGCGGAAGAAGATGCTCTCCTCGATAGCTTCGATGCTCTTGCCCGGATAGTCGGGGTGCTTCTTGAAGTCGATCTGCATCCAGTGGAACATGCCTGCCATCGGCGGCTTCCAGGACATGACCTCGGTGGGTAGATACTTTGCGCAGGCTTGGAGGATGGCGTCGCGGCGCTGCGTGTACTGCATGCGGATGTGGATTAGCCAGTCGAGGTAGCCGGCGTGGCCCCAGTGCTCTTCGAGTAGCTTGAAGAGAATGAGCTGGGACATGCCGGATGGGTTCTGCGTTGACAAGTCTGCGTGTTTGGAGTACTTGTCGACGATCTCGGCGGACGCGGTTACCCATCCGATTCGCGAGCCGGGCGCGATGACCTTGGAGAAGGAGTCGAGGCGCAGTACGCGGCCGTCGATGTCCATTGAGAGATAGCTTGGGACTAGCTTGTCAAGGAAGTCGGCATGCGAGGCTGGGGGTGGGACGTTGGGTGCGTTGGGGCCGGTGTAGGGCTGCATCTGGAGGAAGTAGTACGGCTCGTCTTCGATGATGTATATGTCGTGCTTTTGGCACACTGCGTAGAGCTCGCGACGGCGTTGGGCACTTTGGGTGGCACCTGTGGGATTCTGGCCCGTGGGCACTGTGTAGAGCAGATGTGGCTTTCTCGCGCCGCGAGCGTTGACGTCCCAGGAAGACATTATGTGGTCCAATCCGTCAGGAAGAAGACCTTCGGCATCGAGTGGCACGCCACACACACGAACGCCCATGGGACGTGCTGTCTCGACAAAGGCAGAGAATGTATATTCCTCTGACAGTATCATGTCTCCAGGCCGAGTAAACATGCGCAGCGCCATCTCCAAGGCGGACGTACTGCCAATGGTCATGGTGCATCTCCAGTCCTCATACGGAGGGCTGTGCACCAACTCAGTGTGCTCCGTCATCCAGCGCAGAAGCTGTGCCGAGCCAGCACCTTGCCCGTAGTTGAACGCGGTCGCTATATCGAAGATGGACTTCCCTTCAGCCAGGTCGTGTTTCCCAGCCGTAAGAACAACACCAGACTCCTTTGTCTCAGATTCCGAGAAGTGGCCGATTTGCGGGACTTTGACCGACAGCTCCTCGAACGGAAAGTACTCGCTCGACGGGAGCCCGCCACCGAGAGAGATGAGCCCTGGCGTAGCGAGGAACTTTGCGGCATTCTTTAGTGAGTTTCCCTTTCGACTGAGTGCTTCATTAGATATGATGTCTGAAAGACAAGTCAGCACTGCCATTAGCTGCATGAAAGGTGGCACTCACGGTCCCATCGCTTCGCCTTGGGCTTCTTCTCATATGACTTGAGCCTGAAATTGGCGGTATCGGAGGCAGCAGCAGTGCCCCACTGTGAGTTGCTTGCCTTCTTCCTCCTTCCGAAGATGTCGTTGCTTGTGATGGGTGCAGTGAGAGGATTGGGAAGAGTGATGCCTGAAGTATCAGTTTCTGCCGTAACCTCGATGGCTGAAGGCGGCGCCATATCAGAATGCAGAATCGGACTCTGTTCTTGCTTCCTGATTGTGTTTTAATGTTTGTGGTGGCTAGATGATGTGTTGTTTGCTGACTTCACGTGTAATGTTTGTGCTTGATTTTCCACTCGTGATCGATCTGAGGTAACACAGTGAAATAGCAGATAGCGCAAGATACTTTGAGGTCGAGCTTGTTTGAGGTGAGTTATGTTGAGTCGTGCGCGCCCTACACATGTAGCAGCTGCATTGGACCAGCATCATTCCTTCCCGATTTGGTCAGATAGCGGATCTCGGTTAGCTACGGTCGACTTAAGCGACTACGCGTCTTCCGATGATAACGTAGGGTTGACTGGTCAGTGGCTCAGTCAATGTACGATGCATAACAGCATTTCGGACGGAATATGGTGCACCGAAAACGTTGAAATGCACTGCCCCGAATCGGAATACTCGAACAGCCTGGACATGAGGATCTGTAGACAATGTGGTAGGCGGTAGGACAAAGAGCCGGCGCGACTCATTCATACGTAAAACATTGATAGCCAACAGCCAATCGGGGCTTTTTGTGGGAGGTCACGGTCTGATTATTTCAAGTGTACCACCCATCAACGACAAAGCCGTGACACCCGCGTCAATCCGACAGTATCCTCATCGCTACGCTGAAAGTCTATCTCTACATAGATTCTTCTGACAACATTTGTTGGTATCGAAATGTAGTTCAAAATCCTGAGTGATCTCTAATGCGATATGCAACCAGACACCACATATGCAGAACCCAGATATTAGTGCGAGATGTCGAGAAATGCGACTGATAGTTGTACGCGTGGGAGAGATGCTGGGGTCCTGAGAAGCAACACGGCTGCTGGAGAATCGATGGACGCAGCAAATTGCCTACATCACTGTGCAATCGCCCTCTTTGGCGCCTTTCTTGAGCTTCGTCTTCTCGTTGTTGCTCGTAGGTAAAGTCGTTTGACCAGAGGCTGCGGCTTGAATGATGGCGAGTCGCTGTTTTGCTCTCTCGTCTCCATGGTCGGCAGCCTTTACGTACCAGACGTTGGCTTCGAGTGGGTCGCGCCGACATCCAATGCCCATTTCTGTGAAGTAACCGCAAGCATATTCAGCTTTGGGAAGACCTGGGGGTCGTTAGTAACATCCAAACGTTCGACAGTGTTCTTTACGTACCAAATTCTGCTGCCTTCTTGGCCCATTCATATGCCTCATTTTCATCCTTCTCCAAAACTGGCTCCGCACCCACCATGTACCAGGCACACAGGTTCATCATAGCTTCGGGTATATCGGCTTGTGCAGCGGTATTGTAATAGTGAACAGAGAGTGCCGCATCTTTCGGACAGCGCAAGAGGCCGTGTTCGTAGGCTTCGCCAAGTTTTAGCGAGGCGAGTGGATGTCCCAACTCGGCAGCTTGTGTGAACAGCTGCACGGCGTAGATTTCATCTTTGAAAACGTCTTCGCCATAGCCGGTCTCGTGCAATAAGCCAAGCTCGTAAGGGGCGTCTCTGTATTGGAAGTCTGCAGACTCGGTGGCACGTTTCAGCCACTTCAGGCCTTCTCTGTATTTGCCTTGCAGGCCCATATCTCCTGTCAGACAAGCCTTCCCTAATCGCGTCGCCGCTCCAGGATGATTTTTAGAGGCAGCGGCTCGGAAGAATTGAACAGCTTTGGCATAATCTTTGCGACAGCCCCAGCCGAACTCATAGCAAAGGGCAGCGCGGTATCCAGACTCTGCGTGGCCGTGTTTGCTGGCAGCAATGAACAGTGGAAAGGCGCGGTCGTAGTCTGGTTTGTCCTTATTGAAAAGACCAGATGCGTAACCATCTGCGAGGTAGTATTGCGCGAATGGGTAGCTGCGGTCGGCTAATTTCTGGAGAATCTGTCGTGCTTCCCGCAGGATGTCCGTTGGCACCAGTCCGTGGTCGTCGGTGGCAGGTCCGACGTCCATGATATCGCGCGCTACCTGGACCATGAATAGAGCAAACTCGTACTGTACAGCACTATCTTGCGTCTTTTTGACATTCACGCGGTACATGTCCAGTGTTTTCTTTGTGTCGAGGAGAGATGCATTCTGCCCTACAGCTGTCCGCAGCTGCGCATTCCCAAAATTCGCGGCAGGCGCAATCTGCTGGTTGTAGGGCAAGTTGACCAAGTCAATGTACGACGTGGGCCTGATGTCGGGAGAACGGCGGTTCGAAGATGCTTGTCTTCCATATACAGCAGGCGACCCAATGGGAGATGCGCCCACTGAGAGGCGGGGGGAATGTGTGCGACCCTGTGTATTCAGCTCCGAGCCGAGGGTGTAGGCTGAGTTTGGTCTGTTGAGTGTCGAGCGGGGCACCTGTAGCGGCCCATCAGGCCCATAGTTGTATGAGTTGCGACCACTGTTGTCGCTCGACGAATGCTGCGAGTCTGCGTCCGGAGTGTTTACCGAATTCCGCGGTGAATATGCCATGGGAGGCGGTGGTGTGGGATGTTGCGCGTATTCGGCAGGCTGGTATTGTTCCTGCGGACTGTAAATCGATTCCCGGTCGAGCTGTGCCGTTGCCATGTCCAACTCTCCAGCATGAGAATAGCGACTCCTGTATGATCCGTCGTTGATCTGTAGCTGCCGAATGGGAATGTCTCTTGTCACCGGTATCGCGTTACCCGAGTCTCTGTTGCTGCCCGTGTCTGGGGTGTCCCGTGAGGTCGCTCTGGAATGCCCTACGGAACTCGGCGAAAATGATGATCCAGACTGTCTGGAGTCGCGGCCGCCTGCTATCGCATCGTCATGCTCATTTATACTGAACGAAGGTATCGAGTGTTGGGACGCGCCCAGGACAGGCTTGCGGCGAAAGGAATCGCTCGAGCGACTAGAGTGGTCCTCATTGTGCGTTCCTGGCGACTCTGCTGGTGGAATAGGCGGCAGAGCCCTACTCGGTGCAGCTGGAACTGCCTCGGCCATTGCACTGCCTCTTCCTTCGTCGAAAATTTGGCGGGTGGTGCTTGCTATATCTCGTGTAGCCGAACTCGGTGGAGCAGAGGAGCGTCGCAATGCGAATAAGCGGAGGGGCAATCGGGGTCAGAAGCGAGCGTTGTGAGCGTTGAGACTCTGTTTCCCTGTCTGCAGTCTGTTAGGGCCTGAGATGCGGTGTGCAGTACGTAGACATGGTGCGGCCAGCGCAGTCGTGGAGGATGCTGAACCTTGCTCGAATGAAGATGCTGTCTGCGATCTGGGGGCGCGGCTGCATACGTACTTACTGTACTGAGATGTTCACCAACAAGCGGGTCAGGGTCCAAAATAGTGCCTTGAAGTCCTTGAGCCGATCTCGTGTAGTGGCTTTATTCGAGCAAACGGCGCATACAGTCGCAGGCGGATACCGCGGCACAAGGAAGCAAATGCTGTGGAATGCCGCAAATGTACGAGAAAATGTCCTACACTCGGGGTCAGGGTCCACCTTTTCTCGTATGCACTAACGAATGCAAAGAAGGCGGCGGTGCTCGGCGGCAGCTAAACTCTGAATGATGCTATATGTATGTACGAAGACTATTGATCTTTGTATCGGCTCGATGCGACATGGGTAGAGCGTTCGCGAGTGCTGCAGCTCAAAGGAACGAGAGAGCGTATTACACATCAATGTAGTCACTTCTCCTCGCTGTGGAAGAACGGTGGTGTTCATATAGAACTATTCAGGTCCGTGTGAGACGGGGCGCTGAGACAGGCAGCCTGAAACAGAAAGTCGCTGTACGGCAAGAGGGCCTGCTTGTCATTCGTCATCGCCACGAAAGTATTGCTGGTGTAGGAGGAGAATGTGCCATTGGCTACAGTTCATTCTCTGCGTGCATGCAAGAATGCAGAACGCCCTACTCGGATAGACATGTAGATACAAAGAGTCGATGGAATTACGTGAAACAAGTGCCATGGCAACTGCAGTTTAACCGTGGACGTCAAGTCATGGCCCTGCAAGTCACCCGCAATCCCTGGATGATTTGCGCTGTGGTATCGATAACGGACTGTGACTTCTGACAGCCGCGTGGCACTTCCATTGGGTCCCCACGTCCACGTTCTACAGTCGAACAAGACGGAGAACATTTAAGTTTACGAAGCAGGCTGTTTGATGAGGATGTAGGAGGATCT
>Ga0265798_10005000_pt1 | contig 18057 bp, 16 predicted proteins | sample P3T30metagenome_FD_192430 | JGI IMG/M metagenome (GOLD analysis project Ga0265798, IMG submission 192430) | Plant litter microbial communities from East Loma Ridge, Irvine, California - P3 T30 | ecosystem: Environmental > Terrestrial > Plant litter > Unclassified | place: USA: California... | reverse complement strand
GCTTATGGTGCGCGCGAGCTCGCCAGCGCGGTACCGACGCTGTCGATCGACAAGTCGGTCGGCCTCGCCGCGCGGCTTGGCGGCGACGCGCTCGACCTCGCCACGCTCTCGACCGCGCTCCACCGCGACAATCCGAAGCGTCGCAATGCCGCAATCGCCACGGCCCTGGTGGCGGGGATCACGTTGCTCGACCTCGCCGCCTTCAAGGGCGTGAAGGCGGCGCACCGGCGCGAGCCGGGCGCGCGTGTCGATTATTCGGACCGCTCGGGACTGCCGCGCGGTGCGGCGGCGTCGCGCGGGCTCGCGCGCGCCGACTTCGACATCCCGGCGGACTATCGCGCCGAGGGCACGGTGGCCGATGCCCTGCCGGCGCTGGCCTCGTGACGGTGTCCGGGTGAGGACGAGGCGCCGCTCATGACCGTGGAACAAGTGATCGGGGCGGCGCTGGTCCTGCTCTTCCTCGCCGACGTCTTCCTGACGGTCCTCTATGCGCGCGCTGGGACCGGACTGCTTGCGCCTTATTGGACGCGAGCGTGGTGGATGGCGCTGCGCGGCCTCGGGCGGCTGTTCGGGCGGCGACGCGGCATGGCGCTGTCGTTCGCCGGGCCGCTCATCGTCGTGTCGCTGATCGGCTTCTGGTCCTTCGGCCTGGCGCTTGGGGCCGCGCTGATGATCCGGCCGGAACTCGGCAGCGCGATCCGGGCTTCGAGCGGTGGCACGCCGACCGATCTGGTGACCGCGCTGCTGGTCGCGGGCAACAGCCTCTCGATCGTGGGTGGCGGCGACTATGCGCCGCACACGACCGCGACGCGGCTGCTCTACCTCGGCAATTCGCTGATCGGCGCGTCGGTGCTGTCGCTGGTGCTAAGCTACCTCGTCCAGGTCTATTCGGCGCTACGGGAACGCAACGCGCTGGCGCTCACGATCGACCTCATGACCGGCGGCACCGGCGACGCCGCGATCATGCTGGCGCGTCTCTTGCCGCATGGCGACGCCGATCCAGCGACGAGCGAACTGGGCAATCTCGTCCGCCCGCTGGCCGCGATCAAGGAGGCGCACCACTTCTACCCCTTGCTCATCTACTTTCGGTTCGACGAGCCGCGCTATGCCGTGTCGCGCTTCACCTTCATCCTCCTCGATCTCACCGGGTTGATCGAGGATCTGCTCGATCGGCAACGTTACGGGTCGGTGGTCCATCACGTCGCGGTCGACGCGCTTCGCCGCGGCGCACGGCAGCTCCTGGGGACACTCGATCGCGAGGCGGCGCACGAGGTCGGGCCGCTGCGGCACGCCGAGCAGAGCTGGCGGCTCCGTCAACGCTATCTTGCCGCCTCGACGATCCTCTCGCACGCTCATGTAGCGGTGCAGGCCGATCGTGCCGACCATTACGTGTCATCGCGCCGCGAATGGGAGCCCGCGGTAGAACGCGTTGCCTCTGCGCTTGGCTATGCCACAGCCGAGGTCGGCGGCCTTCCGCCGATAAGCGCAGAGAACGAACCAACGTGCCTTTGAGCCCGGCTGCCGCGGGGCTGACGGCTTGGCATTGCTGTCGCCGACTCACTGCACAATGTCAGGAGTGTGCTGGGCGTGCCGTCGATAGTGGTTTTCGCGTTAAGGCTCACCGCGATGCCTGACGCGCCGCATTCCCGATCCTCGATCGTTTCCGGGAAAGGCGGTGACGCGCTGTGTCGGCTATCGCCACCGGCGTTCCCATAAGCGGTCGTTCCGCTTTCCTGCCAATCTCAGACGTTGGAGGCGCGTCCGACCGTCGCCCCCGGGTAAGTGGCCGAGATTGGCAGGAAAGCGGAAGGGCTGCTCTCGGGCAGAAGGAGCGGTTAGCTGCCGCTAACACGCGCCGCTATGGTTGCGTCAACATCGGCCACCTCCTGTTGAAGGTTAGCGAGGAATGGCTCGCCATACCTCTTCATTTTCTCGGGTGAGTAACCTCGTATCGCGTCTTCATAGCGCTGCACCTGATCGACGAGGCTGGCTCGAAGCCGCTCCAAGTCGCGGTCAGAAAGGCGGTCTCGCTCCGCGTAGGCCCGCTCGATGAACACCTTCGAAGGTATGACCACCTGAATGAACTAACGCAACCAGTGGCGTGAATGAAGGCTCGAACGTCGGATTGGTGGGCGCTTCCGGCCTGGCCGCTTCTGGCAGCTTTGCGGACCGTCTGCTTTCGGCCGCCGTTCCGTGGTGACGTGCCATCGTCCAGGCGGCTGCAGCGAGCCGATGCCTAGCACCGATCCGGTCCGCAAAAGGGTTGAACATCGCTGCGTCACCTACCGGGTAAACAGAAAGCCTACGCCGATGAGGAAAATAGTGCCTTCAAGGAAGCCGATCAGCACGTTACCGACGGCTCGCATGACGCCGACATCGAGCGCGCCCGCGAACCAGCGGATACCTACCAGCCAGTAGTTCACGACGGCCACCGCAACGAGCCAATGGCCGATCAGACGCGCGGTCGGATGCGGGTCGATGCCAAGACTGGTGCCGATGCTAACGCCGAGCGCGAAAACAGCGGCCGGGTAGCATTGTTCGTAGAAGGGCTGCTGGAGCGAGGCGCGGTCGAGTTTTGCGCCTCGGCGCCGCACCAGACGCCCTGCCAAAAAGAGCGGAAAAGCGGCGAACACGATCACCCGGAGCACGAGCGCGCTGGCGTTGTCGTTGATCAGGTCAGCGAGTCCATGATGGCTTGCGATGATCTTGTCGGTCTGTCCCAGCGCCGTGGCGACTGCATGCGCGAGCAGCAATGCCAGCGCGAGGAAGAGCGGCGGGCTCAGCACGGCGCCGTAGCGTTCGTCGTCGGGGAGAGCAGCCTCGCGTTCGATCTCGCGCATGATGCCGATTGGACGGAAGATGGCGCGCCACAGCGTAAGTGGGAAAAAGAGCAGCCAACTCATGACCTCGTAGAGGAGCTCGTCGAGCGAGTTGAGCCACTTCATGAAGTCCATGCCGCACACTGAGCGATAGCTCGATGCGGTGCAATATCTGCTTGCGGATCAGCGCCGAACGCTCTCAGATTGATCGCGATCAAAGGGGAATAGCGATATGCCGTGCCCTGTGTTCAAGGCGATGGTGGCCGGCGCCGCGATCGCGTTCGCCCTTCCGGCACTCGCCCAAGGTGAGCGCGCCAGCTCGCCGACCGAGTTCGTCCACATGGCCGAGCGGCTCAAGCCTGGCGAGTGGGTGTGGGCGCCGGGTGTCGCGCCCAATGGACAGGTCGTCGTCTACGTCGACCTCTCGCGCCAACTGGCGACCGTCTACCGCAACGGCGTCCGGATCGGCGTCAGCTCAGTCTCTTCCGGCAAGCCGGGACACGAGACGCCGACGGGTGTCTTCACGATCCTCCAGAAGGACGCGCGACACCGGTCGAGCAAGTACAACAACGCGCCCATGCCGTTCCAGCAGCGCCTCACCTGGGACGGTGTCGCGCTTCATGCCGGCGGGCTGCCGGGCTATCCGGAGAGCCACGGCTGCGTGCACCTGCCGTATGGTTTCTCGCGCGAACTTTTCGGCATCACCTCGCTCGGTGCCACGGTCGTGATCGACGGCGACGCCGCGAGCCACGTCCGCAGCACCGAGACCAGCCTGCTCGCACCCGTCGATGCGAAGGGCCGCCGGGTAGAGCGCGCGCTGCTCGACCAGCAGCAGTTCAGCTGGCAACCCGAACGATCCACAAGCGGTCCGATGACGATCATCGTCTCCAAGTCGGACCGGCAGGTGGTCGTGATGCGTGGCGGCGTCGAGATCGGGCGCAGCGTCGCGGTGGTGAACGACGACGATCCCGGCAGCCATGTCATCACGCTGACGAGCGCGCCTGACGGGTCGCCGCGCTGGGCGTACATCGGCCTCCCCGGGCACGAGGAAGAGGCAGGACGCCCGCTCGACGAGGGCGTGATCAACCGGCTGCGCTTGCCGCGTGCCTTCTACGAGCAGGTACGCGCCGCGCTACGGCCGGGCACGACGATCCTCATCACGCAGTCGCGGGTGGGCTCGAGCGGCGGAGAGCCGCTGACCGTGATGGACGCGGTGGTGCCGCAGCCGTGACCAGCGAACGCCCGGCCGGGGCTAGGCCGGCAAACAGGGGAAATGCCATGTCGATGACCAATGCCTCGCCACTCCTCGCCGCCGCGCTGCTGCTACCCGTGATGCCGAGCGCCGCCACAGCGCAAGCGACCGGCCTCGAGGACATGGTCGGCGCCCGCGCAGGACAGGGCGAGCTGGAGATCCGGCGTCGCGGCTACGTCGATGTGCGCGCGGAGCAAGGCGATGATCGCGCCTATACCAACTGGTGGAACGCCGAACGCCGCCAGTGCGTCACCATCGCCACCATGGACGGGCGGTACAGCTCCATCCAGCCGACCTTGCCCCCCGATTGCGGTAAGTCAGCGAAGGATCGTCCGAACGCCAGTTACACCGGGCAACCCGCCACTCGGCCGTCTGCCGGCTACGAGCCCGATCGTGGCTACTCGCGCCCACCTGAGCGCCAGCAGGCCGCCCCGAGCTACGTGGGGAACGATGCGCCGATGGTTGATGGCCGCAACGTCGACCTCGGCCTGGTCTGCTTCGGCGATGGCAGCAAGGCGGGGATCGCTAGCGGCACTACCTGGACGTGGAACCGCGACAAGAACCGCTACGACTATGGCCGCTACAACGAGACCACCACGGAGGTGTTCGACGCCTCGCTGATGGTGCAGACGTGGGAAGGCGGTGGTCGCATCCGCCTGCCCAAGTCGCTCATACCGCCGCTGCACTCGGGCGGCGATAACGGCTGGTGGGACCTCCACGACGTGGTCGAGGGCCCAGACATCATTCGTGCGAGCTACCGCCTGAACGGGCTCAATAAGCCCAAGCTGGTGATCGATCGTCGCACGGGACGGATCACCGTCGACGGCGCTGCCTCTTACAGCTTTCGCGGCACATGCGACACTATCGGCCACGAGGCGCGGCGGTTCTAGCGGGCTGCTCGTGACACCGTCATTGTGGGTCGAGCTGGCGTTGTCGACGATCCTCGTGCTCGCGACCGCGCTCTTCCACGGCTTCGGCTTGCTCGTAATCGGGCGCGCGCTGAGCGCGCTCGACCGCGGCACGACCGAGTTCGAGTTGAACCCGCTCTCGCTCCGCGGCGCTGCCTACACGAGCGCGGTCGTGCTCGGCCTGCTCACGCTGCCCGGCCTCGAGATCTGGTTCTACGCCTTCGTGTATCTGCTGATCGGCGCGACTGCGACGCTCCAGGACTCGCTCTACTTCTCTACGATTACCTTTGGCGCCATCGGCTTCTCCGACGCGCCGCTTGCGGTGCCGTGGCGGATTGTAGGGGCGATCGAGGGCATCAATGGAGTTCTGCTTCTCGGATGGTCAGTGGCGTTCCTCGTCGCCGAACTACAGCGTGTACGGCACCGTTGAGACCAGCCGGTCACCAGGGAGATTGAGCCGCTCGGAAGCGTATTGCGGCTGAATGAACGGCGAAAATCGGGAGCCTTGCCGCCTGCTGCAATCGTCCAGTTATGGGCGAAAATGGACGTCCGCGACCTTGCTCGCCGCTCGGCTGGCGGACGGCTCGAAAGATCCATCCGCTACCGCAGATGCCTCGGCTTTCGGAAACGCCTAAATAGCGCGATTGCTGCGACCAACAGCCAGAATATGCCTTGCGTGAGTGGCTTGATCGCCTTCTCAGGGCTGTCCCACCACGTCGACAGGTACAAGCACCCGACAAAGAGGGGAAGCCATATGAGAACCGCATAATGGTCGGTGTAGACTCTCCGCATCCCGAGATCATAGGCGAGGCGAACGCGCCTGCAAGAGGGCGTTAGCGGACGCCGCGCTTTGGCCAAAACAGCGCCGAAAACATCGCTGCCAGTGCCAAGGTCGATGCACCGAAGAGGGCCATCCGAATGGATTCGTCGATGTTGAAGGCTGCGAACATCAGCCCACGGCTTGCAAGCGACAGCGCGCCGGACGGGCCGTGCCGTTGCGTCCGCAAGAATGGCGAAAGCCAAGCTGCCTTCGCCCAGAGGAGCGACGGGGCGAGGGGTGCGAACCAGGACACTCCTTCACCCTATCTGCTTTCGAACGACGCTGCCAAAGGGCGAGATTGCCATAAGCCGCCGGGCCGCAAGCGCCCGAGATGGACCTAGCCGGGCGCTTGATGCGGGTACGTTGTGAGTAGGGTAGCGCCTTGTGATCGCATCTCGACGGAAACGATCAGGAACGCGGCGGAGGGTTCCTCTGACGACGTCTGCGGAAGGGTGAATTTGGGCCCTTGCGGCCCTGCCGCGTTTGGCAGGTTAGCGAAAGGTCTGCTTCTTGCGTGCGCGATGCTCCTGATAAGCTGCGCATAGGAGTAGCAACGACAGGATGAGGATGGCTCGTACAGGGAGGTGATCGAGAGCGAAGCTAAAGCCGCTATTGATCCAGTCGAACAGGTATTGTCCTGCTAGCACAGGCAGGCCGATCCTTAAGGCAAGGTGTCTGAGACGACGCTGCATTAGCCCATGATATAGCGACGTGGCTCGGCCGCAATGAGGTTCGGCGGACGACGCCACCGGATTGGCTTGAATGGCTGCCTATGGGCGTTCGCGGCCGTCGATAGGCGTGACCGAGCCCGCTGCTGTCGCAGCGGGTCCAAGGGCGCAAGAGCCGCGAAGACAGTGCGACAGCGGGGGCAGCGCTGCGCTGCTTGGGGGGCTACACGCTGCCCCCGCTGCCACGAGGCGGTGTCATTTCTATATAGCGGAGGATGTGTCTTTTCTAACTGGCGGCAACAGGCATCTCGCCCAGGCTCGCCGTTGATGAGCCATCATTCTTAACGGATATTAGCGACGCTCCGCGCGCTTTCGGCTGCGCAACCAGCAGGAGGGCTGAGATGGACGCCGCCGAGGTCTTCACCACGCTCGATCTCGAGCTCAAGCCCGATCCCGCGCGCACGGTGATCCGGCCGTTCAGCTTCGACTATCCCGAGGCGTTCGCCGCGGGCAAGCCGAGCCGCGCGAGTGCAGTCGCGTCGCGGCTGATGGCGCTCGACGAGCCGATGCGGCAGCGCATGCTGCGCCTGCTGCACGAGGCGATGCGGCCGCGCCACCGCCGCGTCGACCAAGTCTTCCTGCGCCGCTTCGACGAGGTACGCGAGGCGATCGGTGTCGAGGTCCCGGCCGAGTGCGATCGGCTGCTTATCGGCGCCTACTTCAGCCAGGAATATGCGTTCGAGAGCGCGGCGCTGTTCAACCCCTCGATTGTCGCCGTACCCGACCAGGATCCGGACGACGACCGCCTCTCCTTCCTGCTGTCGCTGCGCGGCGTCGGCGAGGGGCATATCTCCTCGGTGACGTTCCGCTCGGGCAGCTGGGACGGCGGCACCCTGCTCACCGTCGACCCGCCGAGCACGCAGGGTGTGCCGCCGCGGATCGAGCGCGATGATGACGCCGGCTGGGTCCGGCTCCGCTCCGACGACAGCGAGGATATCTCCGAGACGGTGATCTTTCCGATCCTGCCGAGCCAGCGCAGCGGCGTCGAGGACCTACGGCTGGTGCGCTTCACCGATCACGACGGGACGCAGAGCGTGATCGGCACCTACACCGCGTTTGACGGCCGCGTCGCGCGCGCCGAGCTGCTGCGTGGCATTGACCTTCGCACCTATGAGATGCGCCCGCTCACCGGCGCGATGGCGGGCTACAAGGGCATGGCGCTGTTCCCACGCCGAGTCGGTGACGACTTCGTGATGCTCGGTCGCCAGGACAACGAGAATATCTGGCTCCTCCGGTCCGACGACCTGCATCAGTGGGAGCGCGGCCAGATCATCATGCGCCCGGAATACCCGTGGGAGTTCGTCCAGATCGGCAATTGCGGCTCACCGATCGAGCTCGATGAGGGCTGGCTGGTGTTCACCCATGGCGTCGGGCTCGTGCGCGGCTATTGCGTTGGCGCCTGCCTGCTCGACCGCGACGATCCGAGCAAGGTGCTGGCGCGCACCCCCTCCCCGCTGCTCTTCCCCAGCGCCGAGCAACGCGGCGGCTATGTACCAAACGTCACCTACAGCTGCGGCGCGCTGCTGCACCGGCGCCGCATCCTGCTGCCTTACGCGATCGGCGACGAGCACACCGCCTTCGCCACCGGGAGCGTCGACGATCTGCTCAGCGTGATGCGCTAGACACATTGCCACTGTTTCATCGCTATGCTTCACTAGAAGCTCTTTTTTTGAGGAAAGGTGATGGGGTTGGGCAACGGAAGCATGCTGTTCAGCGCCTTCCTATTAAGCGCGAGTGTGAGCGGAGCGGCGGCGCAGGCGCGCCAGGCAAGCACCGCGGACGCGCCCGAGCGTGCCGCCGGCGCTCGCGACAAGATGATCTGCAAGCGTTTCGTTCGAACCGGCTCGCTGGTCGATGGTTACCGCACGTGCAAGACCAAGTGGGAATGGGAACGGGAGCGCGAGAATCTGCGGCAGCAATCCATCAGTGACTCATGTCGCGACCGCGCCAACGGCGGCGCCTTGTGCAGCTGAGACGGTCAGTCCTCGCGCTGCTCTTCGCGTCGCTGATCGCCGCGCCGGCGGCATCGCAGGATCCGGCACCCGAGCGGCCGCCGCATTATGACCGTATCGCGCTGTGGCCGAACGGCGCGCCGGGTGTCGGGAAGCGCCGCGCCGACGCCGAGGTGGCGCGCGACTATTGGGTGCGCAACATCCACGACCCTTCGCTGATCCCCTTCCCCGCCCCCGCCGGCAAGCGCAACGGCGCCGCCATCGTCATCCTGCCGGGCGGCGGTCACAAACTGCTGGTCTGGACCAACGAGGGCACCAAGGTGGCGACCGCGCTCAACCGCGCCGGCATCACCGCCTTCGTGCTCAAGTACAGGCTCGCGAACGAGCCCGGCTCGACGTTCACGGTCGAGGGTGACGCCGCGGACGATGCGCGTCGCGCGATCCGTTGGGTGCGCGCGCATGCCGCCGAATACGGCATCGATCCGGCGCGGGTCGGCATGATGGGCTTTTCCGCGGGCGGCGAGCTCGTCACCCAGGTCGCCGATCATCCTGAGCCGATGGGGCGGCCGCGCAGCGACGCGATCGACTCGCTCTCCGCTCGGCCCGACTTCCAGGTGCTCGTCTTCCCAGGCCCGCGCGGCGTACCAGCGCCGGCGGTCGCGACCGCGCCGCCAGCCTTCCTCGTAGCGGGCAGCCGCGACGACTGCTGTGCCGCGCCCACGGTCGCCTTGTACGAGCAATTGCGCCGCGCCGGCGTCTCGGCCGAGCTGCACATGTATGCCGACAGCGGCCACGCCTTCAATCTCGACGAGTCCGAGCGGCTCTCGATCCTGCACTGGCCCGATCGCCTGTACGACTGGCTCGCCGATGGCGGATGGCTCTCGCCGCGACCGACCGAACGCTGAGCGGCGTTGCGTCGCACCACGCTGCCGCTACGCTGGGCTTAAAAGGGGAAGTCACATGCACTACCTGCTCGCCGCGACCGCGCTGTCGCTCGTGGCCACGCCGACCGTCGCCGCGCCCGATTACGCCGCCGCCATCGACACCGATTATGACAGAACGCTGGGCGCGATGTGGGACGACTTTCATCGCAACCCCGAGCTGTCGTTCAAGGAGGTGCGCACCGCGGCCAAGATGGCGGCGGCGTTGCGCGCGGTCTCGGGGATGCAGGTGACCGAGAAGGTCGGCGGCACCGGTGTGGTCGGCGTGCTGCGCAACGGCACGGGGCCGGTGGTGCTGGTCCGCGCCGACATGGACGGGCTACCGGTCGAGGAGAAATCGGGGCTGCCGAACGCCAGCAAGGTGCGCCAGGTCGGGGTCGACGGCGTCGAGGCGCCGGTGATGCACGCCTGCGGGCACGACACGCATATCGTCGGGCTGCTCGCCACCGCGCGCCGCCTCGCCGCGATTAAGGATCGCTGGGCCGGGACGGTCGTGTTCGTCGTCCAGCCGGCCGAGGAGCGGGTTGGCGGTGCGGCGGCGATGCTGCGCGACGGGCTCTACACGCGCTTTCCCAAGCCGCAATATGCGCTGGCCTATCATTCCAATTCGGAGGGCTTGGCGGGCACCGTCTCCGCGTCCGAGGACATCCAGTACAGTTCGTCCGACAGCGTCGACATCACCGTGCCGGGGATCGGCGCGCACGGCGCGAGCCCGCACACGGGCAAGGACCCCGTCTATATGGCGAGTCAGCTCGTCATCGCCTTGCAGGGACTGATCAGCCGGGAGCGCCAGCCGCTCCGCCCCGGCGTGATCACGGTCGGCAGCTTTCACGCCGGGCTTAAGCACAACATCATCTCGGACGAGGCGAAGCTACAGGTCACCGTGCGCGCCAACGAAGAGGCGACGCGCAAGCAGTTGCTCGCCGGAATCGAGCGGGTCGCGCGCGGCATCGGCGAGCTCAACGGCATGCCTGCGGACAAGATGCCGATCGTCAAGGTAATCGAGGGCACGCCGACGACGATCAACGACACCGCACTCGCACGCCGGCTCAATGGCGTGATGGCGATGACGCTCGGTGCCGACAAGGTCATCCCGTTCCAGCAGAAGGGTATGGGCGCGGAGGATTTCGCCGCCTTCGTTCAGCCGGAGCTCGGCGTGAAGGGTTATTATTTCGCGGTCGGCGGCACCCGGCAGGCGGCGTTCGACGCCGCCGCTAATGGCGGGCCTCCTGTGCCGTCACACCACTCGCCCCTGTTCAAGGTCGACCCGCGTGCGGTTGTCACCACCGGTGCCACCGCGATGACGGCCGCGGTCCTCGAGCTGCTGAAACGGGGTCAGGCCGCTGCGGGCTGAGCAGATCACCTGGCGGTGCGGGTGCAGGAGCCGAGGGCGGCAAGTTCTGGCGCTCGCCGCGCTAGGCCCCGCTCTCCCCGGCTCACGACGATACAAAGAAGGAGGAGAGGATGATGCGTTTTTCACTGGCCGCGCTGGTCGCGGTCGCCGGCCTGATGCCGACCGCGGCGACGGCACAGGCCACGATGAACCATGTCGCGATCAACGTCACGGATCAGGCGCGCAGCGTGGCCTATTACGAGCAAGCATTTGGGCTCAGCGAGATCCCCGCGCCGCTCAACGCCGCGCCGGGCCATCCCCGCTGGATGCGGCTGGGCAACGGAGTCGAGCTGCACATTCAGGCGATAAAGGTGCCCTTCACCCCGCCCCCCCGCATCATCCATTTCGCGCTGACGGTGAAGGATCTCGATCCGGTCATCGCCTACCTGAAGAAGACCGGCCGCACCTGGACCGACTATGCCGGCAAGGTCGGGGAGATCAATCGCACGCGCACCGACGGCGTCCGCCAGATCTTCACCCAGGATCCCGACGGCTATTGGGTCGAGGTGAACGACGCCGCCAACCGTCCGCCGCGCTGACGCTGGCCGCGCGCGCCGTGCGCTGCTAGCGCTTCGCCATGAGCGAGCAGCGAACGAGTGCCGAGATCGATCGGCTGGTGGCGATCATGGCGCGGCTGCGCGGTCCCGGCGGCTGCGAGTGGGACCGCGCGCAGACCTTCGCAACGATCGCGCCCTATACAATCGAGGAGGCCTATGAGGTCGCTGACGCGATTGCGCGTGGGGCGGTGGACGAGCTGCGCGACGAACTTGGCGACCTGCTGCTCCAGGTCGTCTTCCACAGCCGCATCGCGGAGGAGGACGGCGCCTTTGCGCTCGCCGACGTCGCCGCCGCGATCAGTGACAAAATGGAACGCCGTCACCCGCATATCTTCGGCGACGTGATCGAGGGGGGGCATCATCTCTGGGAGGAGGTCAAGGCGGCCGAGCGCGCCGACAAGGGCGCGGCCGGGGCGCTCGACGGCGTCGCGGTGGCGCTGCCCGCGCTGATCCGCGCCGAGAAGTTGCAAAAGCGGGCGGCGCGCACCGGCTTCGACTGGCCCGACGCGAGCGGATCGCGCGCGAAGGTCGACGAGGAGCTGGCCGAAGTGGAGCAGGCGCGCGATCAGGCCGAGCGCGTCGAGGAAATCGGTGACCTGCTGTTTGCGGTGGTGAACTGGGCGCGGCACCTCGGGGTCGATTCGGAGGAAGCATTGCGCGCCGCCAACGCCAAGTTCGAGCGGCGCTTCCGCGCGATCGAGGCGGCGGGCGGTGCCGGTTTCGTGGCCTTGCCGCTGGAGGAGAAGGAGGCGTTGTGGCAGCGGGTGAAGGTGGGCGGCTTAATCAACCCCGTTCGCCTCGAGTAGCCGTCGAGCTTGTCGAGACGGCGCATCGAGAGGACATCCCGCATGATCCCTCTCGATACGGGATCTCGACAAGCTCGATCCGTACTTGAGGCGAACGGATTGAAGATGCGCCGGACCGTCAGCGGCCGAGCGACCGGCGCTCCCCTTACCCCTGCCTCGAGAGGAACCGCTCGTGCACCGCGGGCGCCATCCGCACCTCGTAGCGCACGCGGTCGCCTTCAACATGCTGGTCGAGCACCTCGCCGTTGGCGTGGAGCCATGCCGCCCCCGCACCGTCACCCGCGTCGAGCGCAATGACGTAGCGCTGATGGCCCTGCGTCAGCAGGTCGGCAACGTGGCGGATTAGCTCGTCCACGCCCTCTCCGGTCAACGCGGAGAGCGCCACCACGTCGTCGCGCCGCGCCGCCTCATCGAGCAGCTCGGTGCGCGCCTCGCCGTGGAGAAGGTCGAGCTTGTTCCACGCCTCGATCCGCGGGGTCGTCTCGCTCACGCCGACATCGGCGAGCACGCCCTCGACATCCGCCTTCTGCGCCGCGGTGTCGGGATGCGCCACGTCCCGTACATGGATCAGCAGGTCGGCCGACACCACTTCCTCCAGCGTCGCCTTGAACGCCGCGACCAGCTGGGTCGGCAGCTCCGAGACGAAGCCCACGGTGTCCGAGAGGATCGCCTTGTCGATCCCGGGCAGGCTGATCTGGCGCAGCGTCGGATCGAGCGTGGCGAAGAGCAGATCCTCCGCCATCACGTGCGCGCCGGTGAGCCGGTTGAACAGCGTCGACTTGCCCGCGTTGGTGTAGCCGACCAGCGCGATCACAGGCCAGGGCGCGCGCTGGCGCCGCTCGCGGTGGAGCCCGCGCGTGCGGGTCACCTGCTCCAGCTCGCGTCGCAGCCGCGCCATGCGATCGCGGATCAAGCGGCGGTCGGCTTCGATCTGGGTCTCGCCCGGGCCGCCGAGAAAGCCGAAGCCGCCGCGCTGGCGCTCGAGGTGGGTCCAGCTGCGCACCAGCCGGCCCGACTGGTAATCGAGGTGCGCGAGCTCGACCTGGAGACGGCCTTCGGCGGTCGCGGCGCGCTCACCGAAGATCTCGAGGATCAGCCCGGTGCGATCGATCACCTTGGTCTCGAGCGCAGTCTCAAGGTTACGCTGCTGGATCGGGGTGAGACTGCCGTCGACGACGACCAGCCCCGCCTCCTCCATCCGCGCGCGCGTGGCGAGCTCCTCGATCTGGCCCGCGCCTATCAGCGTCGCCGCTCGGGGAGTGCGGATGCGCAGCGCGACCCGATCGGCGACGACCACGCCGATGGCCTCGGCGAGCCCCGCGGTCTCCTCCAGTCGCGCCTCGGCGTCGCGCGACGAGCCGCCGAGGTCGGGGTAGACCACGATGGCGCGTGCGCCGCGGGCGAACTCGTCCCGATCGCGTTCGAAGCCGGTGCTCATACGAGCTTCCTCACTCGTCTTCGCCTGCGGCCTGCTCCTCGGCCAGGTTGAGCGGGCGGGACGGCTGGATCGTCGACACGGCGTGCTTGTAGACCAGCTGCGACATGCCATCGCGCTGGAGCAGCATGCAGAACAGGTCAAATCCGGCGATCGCGCCCTGCAGCATGACGCCATTGACAAGGAACATCGTCACCGCGTCTTCCGACTTGCGCACCGCGGAGAGGAAGATGTCCTGCAACTGCGGCTTCTTGCCGCTCTCACCGAGCTGACCGACGATGCCGGCGACGTCGATCGGTCCCGCGGGCATGATGGTCGAGATCGCGTGCTTGTAGATCAGCTGCGACTGGCCGTCGCGCCGCAGAAGCACCGAAAAATTATCGAACCAGGTGACGATGCCCTGGAGCTTGACGCCCTTGACGAGGAACATCGTGACGGGGGTCTTTGACTTGCGCAGCGCGTTGAGGAACAGGTCCTGAAGCGAGGTCTGCTTGTCGGCCATGGAAAGGTCCTTGTTTTTGGCGGGAGGTTCCCCGCGAAGTGCGCCGTTGCCGGCGTCGGACAGGTTGCGCTGTAAGCGGCGGGACTAAGGTAGGGTTCCGGCGTGGGCGCGTCTAGGTAGGGTGAGGGCGCGGGCGCCTCTCTTACCCCGCTCCGCTGAGGAGGCGCTGAGCGCAGTCGAAGTGCCGTCTCGAAGCGCAGCCACATCCGCCGTGCGGTGCTTCGAGACGAGGCTTTGACAAGCTCAGCCTCTTCTCAGCACGAACGGCGCGAGCTGAGTTGAGGCCTGGACTGCCTATTCCTCCCGCGTCTCGGTGATCCCCAGCAGCTTGAGCTTGCGGTGCAGCGCCGAGCGCTCCATCCCGATGAAGCTCGCGGTGCGCGAAATATTGCCCGAGAAGCGCCGGATCTGGACGCGCAGATACTCGCGCTCGAAGGTCTCGCGCGCCTCGCGCAGCGGTGCCCCCATGATCGCGGTCGCGCCCGGGCCGGCGTCATGGCCACCGAGCACCTCGGCGGGGAGCAGGTCGAGGTCGATGCGGCCGATCCGATCGCCGGGTGCGAGGATGATGGTGCGTTCCACCACGTTGCGCAATTCGCGCACGTTGCCGGGCCAGTCGTAGGACTGGAGCGCCACGAGCGCGTCGGTCGCGATCTCGGGGACGGGCACGCGGCGCTCGGCGGCATAATGCGCGACGAAATGCTCGACCAGCGCGGGGATGTCCTCGCGCCGCTCGGCGAGCGGCGGGATCGTCACCGGCACCACGTTGAGGCGATAATAAAGGTCCTCGCGGAAGCGGCCCTCGGCGATCTCCAGCGAGAGGTCGCGCGCGGTGGCGGAGACGACGCGGACGTCGACCTTGACCACCCGCGTGCCGCCGACGCGGGTGAAGCTCTGGTCCGTCAGCACGCGCAGGATGCGCGCCTGGGTCGCCTGCGGCATGTCGGCGATCTCGTCGAGAAACAACGTCCCGCCGTGCGCCTGTTCGAGCAGCCCGGTTCGGACGAGGTCGCCTCCCTCCTCCACCCCGAACAATTCCTCCTCGACCCGGTCGGGGCTCATGCCCGCGGTGCTGACGATGACGAAATTGGCATGGGCGCGCTGGCTCCAGCCGTGGAGCAGCCGCGCCGCCACCTCCTTGCCGACCCCGGCGGGGCCGACGATCAGCACCCGGCTGCCCGTGCCCGCGACTCGCTTGAGCGTGGCGCGTACCGCGTTGACCGCGGTGGAGCTGCCGGTGAGATCGGTGCCGCGGCCGGACGCGGCGCGCAGGCTCGCCACCTCGGCGCGGAGCCGCTCGGTCTCGGTCGCGCGCTCGACCATCAGCAGCAGGCGCTCGGCCTGGAACGGCTTCTCGATGAAGTCGGCGGCGCCCTTGCGGATCGCCGCGACCGCGGTGTCGAGCGTGCCGTGGCCCGAGATCACCAGCACCGGAATCGAGGGATCGCGCCGCTTGATCTCCTCGAGCAGATCGAGCCCGTCGAGCCGCGAGCCCTGCAACCACACGTCGAGCAGCACCAAGCTGGGGCGGCGCGTCGCGATCGCCTCCAGCGCGGCGTCGCTGTCGCCCGCCATGCGGGTCTCATAGCCTTCGTCCTCGAGCACCCCGGCCACGAGTTCGCGGATGTCGAGTTCGTCGTCCACGACGAGGATGTCGATCGCCATAACTGTCTAGATCCGATTCCTGGTCAAAGCGGCGATCGTGCGATCGTCGTCGGTGGAGCCCGCGCCGGGCGGAAGGGAGTCCTCGGCGGCGAGCGGGGCCAGCAGTGCCGCGTCGAACGACAAGGTCACCACGGTGCCGCCGCCGGCGCGGTCGGCGAAGGTCATCGTGCCGAAATGCTCCTCCACGATCTTTTTGACGATCGCGAGGCCCAGCCCGGTGCCGCGCGCGCGCGTCGTCATATAGGGCTCGACGATGCGGTCGCGCTCGAGCGGCAGGCCGACGCCGGTGTCCGCCACCTCGATCACGACGCGCCCCTCGCCTTCGCGCAGCGCCATCGTCACCGCGCCCTCGCTGACGTCGGCGGCCTCGACCGCCTCGACCGCGTTCTTGACGATGTTGGTGAGTGCCTGGCCGATCTGGCGACGGTCGCACACCAGGGTCGGCGCGGGCTCGCCGTGATCGAGCACGAACCGGATTCCGGGATGCGCCACCTCGTGGAGGAACATCGTCTGCCGCGCGATGTCGACCAGCGCTTCATCTCGGAACACGGGCTTGGGCATGCGTGCGAACGACGAGAATTCGTCGACCATGCGGCGCAGGTCGCCGACCTGGCGGACGATCGTGTCGGTCAGGCGCGCGAAGGTGGTGTCGCCCGCCTCGATCTTGCTGCCGTAGCGGCGCTGCAGTCGCTCCGCGGCGAGCTGGATCGGGGTGAGCGGGTTCTTGATCTCATGGGCGATGCGGCGCGCCACGTCGGCCCAGGCGGCGCGGCGCTGGTCGGTCAGCTGCTGGGTGATGTCGTCGAAGGTGATGATAGGTCCGGTCCCGTCGCGCGCGATCCGGGCCGCGAAGGTGCGCATCTCGCCTTGGACATTGTGCTGGACATTGGCCTCGCGCGCGCCCTGGTCGAGCATCGCGTCGAGTTCGGGCGCGACCGCGCGCAGCACGCGGCCGACCGGGGGCGCATCGAGCCCCAGCAGCGTCTGCGCCGAGCTGTTGACCAGCCGGATCGTGCGATCCTGCGCATCGATCGAGATCACCCCCGCCGAGACGCCCGACATCACCGCCTCGATCAGTGCGCGACGGTTCTCGAGCTGGGTGTTGGCGGTGACCAGCGCGGTATTCTGCGTCTCGAGCCGCGCGGTCATGCTGTTGAAGGCGGTGGCGAGCGTGCCGACTTCGTCGCGCGCGGGAGTCTCGGGCACGCGCGCGGACAAGTCGCCCTCCCCCACCCGGCGCGCGGCGTCGACCAGCTCGCCGACAGGGCGCACCAACCGATCCGCCACCGCCAGCGCGATCCACACCGCGACGCCGACGATCAGCAGCGAGACGATCAGCAGCGCGGCGTTGAATTGGAGCTGGAGCGAGCGCGCGCGCGCGATCAGCTGGCGATAGTCGTTGAGCACCGCCGCGCCGCGGTTGAGCTGATTGGCGAGCTGCGGGTCGAACACGCGCGCCGAGTAGAGGTAGGTGTGCGGCTGATAGTCGAGGCGCGTTAGCACGCCCACGCGGTCGCCCGAGCGCACCACCACCGACGCGGCGCCGCCCTCGATTTGGTCGATCATCGGCCCGGTGACGACTCGCTCGAGCTGTCGGTCGTAGGGATTGACCAAGGCGCGCGTGCGCAGTTCACCATCCTGCCCGCGCTGGACGATCAGCGCCTCGGACAGGTTGCGGAGGTACAGCTGGTAGGCGAGTCCCGCGGCGAAGCGCTTGCTCTCGATCGGGTCGGCGCGGAGATAGTCGGCGAGGTCGCCCGCCATCGTCATCGTCTCGCGGCCGACGCGGTCCGATTCGTTGCGGTAGCTCTCCTGCGCCACCGAGGCGGCGTTCTCGAACATGCCGCGCGCGCGATCCGAGTACCAAAATTGGACACCGTACTGGAACAGCAGCGACGCGAAGATCGTGACCAACAGCGCGGGCACCGCCGCGACCAACGAGAACAGCAGCACCAGCCGGACATGGAGCCGCCCCTCCCCGCCCACCGGCGAGCGCGCGGCGCGATTGAGCGCGATCCGCCGGCCCAACAGGATCATCAGCGCGATGCCGGCGACCAGGTTGGCGACGAGCAGCAGCGCGACGACCGGCGGCTCGATCAGCGCGGCCGGGCCGCCCTCACTGCGGACCGAGAAATAGCTGCCGACGCCGATCGCGACCGCCACCGCGAGCACCGCTAGCTCCAGCGCCGGCGTCACCGTCGGCCGCCGGCGGGCGGGCGACGTGGTGGGAGAGGAGGGAGTGACTCCCGCGATCATCGCTCCCCCGCTACAACATCGGT
>Ga0265798_10004999_pt1 | contig 18057 bp, 19 predicted proteins | sample P3T30metagenome_FD_192430 | JGI IMG/M metagenome (GOLD analysis project Ga0265798, IMG submission 192430) | Plant litter microbial communities from East Loma Ridge, Irvine, California - P3 T30 | ecosystem: Environmental > Terrestrial > Plant litter > Unclassified | place: USA: California... | reverse complement strand
GTGCTGGCTGGTTGCAGCAAGAGCGACTCTTCCATCGGCACTATCGATGTGGGTAGCGGCGACGCCGGCATTTTGAACTACGCCTATGCCCTGGAACAATTGGAGGCCGCGTTTTATGCCCAGGTAAAAACGGGCGGCTACTACACCAGCCTTGGCCCCAACAGCGCGGAGCGGCAGATTTTCGACGACCTAGCGGCCCACGAAGCCATTCACCGCGACTTTTTGAAGACGGCCCTGCAAAACGCCAATATCACGCCGCTCAAAGACCTGACGCCCGATTTTGGCACCATCGATTTTGGTAGCCGGGGCAGTGTACTCACCGCCGCCCAAACGTTTGAAGACACCGGGGTAGCTGCCTACAATGGCGCGGGCCGCTTCCTACAAAGCAATACTTACCTGGTGCTAGCCGGTAAAATCGTGTCGGTAGAAGCCCGCCACGCTGCCCTCATCCGCGACCTGCGCAACTACAATTCGTTTGTGGGCAGCGACGTAGTAAACACCTTCACGCAGACGGGCACCGTGCCCGGCGATGGCACGGCCAGCCTGCCCGCGGGCAGCGGCAACCCCGGCCCCGGCCAGGAGCGCTCAAAGCGCCCGCCGGTGATTCTGCAAGCCGTCAACAATTTCTTGGCAGAAGGCTCCAAGCTTTCGGCGGCCAGCTTCGCCTAGCCTTCCCCTCGTCTCTTATCTTCTTAGCTACTTACCTACTATGGATTTTTTTCAACTGCTCTCCGATGTGGAGAAAGCCGACCCGGAATTTCTCGACCGCATCAGCCCGCGCCGCAAAGTGTTTAAACACCTGAGCAACACGGGTAAAAAAATAACTGCGGCGGCCGCCCCCGCCATCTTGGCTTCGTTCTTCACGAAAGCCTACGGCCAATCTACCGGCACTACGCCTGCCTACACCGCAGACGTTATCAGTGTGCTCAACCTGGCTTTGAGCCTGGAGTACTTGGAATATTACTTCTACGACACGGCCATCGGAGTATCGGGGTTGATTAACTCTGCTGACTTGCCAGCCATCCAGACTATCCGCAACGATGAGGCTGGCCACATTGCCACGCTACGCGCCGCGCTGGGTAGTGCCGCCATTCCCAATCCCGGCCGGGCAGCGTTTGACTACTCGGGGGGTAGTGGCGCGGGCAACGGCCCGCTAGCCTCGGCTCTCCTGCCTGGCGCTGCCAACCAAGCGGCCTTCTACGGAGCCGCCCAAGCCTTCTCCGACACGGGTATGCGCGCCTACAAAGGCGGGGCACCGGTCCTGAATACCTCGGCAACCAAAGACCTGTTGGAGGCGGCCCTCAACATCCACTCCGTGGAGGCCCGCCACAACTCGCACTTCCGGACCATCCGCCGTGGCCTGAACGCTAGCCTCAACGGGGCAGGTGCCGCCAGCGCGCTCGCCGTGGCGCCCTACGATGTGGCTCCTAAGAGCTGGATTTCGCTGCTCGACAACGATGGCCCTCCCGCCTCCGGCACTAAGCCGGCTAAGGCAGTATACGGGGCTGGCGCTCCCGATGCCAAGCTCCCTGGTATCGACTTCCCGGCCGAGAATAACACGACTCAAGCCACCAAGGACCTCACCGCTGCCCCGCTAACCTACACGGCGGCGCAAGTGTCGGAAGCGTTCGACGAGCCGCTCGATGCAGCCACCGTTAAGAGCATAGCCATCAAGTTTGTGACACCTGCCAGCGGGCTGTTCAAATAGTTACGGGTTAAGTTTCCAAGAAAAGGACCGTTTTCCGCAAGGAGAACGGTCCTTTTTTTGCTCGAAAAGCGAGCTTCGCAACGCGCCATAACTGGGTGATAGTGAAGAAACCTTGAAGGGAAGTTTCTCAAGAATTTACCCGCAACCTTCTTTATACCTGATCTTTATCTTACCGCCGAGGCACTCGTCCAGCCGGGGTAGCCAGCAAATAAGTAAGCGCTCGTCAATCTGGGCACCCGCCTTCCTTCGTAGGTCGAAGCAAGGCACCCAGCAACCACTTCAATGGTTGAGCGTAAAGCGGGAAAAATAGCCTCGACATCAGGATTTTTCTCAACTCTATCGTTGAATAGGTTGTCTGCTGTTGGCTGCCCAAAACCCATAATACAATAGTTTCCTTTTTTTTCTCCTTTTCTTTTATGTCTACCAAACTCATCTCTGACTCGCAGACGGTCGAGCACGACCAGGACCGGCCGCTGTCTTCGCCCATCGCACGGCGCTCGTTCTTCAAGTATGCCGGTGCTACGGCCGGTGCCACAGCCCTCGTGCTGGCTGGTTGCAGCAAAAGCGATTCTACGCCAGGTACGGTGAACGTAGGTAGCGGCGACGCTGGCGTACTCAACTACGCCTATGCGCTGGAGCAATTGGAGGCCGCTTTCTACACGCAGGTTCGTACGGGCACCTACTACACGGGCCTCGCTACTACTCACCCGGAGCGTCAGATTCTCGATGACCTGTACTACCACGAGGTTATTCACCGCGACTTCCTGCGTATCGCCATCGCGGACGTAGCCAAGGCAACGCCTATCAAAGCGCTGACGCCCGACTTCTCTAAAATCGACTTCAACTCGCGCACCTCGGTACTAGGTACCGCCAAGGCTTTTGAAGACCTCGGTGTAGCTGCCTACAACGGCGCTGGCCAGTACATTAGCTCGGCTGTTTACCTCTACATCGCCGGTAAAATTGTATCGGTAGAAGCTCGCCACGCGGCCATCATCCGCGACTTGGTTACGGAAGGCAACTTCGTAGGCAACGACGTTATCACCCTCACGACGGCTAGCAACAGCAGCGTTACCAACAACAACGCCCTGGCCAACACCAGCCTGGAGCGCGCTAAGTCTCCCTCGGAAGTAGCTGCTGTTGCCAATACGTTCTTGGCCGAAGGTTCCAAAATCGACGTTTCGGGCATCCGCTAAATCAGCCTATCTCGGCTCTTTCCACATTCTTACTTTGCCATTATTATGAACTTCTTTCAAATCATCTCCGAGATAGAGAAAGTTGACCCCGAGGTATATGACCGCCTCGATTCGCGTCGCTCCATCTTCAAAAACATGGCTGGCCTAGGCCAGAAGCTGAGCGCCGCCGCGCTGCCATTGGCAGTAGGTGCCATCTTCAACAAAGTGTATGCGCAGACGCCGGTAGGTGCTGGCGTTAACGATGTACTGAACTTTGCATTGAGGCTGGAATACCTGGAGTCTTACTTCTACAATGCCCGCACAAACGTAACCGGCCTGAGCGCTGCCAACGTAGCAGCACTGAACCTTATCGCTACCGACGAAGCGAACCACGTTTCTTTTCTGAACACGGTGCTCGGTACCAACGCTATTCCTCGGCCTGCTACTACGGGCGTATTTGACTTTACCGTCAAGGGCGCCTTTAACCCGACGGACGCCGCTACTTACCTGACGTTGGCTCAGTCGCTGGAAGACACCGGCGTACGTGCCTACAAAGGCGCTGCCCCGCTCGTTATGACTAACAAGCTGGTACTTACTGCCGCACTCAATATTCACTCGGTAGAAGCACGCCATGCCTCGCAGCTGCGTGCTATGCGTCGGGCCGGTATCAACAGCAGCGCTCCTTCGCAAGGTGTTGCCGTGGCTCCCTACACTACGGCTCCTAAGAGCTGGGTTTCGGGCACCGACAGCGCTACTGCCAATACCTCCAGAGCTACGGTTAGCAACGTGTATGGCTCGGGCCTCAACACGGATGCACCTGCTGGCATCACGTTCGAATCAGAAGCTAACATCACCCAAGGTGGTTTGGCTTTGTCGTCCTCTACCCTGTCGGCTACGGCCGGCTTCCCAGCCGCCGCTTACTCCGAAGCCTTCGACGAGGGCTTGGACGTGGGTACGGTAGCTCGCATTGCCAATAACTTCTCCGTTTCCGGTGATTACTTCGGTAAATACTAGTAACTGACAGTCCCAAAAAAGGCGACCCTAGCGGGTCGCCTTTTTTTTTGCTCAAAAAATACGGCAGCAAGCTATTACTAACTAATACCTGGCAGGCACTGACCAAGCAATGCGCAGCACCCCAGCATCACATTAAAAGCGCGTGAAAAAACAATCGAATTACCAGCCTGTCCGTATAATGGGCCGCACGCACTTATTCACCCTATCTCCTCCCACCCATAAGCTATGTTAGACTACGTCAAAACGATTTTGCTGAAGGTTAGCTTTAGCAAAAAACTCTTTGAAAAAGAGCTTCGCAAAGCATTGCAACACGTTCAGCCCGTCGATTTGGTCGATTTCAAAACGTGGTGCTACCAGCAGTTTGCACGCCTGTATCGGCGGGTACTCAAGCGGGTATTTATCCAGCACAGCACGCTGCCGCGCCTAGCTTCCTAAATCCAGTTGGCTTTGGCCAGTTACGAATTTGATGTTGCGTTTTAGCCCCTCGTAGCCTGTGCGTTTGAGCGGTGACTGCTTGAACAACGCCTGAAATACTTCGTGGGTAATTTCCTGCCAGTCGCTGGCCGATAGACTTTTCAGCTCCGGATGGGGCTGAAATTGTGCTTCCTGCGTAGGCTTGGAAAAACGATTCCAGGGGCATACATCCTGGCAGATGTCGCAGCCAAAAACCCAATTACCAAACTGCCCGGCCACGTTTTGCGGAATAAGCTGGTCCTTCAGCTCGATGGTAAAGTAGCTGATGCACTTGCTACCGTCTACCACGTAGGGCTCCGTAATAGCTTGCGTAGGGCAGGCATCCAGGCACTTGGTGCAAGTGCCGCAGTAGTCGCGGATGGCCCCATCGTACTCCAGCTCCACATCTACAATCAGCTCAGCGATGAAGAAAAAGGAGCCTGCTCCCGGCGTAATGAGGTTGGAGTTTTTACCTACCCACCCTAGCCCACTTTTTTTGGCCCACGCCTTGTCCAGCACCGGGGCCGAATCGACGAAGCAGCGCCCGCCCACTTCCCCAATGTTGGCCTGCATATCGGCCAGCAGCGTTTTCAGCTTGTCTTTGATGACGAAGTGGTAATCTCGCCCGTAAGCGTACTTACTGATTTTCAGGGTGTCATCGGACTGTTGCTGCTCAGCAGGCGGGTAGTAGTTGAGCAGCAGCGAAATCACCGACTTGGCACCATCTACGAGCAAGCGCGGGTCGAGGCGCTTGTCGAAATGGTTTTCCATCCAGGCCATTTTGCCGTGCATACCTTTTTTCAGCCAGTTTTCGAGGCGTGGTGCTTCCTCTTCCAAAAACTCGGCCCGAGAAATACCACAGGCCATAAACCCCAGTTCCGCCGCCCGGCGTTTGATATAGGGTGTCCACTCGGCGTGCAGCAACATAGATAAACAGGCAATTGAACCCCAAAGAAACGAAGAACGCGCCGCTGGGGGCGGCGCGTTCCGTGGGAAGTAGCGCGGGCTTTGCCAGTCCGCGGGTAGAATTGTTCGGCTAGCCTTCACGCGCACGGACTGGCAGAGTCCACGCTACTTGCTACGAGGTTATTTCGGCAAATAAATCGCCGTTGTTGCCGCGCAAGTGCTGAGGCAGTAGGCGGCCCAAGTGCTGATAAGCAGCCTCGGTAGCCTCGCGGCCGCGCGCCGTACGCTTGATGTAGCCTTCCTGAATAAGGAAGGGTTCGTACACTTCCTCAATGGTTTCGCCTTCTTCGCCGCAAGCGGTGGCAATGGTGCTGATACCTACCGGGCCGCCCTTAAACTTGTCGATGATAGTGGTGAGGATGCGCTTGTCCATGTCGTCGAGGCCACGGGCATCCACATCAAGGGCATTGAGGGCAAACTGGGCGATTTCCACCGTGATGGTGCCGTTGCCCTTAATTTGGGCAAAGTCGCGGGTGCGGCGCAGCAGGTTGTTGGCGATGCGGGGCGTGCCCCGCGAGCGGCGGGCAATTTCGTAGGCCGCGTCTTCGTGGATGGGCGTTTGCAAAATTTCGGCCGAGCGCTGCACAATGGTCGTCAGTAGCTTGGAGTCATAGTATTCCAGGCGGGCCGAAATGCCGAAACGAGCCCGTAGCGGCGCCGTTAGCATGCCCGAGCGCGTGGTGGCCCCAATAAGCGTGAAGGGCGACAACGAAATCTGCACCGAGCGCGCATTAGGGCCCGAATCCAGCATAATGTCGATGCGGTAGTCCTCCATCGCCGAGTACAGGTACTCTTCTACCACCGGGTTGAGGCGGTGAATCTCATCAATGAAGAGTACATCGTGCGGCTCCAGGTTGGTGAGCAAGCCAGCTAGGTCGCTGGGCTTATCGAGCACCGGCCCGCTAGTCATCTTAATGCCCGCGCCTAGCTCGTTGGCGATGATGTGCGAGAGCGTAGTTTTACCCAGGCCGGGGGGGCCGTGCAGCAGTACGTGGTCGAGGGCGTCGCCGCGCTGCTTGGCAGCTGCCACAAACACCTTGAGGTTTTCAAGAATTTTATCCTGACCCGTGAAGTCGCTGAAGCTCAGCGGCCGCAGGGCCTTGTCGATGTCCTTGTCCGTGGCATCGAAGTGTTCGTTGCCGCCGGTAAGATAGGCTTCGCGCATGGTTGATAGGTATGGGTTGCTCGTTGTCGGCCGGCCGTTAGGAACAGGCTATTGGCTAACCAATTTAGTTAGCAAAAAGCTCCCTGGCCAGCCGTAAAAACAACGCTAGTCGCGCGGCAGTAGCACTTCGATTTCGAGGTGCAGCCAGTCGTCTTCCCAGGCTTTATGGGCTAGCCGGGCGGTGAGTGGATAGCCGGCATCGAGCAGGCGAGCCACCGTTTCGTTGCGGATTTCGGGCAAGTACCCTAGCCAGATACTGGCTTTGTCATCGGCAGCACCCGAGTGGACTTTCACGGCCCAGTCATCGTACTTGCTATCGGCTTCGCGCTCGAGGCGGAGCGTCTGGCCGATTTTGAGCGACTTTTCCTGCTTAGGAAGTTCGGGGCGGTGGGAAGTGCCGGCAACCAGGCATTCCAGCAAAACGAGGGGCGTAGCGGGCTTCATGCGGGCAAATTACGGCGTGGCTGCTAAAACGGCCGAAAACATAACCGTAAAAAAGCCCGTCGGGCTGAGCACGACGGGCTTGCGAACGGGGCCGTAGCCACTAATTAGTCTTTCAGGTCGCCACCTTCCACGTTGTGCTGGTCGAGGCGGTCAGGGGCTTTGTTGCTATTCTGCTCGGTGTCGTGGCCGCGCTGGCTGGCACCCTGGCCGCTGCTACCGATGTGAGCGGCTACCCCGTCGCTGGTACCGTCTTCGGCCTGCACATTGGGGTCGAAGTTGCCATCGCCCGAGCGGGTGCGCAGGCGGTGGGCCAGGTCGGGGTCGGGGCCGCCCTGGCGCATATCATCGCCCTGCTCGCGATAGGCTTCTTTGTCGTGCTCGCGGCGCTCTTGGCGGCGGCTTTCGGCGTTTTCGTGGTGGTTTTCGGGTTCAGTAGCCATGCGTGGAAAAGGAAAGGATGTGGTTGAGGTATACGGCAATAGCCCGGCGCCGTTAACGTCCAGCTTACCTTAAGCAGCCAACAAGGCCGGTACTTACAGCTTGGCGAAGGCCATTTACGTTAAGATTATTTCTCCCCATTCTTCATCTAAAACTCATGAAAAAGCTTCTGTTATTCGCTGCGCTAGGCCTGACGGCGGCCGGCTCGTGGGCGTTTTACCCCAATACGGCCGCGCCCGGCGGCTACCTGATGGTAGTGGGCAGTGGCCGGCCCGGCCCTAATTCAGACGTGCCGGAAATTACCGTTATTCAGCCCAATGGCGACTCGCAGGTGCAGCGCCTCCCCAACATTAAAGTGGGCACCGAGCGCAATACCACGGCCGCTGCCGTAGAGCTACACCGCGCCGAGCTGCTGAAAGTCAACAGCCTAGTGGCGCAGGGCTGGCGCGTGGCGCACGTTACGCAGAGTACCGTGGGCGTGGGGGCTACCACCGAAACGGTATACATGCTCGAACGGCGCTAGCGGCCCGCGTTGCGGGTTGCTAGCGCCGTTCGAGGCCGCTACCTATTGAAGCCGGCCAAGCACTTGTTTTCTATTTAAACGCCTGGATACCGGTGATATCAGCTCCCGTAATGAGCAAGTGAATATCGTGCGTGCCCTCGTAGGTCACCACCGATTCCAGGTTCATCATGTGGCGCATAATGGGGTACTCGCCCGTGATGCCCATGCCGCCGTGAATCTGGCGGGCTTCGCGGGCTACGTGCAGCGCCATTTCGACTGAGTTGCGCTTAGCCATCGAAATTTGGGCGCTGGTGGCTTTGCCTTGGTTTTTGAGCACGCCCAGGCGCCAGGCCAGTAGCTGGGCCTTGGTGATTTCGGTAATCATTTCGGCCAGCTTCTTTTGCTGAAGCTGGAAGCTGGCGATGGGCTTGCCAAACTGCTCACGCTGGAGCGAGTATTTCAGGGCCGACTCGTAGCAGTCGATGGCCGCGCCGATGGCGCCCCAGGCAATGCCGAAGCGGGCCGAATCGAGGCAGCTAAGCGGGCCTTTGAGGCCTTCCACGTTGGGCAGAATGTTTTCCTTGGGAACCTTGACGTTGTCGAAGACCAGCTCGCCGGTGATGCTGGCGCGCAGGCTCCACTTGTTGTGGATTTCGGGGGTGGTGAAGCCTTCCATGCCGCGCTCCACAATGACGCCCTTGATGCGGCCCTGCTCGTTTTTGGCCCACACTACGGCCACCTGGCACTCGGGCGAATTACTTATCCAGAGCTTGGCGCCGTTCAGGATATAGTGGTCGCCGGCGTCCTTGATGTTGGTGGTCATGCCACCGGGGTTCGAGCCGTGGTCGGGCTCGGTGAGGCCGAAGCAGCCCAGCCACTCGCCGCTAGCCAGCTTGGGCAAGAACTTGCGGCGCTGCTCCTCGGAGCCGTACTGGTAGATGGGGAACATTACCAGCGAGCCCTGCACCGAGGCCGTGGAGCGCATGCCCGAGTCGCCGCGCTCAATCTCCTGCATGATGAGGCCGTAGCTGATGTAGTCGAGCCCGCCGCCACCGTACTCCTGCGGAATGGTGGGGCCGAAGGCACCCACGTCGCCAAACTTGCGCACGATTTCACTCGGAAAATGCGCCCGCTGGGTCCACTGCTCGATATTGGGCGAAATCTCCTTTTTGACGAAGTCGCGGATGCTTTGGCGCACCAGGATATTCTCCTCGGTGAGCAGGCCATCGAGGTCAAAATAGTCGGTGAAGCCGTTGGCGTTGGTGCTACCTTTTTGGGCAGTGTGGGCTTTGGCTTCGGGCGAGAGAACGTCGGCAATGGAGGACATGGGCGGGGCGGATGGGATTGGGGCAAATGTAGCGCGGACTTGGTAGTCGGCAGATGGCTCGTAAACCCCGGCCGGCGCCGAGTAGTGCGCGGCGCGGCTTATAAAGTCGGCGCTATATCAATTATCAGTGCGATTTGCTCCCCTACCACGGCCGTGCCGCTCACCTCCACCTGAGTGCCGCCGGTCAATTGCACCAGCAGCCGCCCGCCCGGCCGCGCCGCCAGCACGCGGCCGACCACCGTAGCCGGCACGGCGGGAGCCACGGGCGGCCCCACGCAGCGTACCTGGCCCAGGTCCAGTTCGAGCACGCGGGTGGCTAGCCGGGTGATTTCGGCGGGGTCGTGGCTGATGAGGATGGTAGTCAGCTCAAACTGGCGGTGCACCTCGGCCAGCACCTGCTGGAGGCGCAGGCGCGTGGGCAAGTCCAGGGCCGAGAGCGGCTCGTCGAGCAGCAGCAGGCGCGGGCGGCGGGCCAGGGCGCGGGCCAGCGCCACACGCTGCTGCTGCCCGCCCGAAAGCACGGCCGGGCGGCGGGCAGCTAGCTCGCGCAGCTCCAGGCTTTCGAGCAAGCTATTGATAATGTGCGCGGGCTGGGGCTGGCCAGCGGCGGCAAAGGCCAGGTTTTCGCGCACCGTCATGTTGGGAAACAGGGCGTAGTCTTGAAATACGAAGCCCAGCGGGCGCTGCGGCGGCGGCAGCCATTGGCGGGGTTCGGCGCGGTACCAGGTTTGGTTTTCCGCTTGGATGAAGCCGCCGTCGGGCCGGTCGAGGCCAGCCAGCAGGCGCAGCAGGGTGGTCTTGCCCGCGCCGCTGGGGCCGCTGATGGCCAGCAGCTCACCGGGCGCCAGCGTAAGCCGCACATCGAGGGTGCGGGGGCCAGCGGCGGTGTGCAGGGCTTTGAGAAGGTGAAAATCTAGCACGGGAAACGGGTTACGACAGGCGGGCGGCGTCGCGCTTGGTAAACCAGTAGAGTGCCACCAGGATGACGAAGGCCACGCCCAGCAGCGTGAGCGCGTAGGCATTGGCCTGGGCGTAGTGCAGGCTCTGCACCTCGTCGTAGATGGCGATGGAGGCCACGCGGGTAGTGCCCGGCAGGCTGCCGCCTATCATCAGCACCACCCCAAACTCGCCCAGCGTGTGGGCAAAGGTGAGCACGAGGCCGTTTAGTAGAGCGGGCCGCATGTTGGGTAGCAGCACGCGCCAAAGCGTGGTGAGGCGCGACTTGCCCAGCGTATACGCCGCCTCGCGCAGCGAGCGCGGCACCTGCCCAAAGCCAGCTTGCAGCGGCTGCACCATAAACGGCAGGCTATACACCAGCGACCCCACCAGGATGCCGGGAAAGGTAAAATTCAGGCTCACGCCCAGCTTCTCAATCAGGAAGCGGCCCAGCGCGCTGCTGTCGCTGAACGCCACCAGCAGGTAAAACCCAATGACGGTGGGCGGCAGCACCAGCGGCAGGCTCACTACGGCCTCGGCCAGCGGCTTGAAGCGGCTGCGGCCGTAGGCCAGGGCGTAGGCCAGCGGCAGGCCCAGCAGCAGCAGCAGCGCCGTGGTACAGGCGGCCAGGGCTAGGGTGAGGCGCAGGGTTTGCCAGTAGTCGGGGGGCACTTTAGGAAAGTTAGGAGTTGTGAATTGGCTTCTTTATAGTCCAAAGCCATATTTCTTCAGCGCCTGCCTAGCCACGGGACTGGCCATGAAGGCGGCAAAGGCGGCGGCCGTGGGGTTGCCAGTGGCACGCTTGAGCACCACGTAGCTCTGCTGCAAGGGCGAGTGCGCGGCGGCCGGAATGAGGTAGAACTTGCCGGCCCGGCGCAGCTCGGGGCTAAGGGCCAGCGAGTAGGCCAGCAGGCCCACATCGGCGGCGCCGGTGGCGGCGTATTGGGCGGTTTGGCCGATATTTTCACCCAGCACTAGTTTGGGTTTTGCTTGGGCGTAGAGCTTGTAGTAGCGCAGGGCTTCTTCGGCGCGCCGGCCATAGGGGGCGTGCGCGGGGTTAGCAATAGCCACGTGCTTTACCTGCGGGGCCAGCAGCGTGTTGATGCCTTTGGCGCTGGGGTCCAGCTTCCTGCTCCACAGCACGAGGCGGCCCAGGGCGTAGGGCTGCGGCGCACCGGCCGTGCGGCCGGCCTGCTGCAAGCGCTTGGGGTACTCGTTATCGGCCGAAAAAAACAGGTCGAACGGCGCGCCGTGGCTGAGCTGCTCGTAGAATTTGCCCGACGAGCCGTAGACCACCGTGGCCCGCGCCTGCGGGTGCTGGCGGTTGAAAATCGTGACCAGCGAGTCGAGCACGTACTTGAGGTCGGCGGCGGCGGCGATGGTGATGGGCGCGGGGCCAGCGCTGGCGGCGGTGGGCGCGGCCGCCCACAAGGGCAGCCCGCTACCCAGCAGCAGCAAGGCACAGATAATTCGGAGCATAGGCAGTAGCAGCACGGCTAGCCAGGCGCTCACCGTTATGTACGTAAAGATACAACCCTGCCTAGCTGGAGGTTTTGGGCATGAAAAAGCCTGGGTGCGCCGGGCACCCAGGCTTTCTATGTAGCGCGGACTTTGTAGTCCGCGTTTGGTACTGTGGCCGCGTGGGTTTGTGCAGCGTGGGCGCGGACTACAAAGCCCGCGCTACATTCCTAAAAGCGCAGGTTGACGGAGGCCAGAAAATTGCGCGTAGCCTGGGGGTAGTACCAGTTGAAGGTTTGCTGCTGGCCACTGGCCCCGACATAGCTGTAGGTGTAGCCATTAGCCGAGTACTTCGTACTCAGTACATTGCTAACGAGTAGCGCCAGCTCGATTTCCTTCATAAACGATGGGTGCAGGGCGTAGCGCAGGCGCAGGTCGAGCACCTGGTAGCCGGCGAGGCTGCGGCCGTTAGTGGTCGAGTTGTCGAGGTACTGGCGGCTCACCGTTTTGTAGAGGGCGGCTAGGCGCAGGCCCTTTAGCGGCTGGCCTTCCAGGGTGTGGGCCGACACGACGGAGGGCGAATAAGAAATGGTGGTAGTGCGGCCCTCGGCAGCCACTACGGGCGCGTAGTTTTCATCGTAGGTTACCTCGTGGTAGTCCAGGATGCGGTTGCGGCTGAGGGTGAGCGTGCTGCTGAGGCTGATTTTATCGTCGGCCGCGACGAAGCCGGTCAGCTCTACGCCGCGGCGGTAGCTGCGGGCCACGTTGGTACGCAGGGCCGTGCCCACGTCGTTGAGCTGGCCGGTGGCCACAAGCTGGTTGCGGTAAGTCATGTCGAAGTAATTGGCTTCGACGCGCACGGCGGTGCGTGGCCCCAGGAAGCTGAAGTCGGCGCGGGTGAGGCGGTAGCCAGCCTCAAAGTCATTGAGCCGCTCGGCCTGGGCGGGCGCGTAGCCAGCCTGGCGGTCGGTAAAGTCGGCGCGGATGGGCTCGCGCTGGCCCACCGCAAAGCTGGCGTAGAGCTGCTGGCCGTGGCCGAGGCTAGCCGTGGCACCGGCCTTGGGGTTGAAGAACGTGTAGTTGGCGCGGGTGGTCACGTCGTTCTGCTCATCTTCCACCCCGTTGATTTTGTAGATGATGCGGCGCACCTGGGCGTCGGCGTACAGGCCCAGCCAGGGCAGCGCCTGGTAGGTGGCGCGGGCGTAGGCGTTGAAGTCGGTTTTGCGGGCCGTGTTGTCGTAGTAGCGCTGGCCGGGAAAGCTGGTGCTGGCGTACTGCGCCCAGATTATCTCGCCGTAGTGGTCGTTGTCGAAGTGGTTCCAGCCGCCGCCGAGCGTGGCCTGGAGCTTGTCGTTTTCGCGGGGCTGGTAGTTAAGGGCAAAGGTGCCGCCGTAGAAATAGTTATCGAGCCACTTGCGGTCGATGAGGTTGGTACGGGTGAGCGTGTCGCCGCCCTGAACGACATTGGGCAAGCCGTAATCGGCGAACTTGCGGCCGGCGCGGTAGTTTTCGTAGTAGCCGAAGCCGCGCGTGAGGTGCAGCGCCGCGCCGAGGCTCCAGTCTTGGCCCAGGCCCTGGGACAGGTGCAACTGGTAGTGGTTTTGCTGGTAGTTGTCGGTCTGGTTGTCGTAGGTGTAGTAGCTGTAGCGGCGGCCTTCTTGCAGCACGCGGGCCGCGTCGGCGGCGCTCAGCTCGCCATTGTCGAGGTAGGTTTGTAGCAGGGCGCGGTCGCTGGTGAGGGCGGGCTCGGGCACGCCGTTCCAGGCCTGGTAGGTTTTTTCGCGGCCCGAGAAGGTGATAAACTTGAGCAGCGTATTCTTCTGCTGGTAGCCGGCGGCGAAGTAATACGACTTCAAATCGGAGGCGGCGCGGTTCATGTAGCCGTCGCTGGCAATGCGCGACAAGCGGCCGTCGAACGTGAAGTACTTGCCCACCAAGCCGGTACCGAATGACACGTTGTTCTTCCAGGTATTGAAGGAGCCGTAGCTGTTCTGCGTCTCGGCGTAGGCCTCGCGGCGTACATCGAGGGTTGAGATGTTGAGGCTAGCCCCGAAGGCGGCGCTGCCGTTCTGGCTAGTGCCCACGCCGCGCTGCACCTGAATGCTGTTGATAGACGACGCCAAATCGGGCAGGTTCACCAAGAACGAGCCGTGGCTCTCGGGGTCGTTCAGCGGCACGCCGTTGATGGTCGTGTTGATGCCCGTGCTGCTCGTGCCCCGGATGCGGATATCGGTGTAGCCCACGCCCGCCCCGGCATCGGAGGTCACAACTACCGAGGGCGTCTGGTCGAGCAGATACGGCAGGTCTTGGCCAAAATTGCGCTTGCTCAGGTCCTGCTTGCTGAGGTTGGTATATACCGTGGCGGTGCGGTCGCTGGCCCGCGTGGCCGTCACGAGGGCCTCGCCGGTGAGCACGCCGCCGGGTTGCAGCCGCGCATTGAGCTGCTGGCTAGCTGCCTGGCCCTGCACGGGCTGGGCCAGCGGCTCGTAGCCCAGGAAGGTGATGCGCAGCTCGTGGCGGCCAGCCGGCACGCCGGACAGGCTGAATGCCCCCGCCGCATTGGTGACGCCGATGGCCGCGCCATCGAGGAAGATGGTGGCGCCGGGCAGCGCCTCGCCGGTGCGGGCATCGGTGATGGTGCCGGCTACGGGGCCTTGCGCCCACGCCGGGGCGGCCAGCGCCAGCAGCGCCGCGCCCATAAAGAGTACAGTTTTCAACAGCTAAAAACAGCTAGGTAGAACGCACCCGCACCCCAGGGGTCGGCGCACGGGCGGAAACGTTCGCGGATTGTTTTTTCCCGACGCCAGCATTACCTGGTTCCGGTTCGATGGGTGTCATCTCAGCCGCCCGGTTTTCCCGGCCAGCACCCCTAAACATGCCGCAAAGATACGCCCCGGGGCGAGCCGGCCGGGCGCGGGCGCAGGGCGCTTGGCTGGTTTGCTGGCTATCAGTTATCTTAGCAGAGTGCAGCGCCCCGCAACGCCGGCCCTTTTTTTTGCGTTGGGCAGGGGTTGCCGCCCTCCGTTGTTTCGTCTATTCGCTACCGGCTATCTGTTATGCACCAGCTTCTTTGCGCTCTGTTTTTGCTGGCCGTATTCACCTTTTTTCTGGTGATGCCGAAGCGCCGCCGCGTGCCGCCCCCGCCCCCACCCTCCTCGGGCGGCGACGATGGCGGCGGCGAGCCCCACGACCCCGGCCTGCCCGATATCGACCTGCCGCCCGGTATCTCGCGCCCCATCAACGATTGGGAGCCCGACTACAACCGCCGCCGACCGGTGGAGGTGTAAAGCAGTAGTCTTTTTGTAAAAAAAGAACGTCAGGCTGAGCTAGCCCACGCAGCTCGCTCAAGTTGTCGGGGCGATACCCTCACGGCGCGAGCGAGCTGCGTGGGCCAGCTCAGCCTGACGTTCTTTTCTAATGCGCGGTTAGCCTATCTCAATCGAGTAGCTGGTATCAAACATCTGGCTTGGCGCCAGGGTGAGTATGCCTTCCTTCTCGCTCAATTCCTGGGGCGGGCCCACGGGGCTGGCCACGCCCTGCCACGGCTCGATGCACACGAAGGCCGCGCCGGGGCCTTTGGTCCAGAGGCCGAGGTAGGGAAAGCCGTCGAACTGCATGCGTACGAAGGGGCCAGTGCGGTCAGCTTTTTGCAGGGTAATGCGCGTAAAGTCGAAGTGGTCAAACACCAGCGCGTCGTCCTTAAACAGCTCGTAGCTGAGCGGTAGCGCGGCCTGGTTTTCTAAAACCGGCGCGGTATCGCCGCTGCGCAGGCCGCCGCTTAGTAGCTGGCGGCGCAGCGTCACGGGGTGGTCGAAGTGAAACGCGTAGTCGCCAAACTGCTCGCCGGCCTCGGGCCGCAGCGGGCAGTTGAAGGCCGGGTGCGCCCCGATGCTGAATAGCAAATCGTGGCCGGCCGCGGCGGGGTTGCGCACGTGCCAGCCCACGGTGAGCACGCGGCCGCGCAGCTCGTAGCGCACCCGCAGCTCAAACTCGAAGGGGTATTCGGGCTTGGTGGCCGCGTTGGCCATGAGCTGCAGCGTGAGGCTGGTGTCGTCGTGCTGAATGACCACGAACTCCTGGTCGCGGGCGAAGCCGTGCTGCGGCAGGGTCAGCGGCTGGTCGTGGTAGAGGTAGGTGTTGCCAGGCAGCTTGCCCACTATCGGAAACAGCAGCGGCGCGTGGCGCGCCCACTGCGCGGGGTCGGCCGGCCAGAGGTACTCGCGGCCGCTGGCTAGGTCGGTGAAGCTGGTAAGTTCGGCGCCGTGGGTGGCAATTTCGACGCGGGCGGTGGCGGAGGTTAGTGTGGGCATGTTTTCAATTCGCAAGTAGCGGTGAGCAATTGGCAGTTATTAAACGGGCAAATGCGCTGCTACGGCTGCCACGGCCTGCGCCAGCCGCTCAGCGGCCGGGCCGCTGACTTCGGCAAAGGGCCAGCCGCGCCGCACCAATTCTTGCCGGTACAGCGCATAAAAATGCCAGCGCTGGGCCGGGTCGGGGTGCTCGCGTAGGGGGTCGGGCGCCCAGGGCAGGTCGGGGGCCAGCAGCAGGGTGAGGGCGTAGCGCGGCTTTGCCAGCTCAGCCAGCACCCAGGCCGGGCAGGTGCCAAAAGCATTTTCAGCCCAGATTTTTACCACCAGCAAATCAGTATCGCAAAAGAGCAGGCGGCTAGCCCGGCCAGCGGCGGCGGCTTCGGCCGCTAGCTGGCCGTGGGCAATGGCTTCGAGGTCGGCCAGGGTGTAGCCCGCCCCGTTTTCTTCTAAGTACTGGCGGGCGTATTCGGGCGCCCAGGTAGTGCCGTAGTGGGCGGCTAGCTGCGCGGCCAGCGTGCTTTTGCCCGCCGATTCGGGGCCGGTGAGGGAGATACGAAGCATGGGTTCTTTTTGCTACGCGGCCGGCTTGCCTTGCATATCGCGCCGCCACTCCCAGTAGCCGTAGGCGGCTAGCCCCAGGTAGAGCGCATACAGCAGGCTAGTCGGATACAAGTGCTTTGCCCACAAAATGGGCACGTAGATGACATCGACCAGCAGCCAGAGCCACCAGTTTTCGAGGCGCTTGCGCATGAGCAAAAACTGCGCGGCGATGCTCGTGCCGGTGGTAAAGCTGTCCCAATACGGAAAGGTAGAGTCGGTGTGGTGGCCCAGGTAATAGCCCGAGGCCGACGTGTAGGCCAGCACAAAAGCGGCCGTGAGCGCCCACTCGGCCGCCGTCACGTGCGTCACGGGCAGCTCGGTAGCGCCCCGGCCACCGTAGCGCCAGGTATACCAGCCGTAGGCACTGAGGGCGATAAACACGCCCTGCAAGCCGCTGTCTGAGTATAGCCCTTGTTGGTAATAAATGACCACGTAGAGCAGGCAGCTAAAGATGGCCACCGGAAAATTGAGCAGCGACTCGCGGGCCGCCAGCCACACGCAGGCAAAGCCCGTGAGCACGGCCGCCCACTCCAGGCCGGTGGTGGCGCGCACGGCGGCCAGGATATCGGCCGGGAGGCTCGCAAGGGAAAACAGCAGCATACGGCAAAGGCAGAAAAGCCGCGCAAGGTAGCCGGCCGGGGTACTTTTGCGGCCATGCTGCCCGACCTCACCCCCGCCGCCCTGCACGCCCGCCTCACCGCCGGCGAAGACATCCAGCTCATCGACGTGCGCGAGGAAATGGAATTTGACTACTGCCGCATTGCGGGCAGCGTGCTCATTCCGCTGGGCGAAATTCCGCGCCGGGCCACCGAAATCCGTACCGAGGGGCCGGTGGTGCTCATCTGCCACCACGGCGTGCGCTCGGCGCAGGCGCTGGGCTACTTGCAGCACCGCCTAGGCCGCGAAAACCTGCTTAACTTAAGGGGCGGCATCGATGCCTGGAGCCTTCAGGTAGACCCCAGCGTGGCGGTGTACTAAGGATTTTCGTGCTGGCGGGAGGACCTCACCCCCGGCCCCTCTCCAAAAGAGAGGGGAGCCTGACGGCTATTTACGTTTGTTTGCATTCGGCTCCCCTCTCTTTTGGAGAGGGGCCAGGGGTGAGGTTAACCCGCTCTAACTAAAATTAATAGCTCCCCTATGCCCTCCCCCACCCTAGCCAGCCGCCTGGCCCTGCGCGAGCGCCCCGCCGGCCACCCGCTGATGCACCAGGAGTGGGGCGACCTGCTCTTTATGCACTGGCCGGTGCCAGCCGAGCTCATCCAGGCCCAGCTGCCGCCGCGCCTGCAAGTCGATACCCACGACGGCATGGCCTGGATAGGCGTGGTGCCCTTCCGCATGTGGGATGTGCGCAGCCGCGTGACGCCACCCGTGCCCGGCGCGCGCGAGTTTTTGGAGCTGAATGTGCGCACCTACGTGCACCTCGACGGCGTGCCCGGCGTGTGGTTTTTCTCGCTCGATGCCAGCAACCCGCTGGCCGTGTGGGCGGCGCGCACGTTTTTTCATTTGCCCTACTTTCGGGCGCATCTCAAGCTGGAGCGGCCCGCGCCCGAACGGCTGCACTTCA
>Ga0265798_10004998_pt1 | contig 18060 bp, 14 predicted proteins | sample P3T30metagenome_FD_192430 | JGI IMG/M metagenome (GOLD analysis project Ga0265798, IMG submission 192430) | Plant litter microbial communities from East Loma Ridge, Irvine, California - P3 T30 | ecosystem: Environmental > Terrestrial > Plant litter > Unclassified | place: USA: California... | reverse complement strand
TACGCAAAATGAACACGACAGTATTTTTTAACACCTATTTTTATTTCTTCTGGAACGAGGACAGGGGTTGTATTGTTGTATAAGAACTTTAAAAAGAAATTAAAACAATAGATATAATCCCGATGTAAGTCGGGATTTTTTTTTGCCTAAAACGTATGGAAACAAAAATTGCAATACAGGGAATTAAAGGGTCGTTTCACCACCAGGTAGCGGGCGAATATTTTGGCGCCGATGTAGTGCTCGAAGAATGTATGTCGTTCCCCTTGCTGGTACAAAGCCTTGTGCAAAACCGCACCGGCTTAGGCATAATGGCGCTCGAAAACAGTATTGCAGGGTCTATCATCCCTAATTATGCTTTGATAGACCACAACAACCTGCACATAATAGGCGAGCATATTTTAAATATCCATATGAACCTTATGGCGCTTAAGGGGCAGGCTATAGAAGATATAAAGGAGATACACTCGCACCCTATGGCGCTGTTGCAATGCAGCGATTTCTTTGCAAAATACCCCCATGTTAAGCTTGTGGAGAGTGCCGATACCGCCGAAAGCGCCCGCCTAATTCGCGAGGGTAACCTTAAAGGTATTGCCGCAGTGGGCAGCCCCATTGCCGCGCAAATGTTTGGGCTGAGTATACTGGCGGCGGGTATCCATAACATTAAAAACAACCAGACGCGTTTTGTAATTGTAAAGACAAAAAGCAAGGCAATACCTAAAGAGGAGATCAATAAGGCATCGATAAAATTTGAGTTGGACGATGCCCCCGGCAGCCTGGCAACGGTGCTTAACGTTATGAACAACTGCAAGCTAAACCTGACCAAGATACAGAGCATGCCCATTGCCGAGACGCCGTTTAAATATTCTTTTTTTGTGGATGTAACTTTTGAGAAGTATAAGCATTACGAAAAAGCAAAAGCAATAGTTGAGTTAATGACTACCCACTTTAAAGTGTTGGGCGAATATAAAAAAGTACAAGCATGATAGTACCTGCAAAACGACTGGACGAGGTTAAAGAATACTACTTTTCGGGCAAGCTGCGTGAAGTGCGCCAGATGATAGCCGAGGGTAAAAAAGTAATTAACATGGGTATTGGTAGTCCCGATTTGCCGCCAGCACAAGCCGTCATAAATGCGATAAGCAGCGCTATGGCCGATGCCAAAGCACATGAATATCAAAGCTACCAGGGCCTGCCCGAACTGCGCGAAGCTATTGCGGCGTTTTACGGTAACCACTTTAGCGTAAGCCTTAACCCAGCTAACGAAATTTTACCGCTAATGGGTAGTAAAGAGGGTATTATGCACATAAGCATGGCCTTTTTAAATGAGGGCGATAAAGTGCTTATCCCAAACCCGGGGTATCCAACGTACACGTCGGCAACTAAGTTAGTAGGTGCAGAGCCGGTGTTTTATAATTTGTCTGAAACCGACAACTGGGAGCCTGATCTTGAGGCTTTAGAAGCGCAGGATTTGTCAGCCGTAAAGATAATGTGGATTAACTATCCGCACATGCCTACGGGTGCTAAAGGCAGCAGGGCAATGTTTGAAAAGTTGATTGCCTTCGCTGTAAAGCACAATATACTGTTGGTTAACGATAACCCCTACAGCTTTGTGCTTAATGATGATGCCCAGTTGTCGCTTTTCCAGATAGAGGGTGCAAAAGAGGTGGCATTGGAGCTTAATTCGCTTAGCAAAACCTTTAATATGGCAGGCTGGCGTGTGGGTATGGTTATGGGCAATGCCCAACTTATAGATGCCGTGCTAAAAGTAAAAAGCAATATGGATAGCGGTATGTTTTACGGCATACAAAAAGGCGCCATTGCGGCACTAAATAGCGGGCCGGAATGGTTTACAGAGTTGAATAAAATCTACACCCGTCGCCGCAACCTCATTTTTAAACTGGCCGATTTGTTAGGCTGTACTTATAATAGAAATACAGCCGGACTATTTGTATGGGCAAAGCTTACGGCAGGGATAGCGAATGCCGAGGCTTATGTTGACACTATTTTATATGATAAACACATTTTCCTTACGCCGGGTACGGTGTTTGGCACTGCGGGAGAAGGCTACATACGCTTTTCGCTTTGCGCTGATGAAGCAATAATAACAGAGGCGATTAAGCGGTTTTAGTCAAATGTCATAAAGTCAAATGTCGTAACGGTCTAACAACCGACAACCGTCAACTGACAACAAAAAGGGCAACCAATAACTGACAACCAATGAAAGTATACATAATAGGATTAGGATTAATAGGCGGGTCATTAGCTTTGGATATAAAGAAAGCGTATCCTGAGGCGGTTATTTGCGGTGTAGATGCCAATGAGAAACACGTTGAGGAAGCCTTGCTTATGGGACTTATTAGTCACGCTGCAGTTTTAGCCGACCTTAAGGAAGCGGACTGGGTTATTGTGGCAGTGCCGGTTAATACATTGTCAGAGATTTTGCCAAACGTTCTGGATCATATAAACGATACTACTATAGTAATCGATGCCGGTTCTACTAAAGTTGCCATTTGCAAATCGGTAGAAGATCATCCGCGAAGGCGTAATTTTATCGCAACGCACCCTATTGCAGGTACCGATTTTTCGGGGCCATCGGCGGCAATATATGGATTGTTTAACGGCAAGACCAACATAATTTGCGACGTAGAAAAAACAGCCTTCAAACTTCAGGAAAAGGCCTTAGAGCTGTTTAAAGCTTTGGGGATGCGCATCAGGTATATGGATCCCGTTTCGCACGATACACACATAGCTTACGTATCGCATCTGTCGCACATTAGTTCGTTTATGCTGGGTAAAACAGTTATCGAAAAAGAAAAAGACGAGCGCGACATTTTTGATATGGCAGGCAGCGGTTTTGCCAGTACGGTAAGGCTTGCCAAGAGTTCGCCCACCACATGGGCATCAATATTTAAAGAAAATAAAAGTAATGTAAGCCAGGCATTGCAGCAGTATATAGGCAACCTGCAGAATTTTCAGCAACTGTTAGAAAACGATGACTACGAGGGTATGTTCGAAGAGATGGAAAACACAAACAGGATTAAGAATATACTGAACGGGATAGGATAACAGACGATAGATGATACATAATAGACGAAAGACGATAGATAATAGATAATACACAAAAAGAAGAAATTATGGAAAATAGTACAGCACTCCGCACCTGGTTAGACGATTTTAAGTTAGACCATCCCTTGGTAATAGCCGGCCCATGCAGCGCTGAGACCGAGGATCAGGTTTTAAAAATAGCACATGAATTAAAAGACAGCGATGTTAGCATTTACCGCGCAGGCATATGGAAACCGCGTACGCGTCCCGGTGGGTTTGAGGGTGTAGGTGCCATAGGGCTTAAATGGCTGCAAAAAGCTAAAGCCGAAACCGGCTTGCTTATGGCTACCGAAGTTGCTAATGCTACCCATGTTAAACTGGCGTTAGAACATGATATAGATGTATTGTGGATAGGTGCACGTACTACCGTAAACCCTTTTGCGGTTCAGGAAATTGCAGATGCATTACAGGGTACTGATAAAATTGTACTGGTTAAAAACCCTGTAAACCCCGATCTAGCCCTGTGGATTGGTGGGGTAGAGCGTTTGTATAATGCGGGCATCAAAAAATTGGGCGTTATTCACCGCGGGTTTAGTTCGTACGAGAAGACCAAGTACCGTAACATTCCCGTTTGGCAGTTAGCTATTGAGTTGCAGAATAAATTCCCTGACCTGCCTCTTATCTGCGACCCGAGCCATATTACCGGCCGCCGCGACATGATTCAGGAAGTAAGCCAGCAGGCACTCGACCTTAATTATGACGGACTTATTATAGAAACACATATCGACCCCGATAATGCCTGGAGCGATGCTGCACAGCAGGTTACACCAACAGTGCTTAAAAAAATATTTGAAGACCTGCGCGTTCGTGAAGAGACCGGAACTACTGCTGACTATGATAAAAAAATGGCAGGCTTCCGCGTTCATATAGATGATTACGATAACAAGCTGATAGAGATATTAGGCAAGCGTATGGAGGTTGCCGGGCAGATAGGCGCTCTTAAAAAAGAGTTTAATGTGGCAGTCCTACAAAACAAGCGCTGGAACGAGATATTGGACAAGATGACAACACAGGGAGCAGAAAAAGGCCTTGGTGCCGATTTTATTGTAGATATTTTTAAGGCAATTCACCAGGAAAGCATCAGTCACCAAGAGAAAATTATCAATTCGAAAAAATAATTTTCACATTTTATTAAGAAATATCCAAAACTTTCGTACTATCGCAGCACAAATCACCTAACTCTTTAGTATGAAAAAAATTGGTATTGCTTTAACCGCCCTGATTATGGGCAGCATGACCCTGAATGCACAAAACAAGATTGAAAAAGTAAATATTACCTATGGAAAGGAACTTCCGGATGATAAGCAAAAGCTGGTAGATATTATTGGCGAGGCCAATGGAAAGATATATGGCCTTGCCGTTAAAGGCAAAGATACTTATGTTCTTAAAATATTTGAAAGCGGCAGTATGGGGCAGCTATCATCGCACGAAATAATCCTGCCGGACTTAAATGATAAAGAGGTAGAGTTTGAAGATATATATCTTCTTAACGGCAAGCTGTATGTTATAGGCAGTGTGTACAACAGGAAAGAAAAAATATTTAACCTTGTAGCATCACCATTGTCTGAGCAGGGAAAACTTAGTAAAGACGGTATTGTTCTATTTAAGGCAGAGGTTGAAAAAAAGAGTGAGCGTGGTAGTTTTTATTTCAGGAAAACCCAGGACGGAGACGGTTTGCTTGTAATGCACGCCTCTATGTTTAAAAAAGAAGATGCTGTAAAATATGAAATAAAACTGTTTGATGATAACCTTACAGCTGTGTTTACAACGGTAGAAAAGGTAAAATTTGACGACCATCATAAAGATTATGAATTTTATATCCCTGATTTTCAGGTAGGACTTCAGGATGATGTTTATGTAGTTATTAACGAGGGCTACAGGGATAATAAAAAGAAAGAGCGTATAGAGCGTTTTGAGGTTCATGCTTATAAGAGTGATAAGAACTTTGTAAAAGAAGTTATTAATATTGATGTTAAAGACCAGGCGCCTATTAACTGTAAAATTGTACCTACCGGAGATATATTGCATTTAATGGGCTTTTACTCCAGTGTTCGTGAGAGTGGCAGGTCTAACAAAGAGCTTAAGGGTGTTTATGCAGCAACGGTTGATACAAAAACCAATACTGTTACCAATGTAAAATTCAACGAGCTGGATCATCCAACAAGGGTTAAGCTGATAGGAGAAAGACGGGCTAAGAAAGGAAAAGATGTAAAGCCGTTATACAACATCATTCAGGTAATAGGCAGGGCAGATGGCGGTATGATGATGCTGTCTGAGTATCAGATGATTGTTATAGGGCAGTCTTCGGGCCTTGCAATTGGTGGCGTAGGTTTAGCGCTTACACCGGTAACGTATATTAAAAACGAAATTATTATTACCTCGCTTGCGCCTGATGGTACCCATGAGTGGAGTAACGTGTTACCAAAAGAGCAGTCGGCATCAGTAACCACAATGTCTTTAGGCCTTGGCTTTGGTGGCGGTAATAACAGTTTTAGCGTAGGTGGTGCTATTGTAATACCTTTATTACAAATGGGTAAAGGCCCTGAATATCTTGGTGCATTACCTATTTATAAAAATGGTGAGCTTAGTATTATGATCAATGATAACGTTAAAAACAAAGGTATTACCGATATTGAAGAGATAAAATCGTTAGGTAACTATAACAATGCAGTACCATCATTATTCATTTTCGATAAAACAGGTAAAATAACCCGTAAAGATCCGGAAGAAGTTATTAAAGAAGAATTAGTGCTTAGGCCGGGCGTAAATTTTTCTGTAAACGATAATGAGTACATTATTTATTCGTCAAGAAGAAAGAAAGACAAACTGGGCAGGATGGTATTAGAAAATTAATACTGTTTACTATTATATCAGGCTACCGGAAACGGTAGCCTTTTTTATTTAAAAAATTTTAGCAATTCAAATATGCTAAACTGCTTATCTTTGCGGTATGACAGGATTGGTGTATAAATCTACAGGAAGCTGGTATAGCGTTAAGACGGAAGAAGGCGCTGCATACGAATGCCGTATAAAAGGCAAGTTGCGCATAAAAGGCATTAAGAGTACCAATCCGGTTGCGGTAGGGGATATTGTTGATTTCGACCTGGAAGAAACAACCGATACCGTAACCGGAATTATTACCAACATACAGGAGCGCGAAAATTATATTGTTCGCAAATCTGTCAACCTGTCTAAGCAAATGCACATTATTGCCAGTAATATAGACAAGATGTTTTTACTGGTTACCATAAACAACCCGCCTACCACCACCAGCTTTATAGATCGTTTTTTAGTAACTGCCGAAGCTTATGGTATTACAGCTATCATTGTATTCAACAAAATAGATACGTTTGATGAAGCATTGAAGGACGAGCAATTGTTCCTGCAATTTACATACGAACGCATAGGTTATAAATGCCTTAGGGTATCATCTGAAACGCTTGCAGGCATCGACGAGTTAAAAGCGGAGATGAAAGACAATGTAAGCATGTTCTCCGGCCATTCGGGTGTGGGTAAAAGCACGTTGGTAAATACCATTCAGCCGGAATTTAACCTCAAAACAAAAAAAATATCCGCACAGCACAGCCAGGGGCAGCACACCACAACTTTTGCCGAGATGTTCGATCTTGATTTTGGCGCTAAAATTATAGATACCCCCGGTATTCGTGGTTTTGGTATGGTAGATATGGAAAAGGCTGAGATGGGCGATTATTTCCCGGAATTCTTTGCCATTAAAGACCAGTGCAAATACCACAACTGCCTGCATAAAGATGAGCCGCACTGCGCCATAAAAGCCGCACTTGAAACTGATGAGATAGCCTGGTCCCGCTACCGGTCTTACCTGCAAATGCTGGAAGGCGAAGATGAGCATTACCGCACCGATATTTATGCCGATGGCAGAAACCCCGACATGGAAGAATAATGAAGGCTGTACTGCAACGCGTAACCGAGGCATCGGTAACTATAGAAGGTGAAAGAGTTGCCGACATAAAAGGGGGACTTTTAATTTTGGTAGGTATAGAAGATGCCGATACGCAGGAAGACATCAATTGGCTCACAGCCAAGATTGTAAAACTCAGGATTTTTAATGATGCCGATGGTGTCATGAATCTTTCGGTTCAGGAAACCGGAGGTGATATTATTGTGGTAAGTCAATTTACACTCCACGCCCTAACTAAAAGGGGCAACCGCCCATCCTACATTAAAGCGGCAAGGCAGGAAGTTGCGATACCTCTTTATGAGGCATTTGTAATGCAAATGGAAACAGAAGTAGGAAAAGCGATACAAACAGGGCAATTTGGTGCCGATATGAAGGTTGCACTTTTAAACGACGGGCCTGTTACACTGATAATTGATACAAAAAACAAAGAATAAATTTTGCTATCTGATTAAATGGACTATTTTTGACCGAAAATAGAAAATTTAACATGTTTTTAAGAATCTCCCTCTTATTGCTGTTTTTTTGTGCGCTTCCGGTAGCCGCCCAGGAAAATTTATCTTTCCTTACAATTAGCGATGCGCTAAAGGAAAATGCCAATGCAGTTATACGGTTAGACCAAACCGATATCACCATTTCGGCACGAAACTCCATGACCATAAAAAAGGCCCGTACAGTAACAATACTCAATGAGTTGGGCATGCGGTACATGGATGCATCTGAATATTACAGCAAAAACACTACCATAAAAAATGTTGAGGTTCTTGTTTATGATGCCCAGGGACAGCAAATAAAAAAGATAAAGCGAAAAGAATTTAAAGACCAATCACTCTCAGAAGGGTCAGAGATTTTAGATGGCAGAATGCTCTACCTTGATTATACAGCGGTTCAGTACCCGTTCACGATCGTGTATACCAGCGAGGTACAAACATCTAATACTGCATTTATACCGCAATGGTCACCTTTAGAGGGCGCTTATGCCAGTACGCAAAAATCGGTTATTAATATTACTTATCCTGCGTCGCTTGGGTTTAAATACAAGGATTACAACTTTGGAGAGGTAGCATTAAATAAATTGGCTACGGCCACTACCCTTAGCCTTAGTGCCGAGAATGTTACGGCAATACGGTATGAAGAATATTCGCCATCGTTATTAAAAGTGCGTCCGCATGTGCTTTTTGGGTTAGAGAAATTTCATTTAGAAGGGGTAGACGGTGAAGCATCAACATGGGAAGGACTTGGTACCTGGATGAACAATACCCTGCTTGCCGGTACCGATGAACTGCCTGTAGAAACCCAAAGCAAAATTAAGGCATTGGTAGGTAATGAAACGGATGATCTTAAAAAAGCAAAAATTGTATACAAATATGTTCAGGGGAAAACACGCTATATCAGCATACAGCTTGGTATAGGCGGCTGGAAACCGATGCTCGCTAAAGATGTAGACAGGCTGGGCTATGGCGACTGTAAAGCGTTGAGCAACTATACCCGCGCGTTGCTAAAAGTAGTAGGTGTAAACTCTTACTACACGGTAATTTATGGCGACAGGAACAGGCGCGACATCCGCGAAGATTTTGTAAGCATGCAAGGCAACCACATTGTGCTTGCCATACCTTATAAAAACGACCTTGTGTGGCTGGAGTGTACCAGCCAGATCATGCCATTTGGCTTTCAGGGCGATTTTACCGATAACCGCATGGCGCTTATTGTAAAAGATGGCAAGGGCCAAATGGTGCGTACCCATGTATACGAGGGCAAGGGCAATACCCAAATAATTACAGGCGACTATAACATTACCGATAATGGTGCTATTGCAGGCGCTTTAAAAATAGTATCTAAAGGGCTGCAATACGATGATAAATTTAGTGTAGAAAACCGGTCGGCGGATGATCGCGATAAAATTTATAAAGATCGTTTCAGGAATATAAACAACCTGAAGTTTAAGAAAACCAACCTAACTAACGACAGCGACACCCAGCAATTTACCGAAGACCTTGCCATAGAGGCAGAAGGCTATTGCAACAAAAGCGGTAACAGGGTAATATTTGCTGTTAATGCCTTTAACCAGTCGTTTACAATTCCGCAACGATACCGCAGCCGTAAACTGCCGTTTGAAATTTCTACCGGTTTTTACGACCATGATGAAGTAACTATTAACCTGCCGGAGGGTTTTACTATAGAAGCAAAGCCGGAAAATGTAACCCTTACTGATAAATTTGGCGAATACAAAGCCGAATACGAGATGGTTGCACCTACAAAAATGCTCTACAAGCGCACCCTTACCATAAACGAGGGGTACTACGCCAGCAATGAGTACGAAAATTACAGGCTCTTTAGGGAGAACATCGCCCGCAACGACAATGCTAAGGTAGTATTAGTAAAAAAATAAGGAGGTATGAAACAATTTTTACTATTGCTGCTTTTAGTACTTACACAATTTTTAGATGCCCAGGAGTTTAAGCTGGGTAAGGTTACTAAAGAAGAATTGCAGGAAAAAGTGCATCCAACAGATACATCTGCTGCTGCGGCCATATTACATAAAAGGGGTAAGACCTATTTTATAATTTCCGATGGTTATTTTGAGATGGTTAATGAGGTAGAGATGCGCATAAAAATCTACAAAAAAGAAGGCTACAAGTATGCTACCGATAAAATAACCTATTACAGTGGCGGTAAAACCCTTAAAGTATATTTTACAGATGCCTATACCTATAATCTTGTAGGTGGTGCTATAGAAAAGACCAAGCTTAAAAGCGAAGGGGAGTTTGTAGAAAAGGTAAATGACGAATTTACAAGAGAAAGTATTACCATGCCCAATGTAAAAGAGGGCAGTGTTATAGAATATAAGTACGTGCTTAAAACGCCGTACTTTATGAAGTTTAGCGATTACTATTTTCAGTATGATATTCCGGTTAACAGCGTAACATACGAAACTACTGTGCCTGCTTATTTTGATTACAAACGCTACTTATCCGGTTATGTAAAAATTGATATCCCGGAGCAGAAAGTGCGTGGTAACAGTTATGGTTATAACGAGGTAATAACCAATTATTCGGCAAAAAATGTGCCTGCTTTAAAAGACGAGGCGCACGTGAATAATATAGATAACTATACATCGATATTAAAATACGAATTGGGAACGTACACTATGCAGGATGGCACCAAGAAAAAATATTCTTTAGACTGGCAGTCGATGGCTAAAAAAGTATACGAAATGGAATCTTTTGGCGACCAGCTAAAGCAAACCGAATATTTTGAAGCCGACCTTAAAAATATATTAACTCCCGGCATGACACCCGAGGCCAAAATGGCTGCAATTTTAAGTTACGTGCAAGACCGCATGACCTGGAACGAGAAAAATGACTATGTATGCGATAAGGGTGTAAAGAAAGCGTATGCTGCAAAAACGGGGAACGCAGCCGAAATTAACCTTATGCTTACTGCCATGCTGCGCAGCGCAGGCCTAAATGCCGATCCTGTTTTAATAAGTACGCGATCTAACGGGGTGTCGTTATTTCCATCATTAACAGCCTACAATTATGTGGTTGCCGGTGTTTATCACAAGGAGAGTTTTATACTGTTAGATGCTACCAGTAAGTATACCGTACTCAATCAGCTGCCTGTAAGGGCGCTGAACTGGCTTGGCCGTCTTATTAAACCGAATGGCAATACGGCTGAGATTGACCTGGTGCCTAAAGTGATCTCCAGAGAAATTATTTTTCTAACATCAGAACTGGGTAAGGATGGTAAATTAAGTGGCAAGATACGCGACCAGTATTTTGACCTTTATGGTTACTCGTTCAGGGAAAATAATAGTGGATCGACCACAGATACCTATGTAGAAAAACTGGAAAAGCAATTTCCCGGTATGTTAGTTGGCGATTATAAGATACTTAACGATGACGATTTGAGTAAGCCTGTTGCCGAAGAATTTACATTTACCCATGCTGCCGTAGTAGATATAATTGGCGATAAAATGTATTTAAACCCTATGCTGTTTTTTGCTAAGCACATAAACCCGTTTAAGCAGGAAAAAAGAGAATACCCTATAGATTTTGTGTACCCTACGCAGGATAAGTTTATGATAACCATAAAATTGCCCGAAGGTTATACGGTAGAGCAGGTGCCCGCACCATTATCGCTGGCTATGGAGGAGGGGCTTGGCAGTTTTAAGTACAATGTTGTGGTACAGAACGGGCAAATGCAGCTTACATCAATATTTGATGTAAATGTACCGCACATAGAGCCGGAGTTTTACAATACGCTTAAAGACTTTTACCGCAAAATGATTGAGAAACAAAACGAAAAAATAGTGCTTAAACGCATATAACAATCACCACTAAACAAACCAAACATGAAACTAATTAATGTGCTACTATTGCTTGTGCTTACAGGCTTTAGCGCCCAGGCTCAAAAATATGAGCTTGGCGAAGTAACCAAAGAAGAACTTGAAGAAAAAAAGCATCCAACAGATGCTTCGGCACCGGCGTCTATCATCTTCAGTAAAGGGGAGTCGTATATGGCATTTGCCGAGAGTAAAGGTTTTAGCCTTGTTACAGAGGTGCAGGTTAAAATTAAAATATATACTAAAGAGGGTTACGACTGGGCTAATAAGGCCGTGATGTACTACTATTCTGAAAATGAAAGAGAAAGCGTAGATGTTTCTAAAGCGGCTACGTATAACCTTGAAGGTGGCGCTATAAAAAAGACAAAACTTAAAAGCGAAGGCGAGTTTACTGAGCAGGTTAACAAATACTGGAAGCGCAGAAAAATAACGATGCCCGATGTTAAAGAGGGTAGTATAGTAGAATATAAATACACTATAACATCGCCGTTTATCCACGTAATGCCCGACTGGAAGTTTCAGGAAAGCATACCGGTAGGCCACTCTGAGTTTACCACCAGAATACCGGAGTATTTTGTTTTTAACACCAACTTTAGGGGGTATTATGCACCTAAGGTTACTAAAAAATCGGCAAGCAGATCGCTTAATTTTACCGAGAAAACAAGGCAGGATAACCGCCCAACACAAATAACCAACAGTAAAGTTGATTATGTAGAAGAGGCTATTACCTATACACTGGATAAACTTCCGGGTATGAAAAACGAAAAATACACCAGTAATGTAGACAACTATACAGCAAGTGTTGAGCACGAAATTAGCCTTACGCGCTACCCGCAGGAACCGGTTAAAACCTTTTCAAGCAGTTGGGAAGACGTGGCAAAAACCATTTACAAGAATGAAGAATTTGGTGCGGAATTAAAAAGGACCGGTTATTTTGAAGACGACCTTAAGGCGCTGCTTGCAGGTGTTACTTCTCCGCAGGAAAAAGTGGGTACGATTTTTAACTACGTTAAAAGCCGCATGAACTGGAACGAGTATTTTGGTTACTATTGCCAGGATGGTATTAAAAAAGCCTACACTACAAAAGTGGGTAACGTAGCCGAGATTAACCTAATGCTAACTGCTATGCTTAGGTATGCCGGGCTTGATGCCAACCCGGTATTGGTAAGCACCCGTTCTAACAAAATTGCACTTTTCCCTAACAGGTCGGCGTTTAATTATGTTATCGCCGCGGTGGTAATAGATAATAAAATGGTTTTGCTGGATGCTACATCAAAATCGGCAGTGCCAAATATCCTGCCTACAAGGGCACTAAACTGGATGGGCAGGCTTATAAAAGATGATGGCAGCAGTATGGCGATAGACCTTATGCCGCAAAGTCTTTCTAAAGAGGTGGTAAACCTTATGGTAAGCCTGGATAAAGAGGGTAAAATATCGGGCAAGGCACGCGACCAGTATTTTGACCAGAATGCTTTTACATTCAGGGAGCAATTTCTTGGTGTAAGTAAAGAGAGTTACCTTGAGCAGTTAGAAGGGCGCCATAAAGGCCTTGAGATTGCAGAATATAAGGTAACTAATGATAAAGACCTTTCTAAACCGGTGGTTGAGGAATATGATTTTAAGCATAATGCCGTTACCGATATTATAGGCGACAAGATGTACATAAACCCGATGCTTTTCCTTACTACGGCCGAAAATCCGTTTAAGCAGGAAAAAAGGGAGTACCCGGTAGATTTTGTATACCCGCACCAGGATAAATACATGATTAATATCGCCCTGCCGGACGGCTATGTAATAGAATCGTTACCAACATCTATAGCGCTTAGCATGGAAGAAAATATGGGCAGCTTTAAGTATAACATAGCCAGTAGCAATCCTAAGCAGGTACAGATATCGGCAGTTATGGATATTAATTATGCTACCATCCCGCAGGATTATTATACTACCTTAAAAGATTTCTTTCAGAAAGTCATCGAAAAGCAAAACGAAAAGATAGTACTTAAAAAACAATAGCATGAACATACAAAATGCACAATTAGATGTAGATAACTGGATTAAAGAGCACGGTGTGCGTTATTTTAATGAACTTACCAATATGGCCCAGCTTACCGAAGAGGTAGGCGAGGTGGCCCGCATTATTGCCCGCCGTTATGGCGAGCAAAGCGAAAAGGAAAGCGACAAGAACAAAGACCTGGGCGAAGAGCTTGCCGATGTGGTTTTTGTGGTGCTTTGCCTGGCCAATCAAACGGGGGTTAATTTACAGGAGGCCTTTGATAAAAAAATGGACTTAAAGTCTAAACGCGACCACGACCGCCACCATAATAACGAAAAGCTAAAGTAATTTTAGTATTTTTGTTTCAGTACCATACTATGCCTTGTCAGTTAAAAGACAAGGCATACTTTTATTCGGCAACAGCCCAAAACTATGAACATTAAAATAGCAGTAAATACGACTGTGCTTTCTACAGGCATCAGGATAACAGGGAGCAAGTCAGAAACTAACAGGTTACTGTTGTTGCAGGCCTTGTATCCCGGCATTACCATAGGTAATATATCAGAGTCGGATGACAGCGCCGTAATGCAGCAGGCATTGGCTAATACGGGTTCAGATGTAATAGATATTCACCATGCGGGCACCGCCATGCGCTTTTTAACGGCATATTTTTCGTTACAGGAGGGCAGGGAGGTAACCCTTACAGGTTCGCAACGCATGAAAGAGCGCCCCATTGGGGTTTTGGTAGATGCCCTGCGTAACTTGGGTGCCCAAATAGAGTACACAGAGAATGAGGGATATCCTCCTATAAAAATAACCGGTAAAGCGCTTACAGGCGGTAAAGTAACTATAAAAGCCGATGTGAGCAGCCAGTATATAACCGCATTACTGCTGATTGCCGGACGTTTAGAAAACGGACTTGAATTGACGCTGCAAGGCGAGCTAACCTCCATTCCCTACATAAAAATGACGCTTGGCTTACTTAGCGAATTAGGTATCGAAGCTACTTTTGAGGGGAACATCATATCTGTAAAATCACAAATTTCAAATTCCAAATCTCAAGCTGGGGGTGCAGCTTCAAAACCAACAACCAACAACCAACAACCGGCAACCATTACCGTAGAAAGCGACTGGAGCAGTGCCTCCTACTTTTATTCGATAGTAGCGTTGGCTCAGGAAGGCACAACAATTAAATTATCATCGTACAAACAAAACAGCCTTCAGGGCGATAGTGCCCTGGCAGATATCTACAAGCAAATGGGTGTGGAGACTACGTTTGAGGGTAATACTATTATTCTAACAAAAGTTAAGTCACAGCCTACAACCCTCAACTTTCAACTAAATAATACGCCCGATATTGCCCAAACCATTGCGGTAACCTGCTTTGGCTTAGGGATAGGCTGCCATTTAACCGGCCTGCATACCCTTAAAATTAAAGAAACCGACAGGCTTGAAGCTTTAAAAATTGAACTTGGTAAATTTGGTGCAACTGTATCAATTACCAATGACAGCCTTACGTTAGCGCCGCATAGTTTGTTTAAACCGGGCTCCTCTGAATCTGTAGGTAATGGCGTGGCTGTAGCTACTTATAACGATCACCGTATGGCAATGGCATTTGCGCCACTGGCAATAAAAACGCCTTTTATTATTAACGATGCACAGGTAGTATCTAAATCATACCCTACGTTTTGGGATGATATGAAGGCGCTTGGGTTTAGTGTAAACGAGCTGTAAAAGACTGTGTTTCAAAAGATATTATAAATATATTGCAAAACACTTGACAACGCCTCCTTTACAATAGTATATTTGCACCCAATTAAAGACATATAATGAAATTATCAAACTTCAATTTCAATTTACCAAAAGAGCTTCTTGCCGAACATCCTGCTGAAAACAGGGACGAGTCTAAACTGATGGTTATTAACCGTAAAACCAAGACCATAGAGCACAGGCTATTTAAAGATGTTATAGAATATTTTGAAGAAGGCGATGTAATGGTGCTTAACAACACTAAAGTATTTCCTGCACGCCTTTATGGCAATAAAGAAAAAACAGGTGCGCGTATAGAGGTTTTCCTTTTAAGGGAACTTAACTCTGAGCAGCGCCTTTGGGATGTACTTGTAGACCCGGCACGTAAAATACGTATTGGTAACAAGCTTTACTTTGGCGACGACGATAGTTTAGTAGCCGAGGTTATAGACAACACTACATCGCGTGGGCGTACACTACGCTTCCTTTACGATGGCTCGTATGAGGAGTTTAGAAACAAGCTTACCGAGCTTGGCGAAACCCCAATACCTAAATACATAAACCGTGAGGTAGAGCCGGAAGATGCCGAGCGTTACCAAACCATTTATGCTAAAGAAGAAGGTGCTGTTGCAGCGCCTACTGCGGGGCTTCACTTTTCGAAACACCTTTTAAAAAGGCTGGAGATTAAAGGGATAGACTTTGCTGAAATTACACTGCACGTGGGCCTTGGTACCTTTAACCCGGTTGAGGTAGAAGACCTTTCTAAGCACAAAATGGACTCAGAAGAGCTTATTATTAACCAGGAGGCGTGTGATATTGTTAACAAAGCTAAAGTTAACAAGCACAAAATATGCGCGGTAGGTACTACTACCATGAGGGCTATGGAAAGTTCGGTTTCATCGGCTAAAACATTAAACCCGTATGTGGGGTGGACAAACAAGTTCATTTTCCCTCCGTATGATTTTAGTGTGGCCGATTGTATGATCACTAACTTCCACACACCAAAATCTACCCTGCTAATGATGATCTCAGCCTTTATGGGCCACGATTTGATGCGCAAGGCGTATGATGAAGCAATTAAAGAAGGCTACCGTTTTTACACCTACGGAGATGCTATGCTGATTTTATAATCAGGCACAAATATATTTAAGGAAAGCGGCTTTATGGTCGCTTTTTTTATGTCCGGTTGTTATGGTTTTGTTTCAGCAAAAACCGTTTTTGTGAGAATTGTTTAAAAATAGCAGGCTTAAATTTAAAATGTACGTTACTAAATCCTTGTAAATCCTTATTTTTACGCACTGACAAACTAACTATAATGGAATTTTTAAATACTTTAGAATTTGCACAACAGCTTGATGCTAAAGACAAGCTGGCTAAATACAGGGATGAGTTCTTGTTTCCGCATGTAAACGGCAAACAGGTAATTTATTTTACGGGAAACTCGCTGGGACTACAGCCTAAGCGTACCAAAGCGTATGTAGATGAGGTTATGGACGACTGGGCCAAACTGGCGGTAGAAGGGCACTTTTATGCCGATAAGCCGTGGTGGGATTACCAGGAGCGTTTTGCTGCCCCGCTAAGTAAAATTGTGGGTGCATTACCCTCTGAAGTTACGGTTATGAACACCCTTACCGTTAACCTGCATTTATTAATGGTAAGCTTTTACCAGCCTACAGCAAAACGGTTTAAGATAATCTGCGAGGAAAAAGCCTTTCCCAGCGACCAGTACATGATTAAAAGCCAGGTGCGTTTTCACGGTTTTGAGCCGGAAGATGCTATAATAGAAATTAAACGCAGGCCGGGTGAGCACAACATAAGGCTGGAAGATATTTTAGAGACTATTGCAGCGGCGGGCGATGAGCTTGCCCTGGTACTTATAGGTGGTGTAAACTACTACACAGGTCAGGTTTTTGACATGAAAACCATTACCAAAGCAGGCCAGGATGCAGGCGCCTACGTAGGGTGGGACCTTGCCCACGGCGCAGGTAATATTCATTTAGAGCTGCACGAATGGAATGTTGACTTTGCTGCCTGGTGCAGTTATAAATATATGAACTCAGGCCCGGGTAATGCATCGGGGCTTTTTGTGCACGAAATGCACCATAACGACCTCGACCTGCCTCGTTTTTCGGGTTGGTGGGGCCATAACAAGGAGCGCCGCTTTTTAATGGAGCCCAACTTTGACCCGGTTCGCGGTGCAGAAGGCTGGCAGGTAAGCAACCTGCCGATACTTTCGCTGGCGCCCTACCTGGCATCGGTAGAGATGTTTGATGAGGTTGGTATGCCTGCGCTCATCCAGAAACGCGACCAGATTACATCGTACCTTGAATTTATACTGCATGAAATAGACCGTGAGGTTAAAGGCCATTTCGAGATAATTACCCCAACCGAACCTAAAGAAAGGGCATGCCAGTTATCGGTATTCCTTCACGGCGAGGGCAGGCAGTTGTTTGACTACCTTATGAAAAACGGCGTTATAACCGACTGGCGCGAGCCTAATGTTATCCGCCTAGCTCCGGTGCCATTGTATTGTTCGTTTGAAGATATGTATAATTTTGGACAAATATTAAAGGCCGGTATTTTATCGCATAGGTAGTAAACATTCAGTTGAAATAAAAATCCGCATTACAGCAATTGCTGTGATGCGGATTTTTATTGTAACAATTTTTATTACGATTTATAATCGAAAAATCGTTATAATAATGTTAATTCTGTTTTTTGGAATATACTTTTTTAGGGATATTTGGCGTAACCTTACGTTTGATCAATGAAAAAGAACTTTACGCATATTATCCTTTTTTTATTGGCGATACTGCCACTCACAATATCCTGTACGCACGAGGGCAAGGATGATGACCCTGCTGATATTTTTGTGCAATACCGCATTAATGTTGAGGAGCCTATTATAGAGTCGGTACTGTATAAACTGCC
>Ga0265798_10004997_pt1 | contig 18064 bp, 14 predicted proteins | sample P3T30metagenome_FD_192430 | JGI IMG/M metagenome (GOLD analysis project Ga0265798, IMG submission 192430) | Plant litter microbial communities from East Loma Ridge, Irvine, California - P3 T30 | ecosystem: Environmental > Terrestrial > Plant litter > Unclassified | place: USA: California... | reverse complement strand
CGGTGAACGATGCACCGGTTGGCGCTGGCGACAGCATCACGACTGCCGAGGACAAGGTCTTCACCGGCACGCTGCCGACCGCCACCGATGTCGAGGGCGACAGCACCAGCTACGCCAAGGCCACCGATCCGCAGAACGGCACTGTGCAGGTCGAGCCCAACGGTGCGTATACCTACACGCCGAACGCCAACTACAACGGCAACGACAGCTTCAGCTACACCGTCAGCGATGGCAAGGGTGGCAGCAACACTTACACCGTCAGCGTGAACGTCACGGCAGTGAACGATGCACCGGGCGCAGGTGCGGACAGCATCACGACGGCCGAAGACACGGTCTTCACCGGCACGCTGCCGACCGCTACCGACATCGACGGTGACAAGGTGTCTTACTCGAAGGCTACCGATCCGCAGCACGGCACCGTGCAGATCGGCGCCAACGGTGCGTACACCTACGCGCCTGCCACCAACTACAACGGCAACGACACCTTCAGCTACACCGTCAGCGACGGCAAAGGCGGCAGCAACACCTACACCGTCAGCGTCAATGTCACGCCGGTCAACGATGCACCGGTAGGTGCCGGCGACAGCATCACGACGGCTGAAGACACGGTCTTCACCGGCACGCTGCCGACCGCTACCGACGCTGACGGTGACACCGTCAGCTATGTCAAGGCCACCGATCCGCGGAACGGCACCGTACAGGTTGCTGGCAACGGCAGCTACACCTACACGCCGAGCACGAATTACAACGGCAGCGACAGCTTCAGCTATACCGTCAGCGACGGCAAAGGCGGCAGCAATACTTATACCGTCAGCGTGAACGTCACGGCGGTGAACGATGCGCCGGTTGGCGTCGGCGATAGCATCACGACCGCCGAAGACAAGGTCTTCACCGGCACGCTGCCGACTGCCACCGATGCCGATGGCGACAGCACCAGCTACGCCAAGGCCACTGATCCGCAGAACGGCACTGTGCAGGTAGCTGCCAACGGCAGCTACACCTACACGCCGAACGCCAACTACAACGGCAGCGACAGTTTCAGCTATACCGTCAGCGACGGCAAGGGCGGCAGCAATACCTACACCGTCAGCGTGAACGTCACGCCGGTCAACGACGCGCCGGTTGCAGCGGCAGACAGCATCACGACCGGTGAAGACACGGTCTTCACCGGCACGCTGCCGACCGCTACCGACGCTGACGGCGATACCGTGAGCTACGCAAAAGCCAGCGATCCGCGGAACGGCACCGTCCAGGTCGGCGCCAACGGTGCGTACACCTACACGCCGAACGCCAACTACAACGGTACCGACAGCTTCAGCTACACCGTCAGCGACGGCAAGGGCGGCAGCAACACCTACACCGTCAGCGTGAACGTCACGCCGGTCAACGACGCACCGGTAGGTGCCGGCGACAGCATCACGACGGCCGAGGACACGGTCTTCACCGGCACGCTGCCGGCAGCCACCGACGTCGACGGCGACAGCGTCAGCTACACCAAAGCCACCGATCCGCAGCACGGCAGCGTGCAGATCGGCGCCAACGGTGCGTACACCTACACGCCGAACGCCAACTACAACGGCACCGACAGCTTCACCTACACCGTCAGCGACGGCAAGGGCGGCAGCAACACCTACACCGTCAGCGTCGACGTCACCCCGGTCAACGACGCCCCGGTAGCACACGGCGGCGCTGCCGGCAAAGGCATCGTCGGCGAGCCGCTCGCACCGGTCCAGTTGCCGGCCTTCACCGATGTCGACGGCCCGGCGATCAGCTACACCGCAACGCTCGCCGACGGCAAGCCGCTGCCGTCCTGGCTGGTGTTCGATCCGGCCACGCTGCGCCTCACCGGCACCCCGCCGGAAGGCAGCACCGGTACCTGGACGGTGCTGGTCACCGGCAGCGACGGACGGCTGTCCGACAGCGCAAGCGTGGTCATCGACGTCGCCAACCCGGCGCTGCCAGGCCAGTCGCTGGCGATCGTCTCGATGACCAGGGACACCGGCGCCTCGCCGACCGACTTCGTCACCAACGACGGCTCGGCCGGACGCACCGTCAGCGGCAGCATCGGCGCGCCGCTCGGCCGCAACGAAACCGTGCAGGTGTCCTTCGACGGCGGCGCCACCTGGAGCACGGCAACGGTGTCCGGCAGCAGCTGGACGGCCGTCGACGCCAGTGCGCACACCGGCAACTGGACCATCGAGGCGCGCGTTGCCAACACGGCGGCAGGACTGAACGGTCCCGCCACCGCGCGCGAGGTCGTGCTCGACACGTCCGCGCCATCCGCGCCGACGGTGGACGACGTCGTAACTACCAGCACCACGCCGATGCTGAGCGGCACGGCGACCGTCGGTACCGGCGAGACGCTGCTGGTGAACGTGAACGGCGCCACCTACGAGGTGAGCGCCCAGGACGGCCGCTGGACCCTCGACCTGGCCAGCGCCAGGCCGGTGTCCGGCAACGCGGCGCTGCTCACCGTGGGACAGAACTACGATGTCACCGCGACCGTCTCCGACCTGGCGGGCAATACGCGCAGCGGCGCCAATACCGGCACCCTGGCAGTCAGCCCGCCGCCGTCGGTGCAGGACACGCAGCCGGCTGCACCGGCTGCGGTCCCGGCCGCGGCGCCGGCACCGGAAGCCGTGCAGGCCCCGGCGCCGGTGGTGGAAGCCACGCCGGTGGCCCAGGCGGTCGATTCCCGCGTCAACAGCGACTCGGCCGCGCCGGGCAGCCTGGCGGCCGGCGACACCGTGCTGTTCGGCTCGGGGCAGGGCACGCGCAGCAACGAGGAAACGCCTGCACTGGACCTGCGCGGCGCGGCGCTGTCGGACGTGTACACCCGCACCGAAGGTTTCCGCACCGTGGTCGCCAAGGCCGAGGAGCCGGCGCTGGTGCTGTTCCAGGGCGTCCCCGACCAGTATGCGGACGCCGGCACCCGCCTGTCGCTGAGCGTACCGGCCGATGCCTTCGCCCACACCCAGCCGAAGGCGATCGTGCGCCTGACCGCGGTCCTACAGGATGGCAAACCGCTGCCGGCATGGGTCGAGTTCAACGGCCAGACCGGCCAGTTCACCGGCGAGGTACCGAAGGGCATGAAGGGTGAGCTGAAGATCAAACTGGTGGCGCGCGACCTCGAAGGCCGCGAAGCGACGGCCCTGTTCCGCATCAACGTGGGACAGAACCGGAGCACCGCGGGCACGCCGCAGGCAGACGCCAAGGCCGCGCCGGCCGGCAAGCCGGGCCTCAGCGCCCAGCTGCGCGCCGGCAGCCGCGCGCTGGCCCGCCGCGGCTAAGCGACAGGAACAGGAAGAGGAATGGACGGACACACCGACGCAGCACCGGCCCCGCTGGCCACCTTGCTCGACCTGGCGCACCGGGCGCGCCATGCCGCCGAGGCGGTGGAGCTCGACTTCCTGGCCGTGAACGGCAGCCACGCGCTCGCGCCTTACCGGCAGGCCGCACTGTGGTTCGAGGACCGCGGCGTCTGTGCGCTGTCGGGCGTCGTGCAGATCGAAGCCAACGCGCCCTACGTGCAGTGGCTGGGGCGCGTGGTCGGTACTATCGGCGGCGATGCGCCCCGGACCCTGACGGCGGAGGAGCTGCCGCCCGGACTGGGCGGCGAGTGGGCCGACTGGCTGCCGGCCTATGGTTTGTGGCTGCCGATCGGCGCCGGCGCGCAGGGTCATCCCGCGCGCGGCGGCCTGCTGCTGGCACGCGAGATTCCATGGCTGGACAAGGAAATCCCCTTGCTGGCGGAATGGACCGACATCCTGCGCCATGCCTGGATGGCGCGCACGCCGCCGCTGCGCCTGTCGCCGCTGGCACTGCGTGCCCGACTGCGCCGGCGCCGCGCGCACGAGCAGGCCGCGCGCCTGCCCTGGTGGCGCCGCCGCATGCCGCAGGCAGGGCTGGCGGTCGCCGCGCTGCTGTGCATTCCGGTGCGCCTGACCGTGCTGGCGCCCGGCGAACTGGTGCCGTCCAATCCGGCGGCGATCCGCTCGCCGCTCGAAGGCGTGATCGAGCGCATCGACGTCAAACCCAACCAGGCGGTGAAGAAGGGCGATCCGCTGTTCCACTTCGACCAGGCGCAGCTGGAAAGCCGCGATGCCGTCGCCGCCCAGGCGCTGGCCACGGCCGAAGCCGAATACCGGCAGGCCCTGCAGCAGGCCCTGGCCGACGGCAAGGGCAAGAACCAGCTGGCGACCCTGCAGGGCAAGATCGAGGAGCGCCGCGCCGAGGCCGGCTTCATGCACGGCCAGCTGGAGCGCTCGGCCGTGACGGCGCCGCGCGACGGCATCGCGCTGTTCGACGATCCCAGCGAATGGAGCGGCCGTCCGGTCGCGACCGGCGAGCGCATCATGCGCATCGCCTCGCCCGACGACGTCGAAGTCGAGGCCTGGCTGGCGGTCGGCGATGCCGTCCCGCTGGAGCCCGGCGCGCCGGTCAAGCTCTACCTCGCCTCCACGCCGCTCGACCCGGTCGAGGCCAGGGTGCGCTATGTGGCCTACGAGGCGCAGGCGCGGCCCGACGGCAGCTACGCCTACCGCGTGCGCGCCACCCTCGACGGCGGGAATGCCCGGCGCGTCGGCCTGAAAGGCACGGCCAAGCTGTCCGGCGGCTGGGCGCCGGTCGCCTACTGGATCCTGCGCCGGCCGGCCGCCGCCATCCGCCAGGCCATCGGCCTGTAAGCGGCCGCTTATCGACCATGCGACCATGAGCACCACGCTGCCGCCCTTGCGCGAGGAGCTGGGCCTGCACCGCGGCCCGGCCCTGGCCACCGGAGAACCCAGCCACACGCTGGAAGACCCGGTGCGCAACCAGTTCTACCGGATCGACTGGGCGACCTTCGAGATCCTGTGCCGCTGGTCGCTCGGCAATCCGGACGACATCCTGCTCTCGCTGAACGCCGGCACCTCGCTGGCCCTCGAACGGGCGGACGTCGAGGCGGTGCTGGCCTTCCTGCAGGAGAACCAGCTGCTGCGGCCCGATCCGCTGGCGTCCAGCAAGGCGATGGCGGCGCGCCACCGGGCGCTGGCCGGCAAGTGGCATACCCGGCTGCTGCACCACTACCTGTTCTTCCGCATTCCGCTGGTGCGGCCCGACCGCTGGCTGGACCGCGTCGCACCCGCGCTCGAGTGGATGTTTTCGCGCGGCTTCTTGCTGGCGACCCTGCTGGCGCTGGTGCTGGGCGGGAGCCTGGTCTGGCGCCAGTGGGACGTGTTCCGCAGCACGCTGTCGGGCTCCTTCACGCCGGGCGGCATGCTGTCCTATGCGCTGGCCCTGGTGGCGGTGAAATGCGCCCACGAACTGGGCCACGCGGTCACGGCCAAGCGCCGCGGCTGCCGCGTGCCGACGATGGGCCTGGCCTTCCTGGTGCTGATGCCCGTGCCCTACACCGACACCAACGACGTCTGGCGGCTCGACAACCGGCGCTGGCGCCAGCAGGTGGCGATGGCGGGCGTGGCGACCGAGCTGGTGGTGGCGGTGTGGGCCACGCTGGCCTGGAGCCTGCTGCCGGACGGCCTGCTGCGCGACATCCTGTTCCCGCTGGCGACCACGACCTGGATCGCGACCCTGGCGCTGAACGCCAGCCCCTTCATGCGCTTCGACGGATATTTCGTGCTGTCGGACTGGCTCGACATGCCGAACCTGCATGCGCGCGCGTTCGCGCTGGCGCGCTGGGATTTGCGCGAGCGCCTGTTCGGACTGGGCGTCGATCCGCCCGAATTCTTTTCGAAGCGCCGCCGGGTCGGACTGATCCTGTTCGCCTGGGCGGTCTGGCTCTACCGTATTACCGTGTTCGTGGGCATTGCGCTGCTGGTGTACCACTTCTTCATCAAACTGGTCGGCATTTTCCTGTTCTGTATCGAGATGAGCTGGTTCGTCATCCGCCCCATCGCGGGCGAAGTCAAGGTCTGGGGCCGCCTGTGGCCGCGCATCCGCAACAGCGCCCGCGGCCGCCGCTCGCTGGCGCTGGCGGCGGTGCTGCTGGTCCTGTTCTGCGTGCCCTGGCCGACCCGGGTGCAGGGCGGGGCGGTGCTGCGCCCGGCCGAGGTGTTCCCGGTGTATGCACCCGGTAACGCGCAGCTGGCGGGGTTGCCGGTGCGCGAGGGCGCCCGGGTGGCGCGCGGCCAGGTCCTGGCCGAATTCACGGCACCGGAAAACGACAGCCTGCGCCAGGGCCTGCAAGCCCAGGTCGAGCGCCTGCGCTGGCAGGCCGGATCGGCCGGCTTCGATGCGGAGCAGCGCGCCAACAGCAGCGTGCTGCGCGAGGAACTGGCCACCGCCGAAGCGCGGCTGGCCGCGCTCGACGAGGAAGCGGCGCGCTACCGTCCGCTGGCGCCCTTTACGGGCACCCTGCGCGACCTGAACGCCGACCTGGCGCCCGGCACCTGGGTCGGCAAGAACGAAAGGGTGGCGGTGCTGGTGGGCGACCGCGGGGCGGAAGCCAGCACCTACCTGGACGAGGAAACGGTACGCCGCGTGGCGCTGGGCGACCATGCCACCTTCTATACCGAAGGCGGTGCCGGCCCGGCGCTGCGCCTGACCGTCACAGGCATCGACCGCGACGCGACCCGTGCGCTGCCCAGCGGACTGTGGGCGGCCCAGCAGGGCGGCCAGGTGCCGGCGCGCGAAAAACAGGGCGTCTGGTATCCGGACCACGCGGTGTACCGCGTCAGCTTCTCGGTCGACGAGCCGGCGGGCGCGCTCGCCGGCCATGCCTGGCGCGGAAAGGTGGTCATCGCCGGTGCCTGGGAAGCGCCGGGTACGCGGTTCGTGCGGGCTTTGGCGGCGCTGTTCTGGCGCGAAGCCGGCTTCTAAGGAAACTAAGCAGTACCGAGCAGGGTCGCGCGGCGGATGCGCATGTGCGTATGCGGCGTGCGGATGCCGGCGACCATGCCCCAGGCCGCGGCCCAGCGCAAGGCCCGGTCGGTGGCCGCGCCGAAGGGCCGGGCCGCGGCGGCCCGCCTCAGGGCGATCGACATGCGCTGCATCGCATACAGTTTTCTGGGTGAGAGTCCGTGCTTCATGGAACCACGATAGATTCCCATGCGCCCAAGAACGGTGCTGTACCTAACTCTCAGGGAAACTAAAATTGCTTTCTTTCCTCGCCAGCGGACGGCATCGCCGCCATTTGCAGGAACAGGCCTAACGGGCTTGTAAGAGCTTATCCAGCAGGGTTTCCGCAAGCTGGCGCTGCTCGGATTGCTCGATGTCGGTGTTGTTCATCAGGACCGCCGCCGCGCCATCCGCCGGCGCATACACCAGCAGGGTCTTGTAGCCGCCGAACACGCCGGAGTTCCAGACCACGGTGCGCTTCCCGCTGCCCCTGCCGCTGACGTTGCCGCTGACGTTGCCGCTGACGTTGCCGCTGACGTTGCCGATCTCGCGCACGCGGCCGCCCAGCGCATAGTCCTCGGGCGCGTGCTGCACCGTCAGCAGTTCCTGGCGCGCTTTGCTGGATAGCAGGCCGCCCGCATACACGGCGTCGGCGATGGCGAGCAGGTCGGCCGCCGTGCTGTAGAGCGTGCCGCTGGCAGCGACCATCGGCGGCATCGCGCTGGTCTTGCGGGTCGATTTGTCCCTGGCGTAGGCCAGGGCCGCATGCGGCATGCTTTCCCAGGCGGCATCGGCGAAGCCGGTATCGCGCACCCCGGCGGGCTGCAGCACCAGGCGCGTGATCGCCTGCTGGAAGGGTTCCCTGGCGACGCGTTCGACGATGCCGCCGACGATCACCCAGTTGGTGAAGGAATAGTCGAAGCGGCTGCCCGGCGCGAAGGCCGGGGCGCCGGTGCCGTAGCGCAGGGCGCCCTCGAGCGGCGTGAGGGTCGAGGCTTCGACCGCCGCGCGGTCCTGGCGCAGCGCCTGGGCCAGGCCGTTCGGGATGCCGCTGGTATTCGACAGCAGGTGGCGCAGGGTGACGGCGCGGCTGGCCGGCGGCAGTTCGGGCAGCCAGGTGGTGATGGGCTGGTCGATATCGATACGGCCCTGGTCCGCCAGGCGCAGTACCGCCACCGTGGTGATCCACTTCGAGATCGAGCCGATCAGGAAGCGCGTCTGCGCGTCAATGGCGACGGCCGGCTGGACGCGCGCCTGGCCCCGGGCGGTGACGAGCTGCGGGGCGCCGCGCGCGGAACGCAGCAGGGTCACGCCCTCGGGGAGCGGCGTGACGGACTTGCCGATGGCGAGTTCGCCGGCGTCCTGCCGCGGCGTAGTCGCACAGCCGCCCAGAACCAGGACGGCGGCGAGTGCGGTCAGGATGCGGCGGCGCATGCGTCGTCGCTGCCGCTTAGGCGTGCACGGTGCGCTTGTTGGCGCCGGAGTAGGCCCAGCCCAGCATCAGGAGGCCGGCCACGATCATCGGCAGCGACAGCACCTGGCCGGAGCTGATCGGCAGGCCCATCACATGGGTTTCCCAGTCCGGCACGCGGAAGTACTCGGTGAAGAAGCGCGCGCAGCCATACAGCAGGGTGTAGAGGGCGCCGACCGCCAGGCGCGGGCGCGGCTTGCGCGCGAACAGCCACATGATGACGAAGCAGAGCAGGCCGTCGACCAGCATCTGGTACAGCGGCGAAGGATGCACCAGGTGGTCTGTGATGCCCGGCCATTGCATCGCCCAGGGCAGCGAAGGGTCGGCCATGCGGCCCGGCAGTTCGTGGTTGATGAAGTTGCCCAGGCGGCCGCAGGCATAGCCGATCGGGACCATCGGCGCGATGAAGTCGTAGACGTCGAGCAGGTTGCGCTTGCGCTTGCGGGCCCATAGCGCCATCGCCACCAGCACGCCGATGAAGCCGCCGTGGTAGGACATGCCGCCCTGCCAGGTCTTGAAGATGTCGATCGGGTTCGCCAGGAAGTGGGCCGGCTGGTAGAACAGCACCTCGCCGAGGCGCCCGCCGATCACCACGCCGAGCATCCCGTAGAACAGCATGTCGTCGAGGTCTTCCTTGGTCCAGCCCTGGGCCTGGATGTGCGGCTGGGTCCTGATGCGCACGCGGCCGAGGATGATGAAAAGGGCGAAGGCGACCACGTACATGATCCCGTACCAGTGGATAGGCAGGGGACCGATGTTGAAGGCGACGGGATCCCAGTTCGGGTGGACGAGCATATTAATGATTCCTCAGTAGTTCCAGAAAGCCCTGCAGCACCGGCGACGGATTGTCGCGGCGCCATGCAATGCCGGTCTCGACCAGCGGGGTCGGGTCCGCGAGGGCACGGTATTCTACGCCGGGCCGCATCAGGTTGGACACGGATTGTGGCACAAGTGCCAAGCCCATGCCGCTGGAGACGAGGCTGACGATGGTCTGCATCTGGATCGCCAGCTGGCCGATCACGGGGGTGATGCCGGCCGCGCGGAAGCAGGACAGGATGGCGTCGTGCAGGGCCGGCGAGATCTCGCGCGGGAAGATGATGAGGGGCAGGCGCGGCAGGTCCTGGAGTTTGACCGGGCCTGCGCGGCGCAGCGCTTCCAGGCCGCCTGGGGCGCACAGGATCAGCGGCTCCTCGAGCACCTTCATGTAATCGAGTTCGCCCTCGGCCTTGCCGGGCAGCGGCGGGATCAGGAGGCCGGCGTCGACGCGCCCGCGCAGCAGTTCCTCGGCCTGGACGTCGGAGGTCGCCTCGATCAGGTTCAGATGCACCGCCGGATAGCGCTCGCTGTAGCGGCGCAGGAAGGGCGGCAGTACGCTGTAGTCGGCGGAAGTGACGAAGGCCAGCGAGAGCCGGCCCGCTTCGCCGGCGGCGGCACGGCGCGCCAGTGCCGGCAGCGCGTCCGCTTCCGCCAGCAGCCGCCGCGCCTCGGGCAGCAGGGCAGTGCCGGCCGGCGCCAGTTCGACGGTGCGCCGGTTGCGCACGAACAGCGGCGCCCCCAGCAGCTCCTCGAGCGCCGCGATCGCCTGCGACAGCGGCGGCTGCGTCATGTGCAGCCGCGCCGCCGCCCGCCCGAAATGCAGCTCCTCGGCCACCGTGACGAAGTAGCGCAGCTGGCGAAGCTCCAGATTCATGTGATATGCATTTCCCGCGAAAATTGACTCATCGATTCGCAGAATGTATCACAGCTGAGCAAACGCAAACCGGGGTCAGACACCGAATTCAGGCAATTTCCCAAAATCGGTGTCTGACCCCGGTTTGAGGTTTATTGTCGTTTGTCGAAGGTTTGCTTGACGCGGGCTTTGCGGCGGACTTCGTCTTCCTTGTGGGCCTTCTTCTTGTCCAGGCCGAGCATCTTTTCGATGAACTCGAACCAGACGAAGGCGAGGACGGCGAGACCGACGATCCACCACCAGGACAGGTCGGCGAATTTCCAGACTTCGAAGAAGCGCAGCACGACCAGGGCGGCGAGCAGGAGAATGAGGGGCATGGGAGGGTCCTTTTACTATCTCGGGCCATCTTACAATAATCGTGCTCTGCGGCAACGAAATCCTGCCATTCGGTCAACCAAAACGTGTATCAGCCGTTACAGTCTGTATCGCTATCCCCTACAGTATGGAAACAGGATAGAATCTGCACAGATTTCACTTTGGAGAGTACGGAATGAAACGGTCCCTGATGATCATGATGGCGGTCTCCGCCCTGGTGTCGACCAGCGCCTTCGCGCAGGCGGACCTGGCCAAGGCCAAGAACTGCATGGCATGCCACGCGGTCGGCAACAAGCTGGTCGGCCCGGCTTACAAGGACGTCGCCGCGAAATACGCCGGCCAGAAAGGCGCCGAGGACAAGCTGGTGCAGAAGGTCATGAAGGGCGGTTCGGGCGTCTGGGGTCCGGTGCCGATGCCGGCCAACCCGCAGGTCAGCGAGGCCGAAGCCCGCAGCCTGGTCAAGTGGGTCCTGTCGCAGAAATAATCTGCACGCCCGCATAAAGAAAAGCGCCCTGTCGACAGGGCGCTTTTTTCATGCCCGCGCAGATTCGAACGTCAGCGCACGACGTCGAGCCTGGTCCGCTTGCCGCCCTTGTAGGTGAACAGGGTCAGCGCGCCGTCCTTGATGTCGCCGACCGGGTCGAACTGGATGGTGCCGGTCACGCCTTCGTACCTGATGGTCTTCAGCACCGGCAGATACTTCGCCGGGTCGGCCGATTTCGCGTTCTGCATCGCGGTCGCCATCACCATCACCGAGTCGTACACATAGGGCGCGTACAGCTGCACGTCCTGGTTGAACTTCTTCTTGTAGCGCGCGCGGAAGTCTTCCATCACCTTCTCCTGCGGTCCCTTGACGCCGCCGGCTTCGGCGCAGTACACCTTGCCCTCGCCGAGACCGTCGCCGGCCAGGCGGCCCAGCGCTTCGGTGCACATGCCGTCGCCGCCCATGAAGGTCGCCGGGATGCCGAGCGCCTTGACCTGCTTGAGCATCGGGCCGGCCACCGAATCCATCCCGCCGAAGAAGATCAGGTCCGGCTTCTTGGCCTTGATCGAGGTGAGGATGGCGGTGTAGTCGGTCGCCTTGTCGTTGGTGAACTCGCGGCCCACGACCTTCATGCCGGCCGCCTTGGCGCCCTTCACGAATTCGTCGGCCACGCCCTGGCCATAGGTGGTGCGGTCGTCGATGATGGCGATGTTCTTCACCTTCAGCGTATCGGCCGCATACTTGGCCAGCGTGCCGCCCAGCTTGGCGTCGCTGGCGACCGTGCGGAAGGCGCCGGGGAAGCGCTGGCGGGTGTAGGCCGGCGCCGTGGTGGCCGGGGAGATCTGGACGATACCGGCATCGTTGTAGATCTTCGAGGCCGGCACCGTGGTGCCCGAATTCAGGTGGCCGATCACGCCGTTGACGTGGGCGTCGACCAGCTTCTGTGCCACCGCCGTGCCCTGCTTGGGATCGGCGCCGTCGTCTTCGGAGATCAGCTGCAGCGTGACCTTCTGGCCGTTGATGGTGAAGGGCCTGGCATTCAGTTCGTCGATCGCCATGCGCGCGGCATTCTCGTTGTCCTTGCCGAGGTGGGCACTGGGGCCGGAAATCGGCGCCACATGGCCGATCTTGACGACTTGCTGGGCCGAGGCGGCGCCGGCGAAGGCCAGCGCGAGGGCGGCCGGGATCAGGGTGAGTTTCATGTTGACCTGCATGCGTCTCTCCAAGTTCTCCAAGTGATTTGCGTCCTCAGGGAAAGATACATCACTATCCTGTCTTGGAAAAGCAAAAGCTGAGAGGCGCACGGGGCCGGTGCAAGGCTGCCCCGCGGCGGGTCGAAAAAGCGCGTCGGTGCTCAGCTTTGGCGCGCGATCAGGTGGGCCAGTTCCTGCTGCACGGCGCGGGCGACGACGTGCTCGATCGACTGCTGCAGGGCCGTGCGCAGTTCCTGGCCGAGGCGCTCGGCGACGTGGTCGAGCACGATCGCCATCTGGTCGCGCACCTGGTCTTCCAGCACCACGTCGATGCGCGGCTGCAGGCGGTCCAGCACGCGCGTGACCAGGCGCTCTTCCAGCGCGCGCCAGGCGTCGTCGGCGGGGGCGGCGGCAGGTTCGGACGCGGCACCCCCGGCGACCTCCAGCACCGGAATCGCCCCGGCATCGCCGGCGCCGTCCGCTGCAGCGCCGGCATCGGCGGCAGGAACGGCTTCGGCAGCAGCCGGCACCTCCTGCGCCTCGGGCGCCGGCGCCTTCCCGGCCACGACCTCGGTCAGTACCGGGATCTCGTCGAAGGATGGGGTATCGGTCATGACTGGCCTGCCACGAAGTGGGTCAGCGGGTAGGACTGCTTGCGGTAGGCGGCGTAGCGGGCGCGCCCGGCGGCGGCGTCTTCCTCGTCGGTCGAGATGATCTCGAACACGCGCGCGAACTGGTCGAAGCCCTCGGGCGTGCGGCGGGTCAGGTTGACCAGCATGTCGCGGTGCGGCAGCTCGGCGCGCTCGTCGAAGGTGACGATCACCGGGGTTTCCGGCGCCAGCGGATCGCCGGCCATCACGTGCGGCACGAAATCGGTGCCGGACAGGGTCCACAGCGCCTCGTTCAGCTGCTCGGCCTGGTCGCTGGTTTCGGCCAGCAGCACCACCTTGCCGCGCGCGGCATAGGCCTTGCGCGCCAGCCGGCATGCGTAGCCGAGTTTGTCGGGGATATTGGTATGGAAGTCGATCCGGGTCATGGGCGTACTATGCGTCAGAATTGAAAACCGGGCGGCGCATTACCCGTTGGCTGCTTCGATGCCGGCGCTGTATTTTGCATATTGTCGCGCGCGGCAGGACGGCGCGGCTGCTGTTCGGCGGCCTGCGCAGCGGCCTCGTCCGCCGGCGGCGCGGTCTTGGCGCGCGTGGGCGGTATCGGCACGCTGGCCGGCGCGGCGGCGGACGCCGACGTCGGCGCCGCATACTGGTAGCCGCGCGGCAGCTGGGCCGAGCGCGGATAGGCCGCGGCGCTCAGGGCATCCTGCCAGGCCGCATCCTGGAACCCGGCCACCTTGCGGCTGCCGACCACCAGCAGCGGCAGCTCCAGCTTGCCGGTGAGCTGGCGCAGCTGTTCCTTGTCCTCGTCGCTGTCGACGGTCTTTTCGGTATAGGGGATGCCGCGTGCGCGCAGCAAGGCGCGGCCCTGCTCGCAGCCGGCGCAGGCCGAGCGCGTGGTGGTGTAGAGCGTGACCGGGCTGGCTTTCACGGCGCGCGCCAACTCGTAGGGCAGGGGAGTCCGGCCGGATGCCGCGTCCGGCGCAGGCGTCCTGATCTGGCTGGCGTTGCGGGCCGGCGGCGGGGTGTCGGTGTAATGGACCGTGCCCTGGGCATCGGTCCATTTGTAGACCTGGGAGAAAGCGGGCAGGCAAACGAGTAGCAGCAAGGCCGGCAGCATCCGCCGCCCGCGCCACATGCCACCCTCGACCTGCCCGTTTTTCATGCCGGTTCCATGCCGTTATGGCGCAGCAGTGCGTCGATCTGCGGTTCGCGGCCGCGGAAGGCCTTGAAGGACTCGAGCGCCGGACGCGAGCCGCCCACCGACAGGATCTCCCGGTGGAAGCGCTTGCCGGTCTCGTCGAGTGCGCCGCCGCCGGCTTCGAGCGCCTCTTCGAAAGCCGCATAGGCATCGGCCGACAGCACCTCCGCCCACTTGTAGCTATAGTACCCCGCCGCATAGCCGCCGGCAAAGATATGGCCGAAGCTGTGCTGGAAGCGGTTGAACGAAGGCGGAATCAGCACCGAGAACTTGCTGCGCACCTCGTCGACCAGCTCCTGCACCGATTTCTGGCTGTTCGGGTCGAAGTCGTAGTGCAGGTGCATGTCGATCAGCGAGAACTCGACCTGGCGCAGGGTCTGCATGCCGGACTGGAAGTTCTTCGCCGCCAGCATCTTCTCGTACAGCTCGCGCGGCAGCGGCTCGCCGGTCTTGACGTGCGCCGTCATGCCCTGCAGGACGTCCCACTCCCAGCAGAAGTTTTCCATGAACTGCGAGGGCAGCTCGACCGCATCCCACTCCACGCCCGAGATGCCGGACACGGACAGCTCGTCGACTTCGGTCAGCATGTGGTGCAGGCCGTGGCCGAACTCGTGGAACAGGGTGGTCACCTCGTCGTGGGTGAACAGCGAAGGCTGCAGCTGGCCGTCGACCATTGCCGGCGGGGTGAAGTTGCAGACCAGGTAGGCGATCGGGGTCTGCACGATGCCGCCCGTGGTCATCCTGCGGCCGCGCGCATCGTCCATCCAGGCGCCCTGGCCCTTGCCCGGGCGGGCGTACAGGTCGAGGTAGAACTGGCCGACCAATTGACCGTCGCGCTCGATGCGGAAGAAGCGCACGTCCGGATGCCAGACCGGGCCCTGGTCCAGCGAGATCGTCACGCCGAACACTTTCGAGATCACGCCGAACAGGCCGGCCACGACCTTGGGCTCGGGGAAGTATTGCTTCACTTCCTGGGCCGAGAAGGCATAGCGCTTCTCGCGCAGCTTTTCGGAGGCATAGGTGGCGTCCCAGGCCTGCATCTCTTCGATGCCCAGTTCGTCCTTCGCGAACGCGCGCAGCTCGGCCAGGTCCTTCTCGGCGTACGGGCGGGCGCGGCGCGCCAGGTCTTCCAGGAACTCGATCACGCGTTCCGGGCTCTCGGCCATCTTCGGTTCGAGCGAGACGTCGGCGAAGCTGCGGAAGTCGAGCAGCCTGGCTTCCTCGTCGCGCAGCTTCAGGAGCTGGGCGATGTTGCCGGTGTTGTCCCACTTCTCGACTTCGGAGAATACCGTGCCCATTTCGGAGGCCTTGGTGGCGTTGGCGCGGTAGATCTTTTCACGCAGCTCGCGGTTGTCGGCAAACTGCAGCACCGGGAAGTAGGAAGGGAAGTGCAGCGAGAACTGCCAGCCCTGCTTGCCATCGCGTTCCGCAGCGGCGCGGGCGGCGGCCTTGACGTCGTCCGGCAGGCCGGCCAGCTCGGCTTCGTCCTCGACCAGCAGCTTGAAGTCGTTGGTGGCGTCCAGCACGTTTTCCGAGAAGCGGGTCGACAGCGCGGCCTGCTGCTCCTGGATCTCGGCGAAGCGCTGTTTCTGTTTCTCGGGAAGTTCGGCGCCGCCCAGGCGGAAGTCGCGCAGGGCGTTCTCGACGATGCGCTTGCGCGCCGGGGTCAGGGTCTCGTACTCGCCGCTGGCGCGCAGTTGCTTGTATTTGTCGAACAGCGCCTCGTTCTGGCCCAGTTCGGTCCAGAACTCGGTCACCTTCGGCTGGTTCTCGTTATAGGCGGCACGCAGTTCGGGCGTGTCCATCACGTGATTCAGGTGGTTGACCATGCCCCAGGCGCGGCCCAGGTGCTCGGTCGCTTCCTCGAGCGGGACCACGAAGCTGTCCCAGCTGACGCTGTCCGCCGGGGCTTCGAGTTGCTGGACCACCTGGCGAGCATCCGCGATCAGCTGTTCGATCGCCGGCGTCACGTGCTCGGGGCGGATCGCGTCGAAACGGGGCAGGCCCGAAAAGTCGAGGAGGGGATTGCTGGTTTCAGTGCTCATGGTGCTCCTTCGTAAATGCGGTCAAAGGTCAGGCAATACCGGGCTTCGGGATCATCCCGGCGGCCGGGTCGACTGGCTCTTGCTTCTTGGCAAGTCCACGTTCCGCGGACTCGAGCGTATTCATCAACAGCATGGTAATCGTCATCGGGCCGACGCCGCCCGGCACCGGCGTAATGTGCGAGGCCACCTCGCTGACGCCGTCGAAATCGACGTCGCCGCACAGCTTGCCTTCGTCGTTGCGGTTCATGCCGACGTCGATCACGATCGCGCCCGGCTTGACCATGTCGGCGGTGACGGTGTTGCGGCGGCCGACGGCGGCGACGATCACATCGGCCTGGCGGGTGTGGTAGCCCAGGTCCGGGGTCGCGCTATGACAGATGGTGACGGTGGCGTTGGCCTGCAAGAGCAGCAATGCCATCGGCTTGCCGACGGTGTTGGAACGTCCAACGACCACGGCATGCTTGCCGCGCAAATCGATGCCGGTGGTCTCGATCAGCTTCATGCAGCCGTAGGGCGTGCAGGGGCGGAAGCCCGGCAGGTTGGCGACCAGCTCGCCGGCCGACAGCACCGAGTAGCCGTCGACGTCCTTGGTGGTGGCGATCGCCTCGATCACCTTCGACGGGTTGATGTGCCTGGGCAGCGGCATCTGCACCAGGATGCCATGGATGGCCGGGTCGACGTTCAGCGCGGCGATGCGGTCCAGCAGGGCCGCTTCCGAAAAATCGGCCTCGTACTTTTCCAGCACGGAGTGGAAGCCGGCCTCGCCGCAGGCCTTGACCTTGTTGCGCACGTAGACGTGGCTGGCCGGATCGTCGCCGACGATGATCACGGCCAGGCCGGGCTGGTGGCCCCTGGCCGTGAGTTCGGCGGCGCGGCGGGCGATGTCGGCGCGCAGTTGTTGGGAAAGTTTGACTCCGTCGATCAGTTGGGCGGGCATGGCGGGACTCGAGGATGGACAAAAACGAAATTATACGTGCGCGTCCGGTATCGCGCGCCGCGCCGCTGCGTTCATTGTCATATTTATGAACGTGCCCGCCTCGGAGCGGAAATCAGCAAACTCATCCGTCGTCCCCGCGCAGGCGGGATCCAAGTTTACTAGTGCTGCGATAACGCGAGCAGAACTTGGGTCCCCGCCTGCGCGGGGACGACGTATGTTGAACGCATGTGTATTTTTCATATTATGAAATCGTATATCGTATTTTGAAAAACAGGTGCTCCACTGGTAGAATCGTCAGGCTTTAATTTAGGGATAGTCTGTTAATACCTTATTCGCCACCAAACGTCCGGGCGATCTCGGGATCGGGTGGGGCACCACACTCAAGGAGACGTAGCAATGTCAGCTCAACTCGACCAGTTGACGGCCCAGGCCGCCAACGACCCGGATACGCTCGAGACCAAGGAATGGCTCGACGCGCTCGAAGCAGTCATCGAATTCGAAGGCACCGATCGCGCACACTACCTGCTGGAACGCCTGGTCGACCTGGCCCGCCGCCGCGGCGCCCTCATGCCGTTCTCCAGCAATACCGCCTACGTCAATACCATCCCCGCGCACCTCGAAGAGCACTGCCCGGGCAACCTCGAATATGAAGAGCGCCTGCGCTCGTGGATGCGCTGGAACGCCATGGCGATGGTCGTCAAGGCCAACCGCGCCGACGGCGACCTGGGCGGCCACCTGTCGTCCTTCGCCTCGCTGGCCAACATGCTGGGCATCGGCTTCAACCACTTCTGGAAAGCACCGAGCGAAAACCACGGCGGCGACCTGCTGTACATCCAGGGCCACTCCTCGCCGGGCGTGTATGCCCGCGCCTTCCTCGAAGGCCGCCTGACCGAAGAACAGCTGCTGAACTTCCGCCGCGAAGTCGACGGCAAGGGCCTGTCTTCGTACCCGCACCCGAAACTGATGCCGAACTTCTGGCAGTTCCCGACCGTGTCGATGGGCCTGGGCCCGCTGATGGCGATCTACCAGGCGCGCTTCCTGAAGTACCTGAACGCGCGCGGCATCGCCGACACCGACAACCGCAAGGTCTGGGTCTTCTGCGGCGACGGCGAGATGGACGAGCCGGAATCGATGGGCGCGATCGGCATGGCCGCGCGCGAGAAGCTCGACAACCTGGTCATGGTCGTCAACTGCAACCTGCAGCGCCTGGACGGTACGGTGCGCGGCAACGGCAAGATCAT
>Ga0265798_10004995_pt1 | contig 18068 bp, 12 predicted proteins | sample P3T30metagenome_FD_192430 | JGI IMG/M metagenome (GOLD analysis project Ga0265798, IMG submission 192430) | Plant litter microbial communities from East Loma Ridge, Irvine, California - P3 T30 | ecosystem: Environmental > Terrestrial > Plant litter > Unclassified | place: USA: California... | reverse complement strand
CTATTACTCTTTCTAATCTATTCTTCCTACTATATTATTACTATAATATTACAGAATAGATAGTACAAGTATATATATAGTATAATACTGATTAAGACTTAGTAGTAATAGAAAGTTATAGTTTAGTAACTACTTGGTAGTATTAGAAAGTCATAGTCTAGTAGAGTCTTATTTATAGATTATATATATTAGTTGAATATAAGTTAGAATATACCAAATAGGTTATAATAAACTAGATGAGATTAATCTTAAGCTTTTAGCTAGCTCGAGAGATTAATTGTTTGCAGGCTAATAAATAATCAAGCTATTACTAAGTAGCTATAACATCGTAGTAGGGGAAGCGGTCAGGTAGGGGAAGCGGTCGGAAATTTAAGGTTTCAATTTTCAAAAACAGATAACTCCTAAAATAACGCCTATCCTTAAAATTCGATTATGCTAGTTCGTCCGCGCTCTCTTCTTCCTCTTCCTCTAAAGAACTAGAAACTATAGGAGCTTTTTTCTTACTCTTTCTCGCTTTTTTTTCCTTTATGACTTTTTCTACGTTTTCGACCTCTCTTAAGATAGAGTCCCTCGAAAGTATAACCCGGCCTTCGATCGCGATACGCTTACCCGTCTTACGCTTCTTACGCGCGTTAAGTAACGCGTCCTTCTCGCGTAGCTCTCTCCGTAAGAGCGTTACTTCGGTATTCCTCTCTTCCGCGAAGATTAGAAGTTCTCGGATAAAGGCCTTACTCCGAGGACTTAGAACTCCGCGAGAGATAACCTCTTCGACGAGGTCTTCGAACGGAATAATCGGAGGCGTCTTATCCCTCGATCGCTCTCTTAGGATCCGAGGCATATCCTCGAGAAGAGTAGTACTATCGGACCCTAAAGGTAGGGTCGCCCGGGGGGGAGATAGGGTCGAAAGGATTACTTCGGGATCTAGCGGATAGATACCGGCTTTCCTAAACGTAGCTTCGATAGTATAAGGTTGAAAGTACCTAGCCCTAGCGCGGATATAGGCCGAAGTCCACTCTATACGTAAGAGACTCGTTACTGATTTTCGAAAGATCGCGTCGACTTCGGAATTGATTACGGTTTTAAGAGGCGAAAAACACGTAATATCGAGAGGCTGCGTAACGTGCGAAGTATACGGCGGTAGTAGAGCTAAGTCGATCTTCTTCGTAATACAAAACGCGAGGAACCGGGTAGTATAGTACGAAGAATGTCCGTCTATAACTAGTAGTCGTCTCTTTCCGTCGCTTCGGCGAGTTAGAGGCTCGAATCGAGTTATAAGCTACTCGTACGCGTGTATATCCGACGTCTAGCCCTTATTCGACGTAGAGAAGGCCTACGCTAGGGGCGTTACGTCCGGAATCTAGCCGGAGTTAAGATTCTTTCCCTTAAAGATAAGAGTCGGCGGTAGGGTTACCCCCGAGGCAGAAATACATTCGATCGCTATAATCCACTCTCGCCGTCCTACCTACTTCTTCCCGCGTCGTTTATACCTCTTATCGAGGAGTACGATCGATCGTCGGGTAGATCCGAGGCTAAAACCGGTCTCGTCGACGTTAAAGATTGCCGAAGCGGGGTATCGCTCTTTTCGAATAGCCTTGCTTAGGCTATCGAAGTAGGATTTAACCGTCGAGTAGCTAAGGCCTTCGAATCGCGAGGCGTCGATAGGACGCGTAAAATACGTCTCTAGCGTAGGGTAGCGCGCCCTAAAGCGGTCGATCTACCTTCGCGAGATAGGCGTATCTAAAGTATCGGACCTCGTAGCGAATCGATTCGCTCGAATTTCTTCGGCGAGACTTTTAACGAGAGAGAGCGACGTAGGGACTCCTAGCTTAGAGGCGTTACTAATCTAGGATACGAGTTCCTTTTCCTCGATAGTAGATAGTAATTGCTGATTTTCGTGACTTCGATATCGTGATTTCCGTTCCGTAAGCCGCTTTAAGAGAGTTGTTCTCGGAATATTAAAAATAGCCGAAGTACGCGTAATCGAGGCGTAATCACCGCGTCTATAGGTAGCTATCGCGTTTTGAATATCTTCTTCCGTATACGAAGGCATAGAGAAAGGAAGAGGAAATCGGAAGAGAGAAGAGGGGTATAAGTAGTTAACCTCGGTAGAGCTGACCGCTTCCCCTACCTGACCGCTTCCTCTACCACGATGTTATAGCTTTATAACTTTTACTATAATGTTCTTTTCTAGAATACCAATATCTTTGAATTAACTTAGCTTAATTGATTAACTATAGATATTACTATAAAAATGAGAATTTAATGTATTATATAAGATTTCCTATCTCCAAAAAGTTATAAGTGAGTAAAAAGCTATGATTAAGCTATAAAAATCTATTATTATAAAATCTATTATATAAAAGATTCTTTTAACTTATATAAAGTATATATAAATCTAGTATTCGCTACTATTAATCAATAGTCATGTAGATTTATTCATTTCAAATAGAGCTCTTAAAAAGGTAAAAAGTTCTAACTAAACTATTTAGTTAGATTATAAACTAAATAACTAATATGGAAATTACTAATAAATATCAATATTAAACATTAGATAAATTAAGCTGATATAGTTTATTAGGATAAAACTTATTTAGGTATGTTGATTGATGAATAGCTTAAATAGCTTGAATACTGTAAATGTCTTTATTAACTTATTAGAACATCTTAAGTATATTTAGCAATAGATCTAGAATCTATACTTTTAAGCTTCTATATTAATGAACATCAGCTCTACTAAGGTCTATTAAGCTTAACTAAGCTAGTAGCTATATAGAATATATACTAATATACTAATATAGAGAATTCTAGTCTAATTAACTAATTATTAGCTAAGTTATACTTCTGAATATTAAGATTTAGAAATTAGGCTAATCTAAGACTTTGATTTAGATAGCTTATAGCTTAGTTGAAACTAATAGGATTATGCTAAGATTCTAATGATATCTAGATTATACTATAAGCTTACTAACTCTCAACTTCTAGTCAGTTTGTATATATCTAGCTTATACTATAGTCATCTTAAATACTAAACCTTACATGATTTACAAAATCCTCTACTATATAGCAATTTCTAATATGATATTCTATCTTATTCTAAGACTAAATATACTAATAGAAGCTAAGTACTAGCTAGAATACCTTTAGACTATATATATACTATCATTGATAGTAGTTAGATATTAGATATACTAAGTCTAGAATAACGTGCTTGTAAGGGATGTCGCGCATTTTTTAAATTTCAAATTTCGAAAACTCACTAACTAACTCACTAACGCCGCTATGAGATAACTAATCAAGCTAACTCATCTAAAGACTCTTCTTCTTCTTCCTCCGAAGAAATTAATATATATTTCGTCTTTTTTCCTGCTTTTTTCGCCTTTTTTTTCTAGTTCCCTCTTTGAGATCTTAAACTACCTTAAGGATATGCTCCTTCGTAAAGAGGTATTTACCGAACCGGGCCGTAATATGAGAAGAGTGACCGTCGATAATCAAAAGGTGCCGCGAGTTAGTTGATTTACTAACAAACGGCTAGAAATGCGTTTTTAGCTATTCGAATCCAATTAGATCAGAAGTCCAGCCTTTTTTCGATGTAATGAACTTCCAACCTACCGGAGTCTCGTTCGGAATCCAGCCTGAATTTAGATTTTGTCCTTTGAAAATCAGACACGGCGGCAGGGTAACCCCCGTGGCGTTTACGCATTCGAGAGAAGTAATCCACTCTTGTCGTCCCGGTTGTTTCTTTTCTCGGCGTTGATTTAGCTGATCAAGTAGGATAACTGATCTTCTAGTAGACTCGATCGAAAAACCAGTTTCGTCGACGTTATAGATCGTACTAGGGGGGTATTTGTGTTTACGTAGAACCTCTCCTAAGTTATCAAAGTACGATTTAATCGTCGAAAGGTTAAGTGCGGTAGACCGTACTACGTCGATAGTACGTGAGAAGCACGTCTTGATTCGTAGGTGCCGTGTCTTAAACCGGTCGATCTACCGGTCCGAGATAGGACTTAATTCATTTTCGTAGTAATTTGAACTCCGTTTAGTCTCAATTTCCGAAGCTAGGATTTTCACTAACTAAAGAGTGATCGGGGCTCCTAACTTAGCGGCCTAGTAGATCTAGTTCTCGAGTGTTGTTTCCTCGATCGAAGTTAGTAATTGTTAACTAACGTGACTTTCTATTCTTGATTTTGACTTTTTTCGTCGATCGTATAAAGTTAAAGAGGGAATTTGAAAGGCGATTGCTGCTTTGCGAATTGACTTATATTCGCCGTTCACTAACGCATTCAAAGCGTTAGTTACGTCTTCTTTAGTATACGAAGGCATAGGGAAGGAAGAAGAAAGCTAGGAGAGAAAGCGGGGTTTATAAACTAACCTCGGTAAAAGTGTCCGGAATCCCCTACTGTCCGGCTTCCCCTATAGGCACGTTATCCTAAGACTTATTATACTAATACCTTATTTATAAATTAGTATATCTTTATTATATTATGTGGATATCAGTAGTATGAAATTTATAAGTAGTCTATATATAGTATTTAGTCTACGCTATTAAAATTTCAGGACTTAGTTATATAAACTTACTAACTTATGACTTTCCATTTCAAAAAACCTTATTCAGTATCTTATAGCCTCTATAGTCTCATAACCTCTACTATGATATTACTTATTCTATAACTTTTTTAATATCCTCTTACTATAAATAACTTCTTCTATAATATCTGTTAATACTAGCTAGATATAGCTAACTTATAGTATAACTTACTCTAAAGCATTTAATAGAATCCTACTAAGTCAATAGCTTAAGCTTAACTACTAAAATCTAACGTAACTATAGTTAGTTTATAATAGTTATCTAACAAAGCTTTCTAGGATATCTCAATCCACAAGCTAAAAATCCAAGCTCTTGTTAGCAATCTGAGTTTAGCTAAGTTACTTACTGAATTATCTCTTCTGACTTATCACAATGTCAAGTTAACAACAACTACTCAAAGTTAGTCAAGTTGGTTGCAAGTCCAATAACTTACATAAAGATATTCGGCTTAGATCATCAACTTCAATGACTAAATATTTCAAAAGGCTGTGTACAGATAATGTTACTTCGTCAATTTTAGTCAACTAGTACTCTGGAATTAGAAGGCAACGAATCTCCATGGCTGTTGAATTTAGTTTAGGCTCACCCAAATGAACATGAATGTTACCTCCTTACATGCATTTAATCCAGATCAAAATACGAATCCGTTTTAGTCCTAAGTCATCAATACATGAGCATCAGGTTTGGTGAGGGATGATGCCTATGTTAGAAGTGAAACAGTCACACAGGACTCATACGTAAACAACACCAAGTTGGTTCTTGAGAGGCTCGAATCCGTTAACTATTCTTGCTAGTACCTCGAGTTCTCTGCCATCTATAACACACACAGACTTCGACCGGGCCATACTCGGTCTCAAGCACTTCCGTCCCTGTCAATACCTCATTCATTATGGGTCTCGTTCAATGCATGCCAATCATTCACTTCCATTTCTGGACAACCACACCGCCACGCTTGAAGTCGCTCATGTCACCCAGAACGACGCTCTTGTCCTCCAGCTCTTTCGAGGGGAAAGTCGTCATCAGCGCCCACTGCCTGTCGCCGCTTGCAGCGGAAGTACGGCTGACAAAGTTGTAGACGTCGCCGATGGTCTGTGTGGTGTTGAATCGAGACTGCACACGGCTACCATCGCCGAGGCGGATCTGGAGGGTGATTGTGGGGACGCTTTCGTCGATCTCGTTTACAGGACCGGTACTAGAAGCGGCGGATTGCTGAGCGGGTGCGGGCGCGGCAGCGGTACTCGACGACGAAGCGGCGGCAACGCCAGGTGTGGGCGAGCCGAGACGCTGACCGGAGCCTCCAAAAGGCTTGTACTTGGGCTTGGGCTTGACGTAGTTCTCATCTTTGTGCGGGTCGAGGTTCAGGTCGACTTCCTGTCCGGGCTGCACGTCGAGCATGCTAAGAGGTGCGTGGCCCTGGTTGATCTGTTCCATGAGAGGCTGGTTTGCTGGGTCGTCAAAGCGGAAGAGAGGCCCGTCGTCGATGCTCACGCCGTCGGCCCAGAGGTGCATGGTGCGGCTGATCCGAGGAAGGGCGGCAGCTCCTGGACGACGACCGGCAACAGGAGCAGCAGGGTCTGCGACAACCCGAGATGGCGCATCATCGCCTCCAAGAGTCTGGGCGCGGCCACTGAAGTTGCTGGGTCTTGAAGGGCCAGAAGGCTCCTCTTCATCGTCGTCGTCGCCACCAGGTGCACGTGGTGCGTTGTTGCGAGCTTGTGAAAGGATGTTTTGGAAGTGATCGGTACCGCGTCCGCCACTGCCGCCTCTGGATGGGTCCTGCACCGCCAAACCACTCTTCTCGCCGCCAGCAAACAGATCCCTCTTCTTCTTGTCCTCATCTTCGTCATCGTCGTCGTCTGCCGAGGCCTGCAAGTCGCGCAGTGTCCTCACTCCACCTCCAGCGGATGGTGCGCCAGTCCTGCGGCCGGATGTGGTAGAAGAAGAAGGCTGTGGTGCGCTTTGTGTGGGAGCGGCCGCTGGTTCATCGTCATCATCGTTGTCGCTGCCACCTTCTTGAGCAGCAAAGTAGAGAGCAACAGCCTCTTGAAGGTTCCAGTTGGCCGATGTGAGGGCGGTCTGGGCGGAGCTGGCGTTTGCGCCTGTCACGCCGCAGAATTGCGCGACCATGTCCTGCTGTTGTTCATCCATGGTGGGTAGTGTTGGAGGGAATGCGGAGAATTCGAGTTGAGTGGCCGAATTCGAATTCGAGTCAAACAAATGGGTGGTATGCAGTGTATGTGGGAGTAGTAAAAGTAGAAGAGTTGGTCGGTCACGGAATGTCTGTCGACTTCCAGAGAGCTTCAATCCAGGCACCTCAAGATGGCGACGTCACGCAGATCCGATCCGGGCTTGGCGCCTTCCAAAGCCGATGCGGCTCTGGACTTGCATGTGCTCCTCGTCGTCGTCGTCGTTGTTAGAAGAAGGAGAGGAGAGTGATATCCATCTATACAACTGCGACGCCTTTGCGCATCTACGACTATTCCTGTCACTCAACACCGTCGACCGAGTCTTTCTTCCCTCGTCTGCGCGCCGCATTCACCGAATACGTGTAAACATACATCTCCACGACCAACATGGACCTCTCCGAATCGCAGGCAACCTTCCCCTCGGACAGTGAGATCTACGATGCAAACTACGATGCGAACCACAGCAACTCGCAGGACTCTGAGGAACAGACATCACACTCCTCATCGCCCCTCATACTCTATAGTCCGCCCACGTTCCTGAGCATTGCACGGGGAGCTGCGATCAACCTGTTGTTACCCTTCATCAACGGCCTGATGCTAGGATTTGGGGAGCTGTTTGCGCATGAGGCGGCATTTAGACTGGGATGGGGAGGAACCAGGGTAAGATTTACTCTTCTGTGTGGGAGGATGGGACCGGTTGAAAGGAAAGAGCACGGAGGGCATCATGAGCAACTGGCTGACAATGCGACCAGATCTTCCCCGGACACCGGAATTCAAGAACGATGGGACCCGGCGTGGAGATCAAAGAGGACCCGATCGAAAGGAGAAGACGGAGTGGTAGGGAGATGGACGCGTATACTTCTCTTGAGTAGGGTGGAAGTCGCGCTCACGCATCCCCGGCGAAAATGTACAGGAGTAACAGGGCTCGATTGCATAAGTAGATGGCACGTCACACTGGACATAAACTCATGATATGACTTGCTGCATACCAGACTATAATGATGTCTTCTAGGTCTCCTCTCCTGAGGCAAAGAAGAACACATGAGTAAAGGCACATTAGTAGATTTGATGATTTATCATGCATCACGTCTACACTCCTATTCATCTCAGCGATTGTCGATTAACATACATATGTTATGTACCTATGCTTCCATCGAGTGTTCATGGTGTTTATTGTATGCGGCAAGTGAAAGCCGCGGCTACTAACTAGCCCCAAAGCAGAAAGTGAGCCCTTGATCTTTTTACCGGCCGCCGCGTTCGCGATTTGGCCGCGGATTCGCTGTTGGACTGTACTTTGGACTTCCACTCATATACAACACAAAATGATACCCAGCAGAGGCTTCCAGGCCATCAGAGGCGTTGCGCCCAGACTCTACCAACAGCAATGCCGAAATGTGAATATTCATCCTCACATACACACTCCAATCCACCTACATACTCCATGCTAATACCAGGCCCAGCTCTCATCGCGAACTCTCCCCCGAACATCTTCCATCGCCTCTCCTCGTACTCCTTATAGCATACTCCGCGCCTCACAATGGAGATCACAAGCCCCTGGTGTCGCGGCCTCGGTCGCGGCCTTCCGATACGCTTCTACAACTCCCGCGACCACTCCTACATCCACTCCCATCGATCCTGCCGGAACCACTCCCTACAACCTCGATACCATCACACTTGACGATGTCCAAGTCGCCGCCGCCAGCGATGCAGTCAGCAACGTGCCCGAGGGCATTGGATACCTCAAATCAATCGGTCTGGACTACGGCTACGGCCCCACTGCCAGCATCGAATGGGTTCTGGAGCACATCCACGTAATGGGAGGCCTGCCTTGGTGGGGAGCAATCGCCGCGACCGCCATTCTCGTTCGTGTCGTCACATTCCCGCTCTACCTCAAATCCGCCGACCAAGCTGCTCGTGCGTCCGCTCTGGTCAGCATCACCAAGCCACTTCAGGATCAGATGAAGGCTGCACAACAGGCAGGCGACCAGACCGGCGTCATGCAGGCCTGGACGAGCATTAACGCTGTCCGCAAGCGTGCCGGCTTGAGTTACATGCAACAATTCACCCCCATGCTTGTGCAAGCCGTCCTCGGTTTCTGCTCCTTCAAGCTCATGCGCGCCATGTCCGCTCTTCCAGTGCCTGGCATGCAAAACGGCGGCTTCGGCTGGGTCACCGACTTGACAGTCAGCGACGGTTACCTCTTGCTGCCCGCGCTCATGGCTGGATCCATGCACGTCATGTTCCGTTACGGCGGCGAAACCGGCAACACTGAGATGGTGGCTCCCGGCATGAGGTCCTTCATGCTGTGGGGCATGCCCGGCCTCGTCTTCCTCATGACGGGCTGGCAGACAGCCGCAGTGTGCATCTGGTTCGTCGCCTCCGGAGGCTGGGCCATGGGCCAGGCTATGTTGATGCAGAGGCCTGCCGTGCGCAAGTTCTTCGGCATCACACCTCTGTACAAGAACAGCAAGAAGGAGACCCAGGGCAGTCTCATGGACGTCGTGATGGGCAGCACCAAGACAATCGACACCACCGCGACCGCCAAGAACACCCCTAGTGCCATGGCATACCAGGCTCCTGCCATCCGCACCACCAGCGCTCGCGGCTCCCCGGTTTCCAAGCCCGCCGCACCAGTTGCGCCTCAACCGAAAAGTGGGATTGCATCGCTCAAGAACCAATGGACGGAATTCAAGGCACAAGTCAACAAAACTCAGGCCGCGCGCGCTGAAAAGATCGCCAAAGAAAACGTTGTTAAGCGTGCTGCCGAGCACGAGAAACGTGCGAAGGAGAAGAAGAGGAAGATGCAGGGCCGCGGATAGTGAAAGGGTACATCAATGGCATGGTATTGTCTGAAAAGTCGAGAATCTGATTGGAGATTCTGTCGAGACGTGTACAGTAGTAAGTTGGGATGGTCATCTGCATGTTGTAGGAGTTACATGGTCATTTCTTGGGACATGAAAGATTCGTGTGCTGTATTAACCTCCTTTTTCAAGGCTACTAACAGCAGTGGTGAATTCGATCTTGGTGGCGAAGATCCACGCTTTGTATATACTAGGTTACCTTCTACATGTACTCTTCTCCAAAACACTGTATCAAGACAGGAACTACACCAATGCAGGCAGAGATCATACTGGTACATTTGTGGTAAAGGCATCAGCTGTTCAGGAGGTCATGCCATCTGATTGGGTTTAACTTCATTTCATTTGATTGGGCTGAAGTAGAGTCAGACTGACATCTACCCAGCAGTTCCGTTTGCAGTCCGGTTCCCATGTCTCGTACGCTTTTCTTCGAGGTGGCATCTCGTATTGTTCGTATCCCATCGCCAGGCAGCGTCGTTCTTCATGCCTTTCTTCCTTGATCAATCTTGTTGACTGACTGGCTGGCCTTAGCTTACATCCGCAGCATGCTTCCCGTTACGTCAAGCATGTACTGCCTCTTCATCATCTCTTTCTTAAACGTCGGTGCCGTCGACGACGACACCCTTGCTCCATTTGTGGCACATGACGCGAGCAACCTCTTCGGCGCTCTCCTCACTGACGAGGGCTCCGACCATGTAGAGAGCGCCGTCAATGCCGGACAGCACACCAGACGTGGTCAAGACGCGGAGCCCACCGAGGCGCAGTTCGGCGCGCTTGAGGACACTCTCACGGCGGGTGTTGCTCATCTTCAAGCTGATGGAGCCCTTGCGAGCCATGCTGGCGCGGCGCCCGCCGTTGGCACGCTCCTCTACCGGGCTCGGCGGGGCACCCTGTGACATGCGGCGCTTCTCGCGGTACTGCTTCTTGGTCAGCAAGTACGGGTTCTCGTCCTCGTTCTCGCCGAGGTCGAAGCGCAGATTGTTGACGACGTAGCGGGCGTCGACGCAATCGGCGCGGTCCGCCATGTCACGCTGAGCCGCGTTGCTGCAGATTATCTCAAACTTGGTCATGAAGTCCGGGTGCGTGGTGGCCGACAGACCGGACAGGATGCCGGTGTCGCCCAGAATGAGAGAGCCGGTGCACACGCTGAGCAGGGTGCGCTCGCGGGCCGGGTTCTTCTTCTGCTGCTCGGTGAAGGCTTTGATGAGGCCCATGGGCTGCGACTTGGTCTTGAGCACCTTCTCGGTGCCGCCGCCGACGATGACTAGGATGTCGATCTCGTTCAGGCGCTTCATGGCCTCCGCATAGCTGAGGTGGGTCTTGACGGTGGCGCCTTGGGCGCTGGTGACGTGTTCATCGCCGCCGGCAAGGATGGTGCGGAAAGCTTTGGTTTCTGTGGGTGGGACCACGATGTCAGCTCTTGTCTTGTCTTGTCTTGTCTTGTCTTGTCTTGTCTTGTCTTGTCAAGCAATGCAAGGGTATCGCGGATGACTTACCCGGATTACGCCTGTCGTGCTGGGCCCAGGTGAATACCTCGAGGGCGCCGGCCATGTCACACAGGTCGAAGTCGTCTTGAATGGCAATGAGGACCTTGATCGGCTCGAAGTCGAGCGAATCAGGCTCCTCAACGATTGCACCTGGTTGGAAGAAGCATGTCAGTCATCGGCGGCGTCGGGAGGAGTGTCGTGTGTTGCATTGGCGGATTGGCGGGCACTTACTCATCTTTGGCAACTGATTGTGATGTGGATTGGTATGTGATGGATTGGGGTTGGTGGAGCTGAGGTTGATGTTCAGGAAGAAGGAGGAAGAGGTTTGGAGGTTGGAAGAAAAGAGGTGCAATCTCGGGCCACTTGTCTTGGTTGTACGTAGGTAGGTACGTATACAGTCGCAGCAAAACAGCCCTCTCGTGGTCACGCGAACATCGCAATGCCAGACGTAACATGCGGCACCAATGGGCAAGATGCGGGGGGAGCGAACTAAGCCCCGCTCCCGTCTTTCCCGCGCTGCTAGTGCTGTTTTGCCGAAAGTGTCTTTGGAGAGCACGAGGGCGAGAGTGAAGAGCTTTATTGCAAGGAGGAATGCTCGAACAGATACTGCGCTGGATGAGTCCAGGTCGAAGATCCAGTATCGCTCCTCTAGATCATCTTGATCTTATCGATCACTCGCCAATTGACACGACCCATTGTGTACAGACAGACAACTGGGCAAGCTGAGTTTGCATGTCAAGGGGAGCTCTCCAGGCGATCGCCGCCACTACCCCAGAACCTCCCACCTCGTGACTTGGAGGTCTCCACAAGGAACCGCTTGTACCTCGCCGGCCATCGGTCGGTCCCGCGGTGCCTGTATCACCGATGTACCAGGAGACATGACAACAATCATAGTTTGGGAAGATAGTCATCATTTGCGCCACTTGATGGGAGTGAGTCATCCAGCAGCGAGATGATTGTCGAAAGACTTGTATTGATCATTGTAAGCTTCATCCCTTGGCCCTCCATGTATGTCAGTAGCTATAGACTAGGGGAGCTCACATCACTACTTGATCGAGACTGAAGCATCGATGAAACAAATGTAATGCAGATTCTGAAAGAAAGCTCGAGAGTTGCACACGGGACAGCGTACAAGTTAGAGAAACTTGACTTAGGATGCCATATCATCGATGTCAGGTTATGGCAGTCATAATTTCAGGGCTGGATAAATTCACACACTTTCTACTGAGTTTCACTATTAGATAAATCGAAAATCTGCAAATGTGACGTAAGTCAACTGGTTTCGTATCATCAGGATGACTTGAGCTACTTAACTAATCTGACTCCAACATTGGTTTGGTTGAATGACGTTAGTAAGTCAAGTTAACTGATTCCTGCTCAAGGTTGACGCTGTATGCAGTCAGCCGAACAGTACGTACGCAATGAGGACAAATTCTACCCGATCTAATCTGATAAGCTCAATCACATGCCTACTCTCACATCTATGGCTTTTGATAAATTGACTCAGAACAACCAGACAGCTTGAATTGTGCGCTTGAGCTATCATTCACATTCTCGCATCACTTGGCAATTCAGCTCAGACATAGGCATTGATCATGTAATGCCGGCACATTCTTTTCGAATCAGACCATTGAGTCGGATGTCGTCAACAAGGAAATTTAGAGAGTCTCGGACCATCACGCTCACCATCATCTCGTGCATGCCTATACAGATGACAGTAGTCGAGCGTTGCCATATTAGATGATTGTTTTCACACGCAGCCGAGCCAACACGAGACTATTCTATCAACCGCTGCATAGAGGATTGCCCGTGCCCGATAGGCAGCGGCCTCGAGAGTTAGTGAGAGGCAAGCTGACAGACATGTAGCTTTCCTGTGGAATTCAGTGATGTAGGCGCTTTGGTCGCCTAAAGTCGAACGAGCAACTATAGTAGACGCAACGTAAGACGACGCAACAGGGATTCAGATGTCACTCTACTCTACTCTACTGTGGGTGGCAAGCGACCAACCGCTGTGGACTCGCTCATCGTGAAGACGGCCCGCAATATGAGGCACGTGTATCACGTGATTTGCACATGCATGGCCTGTGCGGAAGCTGGCGGGCTCGTGCAGCCAATTGACAAGAGTTCGAACGACTCCGCCAAGTTGTTCGCTACGCGCTCGACCGGCAACAAGAAAACAGAAGTGGGGGTCTCTCGCGTCCGCGGCCTCAACTCCTAGACGGTGGGGGGAGGGCATAGCCTCAATCATCATCCTCAATCGCCTGCCTCTTACCGCACTCCTCTCGCCAGGTGTCAGCCATTTCCACCATGTACTTGTTTGGTCGTGGCCGGGCAGACCGCGGCTTCGACTACTCCACCCCTGTACCTGTCAGCCATCTCTCTTGGTCGACGACTCATTTGTCATTGACTGTGGCCTTGTAGCCTGAGGGTACGACAGATCAACCGCCAGATCGATCAGATAGACTCACAGGCCACCCGCCGAGAAGGACAAGGAACCTCGGATCGGAAGGACGGAATGCGGCAGTTGCGATTTCTCCAGAGGCCCAGAGCTATTTACATTTATCCCCAACGCTAAACATCAGGACACATACAGTAGTTGGCCGGGCGAGGCCTCCGGACCCAGTGTCCAGTACCAACACGACGGCGGAGATGCAGGAGCAAAGATCACATGTACGTATTCATGTACCTTATTGATGGCGCCATTGCTTCCCCAGTGCTAGCATGAACCGTCGCGAACCATCGCACCTATTGTAGCGAGCAGCTAAGGCAGTGTTCCTGCAGCTAATGCTTCAGCCCTCTAGGAGGCCAGACTACTCCTGCATTACGTCGAGGTACATGAGCGACTTCAGGGAAGAATGTCAGCCATACACAGGTGCCGCTACTCTCGCTCACTTCAGATGTGGACTCTGACTTTGCTCTCGCGATCCACACTGCTTCAAACTGGCCTATACCATGCGACTGCGCATCCCACGTCTCATCCGCCGGGTGAGGGGTCGTAGTGGGGTGTTTTCTGTGTTTCTCAATGTCCCAATGGACATAAATACGAAAGGATTGGGGCCGCCATTCTCTCTTTTTTTCCCCTTCTTCTTTAACCACTTCTCCTCTACTTTACCATTGAAGACTGAGTGACTTACTTCCAAGTGCTTGACTTTGATTCACTTTCGAAACACCCAAAGCAACAACAACTCCCAAAGCAACAAATTCCCAAGCGACAGTTCTTCTCGGAAGGCCATCTGTTCCATTCCATAGCACCAACAGCCCAGAGCACCGTCTCTCTTCCAAAGCAACTCCCAGGTTCCCAAAGCAACAAATCCCACAGCAACAATCCAATTATGTCTGCCGCCGCCGCCCCCACTCACTCGTATGAGCACATCCACGGTGACAACCCGTTCCTGGCTCGTTCGTATGGTAAACTGGACATCAAGGAGATGACCCAGCTGTATGATGACTGGGCCAAGACTTACGACAACGACGTGATCAACGGCGAGGAGTACAAGGCCCCTCCTCTCATCGCCGAGACCATCCGCCAGCACCTCGCCCCCAGCGACAGGGAAGGCGACCTCATCTCTCCCTCCGTTAAGATCCTTGATGCTGGCTGCGGCACTGGCCTCGTCGGCATCTACCTGGCCAAGCTCGGAGCCAAGCAGGTCGACGGTATCGACCTTAGCCCCGGCATGTTGGACATCGCCCGCAACACTGGCGCCTACAACAAGCTCGAGCCCGCGGATCTGACCAACCCCATCGACGCCCTAACCGGCGCCTACGATGTCACTACCTGCGTCGGCACTTTCACCGCCGGCCACGTCGGTCCTCAGTGCTTCGACGAGCTGGTGCGCGTTACCAAGACCAACGGCCTCATCGTCGCCACCGTTCTCGACGAGATCTGGAAGCCACTTGGCTTCGACAAGAAGATCGAGAAGCTCGGCGCTGAGGGTCAGGTCGAGATCATCGGCACTGAGCTCATGCTGTACCGCACCAAGCACAAGGCTGCTGCCAGGAACGTTATCCTCAGGAAGAACGGCGGTCGTGACTCTCCTCTCCAGCAGTAGAGCCTTGGGCTTAGTGGATGGACGGAATGACGACGATTTGATGAATTATATACTTGAGAACCAAAAGTAGTCTTATGAAATGAATATTACGCTTGCAATCCTATGTTGCCCATGCTGATATCACTCAATCATCAATTTTTGACAACGTTGCTGGCTTTTAGGGTCGCCAACATTCCATGAAATCAATCACGAACGATTTGGGTTGCCCGTGAAAGTGGTTCTGGGCTGGCTTACCTGGCTTACCGGCATGGCTGACAGCCTGGCTGTCAACTACCTACAACCTATTACCCAGCTGACATACCTGAAGCTGGTCCTCAGGTCTTGCTGACTTCACATGCCACGACCGAATTGACTGGACAGCCCATGCTAGTATCTGGCACAACCGCGTAAGTTATTGAGAAGCGAGGTTCTTCAGTAGGCGAGTGACAATCGACGGAACAGCCTCGTTGCATCAAGTGGCGGTAGCGAGCCCCGACCTGCCTGGAGTTCCGCGATTGTTCGAGTTCAACTATCCATATCGTGTGCTTCTTGGTTTCGACCGTGTGTTGTTATCTTAAACAATGATTCGGGCAAGATGTGTCGTCGCTTGTGATCAACTCACCGCAACTTGAGCTCCAAACTTGACGAGTCCACGTGTCGATACAAGTCACGCGGCGACTACCTATGATTACAGGTCACACAAAACTTATGTGTTCGAATCCCTCTACCGGTGCGGCTGGCCTACATAACACTCGCAGTCCCGCATGAGCGTGCATGGTAAAAGCAGGCAAGCGTGATTCCCAGAGTCCCCCACGCGTACGAGAACTGGAGAGCCTGCACCGTAAACGCACACCACATGATCGCCCGCCTTCAAGACCGATGGGAACGCATCATTGAGCCCAGGTCTCCCGTCATTCATCGTGCTATAGCACATGCCAACATCACCAGCCGTAGTGACGAAGACTGCCATCTGATCCACAGAACATAGATACCGGAAGTGTAGATCGTCGAATCGTTGCAAGGCACTCGCCGACTTATATTCGGAGCACTGCAGCTTTTCACTTAAAGCACTTTGGTCCACGGTAGGCGGCCGGCTTTCTGTCTTGAGGCTCAGAAGGTGATCATGAACGGGAATGATGTTGCGGACCACTCCAATATCGAAGGCAGAGCATGTCATCGTCCGCAGACCCTTTTCAATGCCGAACGAGGCCCTGAGTTCTTCATTGTTGATAGGCGCCACAATAACATGGCTACCGCATATGGTTGTGTTAGTCCGAGACGACATTCTTCGGCGGGATTCTGTAGGTCGCTGCCCGAAGTGCCAATGCTCGCCCGAGGGGCCCTAACGTCTGAACGAGCTTCGAGCATCGTTTTGTCACCGAACAGTGTCCAACTTGCATTGTGGGTCCATCGATGGGAGAAGTCGAGTATCCACGATGGTCCCGCGAGGAAGGCACGCTACCAGCAGCTGGACATCACCACGTTAAGTGGATACTCTGATCCCCAGGGCGATGCTTCCACGAGTATTTGAGTGATGTCAGCATAGAGATCAATGAACGGCATGCCATAGTCGACACGGACAGCTTGCTTGGTTTCGTCATCTGCGAGCCCAAGCACAGCATATATGGCGTCGTGTGGATCTGAAGCATGTAGGTCAACAGTCGACCGGAGCAAGAAGCTCAGATGCGAGGTGTCACGAGGCTCTCGAAAAGTTACTCCAGCGCTTGAGATCGTCGAAAAGGTGCTGAACTCTTTGGCTGTTTCTGGATCGGTATTGCTGGGCTTGAGACGCATGTTGAAGCTGATACAGTGGCGTATGAAGCCCATCCAAGGAAACCACAAATTCCCCAACAGTATGACTGGCTCGGTGGCAGCGGCAGCGACCTCTTGAACGACCCAGCGTCGCCTCCACCAGTTTCTGTCACCTCTGCTCGCGATATGCTGTACGACATCATATCTGATGTGCTGTAGCCGTGTACCCGTGAGATCGCCCGCGCTGGAAGGAGGCATGCCGAGCCATATGCAAACCCTTTCGGCGTGCGCATACACTTTCCATGATTTTGACCTGGCTGTTGCGCTCTGGAAGATCCGCTTGGTTTATGCAAATAGTGTCAATCCAGACATAGCAAGGCTGATGTTCGCGACGCAAGTTCCGGAGGGCGTAGTGCAGATCAACCGAGATGAGAAAGTCCTCGTGTGATCCAACTACGAACGGTGCGAGTACTGGCTGCAGACCCTATGAGTAAGAGAGCGCCAGGTACGGTGGACAGTCCGTCAGTCTGTATTTGAGTAGCCGACCGCTCACGTTGAAGCCACCCGTGGTGCTCGTCGTTGGACAGCTGGGTCCAGGATCGAGCTCGAAGAGGCGTATCCAGTGCTCGCGTCCATCGGCACTGTCTAGCAAGCGTTCAGTGTAGGCGGCTGCATTGTGAGACATGCGCTCTGGCTCTGACAGTCCATGTCTTAGTCTCACAGCTACGGGGGAGGACATCGTATCACAGTCTCGTTCGCCATGCCCATGGAAGACGGAGGTGCGGATTGGTTCCCACACGCACTGGATAGCCGTGACATGCCATCAGGCTGTTGCTGAAGCTGCCGAACGGGGCTGGGCACAAACTGCGAAGTCGCTAGGGGTTGAGTGATCTAATGTTGTCCGAGGCGAAGCGAAGGCCAGCTGACGTGTTTCCTCTCTTCCTGGAGATTGTTGATCGTTGCGTCTGCCACATGCCAGGTTAAAACAAGTATATACATATATAGAAATTGATGAACCTGGCACATACGACCATAGGTCAGTGAGAACTGGGCATCCCGTCCGCTCTGCCATACATAAGCACTGAACCGGGCGACTAGTACTAGAGTGGGTGACCATCTGGGAATCCCGCCTGTTGTATGTTTTTGCTTTTTTGTTCCCTCCACGGAGATAC